>ENA-OZLH01000684-OZLH01000684.1-human-gut-metagenome-genome-assembly--contig:-NODE-684-length-17770-cov-7.205984_pt1 | contig 17770 bp, 11 predicted proteins | sample MGYA00244832_ERZ653776 | MGnify/ENA primary metagenome ERZ653776 (study PRJEB26926, sample SAMN06165218) | human gut metagenome | biome: ENVO:00009003; feature: ENVO:2100002; material: ENVO:00002003...
ACGAGATCATGCCTAGTCTCGTGGGCTCGGAGATGTGTATAAGAGACAGAGGTTGTACTTCTGTTCCGTCTGGTTCTTCGGCTTGGCATAGATGTAGATGCCAAGCGACTCATGGCGAATGACTTTCATCGTGCTCTCGTCACGATAGCCAGGATAATAGTCAAGATAATAGGACAGCATGTGTCCGTCCTTGATTTTGCGTGTACGCAATGATACGGTCTTGCAAATGTTGCTCATAACTGATATGTATTATTGATGATTATTCGTGGTGAAGTGTCTCTTCACGGCTGCAAAGGAATAAAATGATGCATCCGTGACTCCAATTATTCATAGTAACTGATGGATAATGCTGAAATCACTTGCTTTCACAGTCCTTTAGCAGCTCTTTCTGCCATTGCACGCTCCACATCCGTCTTCAAAAGCAGGTTCTTTACACCCACTTTTACCTTGCTGATATGGTGAACTCTCACGATATGGCAGATGTTGGCACTTGTCAGACCATACAACTGCTGCACTTGGTCTGTGGTATAATAGCTGTCATCGCTCATGAGGTCAGTCCTGCGCAATTCTTCAATATGCTCCTTGGAATAATAGGTGCGACCATACTCACGTTTGGTCGGTATCTTATGGCGGTAGGTGTATGCCCTGAGTGCTGACTTGCTCATGCTAAAGGCTTCCTCTACATCATCAGCGGTCAGCCATTCCGTGATGCTGTTGATGTCAACGGCAGTACCGAAGAATTCATCAATATGTCGTTTGCTGTAATAGTTCTTGCCAGCGATACGGCACATCGGTATCTGGTTGCGCTTGGCGGATGTATAGAGCCAAGACTTCTTGACCTTATAAATGGACATCACTTCCTCGCCCGAATAATAGTCAAGCACCTCATTCTCCTCTTTCCCTTTTGTTGGTTCCTGGTTTTGTGTTGGCTTTTCTGTTTTTACCTTTTTACTGAGCTTGCTCTTGCTGGCAGGAACCACACGCTTGTAGGGATTACCCTCAAACATCTTCTCTATATCAGCCTTTCTTACGAATGCCATTCGGCTGCTCAACCGTGAAGCCTTCAACTTGCCGTTAGCCACAAGTTTGTAGATATACTGTCGGGTGCATCCCATCAGTATGGCAGCTTTGGAGAAGGTAAGATACTCCTGATGTTGCAGATCCATGATTGGCTCAATACCGTTAATCAAGTCCTGCTGTCTTTTTTTCCTAAGACGTTTTGCCTCTGCCTGACATTCCTCGGAACAGTATTTCTGCATACCGCTCCTTGGCACGAATGTCTTGCCACAAAATTCACATTTTCTTGTCGGTCTCATACTCTTTGATATTGCTATGTTCTACATACTTTGAGTATTCTACCGATGGAGTAAACGGAAGTGAACCATTGACAACCTTTGTCAACCCAGTCCACGATATAACGCGTTTTGCCTATCAGCTTCAAATCTGTCCTTCATTGTAACCACTCGTAAACCCTTGTCAACTACGTTCACGATATGACAAAATAAAAGCTCCGCAAATTCTCCACGATAGAAATACGCTGCAAAAATATGTGGAAAATCGGGAACTGCCAAAAAGCACTCAGAAAGTGTTAAAAATCAAAGAGTATTGAAAATCAAGACTTTATGGTTAGTTAGTCATAGTAAGTTATGGTTAGTTATAAGGCTCTAAATACATCACCCAAATCAAACTCTACATCGACCGTCTTTCCTGCCGGGATATGTACCCGCTTGAAAGCACGCAATGCCTTGCTCGGTCCTTCTACATCATCGTTTTTCTTCAAATAGACCTGCACAACCTCTTCACCGTCACATTTGCCGGTATTGGTTACGGGGACACTCAATCTCAATTTCTCACCGGACTTTATATTATCCGAACCAAGCACCACAGCGCCATAGCTGAAAGAGGTATAGCTCAATCCATGACCGAAGGGGAAAAGCGGTTCCTGGGTCATGTAACGGTAAGTCCGGCCCGTCATATTATAATCCTCAAAATCTGGAAGCTGTGACACATTACGGTAGAAGGTTACCGGCAAGCGTCCTGCCGGATTGTAATCACCGAACAAGACTTCAGCTACAGCCGTACCACCTGCCTGACCGGGATACCATGCCTGCAGGATAGCTCCACACCTCCCGGTTTCCGGCTCCAAGCCGATAGGAGAACCTGAACAGTTCACCAACACCACCTTTTTACCGGCATGGTGCAAAGCGGCAATCAGTTCCCGCTGGACAGCAGGCAACTCAATATCAGTACGGTCGCCTCCTCTGAATCCGGGAAGCTCAACACCCATCTCCTCGCCTTCGAGGTTCGGAGAGACTCCTCCCACAAAGACCACGATATCAGCATCCTTTACACGCTCCACAGATTTTCTCACATCCACTTCATTCTTAAATCCGAGGTCGAAGTTCAGCTGTGCATCGCTACGGAAATATTCAAAATCCAATTCAACGTCATACGTTTTTCCTGCTTGTACCTGCAAAGTATAAGCACTCTTCTGCCCACCGTGCTGATTGGAGAATCCTCTCACTTCCTCCCCATTTATCCGCAATCTCCCTGAGCCATAAGCATAGATGTCAAAGACCACCTCTCCCGACTGGTCGGGAGTGAATACGCTGTTGTAGGTAGCCGAGAAGTCGGTAAGGTTCACACCCGGAGCAAAAACCGTGGCACCGGATGTACAAAAATGGAAAGGAGTGGTCACTTGGGCAGTAGTGACTGGCTCACCGTCACGAGTCACGTTATTCCAGTAGCGTGCAGTAAATCCGGGTTTCCCGTCGGCAGTCTTGCAACGGTTGAAGACGCTCTGTATCTGAGCTCTCTCCACCCATCCGCAGCCTTGTTCATAAATAAGCCGATCATCACTCCCCAAAGCTTTTCTAATTCCGTCCAGAATGGTAACTGTGTGCGGAGGCATACCGTTATAATTTCCCCACTGCATCACAGAATCATTGGCATTCGGACCCATCACGGCTATAGTCAGCCCTCCACGCTTCAACGGCAAGGTATTATCCTTGTTCATAAGCAGTGTCATTGACTTGCGCGCCATGTCGAGCGCCAGAGAATCGTGTCCGGCAGAAGCCACCACAGAAAAAGGAATGCCGGTCCAGGACACCTTCTCCGGCTCGTCCATTTCACCCAAGGCAAAGCGGGCCGTCAAAAGGCGCTTGACTGCTACATCCACTGCTTTTTCATCAATCTTTCCCTGCTTCACCGCTTCTACCAGGGCCTCGTAACTCGAACCGCATTCCAAGTCAGTCCCACTCAGCACCGCAGCCGCCGAAGCGGACTCTGCATCAGGATGCGTCTTATGACCATAATCTCTGTAAAAATCGGCAATAGCTCCACAGTCCGAAAGGACAATACCGTCAAATCCCCACTCATCGCGCAAAATCTGCATCAGCAGGCGGTCGCTACCGCAACAAGGATCGCCCTCAAAACGGTTGTAGGCACACATCACCTCCTTCACTTTTCCTTCTTTCACCAAAGCTTCGAAAGGAGGAAGATAAGTTTCATACAAATCACGGGGCTTGATATTTTCCGCATTAAACTCATGGCGGTTCCATTCCGGACCGGAGTGTACGGCAAAGTGCTTGGCACAAGCATGCAACTTGTCATATTTTCCATCGTTCGTCCCCTGCAAACCCTTTACAACCATCACACCCATACGGCTGGTCAGATAAGGGTCTTCCCCATAAGTCTCTATACCCCTTCCCCAGCGAGGGTCGCGGTAGATGTTCACCGTAGGCGTCCACATCGTCAACCCTTGATAGCGTTCATGGCTTTCCTGGGATGTATAGTAGGCATTCTTGGCACGGGCCTCATCAGAAACAGCAGTAAATACCTCGTATACAGTCTCCGGTGAGAAAGATGCCGCCATACCAATCGGTTGGGGAAACACTGTGGCCAACCCGGCACGCGCCACTCCATGCAACGCTTCATTCCACCAGTTATAGGGCTTGATGCCCAGGCGTTCCACTGGTTTGGAGCTGTCCATCATCAAGGACACCTTCTCTTCGAGCGTCAGTTCCTTCAGCAAAAGTCCGGCACGCTCTTCTGCCGGCAGAGATGCATTCTTGTAAGTAGCCTGTCCACATCCCGACAATAGGAAGAGTGGCAAAAGGTAAAGAAGTTTCTGTTTCATCATGGTTTTATATTAATCGTTGTTACAATCGCTTGTATCACAAAGATAAATATTTTCTTCCAATTGCCAACACGCAATAAACTTCTTATTATAGCCTCCTCTGAATATCCTCGTTACTGTTCCGCTGACCCTTACTACGTATATCACCACCGAAAGTATAGGATACACCGATACGGAAACTGGCAAAGGCAAACTGATTGTCGGCAATTATCTTCAACCCGTTGGACATGGTTTCCAATTTGGAATGGCTGACAAACAAATTGTTGACATTCAGGCTGAGGCTGAGCTTATTGTTCAACAACCGATAAAGCATACCTGCACTGACGCTGTAAGTGGGGCTCATCAGATAGATGCCCTGATACTGACGGGAAGAATAGGAACCGGACAACGTGGCCAGAAGAGTCTTCTTTTCATTGAAGAAGAAAGTGTTGCGCAGGCTGGCGTTATAAGCCCACCCTTTCTCCTCAGGAGAGGTGGTGGCAGCGCTGGAGGTGGTCCGGCGATAGCTCACTCCATGCTGGGCGTAAGTTTGTAGCCATTTGGTACGGAAAGTGTATGAATTGTTAAGCCCGAAAGCATGCGTCTGCATGAAATTCTCCCAGAGGAAAGAGGTCACATTCGTTTCAGCATCCAAGTCCACAACCTGGAAGAAGACATCGTCCGAATAAGAATAATAGGCAGAAACATTGAAGTTATTCTTCAACGTATATCCCAGTTCGGCATTGTAAGTATAACTGGGTTTCAAGTCTTCACGACCACAAGCGTAAGTGTACTTGTTCTGATAGAACGGAAAAGGATTGACCATATTCTGTGACGGACGGGAGATGCGGTTGGAGAAACTGAAGTTCAGCGCATGCCCGTCTGTAGGCGAATAAAGCAGATAGACAGTAGGGAACAAGCGCGTATAGTCGTGCTTGTCCTCCGTATCCTTCGCTTCAGAAATACCGGTAGTGCGGGTGTGCTCCATACGCAAGCCCAACTGCATGGAAAAACGTTCGGAAAATTCACGGCTATAATCAGCATATAAGGCATAGATTTGCTCCTTGTAACGGAAATAATCATCCTGCACCAGCGTAGGGTCCGATGTATCGTAATTGATACCGTTGCGAGTGTTGGTAAAGGAGACCTTGGCACCTGCCGTTATCTTGTACTTTTCAAAAGGAAGGATGAAATCAAGAGCGGAGGAGACTACATCTACCTTGCGATGTTGCAGATAGTTGTAATCGAAGTTTGTGCCCGGAATCTCCGTACCGTCAGGCAGGAGGGTTTTCGAGAGAAAGCCCATATTTTCGTCCCGGTTGTCACGCAGGTAATCCACATCCCAAGTCATTTTCTTGCCTTTGTCATCCCAGACCTTATCGGTATGAAAATTCAGATTGAGGCGGTCGGAACTGGTATCCTTGTCACTGTTGGAGTACAGCAAAGAATCCAATACGGCGGTAGAGGCATCGTAAACTTCCGTCCATGAAAGGGCGTTGCCCGGTTTGGGAGCACTGTGATTATAGATGGCCTGCATACCTACAGTCCAGTCCCGTTCCAACGATACGTCCACACCTCCCTGAAGGTAGAAGCTATTCATGTAATTGGTGTAGTCGGCACGGCTGTTCCAGGTGTTCTGCGGAAAATAGCGGTAATTCTTCTCACGCGTCTCATAGTTGCCCTGCGTAGTACCCCCGTTGAGGAAGGATGACACGCGCCCCTTGCTGAGGTTCAGGCTTACCCCGCCATATCCGTAATTGTCCTTTTCACCAGCGCTGTAGGAAGCGGAAGCCGTACCACCCACGTAATCTTTGGGACGTGACTTCAAGCGAATATTGATGATGCCTGCATTTCCGGCGGCATCGTACTTGGACGGAGGCGTGGTAATCACCTCCACCTTCAGTATCTGAGAGGCGTCATAGGAACGGAGGTAATCTATCAGTTCATCTCCCGACAGCTTCGTCTCACGGTCGTTGATATAAACCCTGATGCCCCCTTTACCTATAATACCAATGCTGTTTTGTCCAACCTGCAGACCGGGCACTTCACGCAGAAGGTCGAGTGCACTGCCACCGGCAGAGGCTATGGTATTATGTGCATCGAACACTACCCTATCCACCAGACGCTTGATAACAGGACGCGCGGCCGTAACGGTCACTTCGTCCAGCAAGGCGGAAGAAGATTTCAATGTCAATTCGCCAACGTTTTTGTTTCCTTGCAGCACAACGGGAACGTAGAGGTCTTCGCTGCCGATAAGGGTAATATGCAACAAGTATTCTCCCAGTGGCTGGTCAAAGGAAAAACAACCTTGCGTGTCGGTCAGCATACCGGTAATATAGGCACTGTCTTTTGCCTGCTTCAGCAGCACATTCGCCACCTCTACCGGTTGGCGGTTCTCGTCCTGCACACAACCGGAAAGCCGGTAAGTCTGGGCGGAAAGGAAAGTGGCCATACTTGCCAAGGCCATCCATACCATCACTTTTTTTCTAACGTTGTTCAGTAGATTTTCTTTCATTATGCGTTTGATTTCAATGTTTTACTCTTTGTATTTCGCTGAAACAAAGATAGGGGTAAAACATGCCTCAAACAGTCTATACCAAGGAATAAAAAGTCTATATCCTCGAACCACGAATCACTACATATCAACGTTTTAACCTTACAACACTCTATATTATACCTTTCCCGGTCTATATGCTCTTTATAAACTCTACGATGCCCTCTTTCTCCTCCATCCCCAGCTTCTTGCGGATATTCGTCTTTCGCTGGTAAATGGTGGGAATACTTTGTTGTGTCACCACACTAATCTCCTTCGTCGAGAAGTCCGCACAGAGCAGGCAGCAAAGCTGCTTTTCTTTGTCAATGAGCACATCGCCAAAACGGCTGTCCATCTTTGTGTAGAAGTTATCATACATCCGGTCTATGATAGGGTACAAGTCCTCCCATACCAGCAAACTCTCTACCGGCAGTTCATGGCTGGTAATACCCGAAATGCGGCGAAGCAGCTCCTGATTCTGCGAGGTAGGTTGTTTAGCCACCAGCCGTATCATGCCTAATTGCTGCAACAGTATTTTCCGGAAAAACTGTCCGTCTTCCTCCTTCGACTGGTTCTTGGTCGCATCTTCCAACAGCCGGGTCAGTGTTTCCGCCCGTTCTTCCGCTTCAATCAACCGGTTACTCCGGTTACGGACATAAAGGGACACACCGCCACCTGCAAGCACCAGTACCAACAGTGCCAGCAACAAATTCAACTGTGCCTGCTTCCGTTCCACCGTCAGAATCAAGTTGGCTTGCGAAAGCGTCTCCTTCGACTCGTCCTTACGCCGGACAGTACTCTGCAACGCAGTAAGAGCATTGGCTACAGAATCATTATAGCGCGCCACGTCCAGCACATCAAACGTACGGTGACGTGTATAATCTATCAATGCCCTATATACCGCCACCATATTCTCTTCCGTCAGAAACCGGTTCCGGCCCTCGCCACGTTTCCTCTCCTTATTCAAATAGTATTCCGCCGAATCAAGCAGCCCTTCTTTCAAGAACACTTCCACTTTCACCAGATCTCCCATACGCAACTGCACCGGGTCGATGACATACTGCTCCATACGACGAATAGTAGCTATTGCACCGGAAGGTTCATCAAAAGAGTAAGCCTGCATCTGGGCATAGTTACGCAAATAATGCACTATCTTACTGGTATCTCCTGCCTCCACTGCCAGTTCTATGCTGCGCTCCATGTAATAGGATGCAGAATCATTCTTGTTCAGCCCCATGGCAATTCCCATAGAGAAGAAGCTTCCGGCTCTTGCGTCCAAAGCTATGGCGGTACGGAAAGTTTCTATCGCTTTCTCATAATCTTTCCAGACATACACATACCAGTATGCCTTATCAATCAGCATATCAGCCATTCTTCCCGTGTCCTGCAGCGCCTTGGCCAAAGCTACGCCGCTGTCAATGGCAGCTATACACCGTTCGTGCTCTTTCAGCCAATACCAGTACCAGGCTTTCAACTGATAGGAAAACAGATTCTTCGCCGTGTCGTTGCGGAAGACGTAATAATCGGAAGCAGGCAATATCAAGGAATCTTCCGCCATCGAGTTGTGCCGCTTATAGTGCACATAAGCATTCAGCCATCCATACAACAGCCTCTCCTCATCCGAAAGTTGCGATGGCCTCTCTATCTGTACCAGCAAGGCATACACGCTGTCCACATTCATATTCACCTGCTTTTCTGCCAGATGTAACAGATGTGCCTCATTCATCTGCCGGCAGGCAACAAGGCACAGCAACGCAAACAATAGTCCAAGGAAAGGTAATCTATTCATAATATAGGAGATATAGTTTTTTCTATCATTTGTCTGCAACCGCAGTTTCCAGTTGCTTCAGCGCCTGCTCCAACACCGAACGCGGGCAGCCGATATTCAGCCGCATAAATCCCTTACCCGGTTCACCGAACATGGTGCCGTCATTCAGTGCCAGGTGTGCCTTGTCCACAAATAGTCTCACCAGTTCCTCCTGAGTCAGCCCCAATCCCCGGCAGTCCAGATAAATCAGGTAAGAAGCCTGCGGACGTATCATGCCGATGCCCGGAATATGCTCGCGCAGGTAGTTCTCCGTGAAATCGATATTGCCCTTTATATAGTCCAGCAGCTGTTCCAACCATTCCTCACCATGCATATAGGCAGCAGCCGCACCGATATAGGCCAACATGTGCCCTTCGCTGAACTCGCCCGCTTCCATGAACTCCTGAAAACGGTGGCGGATGTCCTCATTGAGGATAATGGCGTACGAACTTCCCAATCCCGGCATATTGAATGTTTTGCTGGGTGCCATGAAGGTGAGGGAATTCTGCGCGGCAGCCCCCGAAACAGTAGCAAAAGGATGGTGTTTGTAAGGTGGCAGAGTCAAGTCGGCATGAATTTCATCGGAAATGACAAACGTATGGTTTTCCGTACAAATATCAGCAATCCGGCGTAATTCGTCCACCGTCCATACACGCCCGCCCGGGTTATGGGGATTGCAGAGAATCAATACTTTGCATCCTTGTATATCCTTACGGAAACGCTCAAAGTCAATCTGATACTGTCCGTCTTTCAGGTCGAGCGGAGAGTAAACCACTTCGCGCTTCATGCGTTGCGTCACCAGGAAGAAGGGATGATAAACGGGAGTCATCACCATTACCCGGTCGCCGGGATTGGTGAAGCATTGCAATGCGAAGGCTTGACCGCGGACAATGCCGGGTACAAAAGTCAGCATCTCGCGAGTGACGTCCCAACCGTGGCGACGACTGAGCCAGCTACAAATGGAAGTATACCATTCCTCACACGCAGACGTATAGCCCAGCACTTCATGTTCAAGACGCTTCCGCAAGGCTTCCATCACAAACGGGGGCGTGCGGAAATCCATATCCGCCACCCACATGGGGAGGAGGTCATCGCGCCCCCATACACTCTTCACACCGTCCCATTTCACGGAGTCGGTACCACGGCGCTCTATTACTTCATCAAAATTGTAAGTCATATGCTTGCTTTTTTATAATTCAACGCATCAATTTGTTTTGTTTTTATACGACCCATTACCGCTGCCTTATTTTTGTAAACAATAATCATATCGGGAAAAATATAAATACCGCCACATCCCACACTGCATGAGACAAGATAATAGCGGCAAAGCGGTTCGGAAAGAAACGGTAAAGCGCGCCCCATGCCGCCCCCACCACCAGAGCCGCCATGACCAGCATGAAGTTGCAGGAACCGGCATGCACCAGTGCATAAATCAAAGTAGCCACCACAAAACCCGCATTCGGATTCCAGCGTTTGGAAAGCGTGCGTTGCACATAGCCGCGCCAGAAAATCTCTTCCGCCGGCCCTATCAGCAACAGTAGCAATGCCGCCAACAGCCAAGGAGACTCTCCCTCTTTCATCCCATAAATGGAGTCCACCTGCGGACGGGCAAAATCGAACATCCAAGATGACACCTTGTCTCCCAACCAGAAAACGCCCCACAAAGCAACAGCAATGCCAATTCCCAGCAAGACATTCGGCAAGCTCCACTTCACCTCCCGCCACCAGCCGGGATTGAACAAGGTGGCAAACACGGACAGCGTGAGCGCAGAACCGGTCATCATCCACCAGAAATTCACGAAAGGAGCCGTCCAAGGCGAAAACATGACCGTCCACAGCACGGCAGCCAGCAGAATGGTAAAAATCAGCTTCTTCATGACAGCAGACCGGCTACAACGAACGACAACGTGAACAGCAGACTGAACAACAACTGGAGTTTTGCAGTCATCTCATCCAGACCGGCTATGGCACTTTCTCCCTTTCCGGGAAAACGGGACACCACCCGTACATTGCCTATGGCAGGAACCAGTGCCGGCATCACCAGCAGGGTCCATAAAGGAAGAGTTCCCGCAGCTATCAAGCCGGCTATCCAGCCAAAAGGAAAAAGGACTTCGGCACAATAAACGTACATCGACGCCTTTCCTCCCAGCTTCATGGCCAGTGTCTGAATCTCTGCACGGGCATCGGTACGCATATCCCGTGTATTATTGGCATGCAGAATGGCCACCGTAATCAGTCCCACCGGCAGAGCTATCCACAAGACATTCCAGTCAACTACTCCCGTAGCCACATAGCAGGTGCCCAACGTCGGCAGCAAGGCATACGCCAAAAAGATGACGACATCGCCCAACGCACGATACTTGAGCGGTGGATAAAGCAACGAGCAAGCTGCACCGCCTATACCGATGTACAGCAACGGCAACCCCGTACGCCACAGCAGGCCGACACCCGCAACAAGGGCAACTGCCAGCAATGCCATCGACAAGCCATATATCTCGCGCGGAGCAAACATCCCGTCGGTCAAGGTCTTGGCGCCAAAGGTATCCCTTGCATCGACCTTATGCTTATAGTCAAAATAATCGCTCCAGGTATTCCCGGCAGCGTGAAACACGACGATGTTCAGCAATGCCCAGATGCCGTTCACCCAGTTTATGTCCTGCTGCATCCAATACAGATATGCCAACGTCACCACCACCGGCATCGAAGAGGCGGGGAATGACCACGGACGCACCGCTATCATCCAATCTTTCAAAGAATGTTTCTTCATTTGTTATTTATCATTTATTTGTGCGCAAAAGTACGAAATATCTTCGCTTTTTTAAGTAATTTCGCGCACAAGATAAAAGAACCCCTTATGATAAAAGCTCTGTTTTTTGACATCGACGGAACCTTGGTCAGCTTCAAGACCCACGAAATTCCCGTTTCCACTATCGAAGCGTTGACTGCCGCCAAGGCCAAAGGCATACATATCTTCATTTCTACCGGACGTCCGCGCGTCATCATCAACAACTTGTCCGCCTTGCAGGAACGGAATCTGATAGACGGCTACATCACGATGAACGGCGCCTATTGCTTTGTAGAAGACACCGTTATCTACAAAAGCCCCATACCGACAGCGGAAGTGGATGCCTTGACAGCTTTCTGCCACGAACGCAACATCCCATGCATCCTGGTGGGAGAGCACGACATCTGCGTGAACCAGCCCGGCGAAGTAGTGGAGGAAATCTTCCATCGCCAACTGAAAGTGGACCCCATCGAAGCAAAGCCCTATACCGACAGCCATGCCGACAAAGCCTTCTTCCAGCTGACTCCCTTTATCAACGCCGAGGAAGAAGCAATCATCCTGCCCTCCGTCCCTCACTGCGAGATGGGCCGCTGGCATCCTGCCTTCGTAGACGTGACAGCCAAAGGAAACACCAAGCAAAACGGTATCGACCAGATTATCCGCCACTTCGGCATCAAGCTGGAAGAGACCATGGCCTTCGGCGACGGAGGAAATGACATCAGCATGTTGCGCCATGCCGGTATCGGTGTAGCCATGGGCAATGCCAATAACGACGTAAAAGCTGCCAGTAACTACACAACCACTTCTGTTGATGAAGACGGCATCGCCAACGCCCTGAAATATTTCGGCATAGTCGGGAATCCATCATAAATCTGAAATCTTTTGAGCTTCGTTCCCGATACACAAAACAAAGAGTTTCAAGATGCCTTGAACCTCATTCAGTATACCCGTCAGTCCGTATTCCTGACGGGCAAAGCAGGTACGGGCAAATCGACCTTCCTGAAATATATCTGCGCGAATACGAAGAAAAAGCATGTAGTGCTTGCCCCTACCGGCATAGCCGCCATCAATGCCGGAGGCAGTACCCTGCACAGCTTCTTCAAACTGCCCTTCTACCCCCTGCTGCCCGATGACCCGAACTTCAGTCTGCAACGGGGACGCATCCACGAATTTTTCAAATACACCAAACCCCACCGCAAACTACTGGAAGAACTGGAACTGGTCATCATCGACGAGATTTCCATGGTACGCGCCGACATCATCGACGCCGTAGACCGCATCCTGCGCGTCTATTCCCGCAACCTGCGCGAACCCTTCGGCGGCAAACAGATATTATTGGTGGGCGATGTGTTCCAGTTGGAACCCGTCGTCAAAGGAGATGAACGGGAGATACTGAACCGATTCTACCCTACCCCTTATTTCTTCTCTGCCAGGGTATTCGGCCAGATAGACCTTGTCTCCATCGAACTGCAGAAAGTATACCGGCAAACAGACAGCAAGTTCATCCATGTGCTGGACCACATCCGCAACAATACCGTCGGCTCTGCCGAACTTCAGCTGCTCAACACCCGCTATGGCACCCAAATAGAGCAATCGGAAGCCGACATGTACATCACCCTCGCCACCCGCCGTGACAATGTGGACTACATCAACGACAAAAAACTGGCGGAACTTCCCGGTGACCCGGTCACCTTCTACGGCGAAATCATGGGAGACTTTCCCGAAAGCAGCCTCCCCACCTCGCAGGAACTGGTACTGAAACCGGGCGCACAAATCATCTTCATCAAGAATGACTTCGACCGCCGCTGGGTGAACGGCACCATCGGCGTCATCAGCGGCTTCGACCCTATTGAAGAGACCCTCTACGTCATCACCGACGACGGCAAGGAATGTGACGTCAAACGAGAGTCGTGGCGAAACATCCGCTACAAATACAACGAAGAAAAGAAACAGATTGAAGAGGAAGAACTGGGAACCTTTACACAATATCCCGTGCGCCTGGCATGGGCCATCACCGTCCACAAGAGCCAAGGGCTGACCTTCAGCCGGGTAGTCATCGACTTTACCGGCGGCGTGTTTGCCGGTGGGCAGGCATACGTAGCCCTCAGCCGCTGCACCTCGCTGGAAGGCATCCAGCTGAAAAAGCCCATCAGCCGTGCCGATGTATTCGTGCGTCCGGAGATTGTCAGCTTCTCCGAACGCTTCAACAACCGCACCGCCATCGACCGTGCCTTGAAGCAAGCACAGGCAGACGTTCAATACGTTGCCGCCGCCAAAGCCTTCGACAAAGGGGACTTCGGCACTTTCCTGGATGAGTTTTTCAAAGCCATCCATTCCCGCTACGACATCGAGAAGCCCAACGTGCAGCGCCTCATCCGCCGGAAGCTGAACATCATCAACCGTCTGAAAGAGGAAAACCGTGCACTGAAGCAAGCAGCATTGGAGAAAGAGAAAGCCCTCGTGAAGTATGCCCGCGAATACATCCTTATGGGTGACGAATGCCTGAAGCATGACATGAAGGAGGCGGCCATGAAAAACTATGAGAAAGCCGTCACCCTCTGTCCCAAATTCAAAGAGGCCTGGAAGAAGATAAAGAAACTGGAGAAAGAGATGCTAAAAAGGTGAATTGCTTGTTTATAAGCCGATTATTATCTATTTTTGCATGTAATATAAAACTCAAATCCATTTCTGCCATGCTTCTGAAACTTTATGAAAAAAATAACAATCCCGCCGACCTGCAGCAGGTGGTCGACCTACTGAATGACGGAGGTATCCTTATCTACCCTACCGACACCATGTATGCCATCGGCTGCCACGGACTGAAGGAACGAGCCATCGAACGTATCTGCCGTCTTAAAAATATCGACCCCAAGAAGAACAATCTTTCCATCATCTGCTACGACTTGAGCAAGGTCAGCGAATACGCCAAAGTGGACAACAGCACCTTCAAGTTGATGAAGCGTAATCTGCCCGGAGCTTTCACCTTCATTCTGAACGGCACCACCCGCCTGCCCAAGATATTCCGTAACCGTAAGGAGGTCGGCATCCGTATGCCGGACAATTCCATCATTCAAGAAATAGCCCGCCTGCTGGATGCTCCCATCATGACAACTACATTGCCGCATGATGACAATGAGGACATTGAATACTGCACAGACCCGGAACTGATTGACGAGAAATTCGGTGATATTGTCGATTTGGTAATAGACGGCGGTATCGGCGGTACGGAAGGCTCTACCGTAGTGGATTGCACCAATGGGGAGCCGGAAATCATACGCCAGGGGTTAGGCTGGCTGGACGAAGGATAAATATTGAATTCCGGCCACAATTTCCAAACCTTTTCAACTTCTTTTATGTTTCTTTACTAAGAAATACAGGAACTTTATGAGCACAAAAGAACAATACTGGAAATATTCATTGATAGCTATCATTATCGGGCTGGGAATCATTCTTTTCAGACAAATAGCCCCATTCATGGGCGGTCTGCTGGGAGCCTTGACTATCTATATCCTGGTGAGAAAGCAGATGATGTATCTTTCCGACAAGCGGAAAATGAAGCGCAGCATAGCTGCCACCCTCATTACAGCAGAGGCAATTCTCTGCTTTCTGGTTCCGCTTGGGCTGGTGGTATGGCTGGCTGTGGTCAATCTTCAAAACATCAATCTGGACCCGCAAGCCATTATAGCTCCTTTCGAAGAAGCGGCCAACATCATTAAAGCCAAAACCGGCTACTATATCTTGGGGAAAGACACGGTGGCATACGTCATTTCAATTCTTCCCCGCATCGGGCAAGCCATCATGGGAGGTATCAGCAGTTTTGCCGTCAACATCTTCGTACTGGTCTTTGTACTCTACTTCATGCTGATAGGGGGCAAAAAGATGGAACAGTACGTCAACGACCTACTGCCGTTCAACGATGACAATACACAAAACGTCATCCACGAAATCAACATGATTGTCCGCTCCAATGCCATCGGCATCCCCTTACTCGCCGTCATACAAGGAGGAGTAGCCATGATAGGCTACTGGATTTTCGGTGCTCCCAACATCTTGTTCGCCGGTTTCCTGACCTGCTTCGCCAGCATCATCCCAATGGTAGGAACAGCGCTGGTATGGTTTCCGATAGCTGTCTACATGGCATTGATAGGCAACTGGGTTCAAGCTATCGGCCTGGCCATCTATGGCGGTGCAGTCATTTCACAGCTCGACAACCTGATACGCTTCATCATCCAGAAGAAAATGGCAGACATTCATCCGCTTATCACTGTCTTCGGAGTTGTAATCGGCTTGTCCCTTTTCGGATTCATGGGTGTCATCTTCGGGCCACTGCTCTTGTCACTATTCTTTCTGTTCGTGGATATGTTTAAAAGAGGGTATTTGGATGCAAGGGGGAAGACGACGGAATAAGTACTTAATAAAGCATGACCATAATAGGGTTACCTTCCTCTTCTATTCCCATTCTCCGTTGATTATCATCACTGAGTTCATCCGGTTGTAACAAAGCAAAAAAATGTCCATCCGAAGTGACTCCCCTGATTTGGATATGCTGATTATTCATTTTATCAAATAAGCTATCACCCTTTTGGCAAACAACAGTTTTCTTTTCCTTATGGTAAAATCCACAATATGACTGACTTTCTTCTAAATATAAGCTTGTATGAAAATGGAAATAGATGTACTCTGCATTCTCCAGAATATAGTCTATGGCTATTTTTTTATCACATCCTTCTACATCCAATTGCTGCTGCTCATTCCAGTGCCACTCACCCAGTTCAAAAACCAGATATGGAGTAAGTCCCTGCTCTGAAATAGTATAGATAGTATCATTAAAAGCTTGTTTCACTCGGATGGCATCCTTAGATTTCCATAACGAAGGGCTATTGATTGCCGTATAATATTTCCGGTCACCAACAAATTCTGCCATTGCCAAGTCACCTCCATAAGCAACATTGCCCCCCAACAAATTTGAAACCGACAAAACCTCATCCATGGGAAGCAGGGCTGAATTCCATGTAGCAATACCGGTCAATGACATCGTATTTCTATCCATATAAAAGACTGATGGCGTCTCCGGAGAGAGTTTCATTTTATTATGTCCCCAAATTCTGTCCGCATCCATCAAATAGTAATTTTGGGACAGAATACAATTGACTGTATCTTGCAATCGAATTCTATCCTTATATTTCCCATCAAATCCATATAGTAGGAAATCATTATTCCATCCCAATAGATAAACGGTTCTCCGAACCGCATCAGCCCAAAAGCTCACTTTCCCCCATGAATCCTTTGCATATCCTTCCGGATCAGCACCTACGTGTCCAATATCCCGAATATACTTCCCGTTAGTACGGTCAAAAAGCTTCAGATTCTGATGGACAGAAGATACCAATATCGCACTATCCATAATTATGCACTCCGGATATTTTCCTATAATAGCCTGCTCATTAGTCTCCAAAGGAATATAACTTATGCTGGAAAACAAATTTTGTACAGATTGTCCTTCTGACAATCTACTCATTGCTTCCGCAACATTAATTACATTGCCATCAATCTGCTTTTCGGAACACGAAGTTACAACCAACATCAATAATAAAAAGAATTTCCACATATATCTCATACCATTTCTATTCATTACTCTGAAAGTAGTAAAATATCACTTATCATCATTAATTACATTATTTAATCGATTCCGGCTCCATCACAAGGCGAAAACCTCCATACTCGTCACTATAATTCTCAATGTCGTAATCAATGTACGACACCCGACACCCCTTTGCTGTTCCTCCCCAACTTCCACCTCGCAATATTCGGCGGAAAAAAAGATAAGTACCCTCAAAAGGCCATCCCGGATGGATAGACTTACCACCTTGCTTGTATTCTTTAGTGTACAAATCACCACACCACTCCCAAACATTGCCACTCATATCATACAATCCCAATTCATTGCTTTTTTTCAGACCTACCGGACGGGTAGTTCCAGCTTCTCCATATTGTCCGCCAGAGGAATTCCCAACATACCAAGCCACCTCACTTACCTGATTGCTGCCACTGTATTTATAGTGCTTACTTTTGTGTCCACCACGCGCTGCGTATTCCCATTCGGCCTCAGTCGGAAGACGAAATGTTTTACCGGTCATAGCATTTAATCTACCGATAAACTCCTGCGCATTTTTCCAGCTTACATTTTCCATCGGGCAATCTTCGCATCCCCCATTAAACGGCAAAATGGAATCAGTATCCATAACCGCCCTCCACAGCCTTTGAGTAACTTCATATTTTCCTATGTAAAAATCAGATACCGACTCCTTACGTGCTGGTTTCTCGTTATCCTCACAGTCACATCCCTGCTCATCTGTACATCCCATCATAAATGTACCTCCTTTCACAAAAACCATCTCAATAGAATCCCCATTCACAACAACTACAAGTTGCTGAATAGGAGTTTCATTCGACTGACATCGAATAAAAACAGTTATAAGACCTGTCTCTTATACACATCTCCGAGCCCACGAGACTAGGCATGATCTC
>ENA-OZLH01000690-OZLH01000690.1-human-gut-metagenome-genome-assembly--contig:-NODE-690-length-17671-cov-4.369777_pt1 | contig 17671 bp, 8 predicted proteins | sample MGYA00244832_ERZ653776 | MGnify/ENA primary metagenome ERZ653776 (study PRJEB26926, sample SAMN06165218) | human gut metagenome | biome: ENVO:00009003; feature: ENVO:2100002; material: ENVO:00002003...
ACGTCACGCAAAGTTCCGGCCAGCCGGGTTCGGACAACGCGACGATCCGCATCCGCGGCGACGGCTCGTTCACCTCCGGCGCCAACGGCCCGCTGGTGCTCGTGGACGGCGTGGAGTGGAGCATGGACAACGTGAACCCGAACGACATCGCGTCGATCTCGGTGCTCAAGGACGCCGCCTCGGCCTCGATCTACGGAACGCGCGCCGCCAACGGCGTCATCCTCATCACCACGAAAAACGGCTCGTCCGGGAAAGCCCAGATCAGCTACTCCTACAAGGGCATCCTGCAAATGCCCTACAACGACCTGCACTTCGTTTCGGATTACGCCCGGCACATGGAGCTTATCAACGAGTCGTGCGACAACATCGGGACCTCGCGCATCTTCTCCCAGTCGAACATCGACCTCTGGCGGGAGAAGTCGGCCGATCCCTACGGGGTCGGTGAAAACGGCGTCCCGAACTTCGCGCTCTACCCCAACACCGACTGGTTCGACGAGATTTTCGAGAACGGCTACTCCCAGGAGCACAACCTCTCGATCTCGGGCGGGTCGGAGAAGATCCGCTACCTACTCTCGCTGGGCTACCTCGACAATCAGGGCGTCATGGGGCGGTTCGGCATCGACTCCTCTACCCAGAAGGTAAACTTCCGCACCAACCTCGAAGCGGACGTCACGAAGTGGTTCACGGCAGGCGTCCGGCTGTTCGGACAACGCCAGGAATACGGGCTGGCCAACATCTCGGGAGCCTTCAACGCCCTGTACCAGACCACCCCGGGCGTCTATCCCGGCTCCGTCAACGCCTGGGGCCGTCCCGCCCTGGCCGCCGAGGAGTCCTCGAACGCCAACAACATCTTCGGAATGATGTACGGCTCGGGCGGCTACAACAACTCCACCCGCGTCAACGGCTCGGTCTACGCCACGATCCGCCCGTACAAGGGCGTGAGCGTCGAGGCCACGGTGAACTACTCCCCGACCTTCGGCGAACGGCACTCCTACGGCCGCGAAAACGGCTACTGGGACTACACCACCGACACGCGCTATTCCAGTTCCGACCTCTCGAACGCCGGGGTTTCGAACACCACCTCGCGGAACTACTACCTCTCCTCGGAGATCCTCGCCCGCTACACGGCCGCCATCGGCGACCACGACTTCGGCGTGCTGTTCGGCTATTCGGCCATGGAATACCGGACCTGGGGCTGGGGCGTGAGCAAGCAGGGAGCCACGGACTGGACGCTGAACGACCTGGGGACCTACGAAACGCTTTCGGGATCGTCGAGCACGGCCAAAAACGGCTGGGGCCTGCGCTCCTACTTCGGACGTATCAACTACACCTACAAAAACCGCTACCTGTTCGAGGCGAATCTCCGCGCCGACGGCTCCTCACGCTTCGGCAGCAACAACCGTTACGGCACCTTCCCCTCGTTCTCGGCCGGATGGAAAATCCACGAGGAACGTTTCATGGAGGGGACCGAAGACTGGCTCTCGAACCTCAAGCTGCGCGCATCGTGGGGCAAGGCCGGCAACAACCAGGGCATCGGCAACTATGCCTGGCAGGCGGTCTACGCCACACAGAACGTCGTGGTGGACGGGTCCGGCTCGAAAGGGCTCTACATCTCCTCGCTGAGCAACGCCGACCTCAAGTGGGAAACCACCGCCACGACCGACATCGGCCTCGACATGGGCTTCTTCGACAACCGGCTCACGGCGGAGATCGACTACTACCGCAAGAACACCACGGACATCCTCTACACCCCGACGATCTACATGACGATGGGCGAGGTGTCGGGTGTGCCCTCGAACTTGGGCAGCGTGGTGAACAAGGGCGTCGAGCTGGCGCTGAACTGGAAAAGCCGCATCGGCAAGGATTTCAGCTACTACGCCGGGGTGAATTTCTCGTACAACAAAAACCGGGTCACCAGGTTCAAGGGCAATCTGGTCAAAACGTGGACCGACGGGGTATACACCAACAACCTCTCCGACGTCACGGCCGGCTACGGCAGCGGTAAGCTATGCGAGGGGCACGCTCTGGGCGAGCACTACCTCCGGAGGCTCTACAAGGGCAATGGACGCGGTTACAGGGGCGGCGCCGTCGACGTCAACGCCGGACCGAAGGACGGCATGATCCGCACGCAGCAGGATTTCGAATGGGTGCAAGCCATGCTCGAAACGGGCTACACGTTCAACGGCGTGACGGCCCTCAGCAAGGACCAGCTCTGGTACGGCGACCTGATCTACGCCGACCGGAACGGCGACGGCAACTACGGCGACGACAACGACATGGACTTCAACGGCCGCACGAGCACGCCCTCGTACAACCTCGGCGTCAACCTCGGATTCGCCTGGAAAGGGCTCGATTTCAACATGACATGGTCGGGCGCATTCGACTACTACATCATCTGGAACGCCCTCTACTACAACGGAACCCAGACCACGAACGGACACGGCATCAGCGAACGGGTGGCCGACAACCACTACTTCTTCGATCCGGAGAATCCCGCAGACGCGAGAACCAACCTCAAGGGAGCCTATCCGCGGCTGACCTTCGGCACTCCCGGCGACAACCGCCAGGCCAGCGAGTTCTACGAGTACAAGGGCGACTACCTAAAGCTGAAGAACGTCCAAATCGGCTACACGCTCCCCTCCCGGATCACGAAGAAATTCTACATCCAGCAGTTGCGGTTCTTCGTATCGGGAGAGAACCTGCTTACCATCACCGACTACCCGGGCCTCGACCCGGAAAAAGGTTCCGCCATCGGCTATCCCCTCATGCGTTCGGTTACATTCGGAGCACAGATAACATTCTAACGACTATGAAAAAGCTATATTATACGATCCTTGCCACCGCAGCGGCCCTGACGACCGCTTCATGCGTGGACCTGCTCAACACGGCCCCTGAAAACCAGATCGCCAGCGAGAACATGTGGACCACGCCCGAACTCGCCCTGAAGGGCATGAACGGACTCTACGAGACGTTCTACAACCGCAAACAGAGCAACGGCACGCAGGTCCGCTCGGAGAACCTCGACGGACTCAACAAGTACGGCATCGAAGCCCTGGGATTCTGCACCGACTACTACGCCAACAACTACCCGATCTACCTGCTCTACAATCAGGCGAAGCGCGCCAACGACTGGCAGCTGGCGCACGAATGGAGGTTCTGCTACACGATCGTGCACGCCGCCAACGACGCCGTCACGAACCTGCACAAGGCCGGACTGGACGCCCCGACCTATGAGCGTTACCTCTGCGAGGCCCGGTTCCTCCGGGCCTGGGCCTACTCCCGGCTCAACAAGTTCTGGCAGGGCGTCCCGGTCTACCTCGAGCCCATCTCCAACGAGCAGTGCACGCGGACGCAGGAGAGCGCCGAATACGTGTGGCGCGAAGTGGTGCTGCCCGACCTGAAATACTGCATCGACAACGCGTCGTTCCCCGACAACACCCTCGGGGAGAGCAACTTCGGCCGCCCGTCGAAAGGCGCCGCCTACGCCCTGCGCGGCATGGCCTACATGTGGCTCAAGGAGTGGCAGAATGCCGCCAACGATTTCGAGAAGGTCGGCCAGTGCGGCTACGACCTCTGGCAGGGAGAGTACATCGACTTCTTCAGCCCCGACAACGAGCGCGACAACGAAATGATCTTCGCCATCCAGTACGACGAGGAGTCTGGCTACTGCGACAACATCCAGCAGGCCGTGGGTGCCCGCGACACCTACGGCGGCTGGGACGAGGTGAAGCCGGCGTCGGATTTCGTCGACTACTACCAGAACGACGACGGCACGAAGTTCAAATGGAGCCAGGTTACCGGGCTTGAGAACTGGGACCAGCTGACGCCCAGACAGCGGGCCGTGTTCTTCTGCCGCGACGGGCTGAAAAGCAACGCGAAGCTGGCGTCGCAAAAGACCCAGGCGATCGGCATCTGCGGACAGGACATCTTCGACCGCTACTACCTCGACAACGGCAACGAGGCCCGGATCAAGGCCGCCTACGACAAGCGCGACCCGCGGCTCAAGCAGACGATCGTCACCCCCTACGAACCGGTGGACTGCTTCACGGCGGGACTCAACGGCGACGAGAACATGATCGGCAAGCAGCTCCGCTGGCCGCTCTACCTGCAGGGAACCAGCGGCGGCGACTTCTGGCTCGACAAGCGCACCTCGGCCTACTACTGCTACCGCAAGTACGTGCGTTTCCTCAAGGGCGAACTGATCGACCGGCAGCGCTGCTACACGGACTTCCCGCTCATCCGCTACACCGATGTCATCCTGCAATGGGCCGAGGCGCTGATCGAGCTGAACGAGTTCACCCCGGCGAAGGACCTCATCGACCAGGTGCGCGCCCGCGCCCACATGCCGGGCATCACGATCGGCGGTCTCGACGCCATGCGCGAGGCCGTACGCTACGAGCGCCGCGTGGAATTTCCGGTCGAGGCGGTGAACTTCTTCGACGAAGTGCGCTGGGGAACCTATAAGGAGACCAAGTTCCAGGGACAGGACGTCCACGGCGGCCAGTCGTGGTGGGGCGACAACACGGTCGAGTACGCCTGGTACTGGGACGACTGCCTCTGGCCGTGGTCCGTACCGCAGGGCGAGTTGCAGCGGAACGCTTCGCTCACCACCCGCCCAGGCTGGGTCTATTGATTGTTTAACCTCAATCCGTTTATCGAAATGAAAAAAATTCTCATACTGTCGGCCGCGCTCCTCACCGGCTTTTTCGCCCTCTCCTGCGGGGATTCCTCGTCGGAACCCGAAGACGACCCCAACATGCCCGCCGTGAAGATCGAGGTCGGAAACATCGCCGACAACAAGGCGACCGTCACCGCGGCGCTGGAAAAAGGCAACTTCTACGGGGCCAAGATCGTGACGGGCGTCCGCGTCTCCACCCTCACGCTCGACTACACGCGGGAAATCCCGCTGATCAAGTACGTCGAGGCGAACGGCACGGCGGCCGAACTGCCCTTCACGACACAGCTCACCGACCTGATCTTCGAGCAGGACTACTTCTGCGCCGTCATCGTCTACGACCGCACGGGCCGCGCCTGCCACTCCGCCTACCTCACCTTCACGGCCGAGGGCGATCCGGAGGGAATCAGCAACGACAATTCGGCCGGAAACCTCGAAGACAACCCGCAGTAAAACCCAAAACGAGCAAACGATATGAAAAAGCTACTTTATAGCGTCTCAACGACCCTGCTTCTCCTCTCCTGTAGCACGGAAGACCCGTCGCTGGAGGCCGAACCGGGCAAAGGCGGGAACGTGATCACGTTCGTCGGCCGGACCTTCCCCGAGACCCGGACCGAAATCGGCGTGAAGGACGGCAACTCCTACCCGGTCCTCTGGTCGTCGGGCGACCGGATCGGCATCATCTCCCCGGTCGAAACCCTTTTCCAAAACGCCAGCGCGACGCTGAACGCCAGCGACGCCGGCAAGAACAGCGGCATTTTCGTCCTCGAGACCGAACCGCCGTGGAGAGCAGCATGGACCTGATCGTCTACTATCCGTACAGTTCCTACACGACCTACGGCGACGGCGCTCTCCATGCGTCCGTTCCCATGGAACAGCGTCAGACGTGCCCGGGTGACTCCTCCCACACGGGAAAATACACCCTGGCCTACGACAAGACCACGATCGACCCCGCCGCCGCGGCCCCGGGCAAGTCCCCCTCGGCGTCGTTCTCGCTGCGGCACGCCGTGGCGTACGTCCGGCTCGTGATTTCGAGCACGGAATACGCCGGCTACAAACTCAACGGCGCGTCGCTGTGGTGTGACGGCGAGGCTGTCTCCGGCGACATCTCGGTCAACGTCGCCACGGGCGAAACCCGGACCGAGACCCCGCGCAACTACGCCACCGTCGTCGTGGAGGAGCCGCAGGCACTCTCCTCGGCGCAGGAACTTTGGCTCGTGACGCTGCCCGTGAACCTGACCGGCAAGGAGGTTTACGTCTCCGTGGCCATGACCGACGGTACGAAAAACGTGACCATCCCCGTCAAGGTCGACGTAAAGGAGCTGAAGGCGAACGCCGTCAACACGATCACCGTGGCGAACGTCTCCCCGGCCGACAACCGGTTCGCCTGGTATCAGCCCGAAGAGACCCGCTACCTCGCAGAGGGCTGGGCCTACGGCGAGGCCAACACCTTCGTCACGAGCACCGACGGCGAGGAGATCACGGTCGATATCAGGGCGCGCGGCTTCTTCAACGGCTGCGAAGAGCCGAAATACGCCAAAATCATCTTCGCCAACAACCTCTCGGGAACCAACTACACGCTGGCAATCAACGGCAAGCGGAACAACCCCGACTCCCCGGCCGACTATGCCGAGGAGGTGGAGATCGGAAGCGACTGCAAACTGACGCTCAAGACCACGAAGGGCAGCTATCTGGGATGGTTCGGCAAGGTGGGCCTCCTGAACGCCGAAAAGAAATTCATCTGGGCCTTCACCGTCTGGTATCTGCCGGGAGGCATCACAGGACACCCCTACAAGAGCGGAGTGGTCATGGACCGCTACATCGGCGACAGCTACGCCCCGAACTACAACAACTGGCACGGCGTGGGAGCCTACTTCCAGTGGGGCCGCCCGTTCAGCTTCTCCTGGGGCAGCATCACCTACACGGTCGCCTCGACCAACGCGACGGACCTCAAGATTTCGGCGAGCAATCCGGGCGTCTTCTTCAAGACCGACGGCGTCTCGAAGCACAACGGCGACTGGTGGCTCGGCGACTGGACCGGCAAGCGCACCGACCGCAAGGACGACTTCTGGGGCAACCCGAACGGCACGGCGGAGGCCGGATCGCCCGCGAACGGCACCAAGTCGATCTTCGATCCCTGCCCCAAAGGCTGGATGGTGGCCTCCCCGGCAGTCTACAAGGAGGTGCTCGCCGGCAAGGACGACGCCTTCGAAAAGAACAACTCGGTACAGTCGATGATCTACAAATACGACGGCACGAACAAGGCTTACTGGCACTTCAGCGGCCTGAAATGGGCCTCGTCGGGCGGAAACCCGAACAACAACCAGAACGACATTCTGGGCGTCTGGTCCAATTCGTCCTACCACGGATACGAAGCCTCGGACCACAACGTCTACCAGCTCTACTACCGCACGTCGCAGGGCACATGGAACGACAGCGGCGGCATGCGTTCTCTCCGGATGCGCCGACGACAGAATGATCTACAAACCCGGAAGCGGATCCGAGAACAGCGGAAACGGCGGCGGCGGAGAGCAGCCGTCCGGTCCGGGCGACTATTCGAAACTCACGGCGGCCAACCACCCGCGGATCATCATGACCGAGGACGACGTGACGGCCATCAAGGCGAAACTGGCCGCCGGGTCCGACGCCAACCTGAAGAAACTCCACGAGTGCATCATGGCCTACGCCGACAAGGCGCTCACGGCCAAGGATCTGGTTTACGAAGTCACCGGCAAGCGGCTGCTGTCGGTCTCGACCGAGGCGGCCAACCGGATCATCTCCTGCTCCTACGCCTACCGTCTGACCGGGGAGGACAAATACCTCGAAAAGGCGGAGAAGGACATGCAGACGGTCTGCGCCTTCAAGGACTGGAACTCCGCGACCCACTTCCTCGACGGGGCCGAGATGGCCCACGGCGTGGGCATCGGCTACGACTGGCTCTACAGCCGGTTGAGCGACGCGACGAAGAAGAGCGCTGAGAAGGCCATTCAGGACTACGCGTTCTACTGCGCCCTCAACGGCAAGTGGAACCTCAACTTCTACACCTCGGCGACCAACTGGAACCAGGTCTGCAACGGCGGACTGGTGGTGGCGGCGCTGGCCGTCTACGAAACCTGTCAGGACGACGCGAGGAGCATCATCGACAAGGCGATCAAAAGCAACGCCTCGGTCATGCCCGAGATGTACAACCCCGACGGCAACTACCCCGAAGGCTACGGCTACTGGGGTTACGGAACGGCCTTCGAGTGCATCATGCTCGCAGCGATGGAGTCGTGCACGGGGACCGACAACGGCCTTTCGGCCGTCGACGGTTTCAAAAAGACCGGCAAATGGATTCTCTTCATGGAGGGTATGAACAAAATGGCGTTCAACTACTGCGACTGCGCGCCTTCGAGCATCGCCTTCCCGCCGCTGTGGTATCTCGCCCACAAGTTCAACGACCAGTCGCTGCTGTACGGCGAGCTGATGAAACTCAACGACGGCCGCTACACCTCCTACGACTCGCCCAAGTACTTCCCCATGGCGATCGTCTATGCGAGCAAGTTCGACCTGAACAGCATTGCGCCCCCGGAGGAGAAGGTGTGGAGCGGCAAGGGCATCAACCCCGTGGTGCTGGTCCACGGCGACTGGACCTTCACCGACACCGACAAGTTCCTCGGCATCAAGGCCGGGCGGGCGAATTACAGCCACGGCCACATGGACGTCGGGTCGTTCGTCTACGACGCCTGGGGCACGCGCTGGTCCGCCGATCTGGGCCTCCAGAGCTACGGTACGGTCGAAAACATCAATCTGCCGGGCTACACCGGAGGTTTCGGAAGCTACGACCAGGGGGCCTTCCGCTGGGCCGTCTTCCGCTACAACAACTACAACCACAGCACCATCACCATCAACGACGCTCTCCACCGCGCCGGAGGCCGAGCCGAGATCTCGAGCGTCATCAACACCTCCGTCTCGAAGGGCGCCACGATCGACATGACGGACATCCTTTCGTCCGAATGCGAAAGCGCCACGCGGACCGTAACGCTCGAAAACGACACGGACCTCGTGGTGAAGGACATCGTCAAGGCCAAATACAACAAGGCGGCCGACGTACGGTGGACGATGGTCACGCGAGCCATACCGACCGTCGAGGGCAACCGGATCGTATTGCAGGGTACGTCGAAAAAACTCTACCTCAAGATGACCAGCCAGAACAACGCCAAAGTCACCCTCAAGACCTGGTCCACTGTCGGCGAATCATACGACGCGAGCAACGCGGGCTACTACGAAGCCGGCTTCGAGTCCAAGGTGACCTCCGGCCAGACGGACACCTTCACCGTGACCCTCTCCCCGAACGAATAAACCGAAAACGATGAAAACAACCCTTCTGTCGATCTTCCTGTCGGTCGCGGCCCTGATCCGGGCCGCCGCCGGCAACGACGGTCTGAACATGCTGCAGGCCGAATATTCGAAACCGGGCATCGCCGAATCCTTCGCAGCGGGGAAAGCATGGTTCCCGTTCCCCGCCTACGAAGACCGTGCGGGCTGGGCCGCACTCTTCGGTCCCGACACCGAGAAAGTCATCCAGCGGGGCGAGCAGTTGCTCGACTACCAATGGCAGCACATCCCCGCCAGCGCCTACCTCGCCTTCGAGCGGACGGGCGACCGGCAGGCCATGGAGAGACCCGAAGGGGCCAACCGCGGCGCGATGATCGCCCTGACCCTGGCCGAACTGGCCGAAGGGAAGGGACGGTTCATCGACCAGCTCGCCAACGGCGTCTGGCTGGCCGCGCAGCAGCCTTCGTGGGTGCTCTCGGCGCACCAGGGGCGGCAGCGAAGCAAGCGGTCGCTTCCCGACGCCCGCGAACAGCTTATCGACCTCGCATCGGGGCGTTACGGCTCCATCGTCTCCATCGCCTATCACTTCTTCCACCGGGAATTCGACAAACTTGACCCCTCCATCTCGGTCGCCGCGGAGAACGCCGTCCGGCGAAACATCCTCGACCCGTACCTCGATCCCGGACAACGGCACGCCAACTGGTGGCTGGGACTGGCATCCAAGGGATCGATGCTCAACAACTGGACCCCGTGGTGCAATTCGGACGTGATCCTGTGCTTCCTGCTGATGGAGAAGGACCAGGAGCGGCTCGACCGGGCCGTGGCCCAGTCGGTCCAATCCATGGACCTGTTCCTCAACTACATCCAGAAGGACGGGGCCTGCGAGGAAGGCCCCGCCTACTGGGGCGCGGCGGCCGGAAAGGTCTACGACTACCTCCAGATCCTGTACGACGCCTCGGACGGCACATTCTCGCTGTTCGGCAACGAACGCATCCGGAAAATGGGCGAGTTCGTCTCCCGCTCCTACATCGGCAACGGCTACGTCGTCAACTTCGCCGACGCCGGAGCCAGGCTGAACAACCCCAGCGAACTGATCTGGAATTACGGTCATGCGGTGGGCAGCAGGGAGATGACCGATTTCGCGCTCTACTGCCTGGCCGACCCCGCGAGCGGGAAATTCCGAAACCCCGTCATCACGGGCAACGACGCCTACCGGGCGCTCGAAACGGTGCGGTTCAACCCGCTGATCCGCGAGGCCGCGGATTCGCTGAACCGCCTTGCGGCCGAAACCGCTCCGGCGGAGGTGCGCCGCAACCTGCGGCGCGGCGTACCCCCGGCCACGTGGTATCCCGAGACCGAAATGTGCTTCATGCGCAATCCTTCGGGATGGTTTCTCGGAGCGAAGGGCGGCTACAACAACGAGAGCCACAACCACAACGACGTGGGGAGCTGCGTCGTCTATGTCCGGAACATCCCGGTACTCGTGGACGCCGGCGTAGGGACCTACACCAAGCAGACGTTCAACCACGACCGCTACAAGATCTGGTCGATGCAGTGCGACTGGCACAATCTGCCGATGATCAATGGGACCGCCCAGCCCGCCGGCGCACAGTACCGGTCGAAAAACACGTCGTGCAACCTCTCCAAGGGGATGTTCTCGCTCGATCTGGCCGACGCCTATCCGCCGGAGTCGGGATGCCGGAAGTGGGTCAGGACCTACCGTCTCGCCCCGAAGGGCGCACCCTCGGTGACGATCACCGACTCGTTCGCGCTCGACGCGCGAACGCAGCCGGACGTGGAGCATTTCTTGATCAAAGGATCGGTCGTCCTGCCGGGCGGAACGCACGAAGGGCGGACGCTGCCCGACGGGGAACTGCTGATTCTCTGCGACGAGGGGCTGGTCGTGAAGATGACCTTCCCGGCGTCGCTGAAAGCCTCGGTCGACGTGATGGAACTCACCGACCGGAGGTTCTCCGGCGTGTGGGGTCCGAGCCTGCGGCGGATCAACCTCGCCTCGCCGCCCGACGCTCCGGCGAAGGGCAGCTATGAATTCCGGATCACCGAACTCGGCAAAAAGTGACGGCGATGCGACACCGGACCCTCCTCTTGATCGCCGCCGTGACGGGCCTGCTGGCCTGCGCCTGCGGCGGCACCGAGGCCGAACGGCTGCACCGGGCCGCCATGCGGGAGTACCTCGACCCGATCCGGCCCGGATACGAAGGGCGAAATCCCTTCTGGAACGCCTTTGCGACGAAGTTCATCTACGCCCCGGCCTTCGGATTCGAACCGATGGAAAACGCCGTGAAATACCGTTTCACTGTCTCGCACCTCGGAACCTCGATGGTCGAGTCGCCCCGTTATCGCAAGGACACCCCGACCGAAGACCCCGAACCCCGGCGGGTCCTCGGGCCGGGCGTTCCGACGGGACGTTCGTGGAGTTTCGAGGCGGACTCCCCGCAGCAGAGCCTCGCCCCGGTATGGAACGACATTCCGGCAGGCCGGGTGCGAGTCACGGCGGAGGGGCTGGACGCCTCGGGACAGGTCCTGGGAAAGGCCGGGGAGCGGGAATTCCTGCGGGACTTCCCCTTCCGGCCGCCCTACAACGGCAACGTGAGGCCTTACGCCGAGGCGGCGCGCATGGCCGCCCTGTACATCCACGAACTCCCGGCGATCCGGCGCTGGCTCACCGCCGCGGAGCCGGACATGACCTACCGCCACAACACCTACGCATGCAAAATCGTGGGGGCCACGATCCAGCTGGAGGTGCTGGTCGCGAAACTGCTACCCGCGCACCGGGAGGAGGCGCTCGCCATCGCCCGGAACGCGGCCCGGTTCCTGATGGACCGAAGCCGCCCCGAAGGCGCCCCGCTGGCCTTCTTCCCGCCGACCTACTACTCCGACCTGATCTCCTCGTCGCGGGCCGAAAACCGGGGCAAGACGATGACCATGGAGGCCTGCGCCGCCGGAAACGCCTTTCTCGACCTCTACGACGCGACGGGCGACCGGATCTGCTACGACCGGGCGCTGGCCATCGCGGAGACCTACTCCAGGCTGCAACACGCCGACGGCTCGTTCCCGATCAAGGTCGATTTCGAGACCGGGGAGCCGGTCAACGGCTGCAAGGCGATGCTCACGCCGGTCATGGAGTATTTCGGACGGCTTGAAAACCAGTACGGCGTCACCCGCTACCGCGGCTGCCTCGCCCGGGCGGCGGAGTGGATGCGCCGCAACGCACTCGAAAGTTTCGACCTGACCGGACAGTTCGAGGACATGACCGTTCTCGGGCAGCAGCCCTACCAGAACCTCACCAACTGCGCCTCGGCGCCCTACGCCTCGTGGCTGCTCAAAAAGCCCGGCCGCACAGCCGCGGAGCTGGCCGACGCCGTCGACCTGATCCGTTTCAGCGAGGACCAGTTCGTATGCTGGGACGTGCTGCCCGACGACAACGGCGTCCGGACGCTCTGCACGCCCTGCGTCTACGAGCAGTACGGCTACCGGGTTCCGGTCGACAACAGCACATGCGTGGTGGCGAACGCCCTGCTGGACCTCTGCGAGGCGACGGGCGACCGGCTGGCTTTCGCCAAGGCCAAAGCGCTAGCGGACAACCTCACCGTGGTCCAGAATGCGCTGGACGGGCTGATCCCCACGTCGCTCGACGTGCGCGAAGGCGCCAAGAACCGGATACGGGGTTTCTGGGTCAACTGCACCTACGCCTCCATTCTAACGCTGCTCCGGATGGCGGAACTCACCGGGGAGACCGCCGGTTTTCCCGCAGACGTCTCGCACGCACGCTGACGCGGGAAACGGACCCGGAATTCCCGAAACCGGATATTTTTCGGTATCTTGTCCCATCAATCCGACGCTTTTCCGATGACGAAAAACTACATAGCGGCTCTGGTCCTGCTCCTGGCGACAGCCCTTCCCGGGTCGGCGATCAATCCCTACCGGCGGTACGATACAAGAAACGGGCTGTCCGACAACAGCGTGAAGGACATCTGTCAGGACAGCCGGGGCTACATGTGGTTCGCCACGAAGGACGGGTTCAACCGCTTCAACGGCTACCGCTTCGACGTTTTCGGCTCGTCGTTCTCCGGCGAGCACCTCAACATAGACGTCATCTGCCCCCATTCGGACGGAATCCGCATCTGGCTGGGGTGTACCGAAGCCCTCATGCTTTTCGACCCGCGGGACGAGCGCCTCACGCGGTTCGACGCCCGGAACAGCGAGGGAAAGGGCATCCGGAACTGCATCAGCCTGCTGTACGACCCGCTGGGCGACCTGTGGATCGGAACCGACGACGGGCTGTTCCGCTGGGACGAACGCATCGGCCGCCTCTTCCGCTACGAACTGGAGGAGAGCGACGGCAGCACGTGCCGCGAGATCCGGACCATCTTCGAGGACAACGGCGGCGAAATCTGGGTCGGGACGACCGCCGGACTGTACCGCTACCACCGCAAGACGGACCGCTTCGGCCGGAACGCGAAGCCCAAGCCGGAGAGTTCCCTGCTGGGCGACAACGAGATCACGGCCATCGTCGAGGCCGAAGACGGCAAACTGCTGATCGGCATGCAGAACGGCTACCTCGGCGAATTCGACATTTACACGGCCCGGTTCACGGAATTCCCCGCCTTCGACGCCGAGGGAAAGCAACTCTCCGTCACGCGCATCCACACGATTTTCCGACGGGACATGAACCGCTACATGATCGGTTCGGACAGCGGACTTTTCTTCTTCAGCCGCAAGAACGGCCGCTGGTCGGTCTCCGGAGACAACCTCGCCGACGAAAGCATCTACCGGTGTTTCCGGGACCGCGAGGGCGGCATCTGGATCGGAACCTATTTCTGCGGCGTGAACTACCTTTCGCCGCGGCAGGACGAAATCCTGTGGTACTACGACGACGGCCGTCCGGAGTCGCTCGACGGCAACGCCGTGAGCCAGTTCTGCGACGACGGCCGGGGAAACCTCTGGATCGCGACCGAAAACGGAGGCCTGAACCATTTCGACGTCCGCAACCGGAAATTCACCAACCACACCGCCCGCAGCCACAACAACCTGCATGCCCTCTGCATGGACGGGGACGACCTGCTGATCGGAACCTTCTCGCAGGGGCTTGACCTGATGAACCTCCGGACCGGAAAGGTCGTCAACTACCGGAACATCCCCGGGGATTCCGCCTCCCTGTGCAACGACTACGTCTACGCCATCTTCCGGGCAAGTGACGAAACCCTCTATGTCGGGACGATGTCCGGCATGTGCACCTTCGACAAACGCCGGGGACGGTTCTCCCGGGTGAAGATCACCGAAGGGAGATTCATCTACGACATCGCCGAGGATACCGGGGGCAACATCTGGGTCGCCAGCAAGGTGAGCGGGATATACCGCTATTCGCCCGGCGACGGGACCTGGAAAAACTACCGCCACGACGAACTCGACCCGCGTTCGCCCGCCGACGACAGGTACATCCGGGTCTACGTCGACACCGGAGGGCAGGTCTGGTTCTGCGGCGAAAGCGCCGGGATCTGCCGCTACGATCCCCCGACGGACGGTTTCGAGAATTTCGGCGCCGACGACAATCTGCCGAACGGCATCTACTACGGCGTGCTGGACGACAGCGCGGGCAACCTGTGGCTCTCCTCCAACCAGGGCATCCTCAAATACAACCCCCAGCTGCACACCTGCGCACGCTACACGATCGAGGACGGACTCCAGAGCAACCAGTTCAATTTCCGGTCGTCGCACAAAGCCGGGGACGGAACGTTCTTCTTCGGGGGAATAAACGGCTTCAACTACTTCTCTCCGTTCAACATCTCGGTCAACAAGGTCCGGCCGGAGATCGTCATCTCGTCGGTCCGCATGCACCGGGCTGACAGTTTCTCGGTCGGTTCAGAGCGGCAGACCCTCCCCGACGGGAACCTGCGCATTTCCAGCAAAACGATCTCCTTCGACATCAATTTCGAGTGCCTGAGCTACGTGGCCCCGGGGCAGAACCGCTATGCGTGGAAACTGGAAGGGTTCAACAGCGACTGGGTCTACACCGACCAGCACTCCGTGTCGTTTATGAAACTGCCCGCGGGCCGCTACGTCTTCCGGGTGCGGGGCTGCAACAACGACGGCTACTGGAGCGATGCGACCCGCAGCCTGGAGATCAGCGTACAGCCCCACCCCTTCCTCAGCCCCGTCGCCAAGGGCGTCTATTTCCTGCTGGTCGCGCTGCTGATCGTCGCCGCAGTCCGGGTCATCCTCCGGCGGCAGGGCGAAAAGAAGGAAAAGGAGCTGATCCAGACCAAGATGGCGTTTTTCACCCAGGTGGCCCACGAGATCAAGACGCCGGTCACGCTGATCAAGTCCCCGCTCGAACGGATCATCGAAACCGGCAAATGGAACAGCGACGTAACTTCCAACCTCGACATGATGAAACGGAACGTCGACCGGCTGCTCGAACTCATTCGCCAGCTGCTCGATTTCCGAAAGGTGGACAACGAGGGATTCCGGTTGAGCCGCCGCGAAACCGACATCAGCCTGCTGGTCGAGGAGACCGTCGCACGGTTCCGCAACTCGACCGAAAAGATCACCATACGCACAGACTGTCCCGACGCGCACGTCCTGTTCTATGCCGACGGCGAGGCCTTCACCAAGATCTTGAGCAACCTGCTCGCCAACGCCCTGAAATACGCCCGCTCGACGGTCGTGGTCGTCCTCCGCATCCTGGACGACGACCGGGGACGGACGCTCCGGCTATCGGTCCGGGACGACGGGGACGGCATCCCGCCCCGCATCCGGGAAAAAGTGTTCGACCTCTTCTACCAGAAGAATCCCGATTCGGGCAAGGGCTTCGGAATCGGGTTGAGTCTGGTGAAACTCCTCGTCGAAAAGCACAACGGCCGGGTGTACGTCGACCGGCACACCGTCGCGGGCTGCGAACTTACGGTGGAGATCCCGGATTCCGGAGCATTTGCGAGGGGGGGGGTCCGCACCCCCGAACCGGCCGAAGAACCGGCCGATAACCCGGAAGACCGGCAGCCGGAAGCGAAGCCCTTCCACATCATGGTCGTGGAGGACACTCCCGACCTGCGAGAGTTTCTGGTCAAGAATTTCGAGGAGACCTACGGCGTCCTTTCGGCGAAAAACGGCGCCGAGGCCCTCGCCATCCTCGAAAAACAGGCATGCGACCTGATCATCAGCGACGCCCTGATGCCCGAAATGGACGGTTTCGACCTGTTGATGAAGGTCCGTAACGACGAAATGCTGTGCCACATCCCGTTCATCCTGCTCTCGGTGGTCGACTCCGTGGACTCGAAGATCAAGGGACTGGAATACGGGGCCGACGTCTATATCGAAAAACCCTTCTCACTGGGTTACGTCAAGGCGATGGTGGAGAGCCTGCTCGAAAATCGGAAACGGGCCTTCCGCCACTTCGCGTCACGGCCCGGATTCCAGTACGAGAAAGACGATATGGGCCGCAACGACCGGCAGTGGCTGGACAAGCTGACGGGCATCGTCCGCGAGAACCTCACCTGCGAGACGCTCTCCGTGGACCTGCTCACCGAGAAAATGGCCTTGAGCCGTTCCAGCCTGCAACGGAAGCTGAAAGGGCTGACGGGCGTCTCGCCCAACGAATACATCCAGCTGGTACGGCTGAAAACGGCCGCGCAGCTGCTCCGTAGCGGCGAATACCGGATCAGCGAGGTCTGCTACCTGACCGGATTCAGCAGCATGTCGTGGTTCGCCAAATGTTTCACGAAGCAGTTCGGCATGCGCCCGAAGGATTTCATCCGGCAGAATCAGGACGGGAAATCATCCGGATAAGAGTGCGGGAGCGCTGTTCTTCCAAAAAATGCTCCCGCTCCTGCCGCTATCTGCGGAGAGCCCGGTTTTCAGGGTTTGGTCACGCGCCACTCCGCAGGGGCCTTGAAGCCCTCCTTGCCCTGCCCGTAGGGCAGTTCGGGATGCGCGGGACGGATCGTGTCGTAGCGGATGATGTATCGGCGCAGGCGCTCGGCTTCGGCAGCATGCTCTTCGATCCGGTTCTGCGCCTCATAGGCATCTTCGGGATAATAGACCAGATAATCGCTCTTGAGCTGCATCGCGCGGCTGCCCCCTTTGAGAATCAGCTTGCAGTCGCCGCTGACCGCCGCGCCGCAGCCGAGGTAGAGATCGCGCGGGAACGAGGCGGTTTCACCCGTAAGCGCCGGAAGCAGGTTCACACCGTCGTAGGGACGCGGAGGCTCCCCGGCACCGACCAGCGCGGCGATCGTGGGGGCCATGTCGACGAACGCCGCAAGCTGTTCCGAGCGGACGCCTTCCGCGAACCGCCCTTTCCTGCAGAGGACGGCCGGAACGCGTAAGCCACCGTCCCATTCCCGCCCCTTGTGGCCGCGCAGCGGCGCGCAGCTCGACCCGCCGGGCAGGTTCGGAATGCCGCCGTTGTCGCTCATAAAGAGCACCAGCGTATTTTCCACGAGGCCGCTCCGCTCCAGTTTTTCGAGGATGCGGCCCACGCCCTTGTCCATGCGGGTCACCATGGCGCGGTAGGTGTAGGCATCCTTCTCGCGGGGAGTCAGCGCGGCGAACTTCTCCGGAGAAATATGCTCGGCGATCTCGTCTTCGGGAGCCTGGAAAGGCGTATGGGGCGCATTGAACGCCACGTAGAGGAAGAACGGCCCCTCGGAGGCGTACCCC
>ENA-OZLH01000692-OZLH01000692.1-human-gut-metagenome-genome-assembly--contig:-NODE-692-length-17591-cov-9.780052_pt1 | contig 17591 bp, 15 predicted proteins | sample MGYA00244832_ERZ653776 | MGnify/ENA primary metagenome ERZ653776 (study PRJEB26926, sample SAMN06165218) | human gut metagenome | biome: ENVO:00009003; feature: ENVO:2100002; material: ENVO:00002003...
GAGCCTTATCGTCGGCAGCGTCAGATGTGTATAAGAGACAGAGTATTTATTGTATAAAAGAACCCAAATAATTATAGCTGCATATAGAGAGGAAGACAAATGGATTTTACTACTATGACATTAGTTGAATTGCGGGAAGTCGCAAGAAGCAAAGGATTAAAAAGTGTTTCCGCCATGAAGAAAGCGGATTTGATTTCAAAGTTACAGGAGCTGTCGGAGGAAACAGTAAGACAGGTCGGGGAGACGGCTGTAAAAGAATCGGCGGATCGAGCATCCGGGCAGGAATCCGGTGGCGGGCAACGGACAGAATCAGAGCCGCACGGCAGGAGGATACCGTCCATTAAAAAGCAGGAGATGAATGGCAGGCATATGGATTCGCCGGGTAGAAAGATGCGGCCGGAACAGAAAAGAGCCGAGGCGCATCCGGGCAGAGGAATGGTAAGACAGGAGCCAAGACAGCCGGAAATGATGAAATATGACAGCAGACCGGCGGCAAAGATGGAGTATCGAACAGAAAGCCGCAACAACCGGATTGAGGTCCAGGAAAAACAGGTCTATGATACAGAGAGACCGGAGAGAATAGAACGGACGGAACGTATGGAAAGGACCGAACGTACAGAGAAGCCTTCGGATGAAAAACGAACGATTAATATACGAAATGAAGTGTTTACCGGAGATGAATTTTTAAAAATCGAAAATCCTGAAATTCAGGCATTGGATAGCGGAAATACAGTAAACGGTATTTTGGAAATTATGGAAGGCTATGGATTTATCCGGAGTGCGAACTACCTTCCGGGTGATAATGATATCTATGTATCTTCGGCACAGATCAGACGGTTTAATTTAAAAACCGGAGATATTTTAAATGGAAATACCAAAATAAAACTTCCGACTGAAAAGTTTAGTGCATTACTATATATTAATTCTGTGAATGGATTTCATCCGTTAGAAGCACAGAAGCGTCGGGCTTTTGAAGAATTGACACCGATTTTCCCAAACGAGAAGATAAAACTGGAGCAGCCGGGAGCTGAGATCCCGATGCGAATCGTGGATGTGATAGCACCGATCGGCAAAGGTCAGAGAGGTATGATCGTTTCACCGCCGAAAGCCGGTAAAACAACACTGTTAAAGCAGATGGCAAAGACGATCAGCCGCAATTATAAAGATATACATTTACTGGTTCTTCTGATCGATGAACGACCGGAGGAAGTGACGGATATCCGGGAATCTATTGAAGGACCGAATGTAGAAGTTATTTATTCCACATTTGATGAATTACCGGAGCACCATAAGCGTGTATCGGAAATGGTTTTGGAACGTGCAAAGCGTCTGGTAGAACATAAAAGAGATGTAGTGATTCTGTTAGACAGTATAACCCGTCTGGCAAGAGCCTATAACCTGATCGTTCCGCCAAGCGGACGTACATTAACAGGTGGTCTTGATCCGGCGGCCCTGCATATGCCGAAGAAGTTTTTCGGTGCAGCCAGAAATATCCGGGAGGGTGGTAGTCTGACGATTCTGGCAACTGCACTGGTAGAGACCGGAAGTAAGATGGATGACGTGGTATTTGAAGAATTTAAGGGAACCGGTAATATGGAATTGGTGCTTGACCGGAAACTTTCCGAAAAACGGATATTCCCGGCAATTGATATTACAAAGTCCGGTACGCGGAGAGAGGATCTGCTTCTTTCAAAGGAAGAGCAGGATGCCATGTACCTGATCCGACGTGAGATTGGTGGATCCAAGGGTGAAGAAGCAATAGAAGAAGTATTAAAACTGTTTGTACGGACGAAAAACAATCAGGAATTCCTGAATTTGGTACAAAAATCTCTGGGACGACGATAAAAGTAAAAAAATATGAAAATACTATTGCAAAGTACGAAAGTCTATGCTAAAATAAGGAAGTTGTTGAGCGGAAGAAGGGCGCAAGCCTGCTCTCATAGATAGTTTAAGTAACGGTGAGGTGAAAAAGATGAAAGAAGGAATCCATCCAGATTATTACCAGGCAAAGGTTGTCTGCAACTGTGGTAACGAATTTGTTACAGGATCAACAAAAGAAGATATCCACGTTGAAATTTGCTCTAAGTGTCATTCATTCTACACTGGACAGCAGAAGGCAGCTAAGGCTCGTGGACGTATTGATAAGTTCAATCGTAAATATGGTGTAAACCAGTAATAAAAGGATTAATATGAGGTTGGGATTGACGAATCCCAACCTTTTTTCAAATTCAGAAAGTTATCAGTAATTAAATTCTCAAAAGACAGATAGTCCTATAAAACAGGTTAAAAATAGTGGAGGAATCTATGGAACGAATCTATATAGGTGGTCAGGCTGTGATCGAAGGCGTTATGATGAAGAATAAGGATCAGTATGCTGTTGCAGTACGGAAGCCGGACCAGACGATTGAGACAAAGGTTGAGATATATGAATCTCTGGGAGAGCGAATCCCGTTTTTTCGGATTCCGATCGTCCGTGGAGTAGTTAATTTTATAGAATCGCTTGTGATCGGTATGAAGACGCTGACGTATTCCGCATCCTTCTATGAAGAAGGTGAGGAAACGCAAGAGGACAGTCAGGCAGAAAAAGCAGCCAAAAAAGGCGGAGAAAACATTTTAATGTTTTTCTCGGTTATGATTTCCGTGATTCTTGCAGTCGGACTGTTTATTTTACTTCCGGCATGGATTTCCGAATATATCCGGCGTGGAATTGATAATAATGTAGTTGTGGCATTGTTAGAGGGTGTGATCCGTCTTGCAATCTTTCTTTTGTATGTATTTGCCATATCACAGATGAAGGATATTAAGCGGGTCTTTATGTATCACGGGGCTGAGCATAAGACTATTAACTGCCTGGAGGCCGGAGTTCCGCTGACACCGGAGAATGTTATGAAGTTCAGCCGGTTTCATAAACGTTGCGGAACCAGCTTTCTGTTTCTGGTTATGATTATCAGTATTTTATTTTTTATGGTGATCAATGTAGACAGTGCAGTTTTGCGGATTGTATTAAGACTGCTTCTGGTTCCTGTCATTGCCGGTGTTTCCTATGAAGTGCTTCGACTGGCAGGTAAGAATGACAGCCTGATCATTAAGATCATCAGTGCACCCGGATTATGGGTTCAGAGAATGACGACCAGAGAGCCGGAGCTTGATATGCTGGAGGTGGCGATTGCTTCAGTGGAAGGCGTTCTGGATTGGAGAGCTTATCAGGAGGATCTGCGTCAGGATAAGACAGAGAAAGCACAGGAAAAGGCAGAAAAGAAGCACAGAGCATCTGAGAAGCATGCATCATCTGAGAAAAATGCAGAGGAAGCAGCAGAAGAGGATGAATAAGGTGTGATTTTATGAGAATTCAGGAGACACTGCAGAAAGGCAGTCAGGAATTGAAACGTTGTGGAATCGAGAACCCCGGTCTAGATGCCAGATATCTGTTGGAATGGATCTTAGAGTGTGATCATTCTTATGTATTATTGCATCCGGAACAGGAGCTGTCAGCCGGTCAGGAACACCGATATAACGAAGCGATTGAAAAGCGGGCACAGCATTTTCCGCTACAGTATATTATCGGGGAACAGGAATTTATGGGATATAACTTCCAGGTGGATGAGAATGTTCTGATCCCGAGACAGGATACCGAGATTCTGGTAGAGGAAGCATTGAAACGAATCGATGAAAGACCTTCTGATGACGGACAGAGGACTACCGTTCTGGATCTGTGTTGCGGCAGTGGCTGTATCGGCATCAGTGTGAAGAAGCTGAGACCGGAAACGGATGTAACATTAACAGATCTATCGGAAGCCGCACTTCGGATTGCAGAGAAAAATGCCGTTTCACTTCAGGTAGATGTAAGAATCTGTCAGGGGGATCTGTTTGCAGGTGTGCAGGGAAAGAAGTATCGGATTCTTCTGTCCAACCCGCCTTATATACCAAGCAGGGTTATAGATACGCTGATGCCGGAGGTGCGGGAATATGAGCCAAGACTGGCTTTGGACGGAGCTGATGACGGTCTGATATTTTATAGAAGGATTGCGAGAGAAGCAATGCAGTTTTTAGAGGATGAGGGTTATGTATTATTTGAAATTGGATTTGATCAAGCAGAAGACGTCCGGAAGATACTTGTAGATGCCGGATTTGAGCAGATTCAGGTAAGGCAGGATTATACCGGACTGGATCGGGTTGTGATCGGCAGAAAGGCAGCAGAATAAAAGAAGATTAAAAGCAATATAGGAGGTTTATTATGTTTGACCATTTGGAAGATATATTAGTACGTTATGAGGAAATTCAGGAGGAATTAAATTCTCCGGAGATAGCAAATGATCAGGACCGGTATCGGAAGTTGATGAAGGAGTACAGCAATCTGACACCATTGGTAGAGAAGTATAAGGAATATAAGGATGCAAAGCAGACGATCGAAGACAGTCTGGCTATGATGAACGAACCAGATGAGGAGATGCGGGAACTGGCAAAGGAAGAACTGGCATCTGCTAAAGAGGCAGTAGCTAGGTGTGAACAGGATCTGAAGATTCTGTTACTGCCTAAAGACCCGAATGATGATAAGAATGTTATCGTAGAAATCCGTGCCGGTGCCGGCGGTGATGAGGCTGCATTGTTTGCGGCAGAAATCTATCGGATGTATGTACATTATGCCGAGAGCAAGCGTTGGAAGGTAGAGCTTATGGAGTGCGAGGAAATCGGAATCGGCGGTATGAAGAGTGTGACATTTATGATTACCGGTGACGGTGCATATTCTTTTATGAAATATGAGTCCGGTGTTCACCGTGTACAGCGTGTGCCGGAGACAGAGTCCGGCGGAAGAATCCATACATCTACGATCACGGTAGCGGTTATGCCGGAAGCAGAGGATGTCGATGTAGAAATCAATGAGAAGGATATCCGGATCGATGTTATGCGTGCATCCGGAAATGGCGGACAGTGTGTCAATACTACAGATTCTGCAGTTCGTCTGACACATTATCCGACAGGTATTGTGATTTACAGTCAGACTGAGAAATCACAGCTGCAGAATAAAGAAAAGGCATTTGCATTACTCCGTGCGAAATTATATGATATCGAACAGCAAAAGCAGCATGATGCAGAAGCGGAAGCCAGAAGAAGTCAGATCGGAACCGGAGACCGTTCGGAAAAAATCCGGACCTATAATTTTCCACAGGGACGTGTGACAGATCACCGGATTAACCTGACGCTTTATAAGCTGGATAAGATTATGAACGGAGATATTCAGGAAATCATTGATGCGTGCATAGCAGCCGACCAAGCAGCCAAGTTAAGCCGCATGAACGAAATGGAGTAAAAAGCCTTATTTTATGCGGTTTCTGAGGATTGCGACAGAGTAAAATATTTTGAAAATAAGTAATGAAAAGACGGTTTTGACAGTTGTGCAGACCGTCTTTTTAATTTTTGTTGCTCTTTGGATGCACTGTCCTCCCCTATTTTTCATTTTTGATGCATGTATAGCTCTATAAGTAGGGTAACGTAGATTTACAGTCTGGGCTTGTTTTGATATAATTATTCTATCAAAGCAGGGGAGGTTGTTATGGCTAAAATAGAATTACCCTTTGAATATCATATATTTCAAGAATCATCAAAGTCATTAGAATTTAACATGAGTGATTCTTTGAGAAAAGAGTTTGATGCATTCACAAATGATTTAACAAAATTGGTTGAGAGTGAGAAAAGCATAGATAGTTTGTGTGACACTTTTCAGATGAAGTATCAGTTACTTAGTAAGAAACTGATAGAAGAAATGAAGGAAAAGGGTTTGGATAAAAGAGCAACTCATTCGTTTGAAGAATTGAGGTATATGTTCAAGTGGGGCTATATGCTTAAAGAAGCATATCCTGATATGACCTTGAAAACATTAGGTGATTTGTTTGGTATTAAGAATACAGCTTTTTCAAAGTTAGGACTGTATCCGCTGAGAGCTTATGATTATCAGAAGGATGTGCATCAAAGCAAGGGGTATTTTAAGAATACAGACGCTCATGCAATATGTAAGGTAATCAATGACGAGATTCAATTGCCATATTTAACCAATGCACAGATAGTTTTATCAAACGACACGGATATGTTTGTAGATTTGGTACAGGGTGATTCAAAGATGTTCGTAGTCAAGCGTCCAACATTTAATGAGGGGGACATATTATCAGATAGTATATATGACCATGCAAGATCCTGTTTTGTAAACGTAAATATCAAGGCAGGGGTAGCCCAACTCAAGGATAAAATAATATCTATCTTAGATATGAATAACCCAATCTTTTCCAAGCATTTTATTATAGAGGTATTGAGGGATAAATCAGTTATGCTCAATGGCTGTGTCAGGGATGGAAATGTTGATGCATTTTTGGAGATGCGAAAAGATTACTTGGAAGGCATTGAAAGAGTGGATGTATTAGAAAGTGAATTGGATTCAGATTATTTAGATCCAGTAGTTGGTATGGATGAAGAGCAGATACAGGTTGAAATAGAACAGATTAAAAGTAATATTACCAGATGGGAAACGGTATTAAGTAACAATGTTGCCGGTGACAGGTATATGCTGGAATATAAGAAATCAAATGACTTACGAGCATATTTGAATTCTGTCAGAGATTATACATTGCAATATCATTTGGAAATGCCAATTGTTAAACTGATATTTGAAGAGACTGAACTTGCAGCAGTGTATTTTGTGATACAGGCATTTGGTGGGGTAGATGCCAATTACAATGTGTCCTATGAAGATTTCCAGAAAGTTAAGGAAGATTTGAAAACCAGTAGGTTAGCAGATTATCTTGATAGGATATGCAAGGATGCAAGAACACCACATATCAAAGATATTAGTAAAGGAGAACAGTTAGTTTCTAAACTGGAACAGATTTCAAATGAGACAGGGCAAAAGAAATATATCAAGAAGAAGCCTGTTGCGAAAGGCAAATCGAATGAGCCAGTATTAGTATATGTTGATACCGATGCTTATAATATTACGCAAGAAGAAATAGACAAAATATTGGAGACATATCAGGTTGCTTTAGTTGTAAGGTCTAGTAAGGCTTTTGTTGGGTTACAAACATTAAATGAGGATTTGCATTTAAGTGCAAATATGGAGGGATTACGGAATGAGTACAAATACTAAAGGTAAGTGGAAATTTCAGGATGATATTATAAATGTTTTGAAAGAGATGGATGAGCAAGGAGATTTTAGCACTATTGTAGAATTGCCTACGGGTTCAGGTAAAACACGTGTTGCTATCTCTTTTATCAAAGAAAAGGCGAAAGAAAAAGAAGATGTTAAGTTTTTGTGGCTTACTGACAGTATAGAGTTATTGCTTCAGTCTATCATTAGCTTTATGCCTGAGAAAGATAATATCCCAGAGGATTATAATCTCCCAGAGGTAGGAAAATTCCAGCTATTATGTGGTAGTCAGACAAAGAGGTGCAAAAGTATAGGTATTTCAGGAATAAAATCTGACACCAAAATATTATTCGCAAGTCCAAGAACACTTAGAAAAATTCGTGAATCAGAGAGTAAGGAATTTAGAGATTGGGTTAAATGCAATAAGCTATATATCATTTATGATGAGGCTCATCATATTGGTGCAGATTCAGCAATTGATGTGTTTAGAAGCATTTTATTAAAAAATCAGACAGAGAACAATGTTTCATATAATGATTGTATTGAAAATTATGGATTGATTGGATTAACCGCTACAGTTTATAGGGGCGATAAGGTAATGGATGTCTTTAACCATTGGTTCAAATATGGTTATGATGGTAATAAAATTACTCATGATGATTCAGCCTTAGAAGAGTCAACTGCTAATGAGCTACGAAATACAATTAAGATTACTGATATAGACACACTTATTGCAGATGGTATATTAGTAGCTCCAACTTTTGAAAGGCGTGAGACAGCTAAGGGTAATGCAGAAAAGGTAAATGTTCTTATAGATGATATTAGAGCTAATCATAAGTCTTGGGGTAAAACTGTAGTATTTGTGAACGACATTGAAATGGCACATAATGTTGTTGAAAAATTGAAAAAAGATAAAATAAAAATCTTTGAGTATACATCTGGGACAAAGGATTATAAACGATTAAAGGATTTCAAGGAACCAAAATCAGAGCCAGATATTATGGTTACCGTAGACGTGGTATCGGAGGGATTTGATGTTAAAGATATTGAAACTGTTTACTTATTCTCTGGGGTAGTTTCACCTATAAGAATTAGACAAAGGGTAGGTAGAGTTCTTAGGTCAGTAGATAAAGGTACTAAGAAAGCTACAGTCATTTGGCAGGATTATGGAGATGGCTATTTAAATCCTGAAATTGAATATCGTAAGCCGATAGATCCTGTTTTTAGAACTAAGCCATATTTTGAATCTGAGTATCATTTCTTTAACATGCTTGAGATATTTTCAGCGGAGGAGCTTACTGGGGGTATTGGATATTATACTATTGGAAATGAGCTTAAGGATACGATATATGTAAACAATGAAGAACATGAAGGATATGAAAATCTGTATCATATGATACAATTGGACTCATTATACTTTAAAGAAAATAAAGACTTAGAAGGGTATGCAGATAACCTAGGTTTGGCTTCGACAGATGAGTTATTTGCATACATAAAAGAGAATTGCTTCGGTGCTGGTTCAAGGTTAGTTAGGGGTAGGAAAGCTATTATCAAGCAGTTAAAGGAAGAATATAAAATACATGTAAACAATGAACAGATTGAGAAGTTTTTTAACTATGTAGTTTCAAATGATTTGTGCAAACCACCGTATACAGCGGCTAAAGTTGAAGAAACAGATACTTATGGGGATGGCAACTCTGATAGAATAGTAAAGATATATGCTAAGTACCTCGAAGAGCATAAGATAGAGAAAGCAAAAGATTACAAAGATGCTATAAGACTGCTTAGTAAAGTTAAGAGGTTAATCTCGTCGTACAACAGCCCTAAAAAGTATTCAACGAGTATCAAAATAAAAGCTAAGGGAGCGAGTTATTTTCATTCAGAACTTGAATCTTGTAGAAAATTGATGAGCTTGGGGTGTTATTATGGAAAGGATGAAGATTTTGAATTTAATAATGAGAATTATCCACGGGCATATTTAGGTATCGACAGTAATGGTAATACAACAAAACCCTTGTTAAGTAGTGGTAAAATTGTCAAAAGACATAACACTGGGGTATGTCCTTCAAAGTATTTAGTGGGAAGAGCATTAAGCACAGTAATAAACCATATTATTGTAGAAGATAAGGATGTTGACGATTATATGTCATCCATTCAAAAGATTTATAAATGTAATGAAAAATTAGCGAAAGAATTATTGTTTGCATTAGGGTTTAATAACAATGACGACATTATACGAGCACAGTGTGCTAAATGTAAGAACGATGGTGAAATACTTCCAGCAATGTTGCAGTATGTGATTTATGAAAAAGTGTATCAAGAATTGTATAAAATTGTAGTTTACACGGATGAAGAAGGATTTCCATTCTTTGAGTGTCAAAATATAGGTGAGCTAAAGGAAAAATATATTTCCATACTGAATCTTTATGGATTATCAGAGAAAGATATTGATTTGGTTAATCCTGTCGAGGATGTGGTTTATGATTACAGACCATACATAAAGGTAATAAAAAATTATCAAGGTATAAAACCTGAGTTTTTAACGAGACTGACTAGTGAAATTTTTGCTTTGGAGGATGAATATCCAGAGCGTGTAGTCGATGCTTTTGGTGGTTCAGGTGCAAGCAGTCTTAATTATCTATCTAAAAAGGATATAAAGATTTATTATAATGATTTTGGATATCTTAATACAAATTTTTACAAAATAATAAAAGATGAGATTCAACGAAAAGAGTTTTTTAAATTGATGGATAAGGTATGTGAATCTATATTCTCAGGTGATGATGATGCACTTGAGAGTATTATTAGTAAGTGTTATAACAAAGCTGACATATCGAGTGATATCTTTAATAAGTCATACAAACAGATTTATGATGAGTATTGTGAAAAACAAAAAGATAGTACTAATGGTGGAGAAGCAAAGTTAAAAGCTATTGAGAATAAATATCTAAAGTATTTAGGAACAGTAACTGATATTGAGTTTGACTGTAGAACACCAGAGATAACTTTGTATGGACTTGTTAAGAAAATGCATGTGATATTTAACAAGCTCAACGAAGGTGAGAAAATTGAATGTGGATTAAGTGATTTAGAGTTGGCTTTATTATTCTTGTTTGTGGAAAATTTCACAGATAGACATTACTTTGATAATTGTACTATACCTGAGTTTGCAGAGTTCTACGCAACGTACAAAAATATAATAAATATAGTTGGTGATTACATTTCTGATATTGAGATTGCTTGTGGTGATGCACTAGCATTGATGGAGCAAACTGAAATGAATAACAGAAGTACATGGTGGTATCATGATATACCTTATAGCGAGACTAGTGCAGAATCATATTCAGGATGCATAGATGAAAATCAATTTATGACTGAGTTAGACAATCTTGCAGGTAGATATAGTGTTAGCTCACGTTTTAATATTTGTATTTCTGCGTTACTCCCTGCATTGATTGAAGAGTACAAGAAGGACAAAAACTCAAAGAGTTACCTTGATTTATTCAAGCTTATCAATTCACAAACAGATAGCAATTTTGTTAAACGTAGAAATGCAATCTATGAATTCTATACTAGATTTACTACTAGAGAAGATTCAGGTACATTTGATTCTATGGTGTTAGGTGATAGTGCTAAGAGAGTATATTTGTCTCAGGAGAAGAAAGCAACTTATATTTTCATACCATTCCAAGGTAATGTGGATGATTGGGAGAGCAGGCTGACTTGGGATGAAAATGATAACAAGGTTATAAAGAAAAAAATGCAGATAAATCTTAACGCAGTAATATCTCGTGAAGGTATGATGAGAATGCTTGCTGGTACTTTATATTCTAATATACCAGTTGAGATTATGGTTACAAATATCGATGCTACCAATAGTAAACGAGTAATGTGGCAGGATGAAGAGAAGAACATTGGAGTTATGCCTACATTTACCACAGGCGTAAATAATTATAATGTAGATGCTGCTGTAGTAGTGATGAAGTATGATTTGTATATAGAGATCCTTAGAAATTTACTTTTCAGAAAGGAATTTGAAGAGCACGAGGCAAAAACGTATGCAGCATCATTTAGAGAATACTATAAACAAGATAGATAGGGTAACGTAGATTTGCCACATATATGTTTATTTGAATTATGTTATTACCTGTAAAGGTGCTGTTATTTTCGCATTGATGGTAGCAATGCCAATTCTGGGGTAGCCTGTCTGCCAGATAAAAAGCAGACACACTAATTGACATATAGACAATATTGTAAGAATGCCAATTTAACCAGACGCATAAAGCTCATCATCAGTGCAAATCAAATATTATGGATAATTGATATGGATGCGATTAAAAATAAGGCTAAAAAGGTTAGGAGCGATTAGTTCTTGTATTCCCTGTCATACCAGCATATCCCCGGCTGAGTCATCTGACGCATATAGCCTTGCATCACATCTAGACAGCTATTATGCTGTATAAGATTTATCTGACATAAAAGACTTCCTTACATGAGAGAGTTAATCATCCAAGTGGTTAGCTCTCTTTATTATTGTAAATCTTTTGGGGTATTCAGTTTCAACCCTTGGAGATTTATTTTCCCATCATCCCTTTTATAAGGTGATTTCCTATATAGCTCTCAGTGACATTGTGTTGCTGAGGGCATTTTTTATTTAGGAGATTATTTGGGATTTTTGGAGATAGCGTAGACCTGCAAGAAGCAGTGTTTTATGTGGGCAGTAGATCCATCTCAAACAATAAAAACTAACGCCAGATAATACAGTTTAGGATGAGGTATCTCTAAAATGATGAGGTTGTTTGTATTTATGGATATTTTCTTGTGGAGTTACAGATGGTGTCTGTTTGCTTGGGGTAGTGCTTAAGTTTCGAGTGAGCCATTGCTGATAGGGTATCTAAAGTTGTGCTGTTCGTAAAGGGGTATCTGTATATGCTTGGTAACGATAAAGCAAAATGTACAAATAGATAGGGTAACCTAGGTTGGGTATTTAATCATTATTAATAATCTTTCAAAAACAACTTGATTTACAGGCATCCCAGAGTGATAAATACGACACGCCCTGAAGCACTTTGTATTGGTGTTCTGGGGTAGTCTGATTTTATTAAGAGTTATGTTGGGTAGACAACAGAAAGTGAGGATGCCGATGGAGCAGAAGATTAAAGCGTATATCATCCGTGTAGATGAAGAGGGAAGACAATACAAGGGGTACTTTACTGAGATAGATAATTCCCTTGAAGCCAAACAGGAAATCGTAGGTGGGCTGATTCAGGTGGTTAGATTAACGCCTGATATAGATATCATCATAAACGATGAAGGTAAGCTACGGGGTATGCCATTAAACAGAATTTGGCTCAGTGAAGATGGCGAGCCACTGGATTTTCTTGTTGGAAATATTATAGCGGTACGACATTGCGATGATGTATTCACTGATATTTTGTCTGAGGATTGTGAAATAATCGAGAGATTATTGCCACCAATCAGGCTGAATATGTCTGTTATGGGTAAGGATGGAAAGTACCGCACCAATTCAATGTTTTACTTTAATCAGGATGAGTTGTTGGATTACAAGGAAGATGACGATTGATCAAATTAGATCTGAAGTTGTAGTTGGTGTTTGTCTGGGGTAGTCTGGCACATGCCACCATTGATGGGGTACTTATAATGGTGGCATTACCGCCCCAGTCCGCAAAATAAATGCAACATGAGAATGTAAGAGGGTAGCAGGTAGAACAGGAATATTGGTCTGATGGACTGGTGCATACGCCCATAGTTACAGTAAATAGTTAATCAGATGATGATGGAAAGCACCAAGGTTATCTTAACCTTTACAAAGGAAGGAGGTGTTTTCGATGTTATCTGACATGGTGTACAGATTCATGGCTGAGGTAAAGAAAATGACAATAGATGAACTTGAAAGTGCGGTAGGTAGGAAATTCACGATACCTAGTGATTTTTCGTGTCTTGGGGTAGACCTTAATCAGCTTTTTATTAAGCTGGTGGGGGATTCTAAAGAGTTCAAGGACTTAGCTGTTAAAAGTTTATATGCTGATGAATATGACTATGGAGAGATGCTATTGGTAGTTGAATATACTGAGGATGCCATTTGGGGTATTCGTTTGAAAGGTGGGAAGTGTCACAACATCGAGGTTCTGCCAAAGGAAGAATCGAGGTTATGCGTTGATTTTCATATTTGTGTCAATGTAGGAATGTTTGTGGCGGTACTAAATCATCCCCTCTTTATCGAAATGAACAAAAGTAGCCCCAGGAAAGGGTAATGTAGGTTCGGTCTTTGCAGCACTATTAACAATCTTTTCAAAAGTACTTGCATTTATGGGCGAACAGAGTGATAGATACGACAGCCCCAAATCATCGAGCTGGTGGTTCATGGGGTACTAATTATTTTTTGGAGGTGTTTTTATGAGAATTATTTCGCCATCGGGAGAGCTGATAAAGGTCAGCAAGGTAGTTGCTATGGCAGAAGCAAATGTGATGTTAAACGGCAGGGTTAGAACTTTGATTGAACAATCGGAGAGTGATAACTATGCGAAGGCTTCAGGCTTACTGTTTGAGATTGAGGTTAATGAGCCATTATTCTTTTCCAATAATATTTATATTGGAAACTTAGAACCATTCAAGTTAAGAGAGATTATGGGTAAACTGCTCAAGGACGATGCTGTTGATTTAGCATGTCTTGGTGCAGAGTATAAGGAGACTCCATTTAACAACAGAATTGGATGCGATGCTCCTGTGTTCTGGTGTAGAAACGTCTGTTTTTCGTCAGGTCTTAATTGTGAGGTAAATCCTTTTATGGGTTGCAATAATATGACAGGTAATGCCTTGCCATATAAGGACTATGATGAGGAAGGCGATGATTACGAGGAGTACGAAGAAGAAGGCGATGATTACGAAGATTACGATGAGTATGATGAGTATAACAGCTAAGGAGGGCAACGTCCATGCAGAAGAGTAATTTACCGAAGGGTGTTCGCTCGCTCAAACAGGACTATGAAAGGGGTATTCTGAGATTTGATAATCCAGTACAAAGAGCAGGCAGTCAATGGAACCAGTTACAGAAATCGTTATTGATACATTCGATACTGGCTGAGTTCCCTATCCCTGCAATGTACTTTATAAAGGATAAAGACGAAGAGGGTAATACTATTTTCAGCGTCCTTGATGCAAAGCAAAGACTTACATCTGTGTTTGAGTTTATTGATGGTGCGTATGCACTACATAGCAGTACACCAAGTTACTATGTTGATGGGGTACTTATTGAACTGGCAAATAAGTATTTTGATGAGTTGCCTATTGAATGCAAAGATGCAATTCTGGGCTGTCGATTCAATATCCAGTGTCTGGAGGATTGCTCAAACGATGAGGTTGAGGAAATCTTCACAAGGCTGAACAACAGCACGCCAGTGAATGCTATACAGAAGTGTAGAGCAATCGTTGGTATGGATATGGCTCGCTGGCTCAGGGGTATCTGTGAAACTGATTTTATGCAGCACAGTATATCATTGACATTGGCTCAGGCAAGACGAGAGTGTGAGCTGGAAGTCTTGTTACAGAGTATGCTCCTCTTAGATGCTAGGCATGAGGGGTACGAGTATAAAACGATCAGTACCGCAGAGGTAGCAAGGTATTGTCAGAGTATTCGTGACAATTACAACGATGATAAAAAACAGATGATAGAAGGTATCTTTGAATATCTCAGCAGTGCCTTTGGTGGGGAACGTCATAAATTCCTCAAGAAGAGCAATATTCCTATGGTAGTAGTGTTGACAAAAATTGCTATCGAGAAGGGGATTGAGCCAGAGCGATATAAGGCATTTATCAATGAGTTTTCATCCTATGAGAGTCCAGAGTATCAGGCAGGTATGGGTGCTGGAAATATTAAGCGTGCCAAGACTGAAATGCGATTAAGAGCTATCTGTAATGATTTCGCAGACTATTTTGAGCTGGAAGGTCTTGATATCCTTGGCGGTACTGAAGATGCTGAAGTAGCGGAAGAGGTAGCCAATGAAGATTAAAGCCTATATTTTAAGAGAACCAGATAAGAAAGGCAGAGCTTACATGGGGTACTTCTCTGAAATAGAAAACTCTTTAGAGGCGAAGCAGGAGCTGGTGGGAGGTAACATTGAGGTCTTACCTATCACGCCAGAGATAGATGCCATTATCAATGAAGAGGGCAAGCTGAAGGGGTTAGGTGTTAATCGTATTTTGAGCTTAAATCCAAATGAAGCTAACGAGGTATTGGTAGGAAACATTATCTGTGTCAGGCATAACGAGAAAGGAGAGTTTATTTCCATCCTTGATTCTGATAAGGAAATAATCGATGAGATGCTTATCCCTGTTAAGTGCTTTATGGAATTACCGCAGGAGGATGGTGGAAGTGGCATCTTTGTGTTGAGGGAAAGAAAGTTATTTGACTACGAGGAAGATAATGGAAAAGATTAAAGCTTATATTCTAAGGCTGGATGAAGATGATGAGCACCAGCATTACAGGGGGTATCTTGGTGGTAACATTGTCTGTGTTCGCAAAGAAAACGAGGGGTATACAAGAGGAGGATATACCTATAGTGAAAGAACATCTTATGCCTTTTGATTTGTTAATTCCTGTAGATGGGAAATTTATCCCACTTCTTTTAAAGAACGAGGATATGTATGATTGGACTGATTGAGTAAGTTACATTTTATCTAAGAAAATATTATGAAAGGTAAGGTGGAAATTATGCAAATTCCAGATGATGCAAAGCAATGCATTTTATTGGCTGTGAGAGAGGATGGGTTACAGTATGATGCCACATATGAGCTGGTAAGACTTACGGAGGAGTATATTCACTCTTTTATAGGGGATGATGTTCAAGTTGTAGATTGGGACTATGGCTACAAGATTATGTATGACTCTATGGCACAGGAAACAGGTAAAGCTGTTAATCGGTGGTATACCTGCGAAGATGAGAAGAAATTATTCTTTGGTAATTTTCTGATATATGCCGAAGAGTATGACGATGATTTTCAGAGTCATGTTGAAGAGGTTCAGGCAAGGTTTATTCCTGTATCATCAGTGAAGTATCAGTTCAACTTATCACGAAAGATGCGTGAAGTTATCATAACTACAAGGCTGAGTCCAGAAATAGGAGGGTATGATGTGGCATACAAAGTAAGTGATATATTCAAAAAGACGCCATTAAATCAGTTGAAGATATACAGGGAATATTTCAAAAGGGGTACTATTATAGAGTTGGTAGAACCTATCAATGATCCGTTCAGTCCTAAACCAGCCGGTGCAAGATTTAAGGTTTCTGAAGTGGATGATGCCTGCCAGTTGCATGGTGTATGGTTACCACCAGAGAGTGGTTCATTGGCGGTTGATATAGAGCATGATTGTTATGTGAAAATCGAGTAAGAAAAAATGACCAGTATCTCTTGATGGGGGTACTGGTTATTTTGGTATATGTGTGTAAGGCAGTGCGATGGTACTGTCTTTTCTTTTGTCTTGAATTAAATGGGGTATCTATATAGAACTATGTGCCTACGGCTTCATATTTGGCTTCACAGGGCGGTTGCATGGGTTTGCGTGTGTTCTCGTGTTATAGGGGAAAGAAAAGCCCACACAGGGGCTGATTATTGCTTTCCCTCTGGTTCGTGATACTCTATTAAGTCAGATATATTACAACCAAGGTAGGAACAAAGTTTACATATCAAATTAGCGTCCAGCCTTTGGAAACGTTGTTGACAGTAGCGGTTGAGGTTGGCTCTTGGTATATCTAAATCTTTGCATATCTTGTTTTTGGATATGTTGTTTTTCTTCAGAATTTCTTCAATGTGTAGCTCTAAGTAGCCATATTCCTGCTTTAACTCCATAAGTTATAACTCCCTTGCTTTTTTAACAATTATTCTATATAATGAATTTTGAATTTGTAACTTACAATAAAGTGACTTACTATAAAGTAAGGGATGAGGAACAAGGAGGATAAAAATGAAATACTGTTCAAATTGTGGTAATCAGTTGGAAGACGATGCAAAGTTCTGTTCTGTTTGTGGTATGCAACAGGGACAGACTCCAACACCAGAGGAAAAAACTGAAATTGAGCAACTGAAAAAGGAAAAAAAATTTAAGCCTGTAGTTGGAATTGCTGTGGGCGTAGTGGTAGTGATTGCTATTATATGTGTGATTTTTGGAGTGGCTACAAAAAATAAAAAGCAAAGCCCTAAAAAAATAATGGAAGCATTTACTCAATATTATGATGATTATAGTAAAGACCATTGTGATGATATGGCACAGTATGGTGTAAGCTATGAAGTTGCACACTATTTGGACTGCATTGGTAGAGTGGTCTATTTTGATGATGAACCTATGATGATGATTGCAGACCTTGTAGGTGTATCAGGTGATGAAGATAGATGCGATTATATATCTGTCTCTTATACACATCTGACGCTGCCGACGATAAGG
>ENA-OZLH01000745-OZLH01000745.1-human-gut-metagenome-genome-assembly--contig:-NODE-745-length-16809-cov-5.965799_pt1 | contig 16809 bp, 10 predicted proteins | sample MGYA00244832_ERZ653776 | MGnify/ENA primary metagenome ERZ653776 (study PRJEB26926, sample SAMN06165218) | human gut metagenome | biome: ENVO:00009003; feature: ENVO:2100002; material: ENVO:00002003...
TCATGCCTAGTCGCGTGGGCTCGGAGATGTGTATAAGAGACAGCTTATCAAGCGGGTTTTTCCAGTGCGGCGACTGCGGTTTCCGAGGTAATCGAGGGTGAAAGCCAAATTCTAAAACCGTTTGGCACACCTCGCATCGGGCTGATATGCAGCAAAGCCCAAAGCCGACTGAAATATAACAGACAGGTCAATGACGAGGGAATTACCGTGCGCGGGCGATTTCTCATCTGCGGGCTAAATGGTGATAAAGTCGTGGGCTTATCCAAAGACCAAGCAGACCGATACAGCCGTCTACTTTTTCTACCGCAAGTCGAAGATATGGCAAGCGGTGAACTGCCCGCCGCAAAGGTACGCCCGCAGGATGAACGCTACGGGAACAAACTATCTTTTTGGGAAAGGTTGGAAAGATAATGGAAGAAAAGACAGATAAAGTAGTCGGCTACATCGAATATCTCTGTGCAGGCGGGATGATCGGTGAAATCGTTCCTTACACAAGCGTGGAAAAATTCAAGGATGAAATTCTGGATTCCTTGGATTGTGGGCGGCCAGTGACACCGGTTGTATTCTCAGATGAACTGGATGAGCCACTCCAATTTGATTCAGACACCTATTTTCCGTGGGGATTTCGCAGCGAAAAGCGAGTGCAAATCCCTTATGAAATCTATCAAACTAACAGGCGAGACCTTGTTTTTATGGAGTATTCTCCTGCGAGGCTCGCTGCCGGAGCAAAGGACTACGAACTCGTGTACAAGGGGCAGATGGAGCGTTGGGAAACGCTGGACAGCATTTATTCACGGCATAATCGGGATGACCGTCCAAACGCCAAAACTATGCGTTCCGTCTCTGTCAGCGATATTATTGTGACACACAAAGATAACGAGACACACGCTTTTTATGTTCAGCCGATTGGGTATAAGCAGGTAGATAACTTGTTGCCGGAACTTGAAAATGCCACACCGTCAAAAGCAGAACAGCACGAGCGATAAGGAGCAGCCTATGGCAAAATACGAAAATATCCGTGCGCTTGCCAAAAAGCAACTGCAAGCCGTAACGGAGAGCAGCGACCGCTGGAAAGCATTTTTGCGGACAGCGGCCATTGCTTATAATTATAGTTTTCCAAACCAGCTTTTGATTCACGAGCAAAGCCCCACCGCCACAGCTGTGGCCGACATAGCTTACTGGAATAATAATGCGGGTCGCTGGGTCAAGCGCGGCGCACACGGTATCGCGGTATTTGACACTCGCGCCAATTCTTCCCGGCTGCGGTATCTGTTTGACATTTCCGATACCATCCCCCGCGCAGAGATTCCCGAAGCGCTGCCGTGGGTCATTACAGACCAGAACTGGCGGCCTGTTTGGGATAAAATCGTAGCGGATAATCACGCCGACAGCATCCAGAGCGCCCTCCTCATGCTCTCCACATCCTGCGTTGCCCAGCGCAGCGCCATGTTCACAACCGCACTGGGAAAAGCCATAGACGGCAGCAGCTTACAGTGGGCCAAGCCGGACGAACAGCGGCAGCTATTTTTACAGCTTATCACCCAAAGCTGTCTGTATATGGCCGCGCTGCGGTGCGGCGTGGATACTGCGCGGCTGGACCTGCCTGCCCTTGAGTCTGTGAACCAGTTTGATACAAACCGCATTGCTCTGTGTTTGGGCAGCGCTTGCCAACAGGCGGCACGGCCTCTCATGCAGCAGATCGGAAGCATCACGAGAGAAATCGACAGTGTTGCACGCGCCGAAAAAGTCCGCTATTATGGTGACAAACAGGAAGAAACCAATAACACCAAGGAGGTCAACAATGGAGTACATGATGGTGAACGGCTACCAAATCCCGGCGCTGACGCTGAACGAGCCGCCGATGCCGGAAATCGGCAAGTACGGCAGCCTGCGGCGGAATTTTCTGCGAGAGAACGCGCCGATGATGTTCGACGAGATGATGCTGGAGGGAACGCTGTACCCGCATCTGGCGGAGATGGACAACGCGGTACACCGGCAAATCGAGCAGACGATGCAGACGCTGATGCAGCAGAGCACCGCCCCGAACCGGCAGACAGACCCGATGGGCTGGACGCAGTGGATGAACGCCTTGCAGAGCCAAGCCGAGGAACTGGCGATGCAGCAGATTTACAGCCTGTAACACAAGAACCCCAAGCGGAGAGCGATACCACGCCCTCCGCTTTTTCTGTACCCATTTCTGATTTGCCGCCGCTGAGCGATGAACTGATTCTAGGCTTGCTGGCGAAAGAATCCTCCAGCCGTGCCGACAATGCGGCTATTCTGGAATATTTCAATGAACATCCCGACCTTTCCGAGCGCAGCGCCTTTTGCAAGCACTGTTACAAGCAAATTTATACATATTTGTTCGTGGATGACAATACCGTGGGTTTTATCCGGCATGATATGTACCTTGAACTTTGGGAGGGCAACTATCTTACCAAAACAGCGCAGGTCAATCTGACATGGGATGCTGTTGCCGCAAAGATTGCTGACCTCATCGAGCAAGGGCGTCTGATGGTTCCCATCAAGGCTACACCCGTGCCGCCGCAGATGGAGCAGCTTACTCTTACTCCCGAAGATTCTGAAAAGGCAGGGCTGCCGAGCCATGAGCAGCAAGCAAAAAATATCGACCTTGCGGCAGAAGCCAAAAAGTGGAACAAGCCCATCATTGACGCATCCGGCAAGTACATTACGGAGCAGGACATTACCGATGCACTGTGCAAAGGCGGCGGGTTTGAAGATAGCAAATTTCGCATTCAGCAATATCTCTCTGCACAGGTACTTCCTATCGAGGAAGATCAAGCCCGCTGGCTGAAAAAGAAATACGGCATCGGCGGCGGCACATGGATCTTCCGTGATGGTGGGCACGGCTTTCTTGACCACATGGGCAAAAATCTTGAAATCACCCGACGTACAGAGGACGGTGAGTATCGCCGCGTTTTGAAGTGGAAAGAGGTTGCCCAGCGCCTGCGGCTTTTGGTTTACAACGACCAGTATCTGACCGATGCCGAAAAAGCCCCCTATCAGGCATGGGCAGCAGAACAGCAAGCCGCCCGCGCAGCGAACGATGCCGCCCTTGACCATGCAAAACACGCCATCGCGGATTTCTGCGAGAATGAGGGGCTAAACGAGCCGAATTTCTCCGACTTGACCCGCGTGGAGTTTGCTTACTCTACCACCGAGGACGATGAGCACGAAATCCAAGTGTATGCCAATCTTCTGCGGAACGAAATCCGCTATGAGGTTGACGGTAACATTGTCCATATCGACTACTTCCAAGATAACCACGAGCTTGCTGTGCAGGGCATTGAAAACAGCGCTTTCTCGGATTTTATCAATACCGCCGAAGCAGAGTTTGAAAAGCATCATCCGACTACAAGAAAAGTCGAAAAATCACCTGTAACTATCGGCAGCACGGTTTATCTGGAAGATGCCAGACCCTTTACCGTGGAGGAAATCGGCAGGGAAAACATTCATCTGCGGGATGAAAGTTTCCCGCTGGTAGGCCGTGCCGTCAGCCACGAAGAGTTTGCGCGGCTGCTTGCTGCCAACCCCAAAAATGCAGCACTATCCGCCCCGGAAGTTCCAAGCCGCCAAGAGCAGCCGGAAGAAACTGCCGAACCCATCGTGGGCGAAGTCATCGAAGAACCCAGCCCCTTTGTGGCACAGGTTATGGCGGACGCAGAACGGCTTTCGGCAGAAGATGAACCCTACCACCGCGAACCCATTACCTATGAAGCCCCTTATCTGGATAACCTGCCGACAGCACCGCGCGAAAAATTTGCAGCCAATAGTGCCGCCATCCAAAAGCTGAAAGAAATTGAGCAGCGCGTAGCGAACGGCGGCAGCCCTGCTTTTGAGGATGAACAGAGAATTTTAGCGCAGTACACGGGCTGGGGCGGGCTTTCGGATGCGTTCGACCCGAACAAAAGTGCATGGTCGAACGAGTACAGCCAGCTGAAAGCAGCATTGTCTGAATCTGAGTATGAAGCTGCCCGCAGCAGCACCCTGACGGCGTTTTATACCCCCGCCACCGTTATCCACCCCATCTACCGTGCACTGGAGCGCTTCGGCGTAAAGGGCGGCAAAATCCTAGAACCCAGCATGGGCACAGGCGCATTTCTCGCACACGGACATTTTGGCAGCAGTGATGCCAAATTCTACGGCGTAGAATTGGACAGCATCACAGGCCGCATCTCAAAGCAGTTGTATCAAAAGGCCAATATCCAAGTGACCGGCTATGAAAATGCGCTTCTCCCCGACAACTATTTTGACTGCGCTATTGGCAATGTCCCTTTCGGTAATTTTCAAGTCAATGACCCGCAGTATAACCGGCTGCATTTTCCCATTCACGACTATTTCTTTGCCAAGAGCATCGACAAGCTGCGCACCGGCGGCATCATGGCGTTCATCACCTCCAGCGGCACATTGGACAAAAAGGATGACCGCGCCCGCAAGTACATCGCCGAGCGCTGCGACCTCATCGGTGCGGTGCGCTTGCCCAACAATGCGTTCAAGGGCAGCGGCACAAAGATCATGACCGATGTAATATTTCTGCAAAAGCGCGATACGCTGCGCCAGCAGGACGAGCCTTGGCTGCACCTTGCAGAAGATGCCAACGGCATCACCATGAACCGCTACTTTGTGGAGCACCCTGAAATGATTTGCGGCAAGATGGAGATAGTCTCCGGTCCGTATGGCCCGACTTCCACCTGCCAGCCAATAGACCCCGATGCGGTGGACCGTTTCGGAAAGCCGTTGCTGGAAACGCAAATCGACACTGCCATGCAGCACTTGACCGCCACGCTGACAAGAGCCGAAATTTCCATACAGGAGGAAAGCGGCGAGGACACCAAGTACATTGATGCCGATCCCTTTGTGCGTAATTTCAGCTACACGGTAAAGGACGATAAAATCTATTACCGCGAAGGCGCAGTCATGCGGGAATGTAATCCCAACGCAGCCTCTGCCGAGCGTATCCGCAAACTGGTGGAACTGCGCGATACCACCCGCGCTCTGATCGATGCGCAGTTGCAGGACTTGTCGGACGAGGAAATCCACCGTCTGCAAGCCCAGCTTAACCGCCAGTATGATGCCTTCCGCGCCAAGCACGGCCTTATCAACAGCCGCAGCGCGGAGTTGTCTTTCCGGGATGACAGCAGCTACTATTTGCTGTGTTCACTGGAAAATGTCGATGAAAAAGGAAACTTTATCAGCAAGTCGGATATGTTCACCAAAAGGACTATCCGCTCTGCACAGATACCAGACCACGCCGACACGGCATCGGACGCTCTGGCACTGAGCATCGGGGAACGTGCCAAGGTCGATATGCCTTACATGATGCACCTTACCGGGAAAGATGAAGCAACGCTTGCTAAGGAACTGGCGGGCGTTATTTTTGTAGAGCCTTTCCGCAAACAGGAGGACGGCAGCCCTGTTTACCTTATGGCGGATGAGTATTTATCCGGCAATGTACGCGAAAAGCTGCGTATTGCTCATGTTGCAGCCGACCAAGACCCGGCGTTCCGCATCAATGTAGAAGCGTTGGAACAGGTGCAGCCCAAGGACTTGACGGCGGGCGAAATAACGGTTCGGTTGGGTGTCACATGGATCGGGCCGGAAATCATCAAGCAGTTTGCCGATGAACTTTTTCAGTCAACCTACCGCGAACAGAAAATAGCTGTCCGTTACAATGAATATCTGAATAATTGGTATATTTCCAACAAGAGCCAGGGCAACGATAATATCCGCGTCACGAACACCTACGGCACAAAACGTATCAACGGCTATCATTTGTTGGAGAACGCACTCAACCTGCGGGCCACCAAAATTTACGATACAGTCTATGACGAAAACGGCAAGGAGCAGCATAAACTCAATGGTCCTGCCACCGAAGAAGCACAGGCCAAGCAGCGGATGATAGAAGATACTTTTAAAGACTGGATTTTCAAGGACCGTGAGCGCCGGGAAAGTTTGGTGGCGCTGTACAATGAAAAATTTAATTGTATTCGCCCGCGCGAATATGATGGAAGTCACATTCAGTTTTTCGGCATGAACCCGGAAATCTCGCTGCGGCCCCACCAGCGCAATGCCATTGCACATATTTTGTACGGGCACAACACACTGCTGGCGCACACTGTCGGCGCAGGTAAGACCTATGAGATGGTCGCCGCCGCGATGGAGAAAAAGCGATTGGGATTATGCAGCAAAACACTTGTCGCCGTGCCAAACCATCTGACAGGCCAGTTTGCCAGTGAAGCGCTGAAGCTATACCCCAACGCAAACATCTTGGTGACAACGCAGCGCGATTTTGAAAAGTCAAACCGTAAACGGTTTTGTGCCAAAATCGCCACCGGCAACTATGACATTGTGGTAATCGGTCACAGCCAGTTTGAAAAGATTCCACTTTCCGATGCCAGAAAAGCCGAGTTTATCCGCAAGCAAATTGACGAGCTGGAGATGCAGTTGGAGAGCATGGACAACAGCGACAGCCGTCTGACCGTCAAGCAGTTGGAAAGTAAGAAAAAGCAGTTGAAAACCAAGCTGTCAAATTTGCTGGACGCCCCGAAGCGGGATGATGTGGTGACTTTTGAGGAACTGGGCGCAGACTCCCTCATGGTCGATGAAGCACACAATTTCAAGAACCTCATGACCGTTACAAAGATGCACAACATCGCGGGTATCAGCACCACCGAGAGCCAAAAGGCCAGTGACCTGTTTATGAAGTGCCAGTACCTTGATGAAATCACCGGGGCGCGGGGCGTAACGTTTGCCACGGGCACCCCCATTTCCAACAGCATGACCGAGCTATATACCATGCAGCGCTATTTGCAGCAGTACACCTTGGAACGCAACGGCCTTGCAAACTTTGATAGTTGGGCGGCCACCTTTGGCGAAACCGTCACAGCCATCGAACTTGCGCCGGAGGGAACCGGCTACCGCACAAAAACACGCTTTGCTCGTTTTTTCAATCTGCCGGAACTTATGGCAATGTTCAAGGAATGCGCTGACATTCAAACAGCAGATATGCTGAAACTGCCTGTCCCTGCTCTTGTGGGCGGCAAGCCGACCAACATCCAGCTAAAGCCCTCTGAAATACAAAAACAGATGGTAGCGGAATTGGGCGAACGGGCCGACAAAATTCGCAATAAAATGGTAAAACCCTATGAGGACAATATGCTGAAAATCACCAACGACGGACGCAAATTGGCGCTGGATCAGCGCTTGATCGACCCCGACTTGCCCGATGATCCTGACAGCAAGGTCAATATTTGTGTGGGCAAAATTTTTGAGATATGGGAGCAGACCATGCCTCAACGCAGTGCGCAGCTTGTTTTCTGCGATCTGTCTACGCCCAAGGCGGGCGTTTTCAATGTCTACGATGACATGAAAGCAAAGCTGATCGAACGCGGAATCCCCGAAACAGAAATTGCCTTCATCCATGAAGCGAACACCGATGCCCGCAAGACGGAACTTTTCGGAAAAGTTCGCAGCGGCGCAGTTCGCGTGCTGATGGGCAGCACGGCCAAAATGGGAGCGGGCACCAATGTGCAACAGCGTCTTGTGGCGCTGCACCATCTGGATGTACCGTGGCGGCCATCTGATATTGAGCAGCGTGAGGGCAGAATATTACGACAGGGCAATGAAAATAAGGAGGTCTATGTTTTCCGTTATGTAACGGAAGGCACATTTGACGCCTACAGTTGGCAGCTTATCGAAAATAAGCAAAAATTCATCGGACAGATTATGACCTCAAAATCTCCGGCTCGCAGCTGCGATGATATGGACGAGGCCGCACTGTCCTACGCCGAGGTAAAGGCATTGGCGGCTGGCAATCCGCTTATCAAGGAAAAGATGGACTTGGACGTGCAGTTGACCCGTCTTAAAACACTGAAAGCTGCCCATGACAGCCAGCGTTATGAACTGGAAAATAAAATTGCCATCGGCTTCCCGGCTGAAATCCGAAAATGCAAAGAACAGATTGAAAATGCCACGGTAGACGCCGCCACCGTAAAGGAACACTCCGTAGTGGATGCGGACGGCAAAGATGTTTTCTGTATCCAGTTGGAAAAGAAAGTTTACTACGAAAAAGAACCTGCGGGGAAAGCCCTGTTAGGTCTGCTGGGCTTGGCACTGAATAGCGAAAAGCCCGTACCTATCGGGTATTTCAAGGGTATGGAACTGCAAATCCAACATCTGCCTTTTGACAACGAGTACCATGCAAGATTGGCTGGCTCTGGTACATATAGCACTCAGCTGGGAGCTGATGTGCTAGGCAATCTGACACGCCTTTCCAATTTGGCAAATGGTATTGAACCGAGCATTGAAAAGACCCGCAATATGCAAATCCAGTTGGAACAGCAGCTTGCCAGCGCCGAGGAAGAAGTCAAGCGGCCATTTCCACAGGCAACGGAACTGACTGAAAAGAGTAAGCGTCTTGCGGTGCTGGAGGGACTGCTGAACATGAACGACAAAGACATTGTGACCGACACCGAGCCGGAACAACAGTGTCAGACCGACAATCGACAGCGTGGACAGGAGGAACGATAAATTCTATGATTAAAGGCAGAAAGACCAATCGTATACGCGACCACCCCAAGGATGAAAGGAGTAGTTTTTATGAAAAAATCTATTGTTGCATTGGGCATGGTATTGGCGCTGTCCGGGTGTGCATCGGCAGCGGATGAAACTCTTGCGGCTGAACCGGCTGCACTGGTGGAAATCTCACCGGCCACCGAAGAAAATGCGCAGCCGGTGGAAGCTGCTGCAACCGCCGAACCTGCGCAGACTGCAACCCCTGCGCCGACACCCGAACCGACACAGGCCCCCACGCCCGTGCCGACAGCAGAGCCTACAGCAGTCCCCACCGCAGAACCCACGCAAGCCCCGGTGGAGGAAACCGTAGCTGCCACTCCGGCACAGGTTAGTATGAGTTATGGTGCGGTGCCGTTCGACCTTGCAGCCGGTACGGAGCAATGGTGGAGCATCGACAGCAGCGACAGCGCATACTGGGCCGTGCAGGAGAACATCAACGCCATCCGTGCGGCGGCGGGACTTTCCCCGCTGGCAATGGACGGCGGACTGAGCGCGGCGGCAGATGCCCGCTGCGAAAGTTTTGTCGCGGGCGGTGCGTTCGACCACAGCGGCATGACCACCCGCAGCGAAATCTGCGCAGCCGGTCCTATCGGCTCGGCCAGCAGCGTATGCAGCTATTGGCAGAACAGTCCTGCCCACTATGCCAACATCACCAACGCCAGCTTTACGAGCATGGGTGTGGCCTGTTGGTTTTGCTCCACCGCCGAGGGCCAGTATACCTACTGGACTGTTACCTTCAACTAAAACTCCTACTTGTTTTCATACACAAATTATGATATAATTTCTGTATGAAAGAGAGGTGCTATCTATGCCGAACATTCGTTCCAGCGCGGATTTAAGAAACAACTACAATGACATTTCCTCTTACTGCCATGCCTACAACGAGCCGGTCTTTATTACCAAAAACGGTAAGGGCGACCTTGCCGTTATGAGCATGGAAACCTACGAGGAAATGGCGGGCCGCATTGAACTGTACAGCAAGCTGCAAGAGGGCCTTGCCGATGTGGAAGCCGGGAACACGCGCCCCTTTGCCGATGTTATGGCTGATTTGCGCCACCGCAGGGAGCGCAGATGAAATACAACATTCATGTCACCCAAGCCGCCGAGCGCGATATGGCGAACGCCTACGACTATATCGACCTTGTACTGAAAAATCCAACTGCCGCCGACAAGCTGTTGGATGTGGCCGACGAAAAAATCGGAGCACTGGCAGAATTCCCGCACAAATTTGAAGTCGTTTCCGACAAACTGCTTTCCCTATGGGGTATCCGCTTCACTATTGTTATGAACTACCTTGCGTTCTATACGGTGGACGATGCCACGCAAACCGTGCATATCGTGCGGTTTCTCTACGGCAAAAGCAACTGGATCACCATTCTGAAAACAGATGCAGCAAACGGCAGTTTGCCGATGTTCTCATAACCGAATATTTTATCTGGGCGCTCACTTTTGTGGGCGCTTTTTCTATTGTAGGAGGAAAACATGATTTATGACGAACTTATTGAAGAATTAGCGTTGACCCTGCTTACAAAGGCAAGGTATGAGGGCTGTATTAGCGTTATAGACGGTTTCTCACAGTGCGAGGAGGATAAAACTCGCATAGAGTATCCTATTGACGGTGTTATGCGCATCATGCCGGTGGGCAGCGAAATCTGGCCGGAGGAGTGCGAACCGTTACTGAAAAAAATCGGTGCTGAAACGATTGGAGACGTTGCCGATTATCTGAACAAAAGCAAATCCGAAAATTCAAGTGCCGATGATGTTCTTTTTACTGCGTTGCTCAAAATCTGCTATGAAAATATGGACATGGACGGCAAGATGGTATTTTGGGAAGATATGCTTGAAAACAACTCCTTGGAATGGAGAGATGTTGAATGATTTGCATACACGAAGTGATTTATTCAGTATGCAGTCGTAATTTTTGTGGGATCTTATCTGCTTCGGAGGATTTTATGACGCACGATGAAATGATGAGCTTGCTGGCAAACACGCTGGCAGATGCAGCCGGGAGTTCTGGCTGTTTACCTATTTTGGACTGCTTCAGCCCGCATCCGGGAGAAGAAGTAACCGTAAGCATTCCTATGTGTGACGACACGGTGGATATTGTGCTGGAAGATCTCGATTTTCCGCACGAGTGGGAAGAATTGTTGGAGAACAGCGGTGCAGATACTATGGGCGACCTTGTTGATTACCTGTGTTATTGTTCGCAAAACAATATTTCTCTTGCCATTTCCCCTGAAGATGAGGAAAAGCTGTATGCAACGCTGATTGATGTCTGCTATGAAAATATGTCTTATGACAGGCAGGTCGATTTTTGGCGTCATGTGCTGGAAACCAATTCTTTGGTGTGCGAGGTAAAAGAATGACCCCGCAGGAGCAGCTCTGCGAAAAAATGCGGGTGGAGCAGAGCGCCTATTGCCTATGGCTGACCGCACAGCCGCCAGAAGAAATTCTACACCACGCCTACGAGTACAGCGTCCGTGAGGACATTATTCTTGCAACGGAAGAAATGAACCTCACCCCTGCACGGGTGCGGGCGCTGCTGAAATCTCCCGCGCCGCTGGCGGATGTGTATAAGGATTTTTCCAAGCTGGAAACCGATTATATGAGCATTGTGGCTCAGTGCGTGGAAGACCGCGCAGATGACTTGCTGAAAAAGGAGCAGCAGCAGAACCCACCCAAAGTATATCGACAGTCCGTCACTTATGCCCGCGAACACGGCGAATTGCAGCAGTACCATGCGTCTTGCCACTTGAATGAAAGGTGTCGGGACGAGATTGACGCAGCGCTTGCACAGCGCTTTGATGGTTTGCGGCTGGGCGCTGGCGCTGTTGAACAGGTAGTGACAGAATATGGTTTGGAGCGCACAAAATATGTGTTGGCAGCGGCCATTCAAACCCGTGATGGAGATGGTCGCATTTCGCGCACAAATAGAGAATGGGCAGATTCCATTCGCACGATCAAAGATATGGATCGCCGTGGATTTGACCGTTCCTGTTACTACGCTGACCTACAAGCGCATACTTGCCTATTGGACGGTTTTGTAAACCAAGTGCGAAAATTTGAAAAAGCCAAAGCCCAGCCCGCTCAGGATACGCCCGAAAGATAACCGCAGCGTCTGCATTTTGCAGGCGCTTTTTTTCGTGAAAAAATCTCTGTTTTGAAAGGATTTCACAATGAAAGAAACACATTATAAATTAAAGCACCGCGTTACCGCGCTGTTTGCGGCGGCGGTAATGCTCTGCTCCATGCTGCCCGGTGCAGCGTTTGCGGAGGAACCCACACCGCAGCCCACCGAGGAAACCGTGCAGATGGAGCAGCAGACCGAGCCGTCTGAAACAGACAACGGCCAGACCGACGAGAGCAGCCCCGACCCCGGCGAGGATGTAACCGAAGCTACCCCGGAAACGGCAGAAGAGCAGCCCTCTGAAGAAGAAATCTCTGCAGCCGTTGTCGGCGCGGAACTGTACACTGACTTGCCCGATGAACCCATTGGTTCCTATATCGGCAGCGAGGGTCTGCCGGTTGCCACCGGTGAAACTAAAATCGGCATTTCCGAGTGGCCCGAAAGCCAGCTGGAAGAAGGCGGCAGCTATCTGACTGCCGTTGCACTGGACAATGACGGCCTTACCATGGTCGCGCCCCTGCTGGACGGCGCAGACTATGCCATTGTTCCCATTATGGCACAGGTCGAATATCCCGCAGACGGCAGCAGCACCGACATGATCCTGCCGGATGGTGTGACCCTGCTGGACTTTTACGGCGAACCCGCCACTGATGCCGATGCCTTGCTGCACAATAGCTACCATGAAACCTCTGCCGCCGTCATGGGCGTATATGTACAGGCCGCTGCCGATTTTAACGCACAGCTTGTCTACACCGGCCCGGACGGCAGCACGCAGACTAAAACGCTGTATGTCACCATTGACCGTGAACACACGGTGGCATCTCCGTTTGCTGATGCCGGTATTGCTGCCTACGGCGAACGCCCTATCCCCGACGTAACAAGCGGCAAAATCACCAAGGTTGCCAAGGTCAACGGCACTTGGCTGATCTGGTTCAACGGCGAACCCGCCTACTGCTGCACCCCTGGCGCAGACGGCCAGCCCAAGAACTGTCCAACGTACACTTATGTCAATACTTCTATGGTTGGCGCAGACCAGTATGTACCCGGCGACCACTATGGCAACCAGTACAGAATCTGGGCGGTTTGACCCAGCTTTCGCTCGGTATGCAGGAGCTTCCTCCGGTTGCGCTCTCCGCAGAAGCGCCGAGTTTGCTGGATTTCTGCCGCACGATCTATACAAATGCGCAGATGCAGATTATCGAGAATTATCCTGACAGCACTGCCGCCAAAATTCTTATGGGATCCGCGCAGACGCTGCTGGAGGGCACAGACGCCTACGCATCCGCCCGCGGCTACTATACCTATATTTATCAGCCGGGCCGCGCGGGCTGGCAGACTGTGGCTGTGATTGGCCCCGAAATCTCCGATGACGAACCGAACCCCAAACCCATCGTGCAGGAAATTTACGCCAACTGGGAAGCCCCTGCGCAGACCGCAAGCGGCAGCTTTGATTTTGACTACGGTATCATCACCAACAAGGTGCAGCTTAAAACCACCGAGAAAGTGGACGGCGCGACCATCGAGATTGAACCCATCACCAAAAGCGGTACTATTGACGGCGGCACATGGAATATTTCTCCCGCAGATAAACAGAGCGTTACCACTGCTGGCCACACCAACGATGACAATTTTCAAAACAATGGCGGTGCTGCATCTGCAAGTTGGACGCTGCACTACTCCGTAAGCAAAACCACCGACAGCCGCAGCGGGCGAGTAGGCCCCTACACCACGCAGGACGAAGCCGATGCAGCCGCCGACAGCGCCCGCGATGCTGCGATTGCCGAGTTGCAGGGCGAGGCCCAGCACATGGTGGACAATGCGGTTGCATCTGCAAAGGCAGAACTGGCGAACGTCAAATTCCGCTATGAGGAAGTGGGTGCTCCTTACGGTTTTGAAATGTATTGGGGCAGCAATGGCAGCAACCAGACCATTTCTGTACCGGCCAATTCAAACAATGCCTATCTGATGAAAAACGATGAATGGTCCTTGCAGGTCAACATCACGAAAACCGACAGCGAAACCGGCAACCAGATTGCTGCCGATGCCCAGTATGAGATTTTCCAGTGGGATACTGTAACAGGCAAATACCAGCCCACCGGCGGCTACAACACTTACAGTGTGCAGCGCCAGAATGACGGCACTTATGCGGTCATCAACAGTGCGGCCTATGCAACCACGGATTCTATGCGCCACACCCTCTACTACACACAACGTAATGCGGGCAAGTTTATCATCGTGGAAACCAAAGCGCCCACAGGCTATTTTGGCGATTGGACAGACATCAATCATCCCGGCATGGCCAACACTCCGCTGGGCAAGCGCGGTTACTATATCGAAATCACCAAGGATAAGGACAATTCTGTAATCTGGCTGGACAATGCTGACTATAATGCCGACGTTGCCGCTGCCGACAAAGGCGGCACCAAACTTGTCACCAGTACAGGCGTAGAAACCACCGTTACCATTTACGACACTGCCAAGGATCCCCGCCGTACTTATAACACCGACAACAGCGGCAAGGCGGCTAATGAGGACAGCTACACAATCACGCCCTCAGACGGCGTTATGAAAAATGACCGCACCTTGGGCGAAATCAGCATCTCCAAGGTTGACCTTGATGCCGTGCGGTATGTGGGCGGCAGCACCGCCCACGGCGATGCCACGCTGGACGGCGCGGTGTATGACCTCTACGCCGCCGAAGATATTACGCACCCCGATGGCGTGACCGGCGTGGTGGACTACTCCAAAATCGTGGATGCAGACGGCAATCCCATCTGGCACACCACAATCCGCGACAACAGCGGGCAGTGGGTGTCTGATTATTTACCCGTTCTGAAAAAAGACCACCTTGTAGCCAGCGCTAAAATTGAGAATGGCTGGCTGTGCTTCAGTAATTTGTACCTCGGCAAATATTATGTCGTAGAGCGCTCCACCGGCGTGGTTATCCCGCTGCGTGACGGCGCTCTTGCTGTTTCCGGCACCTATCCCACCGTGGACAGCCGCACCAAGGCAGCCACCGGGCAGACCGCCGCGCTTGCCAAGAACGGCAGCGGGCAGTACACGGATTGGGTGTACAAGAACCAGTTTTCTACAGTCTCTAAAGGTAAAGCGTTGGATGGCTCTTGGACTTACGATGCCTATTACCTGTCCTTTGCAGACGGCTATCTTGTCGATGAGCATAACTACTACATCACACCCGCCTATTCTGATGAGGGTTGGTATGTAGAAAAGACCACCTTTGCCGACAACCGACAGGCAGCCGGTGAACAGATCGACAAGACCAGTTACAGCGCCAATTACCACATCCATGCTGATAACGCTTTGGCCGAAAGCCAAGACCAAGTTGCCAAAGGCAATGTGGAAATCAGTAAAATCGTATCCTCCAGCGGCCAAAGCAACGGACTGGAACTGGAGGGCGCGGGCTTTACGTTCTTCCTTGTGTCCGACCTGTCCAAAGCAGAACAGTTTGAACAGACCCGCAGCGGCAGCTACACCCTGCAAAGCATTTTGGATGCCTACATTGATAAGACCTACGATAACGAGCATCCGAAGTGGGATTTTTCTGCGGAAACGCAGGCCATCGCAAAGACCTATGAGGTCAACGCTGACGAAATTGCCGCCTACAACAAAACGCTGACTGCCGTAGGCGAAAACAAAAACGGCAAGGGCGATGGCTGGCAGCCCACCGGCAGCGCCAACGAATACCAGCTTGCCGAGATTTTCAGCAATGACACCGGGAATATTCGTGTGCAGGGCTTGCCCTATGGCACTTATCTGGTCGTGGAAACCACCGTACCGCACGACCTGTTCCAAGCTGAGCCTTTTATTGTCACCGTTGACCCCGAACAGGATAACAACCCATGGGGCGCTATGGCCACCCCCAAGGACAGCGTAATGACAGGCTCTGACAGTTATCAGAAATTCACCGTACTGGACGAGGAAATCGAAGTTTATCTCCGCATCACCAAAGTTGACGAGGAAACCGGCAAACCGGTACTGCTGCCCGACACCGCTTTCCAAATCTATTGGCTGGACGAGCAGGGGCATTACCGTTATGACAGCAACGGCAACCCGAAACTCGTCACGATGACCGATACCGTCAACGGCCATCTGACAAAAGATGTAGACACTTTCTACACCAACAGCGAGGGCATCTTGACGCTGCCTGAAAAATTGCCGCTGGGTAAATATCGCATTGTGGAAGTCACCGGCCCGAACGGATTCTACAACGAATGGCTGGATTCTGCCGGATATGAAAACGGCATTTTGACCGACGATGCAGATGGCATCTACTATGTGGATTTTGAAATCACCACAGACCGCATTTATGCAGCCACCGGCGATAAAAACGAGAACGGCATGGATACCCTTGTGATTGGTGAAAACTACTTTAACCATGAGACGCTGGGCAAATTGACGATCCGCAAAACAGGCGAGGTCTTAGCTGGCTGGAAAACAGAAGTTGGCGCACTTGACCCGTGGATGACCGGCGAGGCCGAGGACGGCAATTTTGTGTATGAAACCCGCCCGCTGGCCGGTGCGGAATACACCATCACCGCCGCCGAGGATATTTATACGCAGGATCGGCAGACCGACAATTATGGCAACCGCACGCTCTGGTATGCCAAGGGCGATGTAGTCGCCGTAGTCACCACCGGCGACGGCAGCGCAGACATTGCCGCCTTTGCCCCTGCCCGCACCAAGGCCACCTACGATTTCCTGTCCGTAATCCATGACGGCACGATTGGCGAAGTCAGTGTGACCCTGCCGCTGGGCAGCTACCACATTGAGGAAACCAAGCCGCCTTACGGCTATATCGGCACCACTGAAAGCTATGATGTCACCTTTGCATGGGATAACGAACTGAACGATGTGGTTATGGCCACGAGCATTGCCAAGGTTGACGGCGCTGCATCTTCCCAGAGTTTTGAGGTCGTGCGCAGCAAGGATGCCAACGCAGATTTCACCGAGCAGCAGACCTTAAAATTCTACAATGACCGCGAAAAGGCCAAAGTAGGTGTTTACAAAGTTGACCGCGAAACCGGCAAATACCTTGCGGGTGCGGTATTCAACCCTGTCTCTTATAC
>ENA-OZLH01000750-OZLH01000750.1-human-gut-metagenome-genome-assembly--contig:-NODE-750-length-16778-cov-6.086647_pt1 | contig 16778 bp, 16 predicted proteins | sample MGYA00244832_ERZ653776 | MGnify/ENA primary metagenome ERZ653776 (study PRJEB26926, sample SAMN06165218) | human gut metagenome | biome: ENVO:00009003; feature: ENVO:2100002; material: ENVO:00002003...
GAGATCATGCCTAGTCTCGTGGGCTCGGAGATGTGTATAAGAGACAGGTCCAGAACCGGCTGCCGGAAGAAAAAGTAGATGAAGTCTTCCATACGCTGCAGGATGTCATGAAGGAAGGGGACCGGTTTATTACAGTATATGCAGATCTTGATCTGGCCTATAAGATTACCAATGAACTGGAATATGAAGCCTCGAGATTTTCCATGGTCAGAATGATTGAAGAAAAGATCGCAGAGAGATTCACATACTGGAAATTCGAAAGTGAAGAAGGACATCGTACATTTATTATAAAGACGCAGGAGAACACAGCGGTACATGAATTGAAAGAACTGCTGGAAGAGGTAAAAAAAGAAGAGAACAGCCCGGTTATTGCAGCAATATCCAAACCATATAAAGGGATCCGCGGAATCAGAAGAAGTTTCGAAGAAGCGCAGAGATTATTCGCTGTTACAAATGCATCCGGAGCGGGAGTATTTACAATCCCGGAGACTGTTGAAGAAAAAGAGGAAAGCCCATATCCGGCGGAGGCAGAGATGATGGTGGTCAACAGCGTGCGGAAGAACGACGCCGTACAGTTAAAGCAGGCATTTGTACATTTTATTTACCAACTGCCACACAGAGAAGAACTGCAATGCCAGTATATGCACAAGATCATGGTAAAGACAGAATTCATGTTAAAAGACAGTTACGGGATGGACGAATCACTGAATCAGCAATTTGAAAATTATTATTCGAATATGAGAAACTTAAAGGCGGCAAAAGCGGTGGATGTCTGTTACAAGATTCTGGGAACTGCTATTGAAAAAAGACTGGAAAATGCAGAGAAGAAAGAGAATAAGGGATCAAAAGAATACATTGCAGCGGCTGTGGCATATATAGATGAACATCTGGATAATGAAGATCTTTCGATTGTATCAGTGGCGACACATGTATATCTGAATCCAGTATATTTTGGACGGGTATTCAAGAATACCTTTCATATGACATTCAAACAATATCTGTTGCAGCGTAGAATGGAGCTGGCAAAGAGACTGCTGGAAGACGGAAGAACCAGCATCGGTAATATCTGCGAGCAGGTCGGAATCAGTAATCCATCCTATTTTTCGCATTTGTTTAAAGAATATACAGGACAGCTTCCGAGAGATTACAAAAGGGAATATGAAGTATGAAAAAAAGTAAAATGTCAGGAATCCAGAAAAAGTATCTGAAGTATATGTGTACGCTTCTGATACTGGCACTGGTTCTTTCAAGCATCTGTGTATGGACTTATGTCAGACGGAATATGACAGATGTGATTGTGGATAAGTATGAATTCATGAATGAAAAGATGGGGATAGCCCTGGATAATCTCTACCGGAAGACGGATGCCGTGACAGCAGAGATCATCCTGGAAAATGATGTGCAGAAGAGTCTGAGGAATAAAGAACTGCAGGAAGTAGAGAAGAATGCACTGAGCAAATATTTTGCATATATAGATCTGAATCATGTCGCTGATTACTGCTACATTGATAATAAAAGAAATGTTTACGAAAAATCCTATTCCCAGATTGGTTATTCGGATTTTCAAAGCAGCGGTCTGCGTGAGAAAATGGGGGATGAGTATGCGAAGACGCAGTGGATATGGACCCGGGATTACCTGTTTGGTACGGGGGACGAAGCTTTGTTTATCGGAAGATATGTGAATAGTATGGATTATGCACATGAACCTGGAATCGTGTATCTGAAGATGAATCAACAGTTTCTGGAAAGTGTTATGGATAAAGACAGGAAGATTGCAAAAGATGTTGCAGTGGGAATCATAAGTCCGGAAGGAAAGACTTGCATCCGGCAGGAACCGGAAGATCTCAGTATCGAAAAAAGGACAATGAAGAAGATTACGGAACTGACCAGAACGAAAAAATCCGGTGTGATCGTGCGGGGAAAAAAGATAGAAGGCGGGATTTTACAGGCATACCGGCAGGAAGAGACAGGGATGGTGATCTTTACACTGGTGCCGGATATGGTATTGAATCAGGGAATGACGCAGATATTGATCGTATTACTCACTATCTATGCGGTGATCGCAGTGCTGGCGTTTGTATTAAGTCTTTATGCATCACAGACATTTACCCGGCCGATCAGACAGATCAGTGATGCCATGACAAGTTTTGATGGAAATGATTTTACACATACCATTCAGATCCATACGGACACAGAACTGGATAAGATCGGGCATGCCTATAACGAGATGTTAAAGAATATCGAAGAGTTCCAAAACGAGGTCAAGAATCAGCAGAAAGAACTAAGAATCAGTGAGATGAATACGTTGATCAGCCAGATCAATCCGCATTTTCTCTATAATACCCTGGATACCATCTATATGCTGGCGCGGATCAACGGGGAAGAGAAGACGATGAAGATGATACAGGCACTGTCAAAGTATCTGCGTCTGTCACTGAGCAAAGGCCGTGAGATTGTGACAGTAGAAGACGAGCTGGAAAATGTAAAAAGTTATATGGAGATCCAGCAGATTCGCAATGAGAATCTGTTCCGTTATGAAATCGAATGTGGAGAAGAACTGAAAACAAGGTGGATATTAAAGCTGATCTTACAGCCAATTGTGGAAAATGCAGTCAAATATGGATTTTGTGATATCTTCGAAGGCGGTCTGATAAGGATCAGTGTTACTGAACAGGCAGGACAGCTTACATTCAGTGTCTATAATAACGGAACTCCGATGGAAGAGCAGATGGCGGAGAAGTTAAACGGACTGTCAGAGATACCGGTGTCAAAAATGAAAGACAGTTTTGAAGACAAAAAACATGGTTATGGTGTGATAAATATTATTACGCGACTGCGGTTAAAGTATGGGGAGGATGTGAGATTTTTCTATGAATCGGATACAAATGGAACCGTCTGTGTTATCCAGATCCCGGATGATGGGAAAGAAAACAGTGAACAGTAGACGGATTATGGCAGCAGTGATGGTGATCGTCATGCTGGCAGCACTGACCGGCTGTGTGGGAAAAGAGGATACACAGACCAGAAAAAAGAATAAAGTAGTAGAGATCCCAATGATCCTTACCGTAGATTCCAGTACCGGTAATAAGAATGAAGAGGAAGTGGTGGAGCGGTTCAACAGGGCATATAAAGGAAAGTATCATATAGATGTGGACTGGGTGATGGAGACGGAGGAAGAATACCGGAAGAATCTGAAACGTATGAATGTGACAGATGAATTACCGGCTATTATCACTGATCTGCGTATGCTTCCGTCTTTCTATCAGATGATGATCAAGAAAGGCAGGATTGAGGACCTGACACCTTACATTAACGAAGATCAGGAATGGAAAGATATGATTGAACCGTCAGTAATGGAATCGGTCCGGGAAGAAGATGGAAAGATTTATCTGGGTCCGGTCAGCACGGCGGCATTCGCCTGTTCAGGGGTTTTCTGGAACCGGGAGTTATTTGAACAGGCAGGAATCAGCAGATTTCCTGAGACATGGGAGGAGTTCTGGGAATGTTGTGAGAAACTGAAAGCAGCAGGGATCACGCCGCTTGCCCTGCATACGGAAGGGACGGCATGGGCCGCAATGCTGCTTGCAACAGCAGAAGTAGCAGGAAGTGAAGAAGGTGCGGCATTCATGAAGCAATTATATCCGGATACCTATCAGAATGAACCGGGGCTGGAGATAGCCGGTACATTAAAAAAATTATTCCAATATACGACCCAGGATGCATTACATAATGATTTTGACGTAGCTCATGATAATTTCGTGGCAGGAAATGCAGCGATGATACCTAATGGTTACTGGATGATTGATCAGATTCCGGAGGAAATGCAGAAAAAAGTATGTTTTTCTACATTTCCTGAAAATAAACTGATAGGCTCACCGGAGACATTCGGCTGGGCAGTTGTATCAACTTATAGTGAAAAGGTGAAAAAAGGAGCAGTTGAGTTCCTCAAATTCAGAACGAAATTGAATAAAGAACAGAAAGAAGAATTGCTGAACAGCAGGACAAGACAGGAAGGAACGCTGTTGGATGATTATCTGAAGGCTTATACGGGAAATCCACAGATTGTACCGAATTATCAGGTGAAGTGGAATTCACTGCTACAGGAGGATGTACTGGGAGAATGTCTGGCGGAACTGGCACAGGGAAAGATAACGGAGCAGGAATTCACGCAGGCAGAAGACGAAAGCATCCGGCAGTTTGAAGAAGAACAATAGATATGTTTTTTTGTATATCAGGTTGTTTTATTGATACAGGGTTTGAGCGCATTTCTGTTAATATAATGACAACAAGAGAAACGAAGGTTTCAAAAAAGAAAGGCGAGGGAAATGAATTATGAAAATGCGTAAAGTTGTATCAGCAATGCTGGTAGCAGCCATGGCAACAGGAATGGTTGCAGGATGTGGAAGCTCTTCTGACAGCAAGTCAGACAAGAAAGACGCAAAAGGAAAAGTATACTACTTAAACTTCAAACCAGAACAGGATGAGCAGTGGCAGGATCTGGCAAAAGAGTATACAAAAGAAACAGGAGTGGATGTAACAGTACTTACAGCAGCATCCGGAGAATACGAAAAGACATTAAAATCTGAGATGGCTAAGAGCAATGCTCCGACACTGTTCCAGGTAAACGGACCGGTTGGACTTGCAAGCTGGAAAGATTACTGCTACGATCTGAAAGATTCTGATGTTGCAAAACAGCTGACAAGTGATGATTTCGCACTGATGGACGGCGACAAGATGTCAGGAATCGCATACGTAATAGAAAGCTACGGAATCATTTACAACAAAGAACTGTTAAAGAAAGCAGGATACTTAGCTGATGATATCACTAACTTTGACAGCTTCAAGAAAGTTGTAGAAGATATCACAGCAAATAAGGACAAACTTGGATTCTCAGCATTTACATCCGCTGGTATGGACGGATCATCTGACTGGAGATTCAAAACTCATCTGGCAAACCTTCCAATCTACTATGAATACAAAGATGAAGGAATCGATAACACAGATGCTATCAAAGGAACATACCTTGATAACTACCGTCAGATCTGGGATCTCTACATCAACAACGCTACTTGCAAACCAACAGAACTTTCTACAAAGACAGCTGACGATGCAACAGCAGATTTCGTAACAGGTGATGCAGTCTTCTACCAGAATGGTACATGGGAATATAACAACATTAAAGACGTCGGAGATGACAATCTTGGAATCCTTCCAATCTACATCGGTGTAGAAGGCGAAGAAGATCAGGGAATCTGTACAGGTACAGAGAACTACTGGTGTGTAAACTCCAAAGCATCTGAAGACGACATTCAGGCAACACTTGATTTCATGAACTGGTGTGTAACATCTGATGATGGTGTAAAGGCAATGTGCAAAGACATGGGATTCACAATTCCATTTAAGAAGAACCTGAAATCAGACAACGTACTTGTTAACGAAGCAAACAAATATACAGAAGACGGAAAGACTCCTGTATCTTGGAACTTCTCAACAATGCCATCAGAAGAGTGGAAGAACGGAGTGGGTTCTGCACTGACAAGTTACGCAGCAGATCCGACAGATGCAAACTGGGCAAAAGTTACAACAGCATTCGTTGACGGATGGGCAAAAGAAGCTGCAGCAGCAAAATAAAAATAAAAATGTAACAATCAAAATAGTTATATGAAGTGAGTAGTGGCGGGCGGTGGCAAGAAACCCCCGCCGCTTTTATGAAAAAGTGCAGGGAAATGAAGCGGAGATTCTCTGCATGGAAGGAGGAATTTATTATGGAAAAATCCATCAAACGTTATATGCCGATTTTCGTGCTTCCAACGTTTTTTGCATTTATTCTTGGCTTTATCGTTCCTTTTATTATGGGAATCTGGCTTTCATTTTGTAAATTTACAACCGTAACAGACGCGAAATTCGTAGGATTTTCAAATTACATAGAAGCACTGAAAGATACGGCATTCCGTCATTCATTCTGGTATACCGCACTGTTCGCGATTGCCTCTCTTCTGATCATTAACATCATAGCATTTGCACTTGCAATGGCACTGACAAAAGAAATGCATGGAACAAATGTCTTCCGTACGGTCTTCTTCATGCCGAACCTGATCGGTGGTATCGTACTTGGATATATCTGGCAGCTGATCTTTAACGGAGTTCTTTCCAGATATGGTACCGCACTTGCTCTGAATGAGTGGTATGGTTTCTGGGGACTGATCATTCTGGTCAGCTGGCAGCAGATCGGTTATATGATGATCATCTATATTGCGGGTCTTCAGTCTATTCCTGGTGATATCATTGAAGCAGCAGAGATTGACGGAGCAAATAAGATCCAGACATTATTCAAGGTAACAATCCCGATGATGATGCCATCGATCACGATCTGTATGTTCCTGTCAATTACAAACGGATTCAAGTTATTCGATCAGAACCTGTCCCTGACAGCCGGTGAACCGTCTAAGATGTCTGAGATGATGGCGCTTAATATCTTCAATACGTTCTACGGACGTACCGGATGGGAAGGAGTCGGACAGGCGAAGGCAGTCATCTTCTTTGCAATCGTAGTTGTGATCGGTATGATCCAGTTACGTGCAACACGTTCTAAGGAGGTACAGCAGTAATGAAGAAAAAGACAAGTAAATTAAGCTGGTTTGGAACAGGTGCATTTACGATCATCGGTATTGTATATATCATGCCGATCCTGATCGTGCTGATCAACTCATTTAAAAATAAAGTATTTATCAACAAAGAACCATTCAAACTCCCGACAAAGCAGACATGGGTAGGAATCGATAACTTCCTGTCCGCAATTGACAAATATGAACTGCTGAGTGCAGTCGGCTGGACTGTATTTATCACAGTTGGTTCCGTACTTGTGATCCTTGTATGTACTTCTATGTGTGCATGGTATATTACAAGAGTAAACAGTAAGTTTACAAAACTGTTATATTTACTCTGCGTATTTTCCATGGTTGTTCCTTTCCAGATGGTTATGTTCACCTTATCGCTGGTAGCTGACCGTACCGGTCTTCGTACACCTTGGGGAATCATCATCATTTACCTCGGATTTGGTGCAGGTCTTGCAGTATTCATGTTCTGCGGATTTGTAAAATCCATTCCACTGGAAATTGAAGAAGCAGCAATGATCGACGGATGTACACCACTTCGAACCTTTTTCTCCGTTGTACTTCCGATCATGAAGCCGACATACATTTCCGTAGGAATCCTGGAGACGATGTGGATCTGGAACGACTTCCTGCTTCCATACCTGGTACTGGATCTGAATAAGTATAAGACAATCTCAATTGCGATCCAGTATATGAAGGGAAGTTATGGACGTGTAGATATGGGTGCTGTTATGGCAGCGCTGATCCTTGCGGTAATTCCGGTAGTTATCTTCTATCTGGCTTGTCAGAAGCATATTATCAAAGGTGTTGCAGCCGGAGCTGTAAAAGGTTAATAAGAACAAAAAAGAGATTTGGCATTTGGATATGTCAGATCTCTTTTTGAATATGTAAAAGTATATAAAAAAAGTTCAACCCGGGTAATGCCCAAGTTGAACAATCTTTTTCTCATTTTCTATACAAGTTGACGAACAGCCTATAAAAGTGCCTGGTAAATATCTCTTTTTCCTACACCTCTGTCTTTTGCCACCTGTTTCATCGCAGATTTTTTGTCCATTCCCTGTCCGAGATAAAGTTCCATATGTTCTTCGATACTCATCTCTTCCCATCTGGCTTTTTCCTCATTGCGGATCTCTTCTCTGCTCTTTCCTTCGATCACCATGACACATTCACCCTTCGGCTCCTGTACATCATAATATGCCAGCGCATCTTCGATCGTTGTGGCAAATACGGTCTCGTGCTTCTTCGTAAGTTCTCTGCAGATGCTGATACGTCTGTTACCGAGAGTCTCCTGAAGCGTCTTCAATGTACGGACCAGTCTGTGCGGTGCTTCATAGATGACCATAGTTCTCGTCTCATCTTTCAGTTCCTCCAGAACGGCCTGTCTTTCTTTCTTATCCGTTGGAAGAAATGCCTCAAATGCGAACCTTCTCGTTCCAAGTCCGGATATCGTAAGCGCCGTGACACATGCACAGGCTCCCGGAACAGCTGTAACTGTGATCCCTGCTTCCTGACACATCTTCACCAGTTCTTCGCCCGGATCAGAGATTCCTGGCATCCCGGCATCCGTGATCACTGCAATGTTCTCACCGCCTTGCAGACGTTCTACAAGTTTGTGTCCTTTTTCTATCTTATTATATTCATGATAGCTGGTCATCGGTGTCTTAATCTCAAAATGATTCAGAAGCTTGATACTGTTTCTGGTATCTTCTGCTGCGATCAGATCCACTTCTTTTAATATCCTCACCGCCCGGAATGTCATATCTTCCAGATTCCCTATCGGTGTTGCACATAAGTACAATGTTCCTGCCATCTCATACTCCTCCATCTTATGTTTGGTGCCTGCTCTGTATCTATCTGCCCGGTCCATCTGCTGCCATGGCTTTTGCGCCGTGATATTTTCCTTACTTACGACGGACTCATTCCGTAGAGTGCAAGCAGTTCCTCCGTATAACTTCCATCTTTCTGATATACAACCAACGGCGGTTCTACCTGCATCCTCGGATTGCCGCCCTTCATTCCCTCGATCAGAACCATATTCGGTTCTTTATCTATATACGGATATACCAGCCGCATACGCTTCGGCTCAATTCCATACGCACACATCTTTGTCATGATCTCCGGAAGCCTGAACGGTCTGTGGACCATATAGAATCTTCCTTTGACTTTCAGTATCTTCGCACTCTCTCTTAAGATATCATCCAGTGTACAAAGTGCCTCATGTCTTGCAATATACAATGCTTCATTCTGATTCTTCAGTCCGTGGTCTCCGATCATATACGGGGGATTGGTTGTAATAACCCCAAAAGAGGCGGCTCCGAATATGGATGCTGCCTCCTTGATATCTCCCGTTACAATGTCGATCCGTTCTTCCAGCCCGTTATAACTGACACTGCGCCTTGCCATATCTGCACTCTCTTCCTGGATCTCCAGTCCCGTATAATGCAGTCCCGGATATTTTGCCTCCAGAAGTATCGGAAGAATTCCTGTTCCCGTTCCGAGATCCAGTGCTTTTTCATTCTTCTTTACTCTGGCAAATGCTGACAAAAGCACTGCATCCATTCCAAAACAGAAACGGCCCGGACTTTGAATGATCTCATATCCTTTGATCTGCAGATCATCCAGTCTTTCATTCGGAAGTAATTTAGTTATCATCTAATTTTGACGCTCCGTTCTTTTCTTCTAACGCCTTCAGTTCCTTCATCTCTTCTTTCGAAAGTCTTACGTCTTTCTTCTTACGTCTTGGTTTGAACTTCAGTTCTGCTGCCGGATATTCACGGATCTCTTTCTCGTCATTATCCAGCGTCACAACAACCTTAACCAGCTGGCGGAGCACGTTAACTGACTGTACATCTCCTCTTAATCCTTCCGGTGTCGTCACATGATCTCCGTTCGCCGGAAGATGGCTGTTCAGTTCTTCATATGTCTCTTCTTCATTCGTCAGACAGCACATCAGTCTTCCGCAGACTCCGGATATCTTTGTCGGGTTCAGTGAAAGATTCTGTTCTTTCGCCATCTTGATCGATACCGGTGCGAACTCGGATAAATACGTGTGGCAGCAAAGTGGTCTTCCACAGATACCGATCCCGCCGCGGATCTTCGTCTCATCACGCACTCCGATCTGTCTTAACTCGATTCTGGTACGGAACACACTTGCCAGATCCTTTACAAGCTCACGGAAATCAATTCGTCCGTCTGCCGTAAAGTAAAACAGCACTTTATTATTATCAAATGTATATTCCGCATCGATCAGTTTCATCTCAAGGCCGTGTTTGTGGATCTTGTCTAAACAAATCTTGAACGCTTCTTTTTCTTTTTCTTTATTCTTCTCTTCTTTTTTCTTATCGTCCTCTGTCGCAAGACGGATCACGGATTTGAGTGGCTGTGTGATCTTGTCATCTTCCACTTCTTTCGGTCCGGTTACTACGGAACCAAATTCCACACCTCTTGCAGTCTCAACGATTACCTTATCACCGGTCTTGATCTCAAGTTTTCCCGGTGAAAAGAAATATATTTTTCCGGCAGTTCTGAATCTAACGCCTATTACCTTCGTCATATGATTAGTTCTCCTTTATGGTCAGGAACAAAAGCTCCATAACCAGATCGAAGTTAACATTCGCTTTCAGTCTGGCTTTCGCTTTCTCAAGGCTCTCCAGGATCAGTTCGATTCCTTCATAAGAGCTCTTTCTCGCCTGTTCTTTTATACTCTGTAACTGGTCTTTGAATACGACCTTGTCAATCTCTTTTGTTGCTTTATATAATAAGACATCCCTGTACCAGATCATGATAATGTCCAGGTAGTCTGTGATCTCTAATTTATATACGGATATATTCTTAACCGCAGCAACGATTTCATTTAATTCCATCTCATTGATATGCTTCAGAAGCTGTACCGCTTCTTCTCTGATCTCGTTAAAATGATCGGAATTGGCCAGCATGATCGCACGTCCCATATTACCCTGTGCAAATGCCGTGCACATATCTGCTTTATAATCCGGGATCTCCAGATTCTCCATCAGATACTTTTTGATCAGTGTATCTTTGATATTACGCAGCTTTAACATTACACATCTGGAATTGATCGTCGGAAGTAATGTCTCCGCATTCTCCGTCAGCAGCAAGAAAACTGCATATGACGGCGGTTCCTCGATCGTCTTCAGGATCGCATTCTGTGCCTGCGGTGTCATCATATCTGCCTGTGGGATAATGTAGACTTTGTACGGTCCCTGATATGGTTTGATATCCACAGTGTTATTCACCTGTGTACGGATATCATCTACGCTGATGCTGTTCGGCTTTTCATGTGTCACACGGATAATGTCCGGATGATTGCCACTCTCTGCCTGCTTGCAGGAATGACATTTTCCACACGGTTCATTGTCCCCGGTCTCACACAAAAGCGTCATGGCGAACAGATTCGCCAGCATCTTCTTACCGGAACCTCTCTCCCCGTTCAGAATATATGCATGAGAGACCCTGTTATTCTCTACTGCACTGCTGATATATTTTAATATGTCTTTGTGGCCAACCACATCTTTAAAGCTTCCCATCTCGTATTACCTCTACTATTTCTTCTTTGCATCGTACTTTATCATCATTCTGATATCTTCTTGTAATTCCTGCTTTCTTCAGATTATCCTCCGAAAAATCTTTCTGATCAGCCAGAAATCTTCTGCAGACTTCTTCATAGCCCGGATGATCCTGCTGCTGTTCTCGCACGATCGCGCGCATCAGGCGTTCTTTGTCCTCCACTTCGATATAAAGCGGGATCAGGTTCTCATTTCCATAGTACTCTTTTGTCTTTATATAAGACTCCAGTGTACCGATCATGAGATAATCATTTTCATCCAGATTAATCTGTCCATCATCTATTGTAGCATATTTCCAGTCCCCATACACGGTTTGATAGGTGCGAAGTTCAATTATTTTACCCTCTTCACGGTATTTTTCAAGTATTTCATCCGTTACGAAGTAATATTCCACTCCATCTTTCTCGCCTTCACGCATCGGTCTGGTCGTATATAAAGTTAAAGTCTTAAGTTCCGGGAGATCCTTTCTGATATCTTTGTAAATCGTATCCTTTCCCGAAGAACTTTTACCCATCATGTAGTATATCTTACCCATCTATCCACACCTCTATGCCATCTTCCGATTGAAGTCCCTCAATCGAAAAATCATGTTCCTGATACCAGTGAAGTATCTCTACCGCTTCTTTTGTAATACGCTCACCCGGTACGATCAGCGGGCTTCCCGGCGGATAGAGGTATGCGTATTCCACGGAAATGCATCCGATACTGTCTTCAAAGCTTCGTTTTTGTATCTTATCCCTGCGGTTCACTGCCTCTGCGATCGTCCACACTTTTTCAAGTGCCGGCTGTCTGCCGGAAAGTGGGAGGTCGGTTTCAATAGCAGCCGGCCGGCCCTGCTTGGTATCTATCTCTTTATCAATCTCTAGCAACGCATCTCTCAACCGGTCCAGACCTTCCTGCGTATCTCCCACAGTTGTCATAGCCAGAACATAGGTCCCTGCCAGCATTTCCATCTGCAAATGATATCTATGAAGTAATATCTCATACAGCTCGTGACTGGACATCGGTGCGTGTTTTACGGAGATCACGAATTTGGATCTGTCATAGCGGTCTGTATTATCAGTCTGGATAATTTTCAGATACTTAAGCCGTTTCAGATCTTTGCGAAGTGCTTCAATGCGATTGGCATACTCAGAAAAAATATTTTTATATTTATAATCTGATCTTGCATCCGAATGCGTTTCAAGTGTCTCTTCCAGCATTCCGATACACGCATCGATACTCGCCATCAATATATACGACGGACTGCTCGTCTGCAGCATATCCAGATACTGTTTCACTTTTCTTCGCTTCACCATGTCCCCGTTCACATGCAGAAGCGCCGTCTGTGTCAGCGCCGGAAGCGTCTTATGAAGACTGTTGATCACCAGATCCGCACCATATATATTCGCACTCTTTGGGAAATACGGATCAAATCCGAAATGCGCACCGTGTGCTTCATCCACGATCAGCGGACACCCTTTTGCATGCACAATCTCTGCAATCTTTTCGATGTCCGACACCACACCATCATATGTCGGTGACACGATCATCACCGCGCGGATCTTCGGATGTTCTTCCAGTGCTTTCTGTACATCCGCAGCATCAATCTCTGTGCTCAGTCCCTGTTCCGTATCGAATTTCGGATAGAGGTAGACCGGATCCAGTTCATTCAGATATATCGCATGATACACAGACTTGTGGCAATTTCTTGCCACAAGTATGGAATCTCCTTTTTCAGTTGTTCCTAATATTGCACTTAAGATTCCAACCGTACTTCCATTCACCAGAAAATGTGTCTCGTCCGCATGGTAAACTCTTGCTGCTCTTTCCTGCGCATCTCTTAGAATTCCCTCTGCATGATGCAGATCATCAAAGCCATCAATCTCTGTAATATCGATCCGGTACGGAGATGTCCCGTCCATCAGATCCAGATTTCTCTTGTGCCCCGGCATATGGAATGCATAGTAGTCAGAATCGCTGTAAGCCTTTAATTTATCAAATATATTATTCATGCGTATATTTTAGCAAAATAACATTATATTATCAAGCCATAAACTCCCGCAGGATCTGGCGGATCATCTCATCCTTTGGAAGCTCACGTATGGTGTCTTCTTTCGGTATTTCTTCCTGTACATCTTCCTGTGCAGACTCCTTATCGGCATTTCCTTTAATCTCCATTGCCTGCGCATTACCGGCCAGAGTCCCGGTACTTTGTACCTCTTCTTGCAATATATCTTCTGTCCTTTTACTCCCGTCTGTACCGGCAAGCCGCGCCGATGCTTTTGCCAGGTTCCTGGCGTTCTCCTTTACTCTTTCTTTTCTGCGGCTCTCACGCTGCATCTGCACAACACCGGAGCCGGATACCGGAACAGATTCTTCTTTTTCTTCTTGCTCCGTTTTGTCCTCTTTTTCTGCCTTTTCTTCTTTTGTATCATTTGTCTCGTCTTTTTTGATCACACTGTCTCTTCGTCCGGTGCGTTCTTTCTGATTTGCCTTTTCATACTTGTGGAGACATACATTTTCCAGATAATCTACCATATAGTTCTTTGCCATCTGCATGCAATAATTCTCATCCGTTGTCAGATGGAACAGCCATACCAGGATTCCAAGTCCTGCGCCACATGCACCCATCCGCAGGACAGCATCTCCCATGCCATATACCTGATAACTCAGTCCCGCACCGACAAGTCCGGTTACGATAAGCAGTCCCGCACATATCTTCTCCAGTCTGCGCAGCGTGTGAAGTCGTAATCCACAGACTTTATACTCATACAGATACTTATCCACAAATACCCCTACGTTTTCCACCGTATCGCTGATCATACATGCGTGTTCGAATTTCGCACGGATCAGGCGCATCAGCGGGTGGTTACTCTTACTCATACTTCCCGCCGCCTCCACCATACGTTTCATCGTCATACTCACGATACACTTGTCCACCACACCAAGTCCGGTCAGGAGCCCCATGAGTACGAACAGTAACTTCTTGTCCAATAACATTTCCAGCATAATAAAAGCCCTCCTTTTGATTTGCATTATACTGTAAATCAAACAGGAGGGCGCTTAATTTCGTTCCTCATATTTCGCACGGAAAACCACATATCATGTCAGTTCCGGGCACATTCTGTGATATTTTAAATTGTATGCCTTTTCACTTATACCTAGATCATCGGCAGTAATTCCTTCATAAGTCTTACACTATGGGCAATTGCCTTCTTTTCAAACGTTGGATAATCCATAGTCGCGCTGTTGTCAGCTTTATCCGAAATTGCACGAATGATGACATACGAAACTTTGTTCAGGTAAGCTGCCTGGGCAATTCCCGCACCTTCCATCTCTACACACATCGGATGGAATAATGATGAGATTCTTTCCTTCACATCTTTATCCGAAATAAACTGATCGCCGCTTACCACTCTTCCGGTAAATGTGTGAATATCCGGATTGGCTTTCTCATTTGCTGCTACTGCCTTCTTGACCAGTTTTTCATCTGCCGGGAATGACAGTGTGTCCATTCTTGGGATCTGTCCTGCCGGATCTCCGAATATCGTCGCATCCATATCGTGATGCAGTGCATCTGTCGAGATCACCATATCTCCGATATCGATCTGTGCATCCAGTGAACCCGCAATACCGGTATTAATCAATGTATCCACACCAAATCTGTCCACCAGGATCTGTGCACAGATTCCTGCATTCACCTTACCGATACCACTTCTTACAATAACAACATCTTTGCCGCCCAATGAACCTTTACAGAATACCATCCCTGCCTGTTCTATAGTCTCATCGATCTGCATATCTTTTTTAAGTTCTGCCACTTCTTCTTCCATTGCTCCGATAATACCTATCATAGCTCTATATCCTCCTGTTATTACGATATTTTCTATATTAATTCGTCTATGCCCTATTATATCTTATAGAAAATTCGATTTCAACCGGCGAAATAAGTAGCAAACAGACAGAATCTCTGTTATAATCTGAGACGTATGACAATAAAACAATTATTTACAAAAGCAACAGGAGGTAATAGATATGGATTACAAACCATCAGGAGTCTGTTCTCGACTGATCCATGTAGAACTTGACGGAGATAAAATCGCAAATGTAGAATTCGTAGGCGGATGTGCCGGAAATACAGCCGGAATCAGCAGCCTTGTAAAAGGAATGGACGCTCACGAAGTGATCAAACGTCTGGAAGGAACAACATGTGGTGCAAGACCAACATCCTGCCCTGACCAGTTATCCAAAGCTTTAAAACAGGCTCTTGGAGAATAATTTTCTGCGAATTTTACAACTACAGAGAAAGGCTACTTGTCCTCCCTTATCAGGGAAGACTTGTAGCCTTTTTTGGATGTCTTCTTTATACTTTCATACTGCAAGATTTCGATCTTTGTTCAGTGTTTCGTTTACTTGTTACAATTATTACTTTTTAATTTTACATTAAGTTTTTAATTGTTTTTCGTTCACTAGTATTGATGCATTACTTATCTTTAATTTGTTTTATGGATATTTGTCTTTATTAGTTTATGGTTTTTTTGTTATACATTATAATTAAATATTTTTTACGCCTTTGCCTTGTTATAAACTACCTATTCTTCAATCCCTGCCAACTACATCATTGCCCACTGCTTTATAATCTTCTGCTTGCATCGGGCCTTCGGCCCTTTTATTACCTCTAGTTATTCCGTCCTATTGTTCTACTTTAAATATTCATCTTCCATTTTTAAAACTTTGTTGTTTTTTGCTTCTTGTGTTATGTTTTTGCTTCTATGCTCTTTTGAGGATATTACTCGATATAAATACCGCCAGTAAATGAACTGCTCATGTCGCTGTTCGCCACATGCGTGCAACGTACACGGTAATAATAATCACCTTCTACATATAAGGTTCTGTTGGAAGTCACTCGATTCATATTCAGGTTTTCTTTCTGCCATCCATCATAGTAAGACCATTCTGTATCTTCTTCTTTGGCACGTTCTACGAGCACTGCGACCTGTATACTCTCAACCTTATGTGCCCCTATTGTAGTTCCTCCTGCATAAATCTTTCCTTTATCAAGCTTTGTACACTTCGAATATCCGGCCATTAAATCTACACCTCTGGTAATCTTGGTATCATAACCAATTGACTCATTATCATGTGTTAGTTCTGAACCATCTATTACTTTATTTTCCGCAGCCTTCACTTCATGCATCGATGTAAGCGATAATCCTCCGACTAGCATTACTGCCAGACACATAGACACTAATCTCCTTTTCATATCTCACCTCCATTCGTACTTATTTTTTCGCCCTCATATATTAATACACATAACTTTCAAAAAACTGTCGCCTTTATTTTGGAAAAACTAAATTTTTTAATATTTTTTCAAAATCTTGTTCATCCATTGTTCCCATCAATAAGTATTCTATACTTCCATATTTAAATTTAGCAACACATTTTGGTACTTTATTGTATAATGTTATATTCATCTTACAGCCATGAATTTCTTTGGAATACTTTTTCTCTATTGGATCTTCAAAATCTATTCCCAAAGAACTATCTCTATATGGCATATTAATTATATATCCTGTCTCTTATACACATCTCCGAG
>ENA-OZLH01000757-OZLH01000757.1-human-gut-metagenome-genome-assembly--contig:-NODE-757-length-16710-cov-4.117022_pt1 | contig 16710 bp, 9 predicted proteins | sample MGYA00244832_ERZ653776 | MGnify/ENA primary metagenome ERZ653776 (study PRJEB26926, sample SAMN06165218) | human gut metagenome | biome: ENVO:00009003; feature: ENVO:2100002; material: ENVO:00002003...
ATCGTCGGCAGCGTCAGATGTGTATAAGAGACAGTGTCCGCACTTGTCGCAAATCCAGATGGGAAGCGGCGTGCCCCAGTAACGTTCGCGGCTGATGCCCCAGTCGATGACGTTTTCGATGAAGTTGCCCATACGTCCCGTCGCGATTGTCGGCGGCATCCAGTTGACCGACAGATTGCGTTTCATAAGTTCGTCGCGAACCGCCGTCATCTTAATGAACCAGCTTTCGCGTGCGTAATAAATAAGCGGAGTGTCGCAACGCCAGCAGAACGGGTAACTGTGTTCGTAAAGCATATCCTTGAACAGCAATCCCGTTTCGTTCAGTTTCATGATAATGGGACGATCGGCGTCTTTCACGAAAAGACCTTTAAAGTCGTAAACGTCGTCGGTGAGTCTGCCGCGGTCGTCCACGAATTTCACAAAAGGCAAGTCGTAACGTCTGCCGACCTGCGCGTCGTCTTCGCCGAATGCGGGCGCGATGTGTACGACGCCGGTGCCGTCCGTAAGAGTGACGTAATCGGCGTTCGTGACAAACCAGCCCTTCGACGTGTCTTTGACGTAATCGAAAAGGGGTTTATATTTCGTATATTCGTAATCCTTGCCCTTTTTCACGCTGACAAGCTCGTATTCGTCCTCCTTGAAAAGGGACGGGATAAGAGCCTTTGCCATAATGAAGTATTCGTCGCCTACTTTGATTTTGGCGTAGTCTTCTTTCGCGTTCATACAAAGCGCGACGTTGCTGGGGAGCGTCCACGGGGTGGTCGTCCAGGCAAGAAAGCTCGTATTTTCTTCGTCAACGAGCCTGAACCTTACGAAAACAGAGCGTTCTTTGACGTCCTTGTATCCCTGCGCGACCTCGTGGCTTGACAAAGCCGTGCCGCAACGCGGGCAGTAAGGAACGATTTTATAGCCTTTGTATAAAAGTCCTTTTTTGTCGATTTCTTTCAGGCTCCACCACACCGACTCGATATAATTGTCGTCGTAGGTGACGTATGGGTTTTCCATATCCGCCCAGTAACCGACGCGGTCGGACATGACTTCCCATTCGTGTTTATATTTCCATACGCTTTCTTTGCACTGCTTGATGAACGGCTCGATACCGTACTTTTCGATTTCCTGTTTGCCGTCGATGTGCAGTTGTTTTTCCACTTCGAGTTCGACGGGAAGACCGTGAGTATCCCAGCCCGCTTTCCTTAAAACGTGATAACCTTTCATCGTCTTATAGCGGGGAATAATATCCTTCATAACACGGGTGAGAATATGCCCGATGTGAGGACGTCCGTTTGCCGTAGGCGGACCGTCGAAAAACGAAAACTCGGGATTGCCGACGTTTTTTTCGACGCTTTTTTCAAAGATGTGGTTTTCCTTCCAGAAGTCCAGAACTTCCTTTTCGCGCGCCACAAAATCAAGACCGTTGTCAACTTTTTTGTACATTGAAAAACCTCAATAATTTATATATTTCAAGACATTATAGAAAATATATTATGAATTGTCAAGAAAAGCGCGCGAAAAAGGCGAAAGCCTTTGCCTTCGCCCCTGAAAAATCTTTTTGATTTACGCTTTTTGCACGACGTAACTTATATAAATCCTAAATCCGTTGTCTTCGACGAATTTTTCGCCGTTCACGGTCACTTCGTAATCGGAAACGTCGATATTTGCAGTGATATAATATTGGTTTTTATGCTCGCCTGCGCTCATATCGAATGTTTTCGCCTCGACCGCGTTCATGCTTTTCATTCGTATCAGCCTTGTGTTTTCGTCGGTTTTTTCGTATTCGTCCTGCAATCTTACGGTTTTGGTCTTGCCGTCGGCGTAATGCACTGTTGCGGTTGCTTCTCCGAAGCTGAACGCGTCGCCTTCCGTGAACACAAGATCAACGTTCAGATTTACAAAATCTATGCCCGTGATAAAGTTTTTCACGGTAAAGAAGATTCTCCTTGCGTACGCTTCGGGCTTTTTCCGATAAACCGCAATTATTTCGTATTCGCACTCCGTCTTTTTGAGTTTGTCAAAAACTTCTTTCGTGAATTCCTTTTTGAGGCTCAGGTCTTGTTCGTCGGGCGTGACGTAATACAAAATAATATCTTCGTCCGCGCCCGTCACGGGTACGTATTGCTTGCCGTCTTCGTCCAGAACGAGACACAGTTTTATGGCGGCGATATACTCTTCGTACTCCTTCCATTCGCCTTTCGTTTTTTCCGTCCATACGTCATTGAATCCGGGCGTGGGCTGCGAAAAATCTTTGTTGTTCAGCGTAACGCCTTTGACGGCGGTTTCCTCGAATACCGAATAATTGAACGTTTCAACCCCCGTGAGCAACGAAAGAATAAACATTTTTTTGTCGGAAGCATTCGTCGTGTCGAAACCGGAAATCTGGCTTTCGGAAATATCGACGGGCTCCGCTTTTTTCAGCGATTTGTAAATATATCTGATTTTCGTGTTCTGCGCGTCAAACTTCTCGCCGACAAGGTAATTTCTTCTCACGCTGTCTTCTTTTTTGACGGAAACGTATTTCTTTTTTTCTTTATCGTATTTCACAAATTCGAAGTCGTAAACGAAGTCGTCTTCGGTCACCTTATACGGCAGCACGACGTCGGTCGCGATGCAAGTGAAAGTGATGTATTTAAGACCTGCCGTTTTGACGTCGAAACCTGTGTAGTTTATACCCTTGTCGAAATAGTAATTCGTTTCGTCCCAAAGCGGAACTTCTTCGTCTTGTTTTTCCGTATTACGGTACTTTATCACAAATTTCATACCGATAAAGTCCGAAAAATCGATTTCACTGCGAATATCCGACACCGAATACACAGGCGCGCCGTGGTTTTCCGTCAGCACGAAATCAACACTCGCAACGGCGTTTTCTTCTTTTTGCACGATATACTTGAACTGCGTCGCAAGCCCTTTGTATCTTGCGGTAACGGTGTACGTATCGACGCGCGCTCCCGTCGTGTTTTCAAGGGTAACGTCCTTATCGGTAAGATCGACGAAGCGGTATTTTTCTTCCTTCGTTTTTTCGTTGTAAGAGTAAACTTTAAGGATACCGCCTTCGGGCGTAAAAGTTTCGCCCTCGACGTAATATTGCTTTGCGGAATACAACTCGATACCAACGTCCACGAACTCGCCCTTATTTTTGTCGCACGCAGAAAGGACGGTTGCCGCCGCGATAACCGTAATCGTCGCAATTAAAATTAAAATCAACTTTTTATTTTTCATATTATTTATGATACAACATTTTTCGTCTTTCAGTCAACACGTACCGAACAATAACGATAAACTTTTTCTTGACTTTATCGCGCGTTGGTGGTACAATACGCTTACTGCGCTAGGCGGGGGACTAGGGGTACCCTGTAATCCGAAACCCTCTATATGCGGGGCTGAATGCCGTATGCGGCCTTTTGTATGGTTGGTCGGCAAAAATAAGGGACGTTGATATCAAGGTCTTGTGCAATGTCGTCCCGTGAACCATGTCAGAGCTTGACCGCAGCAGCATTAAGCGGTTAACGGCGTGTGCCACGAGGTTACCTTGAAGGAGTTACCTGTTTTTGTATCACTTCGGTGCAAATTGTCAGGTTACGGTTGCGCAGTTTTTTGAAAACAAAGCGACGGGCTTTCGCTCGTCGCCGTTTTTTTGTCAATTATTCCGTTTGATTTTATTTGTTCATCTGTTCTTTGAAAAACTCGCACGTTTTGTCGATTGTTTTTTTGCTCTCTTCCCAATCTTCGGGATACAAAACGGCGTAAACGTGTCCCATTTTGTTTTCGCACTCGTCCGACGTCGGGAAATCGAGGGTGTACGGGATTTTCTTTCTGTCCAAACATTCGATAAACCTGTTCGTATCGCCCTTCAACATATCGTTGAAACAACTGTTGATGAACATCGGCGGGAACTTTTCCACCTTATTGTTGATTATATCGACGCTTTTATAAAACTTGTGATTTTCATATTTCTTCGCCCCGCCGTAAAACAGCCCGACGTACGTCTTTGCAAGGTGCACGGGAAAATTCGCAATCGAGTTCGGATAAAACGCGGCGCAGGTAAACGCAACCCCCTTGAAAGTCATTCGACATTTTTCGACCTCGTAAAGTTTTTCAAGTTCTTCGTCCGCGATAATCGAAAGTACAAGTCCTGCGTAATGCCCGCCTGCGCTGTCGCCCGTGATAAAGGCGTTGTTAAGGTCGATATTAAACCTTTCGGCGTTGTCGTAAACAAAGTTTATCGCCCTGAAAATCTCCTGCACGGGGACGGGCAAAGTCACGCTCGGAAACAGACTGTACGAAAAACTCACGACGACGAAACCGCGTTTTGCAAGCGCTTCGCAATACGGCGCGTTCAGATCCTTGTCGCCGTACATCCAGCCGCCGCCGTGAATATCGATTATTACGGGCAGTTTTTCGTTTTCCGTGCCATTTGGACGATACACGTCCATAAGGTGCCATTTGCTGCCGTCGCCGAAATAATCAAGGTTTTTTATCGCGGACACGCCCGTGGTTTTCGTGAGTTTTGCCGCGCGTTTTTGGTCGCTTTTTAAGACCTGTTTGTTCCACCACCAGTCCAAAAGTTTCAGTTCAAACTTCATTTTTTCACCTTTTTTCCGAAATGATATTCAATAAATTCTGCGACGCGAGTTTCAGCCTGAAAGCAGTCACGTCGTATGCGTTCTGGTCAAGTCCGTACGGATCGGGAATATCGCCGCCGCCCACGAGTTCCGAAAAAGTAAAAACGTTGTCGTACGGCAATGCGTCTTTTTGTTTTTTGGTCATCGTAACGACGTAGTCGGCGTTTTTAACGACGTCTTCCGTGATGACTTTCGACTTTTTCTTCCTGATCGGGATATTAAGTTTTCGGACCGCAATCAATGCTTGTCCGCGCGTTTCGCACTCCTCGGGATTTATGAAAAGCCCGTACGACGAAACGTCGGCTTTCACCCCGCTTTCTTTGGCGTAAAACCTGAAAATCGCTTCCGCCATAGGGCTTCTGCAAGTATTCCCGGTGCATACGAAAACCACGCGCATCATTCCACCTTTCCCGCAACCGCTTTCATCACTCGGTTCATCACGGAGTCATACACGCCGCCGCCCGTAAGATTGTCGATGATGATGAAGTCGGCGTCGTTTTCCGCAACGTGCAAAGCGTTGTAAATATGGCGCGCAACGGCATATTCGTCGCCGCCGAGATCAATAAGTTTCCTGTTACCGTAAATTGCAATATGTTCGGTTAACGCAAGGATCTCAGGCGATAAACCGTCTTTTACTGCATTATCATAAAGTTCAATCGCCTTCTCGGGAGTGCTTGCGAGCACCGCCCTGCATCGTGGTGCGTAGTGCTTGTATTTCATGCCGGGAGCTTCGGCTTTTTCCACCTTGCCCTTGAACAATTCCACCTCGTTCAGAACAACCGAAAGGTCGCGCTCGGTAATAATGCCGGGGCGTAATATCGTGGGGATTTCGCGGCACAACGTGATTATCGTGCTTTCGATTCCCCCTTCGCATTCGCCGCCGTCAAGGATAAGCGGAATACGCCCGTTCAAATCGTCGTAAACGTGTTTTGCGGTTGTCGGCGACACGTGAGTCGACACGTTTGCCGAAGGCGCGGCAATAAGCGTTCCCGTGGCTTTTATAAAGTCTCGCGCCATCTTGTGCGCGGGGTATCTCACCGCGACGGTATCCAACCCGCCCGTACACGACAAAGGCAGATCGTCCGCTTTGGGAAGAATTACCGTAAGGGGGCCGGGCAAAAACTTTTCGGCAAGGCGGAAGTACGCGTCGGGCACTTCTTTCGCCACCCTGTAAACGTCCGAGAGCGTCGAAATATGTACGATCAGCGGATTATCGGACGGACGTCCTTTTGCCGCGTAAATCCTTTTTACGGCGTCATCGTTGAAACAATCTCCCCCCAGCCCGTAAACCGTTTCGGTGGGGAATGCGACGACTTCTCCTTCTCTTATAAGTTTTGCGGCAAGGTCGATGCCTTCCGCTCCCATAACCTGCGTTTTCATAATCCGTGAATAAATAATATAAACGCCGCTCCGAAAACATCAGTCGGAACGTCGTAAACGATAACGTCTGTCAAACGCCCTTCTCGATTATACGAAGTAAACGTTCCACACTCCGTTTTCGTCCTTTGCGTAAAACGCCACGTCACCGAACCTTTTCGCGTCGATGATCACTTCTTTGAACTGATTTTCGAAAATAACGTCGCCGTCGTAGTTTTTAAGCCCGAATTTCAAGGTCTTTTTATCCTGCGTGACGTACACGCCGTTGAAGAAGAACGCGCCTCTTTTTGTCGTGTACATATCGCTGACCGAGGGATTTCCGAGGTCGCGTCCCGTGTTGTCGACAAGAAGGTACGTCGTGCCTTTTTTGACCATTGCGTACTTTCCGACGAAAGCCAGACGGTCGTTGTTATAAGTGCTTCCGACGATGTCTGAGTATTTTCTCGTTTCGTCAAAGACGACCGTGCCGTCAAGTTTATAAGCGACGACGTACTTGCTTCCGTCCGCAACTTCCTTGACCGCGGTAACGATACCGTTGTTGTAAAATACCTTGCTGTAAGTGCCTTCTTTTCTTAAAACGGTGTTGCCCTGTTTGTCATAGATAATAAGGTCGGAAGCGGAGTCCTCGTCAAAGCCGTAGCCGTCGACAAAAGTCAGTTTGACGTAGCGATAATCGTTGGAGCCTTCGTCGTAACGAGTCGCGCTGCCCGACTTATCCGACAGCGAAACGTAAATATTCAGATTGCTGTCGATGACGTATTGCTGATCCTGCGTCGCAACGCGGTCGGCGTCTCTGGTGATTGCGACCGACACCCAGCTGTATCCGTTGTTAATATATTCCGACAAATCGCGGCCAACGCTCTTTTTGTAATATTTATTGACGATTGTCGAGAAAATGCGGTCGGGAACGATAAGGGTTTTCGCACCCGATTTCATATCGTACGTCCACACCGAAATTTTGTAATAAGTGTATCGCTTGTCGACTTCTTCCTCTTCGGGGTTGGTCAGCACCTTGTACTGATATCCGTCGTCTTTGGTGCTGGACGTTTGTTCATAGCAATAAAATTTGTCACCTCCGAGGTAATACGCCGCGCGGATTGAGCCCGACGAATATGTGCCGACGCCCTTGAACATACTTGTGATCTCGTTGCCGCTTGCAAGGTCGTATGCGACAACGTCGACGACAGCGTCCTTTGAAAACACCGACGTCGCTTTTATCATACGGGTTGCGATAATGTAATTGTCGGCAACGATATACGACACGTCATAAGCCTTTTGCGCCTGCTCGTCGAAATAATAGGTTGAAAACTTTTTGCCGCCTGCAACGGGCGACGCGGAGTTGTTTGCGGCGTAAATCTGCCAGGAGTTATTGCCGTCCGAAAGTGCGTAATAGTCCTCCGACAACGTCATAAACATTTCGGACGTTTTTTTGGAATCGGCACTCACCGGAACGTTCAGCCGCGTGCCGTCGTTTCTGAAAAGTTCATATTTATTCGTGTCGGCATTGTACGCGCCGATAAATCCGTTTTCGACAAAAAAGTCCGCAGAATACACCGCGCCGCTTCCGATAAGGTTTTTCGTTTTAAGGCTGACGAAACCGTACCTGGACGAAGCGACCTTGCCGTTCTCGCCAAGGATGTCTTTCCTGACCTTCAACACGCCGTTTTCCTTGTCGTAGGCATTGACGTACTCCTTGTACGTATTGACCGTACCTTTTTCCTCGTAATACGGCATAAGCCCTTCGGGCAAAGCAAACGAACGATCGTGGTCGTAATCGGTTTTTCTCACAATGCCGCCGTGCTGCACGTAAATATCGCCGTAAGTTACGGCGGGGTTTTTGTCCTTATCCTTATTGCACGCCGTAAGCACCGACGCTGCAATTATTAAAATCAGTAAACTTAATAAAACTTTTTTGCGCATAAAAAATCACCCTGAACAAAAGTTCAGGGTAAATTATACCAAAGAAATGCTTTTATGTCAATTTTAACCGCCGTGTTATCTCTTCCTGCCGCGATTCTTGAACATAAATAAGCCCAAAACCAGACAAATCGCAATCGAAATCCCCACGACAATCCAGAAGCCGTACAGTTTCCCTTCCCACGGCACGCCGGTGTTCATTCCCCAGAACGCCGCAATCATGGAAGGTATCGCGACAAGCAGCGTTAGAATGGTAAGCGTACGCATGACGATGTTCAGGTTGTTGCTGATGACCGACGCAAACGCGTCCATCGTGCCCGTCAGAATGTCCCGATAAATATTACACATTTCGATTGCCTGACGGTTTTCGATGCCGACGTCTTCCCAAAGGTCCTGGTCTTCCTCATAAAATTTCACGCCTTCGGTGCGCTGAATCTTGTCGATGACGAAACTGTTTCCGCGAAGGGACGTCGAAAAGTAAACAAGCGATTTCTCGATATCCAGAAGTTGGATAAGTTCCTTGTTTTTCATGCTTTTGTTCAGCTCCGCCTGAATACGGGTGCTGGTTTTGTCGATCTGGCGCAGATATTGCAAAAACTTCGTACTTGAAACGTACATAAGCTGCAACAAAAACCTTGTGCGCTTATACGTCGCGAAACTTTTCACGCGGTTCATAATGAAGTTTTGCGTGATGATATTTTCTTTCAGACAAACGGTAACGACGGTTTTCTGGTTTGAAATGAACGCAAACGGCAAGGTCGAATAAGTATAGTAGTCACTGCCCTCGTCGTCTTCCATAACCGGGATATCGAAAAGCGTCAGAAGATTCCCGTCTTCGACTTCGATACGGGCGCGCTCTTCCTCGTCCAACGCGGCTTTGATATAGTCCTCGGGAAGCGCGGTAACGCGGCTCACGAGTTCGATTTCTTTGTCCGTGGGGTTTGAAAGGTTAATCCATTTTCCGGTGAGATCGACGTTTTCGACGCCGTTTTCGACGTCAAGCGACAAAAGCTGATTATTTTCGTCGGTATAGTAAATTTGAAGCATTTCTCCTTCCTCCAATACAAAATAAAAGCACGGGGACACCGCGCTCATCGTACAAGGAAAGAATTACTTACGCAAAAAGAGCGGTGTCAACAATATTGATTTGCTTTTTACTTAAAGGGTCGTCCATAGTAAATTATTAACACCTCGTGTTCAAAAAGATAATGAAATAATAACACTTCAAAAATTTTTTGGCAAGAAAAAAACCGCGTTTACGAAAAAAAAGAGTTTTTTCAAAGAAAACCGCCGTATTTTTGCGACGTTTTCCGCTTTAATCGCATAAAAAATCCCCGACGATTTGTCGGGGATATTGCATTTTATATTATTCTGCGTCGGGGTTTTGCCATTCGCCGTAGGCTTCCTGCTGAGTCGCTGCGTCTGCCGCGACATATTCCGCTTCCTCCGCCCTTTCTCTTTCAACCGCCGCTTTGTATTGGACGATGAATTTTCTGATGGAGTTTTTAAGGGTTTCGCGTTGAGCGGGCTCCTGGAATTTTCCGAAAGCAAGCACGAGAATGTTTGCCATTTTACGCATCGTCGCTTTGGAATAACCTTTTTCGATGGCTTCGTCAAGGACTTTTACGAACGGCTCGAACGGGATAACCTTTTTGGGTTTTTCGACGGGTGCTTCGACTTCCGCCGCGGGTTCTTCCGCGACAGGTTCTTCCGCAACAGGCTCTTCAACGTTGTCGTCGGCGAAAATTTCGTCGCGGATATCGTCAAGGTCTTCGTCCGCCATTTCAAGTTCCTGCGCTTTTTGTTTTTCAAGCTGATCCTTCTTTGAAGGAATAGGTTTGGACTGTTCGTGAATGATGACGTCGCGGATGCGATTTTCGATTTCGTACAGGCGGCTGTTGTCAACCTTGCGTTCAACGTGGCGTTGGAGTTTCACCGCGGTGTCGAGGTCTTCCAGCATCTGGTCTAATGCGGCGCCGGTCTTCTTCTCGGGCTTTACGAAAACGTATGACAACATAAGAATAATCGGGAGCGCAAGCACCACGCAGTAAACCGCGATATCGACGCCTCCGGCGCTCTTGACCTGAACAAGCCCGTAAACCACGAAAACAAGTGCGAAAACAAACAATGCGATTGCGGTCGAAATAAGCCCGACCTTAAATTTTCTGCTTGAATATTTTGCCTTTATCTTGTCGGAATCGACGTATTTGCTGGGATAATCGAAACGTGCGCCTTTGAACGTTTCCCAACCTTCCATAAAAGTTTTGTCGGTTTTCTCGTTGAAGCAAGTTGCCTCGAACTGTTCCAGATTACCGTCGTCGATAACGCCGGATTCGTTTGCGAAATTGCCGATTGTTTTGCAGGATTTAACGAACCTGCGTCCCGACAATTTTCCGAGAATGCCGCCGAATACGACGAATGCGATAAGAGTCAGCCCGAGCACGGTAACCAAACCGCAGAAAAGTGCCCTTTCGGGAACGCTGAAAGCCTGCCAAAATTCCACTGTTGACAACAATTGAGCAACCATAAAACACATCCTTTATTTCGCGTAGTAAAACAATGCTTGTTACAAATCTATGCTATTATAACATAAAATTAGTTATTTGCAAATAATTACGCGCACTTTTCAGCAAAAAAAATTACTTTACATCTATAAAATGCCCGGTTTTGAAAGAATATAACAGAATTTTATCAACTTTGACGTCGTAGGCTTGCATGACGGCGATTTTATACGTTTTGAGCTGTCGCGCATACTTTTCTGCAAGTTTTTCGTCGGAAAGTCCCGAATATTTGAAGTCGACTATGACGTTTTCTTCGCCGAAAAACGCAAGGTCTATCGTGCCCTGCACCAGAATATCGTCGGACGAGTCGCCGCCGACTTCCCCCGCCTGCAACGAAAGCATGAACGATTTTTCGCGGATATATCTGCCCTTTATCCCTTCCTGAATGACGGGGCTTTGAATACACCTTAAAATATCGTTTGCGTCGACAAGTTCTTCGTCGCCGTCTTGAAGGACACCGTTTTCGACAAGGTTTTTCAAAAGATAGTTTATCTCGCTCACGGTGCTTGTCGAGAAGTCGATATTTTCCATGACGGCGTGGTACGCGATACCCGTGCGGCGATTATCCGACGACGGATTTATCATACTCGGCGTGAATCCTTCGTTTTCTTCGTCGCGGACAAGCCTGTTTATCTCCGTTACGGTATATTTCGGGCTTATACGGCTCGATTTTTCAAACGGATAAACGAAATCAAGAACCTTTTTCAACGCATTTCGTGTTTTATCGTCGCCTTTTGACAGATAAAGTCCGTTTTTTGCGACGTCATTCGGGTTTTCAATGGTCGGCTCCACGAAATCGATAAGCCCGTATAAACCCCCGTCGATTGCCGCGGCGTACGTAATCAGGTCGGAAAATCTCATTGACGAGATGACAGGCGTCGGGAAATCGAACTTCTTTTCAAGCGCTTTATTTGTCATTCCCGTGACGTAAATGCGGTTTTTCGCGCGCGTCAGCGCAACGTACAAAAGTCTTATGTTTTCGTCCGCTTCCCTGCGTTTCGCTTCCAGCTTTATTGCGGTATAGGCAAGCGAATCCGCCTTTAACCTTGTTTCCTCGTCAAAAAGTTTTATGCCCGCACCGAGGGTTCTGTCAAAAACTATGTCGCTTTTTCTCACTTCGCCGCCCCAGCATGCGTCACACCTTGCAAGGAATACGACGGGGAATTCAAGCCCTTTGCTTGCGTGGACGGTAAGGATTTTTACCGCGTCCGCTTCGTCGTCGGGGTTTGTGCAATCGTCGTCGTCGCCGTTTCGTATCGCCGCCGCAAATGATTGCAAATCAGCATACGCCGCGCCGTCTGAAATAAATTTTCTGACCGCCGTCATATCGTCTTTTCCGTTTTCGCCGGCAAGGACGTATGCGTCGAACGCGGTCGTTCCGACCACTTCGTACAAGAAGTCTTTCACGCCGCAAAACGCCGCCCTTTTTCTTTCGTCCCACAAAAATGCCAGAGCGTTTCTGCACTTTTCCGAAAGTTCGTCAGGCTTTTCCGCGCACTTTTTCACGGCGTCGTAAACGAAATCGCTTTTGTAATACTTCACGACTTTCGCGACGTCCTCGTCCGAAAATTTTCCGAAGTGCGACCTTAAAAACCCGACGAACGCGATATCGTCCAGCGAGTTATCAACCGCTTTTATAAAGCAGGAAAGTTCTTTTATATATCGTTTGCCCGCGCCTTCGATAAAGCCGTCGCTGGCGTAAGGAATACCGTTGTCGGTCAGTGCGCGCAAAAATCCGTCCGCGCCGCTTCCCCTTTTCCTGAAAAGCACCGCGATATCTTTGTATTCAAGCGGCGAGTTGTCTCTTTTGACATATTTTGAGCCGATTATTTTCTTGATTTCTTTGGCAACCGCGCTGCCTTCCGTATAACCGCTTATTTCGTCCAATGACGAGTTTCTTTCGTGCGACATTACGCTGTAAACGCCGGAAATTTCGGTTTCTTCGCGCGAAGGATCGTTTTTCACAAGTATAATGTGCGCGTTTTCCGACATTTCGCCCGTGAACCCGTCTTTTATGAAAAGGCTTTCGTTTTTATAATCGCACCCGCCGTGAGTGAGCGTCATTATCCCCGAAAATACGCGGTCGACAAATTCCAGAACGCCCTTTTCGCTTCGGAAGTTTGCGGTCATCGGCAGCGCGCGACCTTGCGACCTTCCCGTTTCAAACGACTTCTTTTTGTCGGTAAAGATTTTGGAGTCGGCGTTTCGGAAGGCGTAAATGCTTTGTTTGACGTCGCCGACCATAAACAAATTGCCGTCGGTGATTTTCAGAAGAATTTCTTCCTGCAACGGGTTGATGTCCTGATATTCGTCCACGAACACGAGCGAGAATTTTTGTCTTATTTCTTCCGCGCGGGATTCGTCTTTCAGAAGTTTCACGGCGTATTTCGACAAGTCGGCAAAGTCGATTTTATTTTCGCGTTTTTTAAGTCTTTCGTACTCGCGGTCGAATTCTTCGACGACGCGCATAACGACGCGCATAAACTCTTTTGCGTCGTCCACGTTATAGTTTGTGTAATCGACGAAAAGTTTTTCGGAAAGATTCTCGATTATTTCGGCGGTTTTGTCGCGAGCCGTCGCGACAAGCACCTTATCTTCGTCGGAAATTTTGGTTTTTCCTCCCCTGAAATTCGGCTTTACGTATCTTTCGATTATTTTCTTCGCGTCGTCGGAGTTTTGCATATCCGAAAGTTTTTCAAGGGTTTCCACAGAATGTCCGAGTGCGGCGGCGTAAACAGGCGCGCCTTCGAGTGCGGTCACGTCAATCGCTCTTCTTGCAAACGGCAAAGTTTCCGCCGCAAGGTCGCGGTAAAAATCAAGGATTACTTTTCCGTAAACGCTGTCGGGGTTGTCGGTGACGCTTGAAAGCAGCATCGCCTTAAACTCGTCGGGACGCGGATTTATGGAAATCGCGTCGTAAATTCTCAACACTATTTCCGAAAGTGGGGTGTCGTCGACGATGCCCGACGCACGCGACGCAACGCGGATAAAGTCTTCCGCCTGTTTTTCGTATTCGTCGTTCATCACCTTTTTAAGGGCGCGGCGTTTCATATCCTTGGACTCGGTCTCGTCCATTTGCTGCGCTTTCGGCGAGATTTTAAGGTATTCGAAATTTTCCTTGATAAGTCTTCCCAAAAAGGAGTCCATCGTGCCGATTTCGGCAAACGGAAGGTTGTCAATTTCTTCGCGGATTTTGTCGACGTTTTTGACGTTTTCGTCCTTTGCGACGTCGAACAGCGCGTTGATGATTTTCAGTCGCATATCCGTTGCCGACGCTTTCGTGTACGACACGACGAGAATATCCTTGACAGGCACTCCTTTCACGACGTCGTCGACGATTTTTTTGACCATTACCGACGTTTTCCCGCTGCCTGCCGAGGCGTACACGAGAACGTTGCCGCTTGCGTCAAAGACGTTAATTTGTTCGTTCGTCCAATCAGTCATCTTCGTTCGTCTCCTTCTCGATGCGGCTTTCGATTTTGCCGCCGTTTGCAAGCGTCATAAGGTCTTCGGGCGAAGATATTTTCGGGAAGCCGTCGCGGACAAACCGTTCGTCGCCCTCGTACGGACACATATCCTTATAGTCGCAGTAGCCGCACGCCTCTTTGAGCGGAGACGGCGCGACGTTGCCGTCCAGAATTTCTCCGATCGCCTTTTCGGCAAGTTTTTCGGCGTACTTTTCGAATGCGAGAAATGCCGTATCCGCCACGACGTTTTTCCGACTGCCCGCTGTTCCGTCGTTTTTCAGCGAAACGGGAAGAAAGTCGCTGCTTTTTCCCGCAGTCAGCGTGTTGTCCATCATCGAAATAATATCGGGATTATTTATTATGAATCCGCTCATTTTGAAGCGGTTTTTGCCTTTTGTTTTATATCCCACCGAAACGGGTTGATAAAGCATGCCGACGGGATATTTCAGATCCTTATTTTTCGCGGCGTCCATATATAAAACGGGCTGGATTTTTTCGCCGCTGTAAATGTCTTTCACCAAAAGATTTTTTGAGTAACTTTTATAATCAATTATCGCGAAATACCCGTCTTTTTCGTCGATGCGGTCGATACTTCCGACAAGGACGTACTCTTTTCCGTCCTTTTTGATTTTAAGCCCTTCAAAATTCGCCTCGCCCTTCTTTCCGATTTTCGCTTCCGCAAGGTACGGCTTGAAGTCGGATTTTTGGAACTGCGCGGCGATTTCCTTGCAGATTTTCGCGCCTTCCTTTTTCACGCGGTCGAAAGAAAGCTTGTTTTTCGCGGCGTCGAACTGCATAAAATCGGGGGATTCGAGCTGTTCTTTCACGGCGCGGTCGCAAACGCTTGCGATAATCTCATCCGTCGGGTTTTCGTAAGCCTTTTCTTTCACGAACTTTTCCATGATCGCGTGCATGAGCGTGCCCGTTTCAAGGGTACGAAGCACACCTTCTTCGCGCGGTTTCAGCCTTATGCCGTAGCGCAAAAACTGTTTGTACGGACAGGCGAAATACGTTTCCAGTTGGCTCGCCGAAAACACGCCCCGATCGAGCGACGTGTTGATTTTCACGCTTTCTTGCGAGTCGGACGTTTCAATAAGTTTTTCGACGTAAGATTTTTCTTCGTCGGGCAATAGCGAAAAGAAACTGCCGGCGTCGACTTTCGCTTTTGCGGATTTTGAAAGCAGAAGTTTGTATTTTCCGTTTTCGTAAGTTGCCGTGTCGAAGGCGTACTCTTTCAACTCCTCATCCTTGGTCAACGCGCGTTTTTTGTCGGTGCGAACGGGCGAAAGAGGTCTGCCGCCGACGGTGAAGTAATCCGTCATAGACGCGACAAACGCCGCCGCGCGCCCTTCCGTTCCCTTGTAATTTACGGGGTACGACACGACGACTTTTTCGGGCTTTGTCAGAAGGGATATGAGTTCAAAAGCGTTGTTTTTCACGCTCTCTTTCTTCGACGGGTATAAATCGAGCCCGTTTTTCAGAAGGCTTTCTTCTTCCTTTACGCCAAGCACGGCAGTATTTGCGACAGAACGCGGCACAAGTCCTTCGACCGCCCCGCACACGTACATTATTTTTATTCCGTCAAAGAAACTTTCGTTGCTTTGTCCGACGTAAACGCTGTCGAGATACATCGGCACAAGCGCGACTTTGACGTTTTCAAACACTCCTTTCAAGGTTTCCGAAAACTCATAAAGCGAGAAAGTCGTATCTTTTAAGACGACCTGCATTTCGTCGACGATATCGACAAACTTATCGTAAAACTGTTCGGCAGCCTTGCTTTCGACGGTTTTGATTTCGTCCGAGACGGTTTCCGAATATTCCTTGATTTTTTCGTTTTCCAAAAAAGCGTTAAGCGCGGCGACGTATTCTTTGACGTCCTTGCCGTCAAGCCCCGAGAAAGGCGCGGTTACGTCGAATATGCGTTTTCTGACGCTTTCCGCCGCTTCGTTTTTGAATTTTTTATCAAGTTTGTTTGAAAGCGCGTTTTTCAGCACGTAATTTTCAAAAAACTGCACGCTTTCGTACCCTTCCGAGGTTTTGTAAAACAGCGGATTTTTGATAAGCGCGTTGACGTCCGAAAAATCGAAGCCGTCGGACGCGCACCTGATCGCCGACAAAATATATCTTGCCTGCGGCGCGGACGAAAAAGGTATTTTTTTGTCCAGAAAATAAGGCACGTCGTATCGCGTAAAGACGTTTCTGACGTCGTTTTCGTAGTCGTCCGACGACGGCACGACGACGGCGAAGTCCTTGTATCTCAGTTTTTGTTCGATTACCGCGCGGCGAATATTTTTCGCGACGTATTCCATCTCGTCCATGATGTTTTTCGCCTCGATAATCTCAACTTTCCCGTCGGTTTCGACGGAAGGAAGTTTGGCGTATGAAAACAGGTTTGAAAGTTGTTTTTTGACGTTATCGAGCCCGACGAAAGCGTACGTCACGTCGTATGCGATATTCGCGTCCGAAAGCCCGCTTGTGAGTTTTTTGAAAGCGCGGCTCGGGTACAGTCTTTTGTTTTTCGCATCGTCTTCGGGCGCGATAAGTCCTATCGTCACATTCCTTGCGTGGACGAAAAGACGGAAAATTATCTCATACTGGGTTGCGGTGAAATCGGGAAATCCGAAAATATAAACGTCGGCGTCCGAAAAGTCGTCGCCGATGCCCGCAGAAAACGCTTCGAGCCGCGAGGTCGAATCAATAAACGATTTGTGCAGTATTTCAACTGTCTCTTATACACATCTCCGAGCCCACGAGACTAGGCATGATCTCGTA
>ENA-OZLH01000766-OZLH01000766.1-human-gut-metagenome-genome-assembly--contig:-NODE-766-length-16648-cov-9.601700_pt1 | contig 16648 bp, 15 predicted proteins | sample MGYA00244832_ERZ653776 | MGnify/ENA primary metagenome ERZ653776 (study PRJEB26926, sample SAMN06165218) | human gut metagenome | biome: ENVO:00009003; feature: ENVO:2100002; material: ENVO:00002003...
CAAGACACATTTCTATCGAAATTCATTTTAATCTCAAACCCATCCCGGAGGTGGAACAGGTCACTGCCTGACCTGTCCCGCCGGGACGGTTCTCTTAACAACACCATATAGATTTTTTGTACGCCGCCGCCCGCCATCGAGCAGAGTTTTTACACCTAATTGGGGATAAAACAGTTGATGGCCGGCGGCGGTGTCGCCCTCATCGGCATCACCCTTGTACCTCTGCTCTCCGGCCTGTTCGGTTGATCGTCCGGCGGTGATCGCTTATGGGCGGCATACTCGACAAACTCGATGAATGGCTCCGAGGGCTGCTCATCGAGGGGATCACGGGAAACCTGTCGGGCATGTTCGATACGGTCAATACCAAAGTAGGCGAGATCGCCGGTGAAGTGGGACAGACGCCGCTGGCATGGAACAGCGGCGTCTTTTCTATGATCCGAAACCTCTCTGAAACGGTGATCGTTCCAATCGCCGGGGTTATCCTGACATTCGTAATGTGTTATGAGCTGATCCAGCTTGTGACAGAGAAAAACAATCTGCACGATGTAGATACCTGGATGTTCTTCAAGTGGATTTTCAAGACTTTCTGTGCCGTTCTCATTGTGACGAACACATGGAATATCGTCATGGGTATCTTCGATGTGGGGCAAAGCGTTGTGAACAGCAGCGCAGGCGTCATCATCGGGAATACCTCCATTGATATCAGCAGCGTCATCACGGATATGGAGGCGCAGCTTGAAGCCCTGGGCACGGGAGAACTGTTCGGGCTGTGGTTCCAGTCCCTTTTTGTGGGACTTACCATGAACGCCCTTTCCATCTGTATCATGCTTGTCATCTACGGCCGCATGATCGAGGTGTATTTGACAACTTCCGTTGGACCGATTCCGCTTGCCACTATGACAAACCGGGATTGGAGCCATACAGGACAGAACTACTTGAAATCCCTGTTTGCATTGGCGTTCCAGGCATTTCTAATCATGGTGTGCGTGGGAATCTACTCTGTTTTGGTACAGAGTATCGCCACGGACGGAAATATCTCAGGTGCGATATGGGCCTGCATGGGCTACACGGTCCTGCTGTGCTTCGCCCTGTTCAAGACCGGCAGCCTCTCTAAGAGCCTGTTCGGAGCGCATTAAGGAGGCTTGATAAATTGGCGTATGTAACCATTCCAAAGGATTTGACGAAAGTAAAATCCAAAGTGCTGTTTGGGCTTACCAAACGGCAGCTTATATGTTTCGGAGCGGCGGCACTCATCGGAGTACCGCTTTTCTTTTTGCTCAGACGCACGGCCAGCAACAGCGCCGCCGCGTTCTGCATGATTATCGTCATGCTCCCGTTCTTTCTACTCGCCATGTATGAGCGGCACGGCCAACCCCTGGAAGTGGTGGCCGGACAGGTCATCCGCTGTATGTTCCTGCGGACGAAGGAACGGCCTTACCAGACAAACAATTTCTACGCAGCCCTGGAGCGGCAGGCCCAGGCGGAAAAGGAGGTGAAAGCCATTGTTCAGAAAGCGAAAGCCAGAGCCGCAGGCACGGCAGGCGGCAAAACCCACGGTAAAGCTGACCGCCGCAGAAAAGCGTGAGATCAGCCGTATCCTGGAAACCGCCAGAGGCGACGGCAAGGTACATTCCGCACAGGACACCTTACCGTTCCGCCAGATGTACCCGGACGGTCTGTGCAAGCTGGACGTCCACACCTGGTCGAAGTGTATCGAGTTCGAGGATGTGAATTATCAGCTTGCAAAGCCTGACGACCAGACGGCGATCTTTGAAGCCCTCTGCGATATGTATAACGCCCATGACGCTTCTATCGGGATGCAGCTTTCCCTTGTGAGCCGCCGCATGAACCGGGAGGATTTTGTAAAGCGTATCGAGATCGCGGCGCAGGGAGATCACTTCGACCATATCCGTGAGCTTTACACGCAAATGCTCCGCAAGCAGCTTGAACGGGGCAACAACGGTCTTATCAAAACAAAGTACCTGACCCTCACCATCGAGGCACGGGACAGCAAAACCGCACGGGCACGATTTTCCCGGATCGTCATGGATGCCCTCAACCATTTCAAGGTCATGGGTGCTCTGGCAAAAGAGCTTGGCGGCAAGGAGTGGCTGGAAATGCTCCACGGCATCCTGCACCCGGACGGGGAACGGTTTGCCTTTGAATGGAGCTGGCTTGCCCCTTCCGGCCTGTCGGTTCAGGATTTTATCGCACCATCTTCCTTCCGCTTCGGTGAAGCACGGAAGTTCACGATGGCGGATAAATTCTGTGCCGTGTCCTTTCTGCAGATCAGCGCACCGGAAATGGATGACCGTATGCTCACCGAACTGCTGGATACGGACAGCGGGCTGCTTGTCAGCCTCCATATCCGCAGCATGGATCAGAACGAGGCAATCAAAACGGTCAAGCGGAAGATCACTGACATTGACAGTATGAAGATCGACGCACAGAAAAAGGCGGTGCGGGAAGGTTTCGATATGGATATCATCCCCACCGATCTTGCCACCTACGCAGGCGAGGCAAAGAACATCCTCCGTGATCTGCAAAGCCGGAATGAGCGAATGTTTTTGATGACCTTCCTGGTGGTGAACTTTGCGGACAGCAGGCAGAAGCTGGAGAATGACCTTCTCCGTGCGGCAAGCGTGGCACAGAAATATAACTGCTCCCTGGTGCGGCTGGACTTTCAGCAGGAGGACGGCTTCGTGTCGGCTCTGCCCCTGGGTGTCAACCGCATTAAGATACAGCGCGGACTTACCACTTCGGCGGTGGCGGTGTTCGTTCCCTTCACCACACAGGAGATTTTCCACGGCGGCGAAGCCCTCTACTACGGGCTCAATGCCACTTCCGGCAATATGATCCTTGCCGACCGCAAAAAGCTGAAAACGCCCAACGGCATGATCTTAGGCACACCCGGCAGCGGCAAGAGCTTTTCCGCAAAGCGTTCCATCGTGGGTGTGTTCCTGAACACAAAGGACGATATCCTGATCTGCGACCCGGAGGCGGAATATTTTCCGCTGGTGAACCGTCTGGAAGGCCAGGTCATCAAAATCTCGCCTACCAGTACGCAGTATGTGAACCCTATGGATATCAACCTCAATTACAGCGAGGATGATAACCCGCTGGCGTTGAAATCTGACTTTATCTTGTCGTTCTGTGAACTGGCGGCAGGCGGCCGGAACGGTCTGGAGCCGGTGGAAAAGACGGTCATTGACCGTGCCGTGCGGATCGTGTACCGCCCCTATATCGCAGACCCCCGCCCGGAGAATATGCCGCTGCTGGAAGATTTGTATGACGAGATCAAGCGGCAGCCGGAGCCGGAGGCACAGCGGATCGCGGCAGCACTGGAACTGTATGTGCATGGCAGTCTGAATGTTTTTAACCACCGTACCAATGTGGATATCAACAACCGCATTGTCTGCTTCGATATCAAGGAGCTGGGAAAGCAGCTCAAAAGCCTGGGTATGCTGGTGATCCAGGATCAGGTGTGGAACCGTGTTTCCCAAAACCGGGATCAGGGCAAATCCACCTGGTACTTCGTGGACGAGTTCCACCTTCTGCTGCGCGGCGAGGTTGGTTCCTGGAGCGTGGAGATTTGGAAACGCTTTCGCAAATGGGGCGGTATCCCCACGGGAATTACGCAGAACATCAAGGACCTGCTTTCCTCCCCGGAGATTGAGAACATCTTTGAAAACAGCGATTTTGTGTACCTTCTGAACCAGGCCAGCGGAGACAGAAAAATCCTCTGTGAGCGTCTGAATATCTCCAACCAGCAGGCGGCACATATCAGCAACGCAGGCCCCGGCGAGGGGCTGATCTTCTTCGGCAATGTGATCCTGCCTTTTGTGGATGACTTCCCGAAGGACAATGAACTTTACAGCATTATGACAACAAAACTTGGTGAAACCGGGAAAGGAGAAAACGAACATGAATGATCCCCGCTATTTGCATACAGAAGAAAAACAGGAAGGTGAAACCTTCTTTGATGTGATGAACCGGCTGATCGCCAGAAACAAGGCGGTCACGGCGGATATGGAGGCGGTCCTTGCGGAGCTGGAAAGTGAGATCGAACCGTTCCGTGCGCCGAAGAACCATGAATAAACTGACCCATGTGAGCCTGTTTTCCGGCATTGGCGGTCTGGACCTGGCGGCGGAGGCTGCCGGGTTTGAAACCGTCTGCCAGTGTGAGTGGGCGGATTTTCCGCACTCCGTCCTCTCCGCACGATGGCCGGATGTTCCCAGGTTCCGGGATATTACTACTTTCACGAAGGAGGCGTTTTTTGAAAAAACAGGACTTGAAACAGTTACCGTTATCTCAGGCGGCTTTCCCTGTCAGCCCTTCTCCACCGCCGGAAAACGGAAGGGCTTTGCGGATGAACGCTACCTGTGGCCGGAAATGTGCCGCGTTATTACCGAGCTGCGGCCCCGTTGGGTGCTTGGGGAAAATGTTGCTGGCTTCATCAATATGGGGCTCGACAAAACGATCTTTGACCTGGCAAAAGCGGGATACGCTGTTCTCCCATTCGTATTTCCGGCTTGCGGCGTCGGCGCATGGCATGAGCGCCAGCGAACTTTTATCGTCGCGGCTGATGTTTCCCACACCCCTTGCCTCCGACAACAACACCGCCAGGGACGCGGCAAGCCTGGATGTGTTCCTGTCGGACAATGGGATATTCCGCAAGAGGAACCGAAACGGGGCGATCTGGAGCCTCAGCCTGTCGGCGGCGGTATTCTATCTGACCCCGGTGGCGTCGGACGGTTTCCGCTCGACCTTGAAGCCGTCGGCCTTCGATCCGGCGAAGAAGGACGGGAACCTGTCGGCGCAGATCATCTCCCAGGAGCGGCCGGTGTCCGAAACGGCGGCGCTGAACCCGGATTGGGTGGAATGGCTCATGGGCTTCCCGAAAGGATGGACGGCCGTATCCTCTGGGCCGGCGAGCCGGAGGGCGTCCCCCGCATAACCGAGGACACGAAGGACCGGGCCCTGCGGCTGAAAACCCTGGGCAACGCGGTCTGCCCGCCCCAGGCCTATCCCATTTTTCACTATATCGCGGCGATTGAAACCGGGGCGTGCGCCGGCATCTGCCCCTATGGAGGAGGTGACGGATAAATGCAGGAATGGAAAGCCTCCGAGAAGGAGGCCCAGAAGATGACCCGTGACGGGGCCATTTCGGTGAACCTGGTGACCGGCGAGGCCACCCATATTTCGGACCGTCCCTCGGAGCAGGACTATTCCTCCGCTGATGACACGGCGGAAACGTCTGGCCGGGTAGTGGATGAGATGGAGGGCCATGTGGAACGGCGCCAGGCGAAAAAAGTGCGGCACAAGCGGCGCGACACCTTCCGGGAGGGTGAGGCGGCCAGGGACCGCCCTTCCTCCCGTTTGCAGTTTTCGGAGGCAGACCGGGCGGCGCCGGAGCTGAAAAAGGCTGTCCGCAAGTCCGACAAGGCAGCGGATAAGCTGGACGCGGCAAAGGCCGCCGTCCCCGTGAAGCCGCCCGGCAAGGAACACGGCAACCCGCTGGCCCGGCCGATCCAGGAGGTCAAGTCTACCCTCCACGGCGAGGTGAGCAAGGTGGAGGGTGAAAACTCCGGCGTCCAGGCCGGCCACCTGGGGGAGCGGCAGATCGAGAAGGCTGTGGGCTATGGCGGCCGCCGCTTCCACCAGGCGCGGGCAGACCGCAAGCTGAAACCCTGGCGGGATGTATCAAAAGCGGAGCAGGCGGCGGTGAAAGCCAATGCGGATTTCTATTGGCAGAAATCCGTCATGGAGAACCCCCAGCTTGCGTCCAGCAATCCCATCTCCCGGCTGTGGCAGAAGAAGCGCCTGCAAAAGCAGTACGCCGCCGCACACCGGGCAGGGACCGGCGCGACCCAGGCCGCGGGCAAGGCGTCCCAGACCGCCGCCTCCGCAGCGAAGAAGGGCGGCGGGACCATCGCCCAGAAGCTGGGCGGCTTCGTTACCAAAAACAAGCACACCCTCCTCATCGTGGGCGGGATTGGGCTGATCCTCATGCTCATCATGGGGCTGATGCAGTCCTGCACCTCCATGTTCGGGGGCGGGACTTCCGGCCTGGTGGCCTCCTCCTATCTTTCGGAGGACTCAGACCTGACCGGGGCCGAGGCCGCCTACTGCGAGATGGAGGCGGAGCTGCAAGAATATCTGGACACCTACGAGGCCACCCACGACTACGACGAATATCACTTTGACCTGGACGAGATCGAGCATGACCCCTATGTGCTGCTGTCCATCCTGTCGGCGCTTCACGAGGGGGTGTTCACCCTGGACGAGGTGCAAGGGGATCTGGAAATGCTGTTTGACAAGCAGTACATCCTCACCGAGACTGTGACCACCGAAACAAGGTATCGGACGGAAATGAGAACGGACAGCGAGGGCAACGAGTACGAAGTGGAGGTCCCCTACACCTGGTACATCTGCACCGTCACGCTGGAGAATTTCGACCTCTCCCATGTGCCGGTCTACATCATGGGCGAGGATCAGCTCTCCATGTACGCCGTGTATATGTCCACCCTGGGCAACCGGCCGGACCTGTTCCCGTCCTCCGGGTATGTGGGCAAGTACATTGAGAACCCGCCCACGGCCTGGGACATCCCCGCCGAGTATCTGACGGATGAGCGGTTCGCCACTCTCATCACCGAGGCGGAGAAATACCTGGGATACCCTTATGTCTGGGGCGGGAGCAGCCCGGAGACCTCCTTCGACTGTTCCGGCTTCGTGAGCTATGTGCTGACCAATACCGGGCTGTGCAACACCGGGCGGCTGGGTGCCCAGGGGCTCTACAATATCTCCACCCCGGTATCCGATCCCCAGCCGGGCGACCTGGTGTTTTTCGTGGGGACCTACGACACAAGCGGGATTTCCCATGTGGGCATTTATGTGGGCGACAATATGATGCTGCACTGTGGAGATCCGATCTCCTACACTAATTTGAACACCAGCTACTGGCAATCACACTTTTATGCCTACGGCCGGCCGCCGTACAACTGATGGGAGGTGGTAAAGCATCAATATGGTTTCCTACGGGGGCGGTGCCAACAGCACCGCCCTTTTGATTGGCCTGCACCAGCACCGTATCCCGGTGGACCTGATCCTCTTTGCGGATACCGGGGCGGAGCATCCCCACACCTATGCCTACCTGGACATCATGGACCGCTGGCTGAAGGACCACGGGATGCCGCCCATCACCAGAGTGTATAAGACCACGCGGGACGGAAAGCGGCTGACCTTGGAACAGGAGTGTTTGCAGAGCGGCACCCTGCCTTCTATGGCCTATGGCTTCAAGCGGTGTTCCCTGAAACACAAGATCGGGCCGCAGGAAAAGTTCTGCAACCGCTACCCGCCCTGCCGCAAGGTCTGGGCGGCTGGAAAGCGGGTGGTGAAGTTCATCGGTTACGACGCCGGCGAGAGCTACCGCAGCGACAAGGTGCTGCTGGGCGACCTGGCCGACCAAAAGTACAGCAAGTGGTATCCCCTGATGGAATGGGGATGGGACCGGGCGGCCTGTCAGCAGGCCATTGAGGATGCGGGCCTGCCCCAGCCGGGCAAGTCCTCCTGTTTTTTCTGTCCCAGTATGCGGGCGGAAGAAATCATCTATCTGCGGGACCACCACCCGGACCTGTTCCGGCGGGCCATTGCCCTGGAGGACAACGCCCGCCCCAATTTGAAAACGGTCCAGGGCCTGGGCCGGAACTACTCATGGAAAGAACGATTTGGAAAGGAGTTTTGCGAACATGGCAACTGTTGAGAAGATCCGCCGCGATATTGAAAAGACCAGGGAGAAGATCTCCGAACAGCAGAAGCGCCTCCGCGCCCTGGAGGCCCAGCTCACCGAGGAGGAGAACCTGGAGATCGTCCGCATGGTCAAGGCGGTGAAGATGGATAACCGGGAGCTGACGGCCTTCCTGAAGGCCTATGCCAGCGGCCTCATCACCCTGCCGGATGGCATGATGGAGGCGGAGGCCGCGGCGGACCCCGGCGACGAAGATATGGAGGACATCGAAAATGAGGAGTAAAAAGATCATCCGCCTGTTTACGGCCATGCTGGCCGTGGTGCTCTGTACCACGGCTTTTGCGGTGCCGGCCTCTGCCGGCGGCGGGGATGGAGAACCCTACTACACGGAAACGGCCGGGACAGAGGCCGCTCCCACGGGGGATGCCGAGTCCCCGGAGGTCACTGTGACCGATGATGAAGATACTGCTGGCAACAATGATACGCAGGCCGGCGCTGATACTCTGGATCAGCTTGCCGAACTGCTCGGCGGTCTGGGGACCGTCACGGTCACCGAGGAGGGTATCCAGTTTACCCCTGATGCGGAGGGATTGGAGACCCAGCAGATCGGGACTGTGACCACCTGCGGGGGAAACCTGAATGTCCGCACTGGCGCGGGGCTGGAAAACGACGCATTTACCCAGCTTCCCAACGGGGCGCAGGTGGAAGTCATCGGCACCGAGGACGAATGGGTCAAGGTGCTTCTGCCGGAGCGCGAGGGCTATGTCCATTCCGATTACCTGACCATCACGGACACGGGCACCTTCTCCCTCTCCCTGGATGGGGCGGAGCTTTCCTCGCTCCTGGAGCTGTTCACTTCCGGCCTGTCGGATGGGACAGGCGCTGCCCTGACCCCGGACGGGAACCTCTCCCTTGTGGATGACATCGGCGGAACCGCCTCCGGCAAACAGTTCATCACGGTGGAGACAAAAAGCGGAAATGTGTTTTACCTCATCGTTGATCGGGATGATGAAGGAGCGCAGACTGTTCACTTCCTCAATCAGGTGGATGAAGCCGATCTGATGGCCTTAATGGAGGATGGGGAGACCCAGGAGGAGGAACCCGCGGTCTGCACCTGTACCGAGAAGTGCCAGGCCGGGGCGGTGAACACTTCCTGCGAGGTGTGCGCGGTGAATATGGCCGAGTGCGCCGGCGCGGAGCCGGAGCCGGAACCCGAACCGGAGCCGGAGGAGGAGAAGTCCGGGGGCATGGGCGCCCTGGCGCTGGTCCTGGTGCTGGTGGTGCTGGGCGGCGGCGGAGCCTTCGCCTACATCAAGTTCATCCGTCCCAAGCAGGCGTCCAAGGCCAGCGCAGACCCGGACGACTATGATTTTGCGGATGAGGAGGAGTATATCAACGAGGACGAACCTGAACAGGAGGAAGAAACGGAGGATACGAAATGAAGCTGGTAATCTGCGAGAAACCGAGTGTTGCAAAATCCATCGCGTCGGCCCTGGGTGTCACATCCAGGGCCGACGGCTGTTTTGAGGGGAACGGGCTCATTGTTTCCTGGTGCGTGGGCCATCTGGTGTCCCCGATGGACGCGGCGGGGTATGACCCTGGCTACAAGAAATGGCGGTATGATGACCTTCCCATTTTGCCGGAGCCCTTCCGCTATGTGCTGGTGAAGGACAAGGCGGACGCCTTCCAGAACTTGAAGCGGCTCATGGACCGGGAGGATGTCACCGAACTGGTCAATGCCTGCGACGCCGGGAGGGAGGGTGAGCTCATTTTCCGGCTGGTCTATGAGATGGCGGGCTGTACCAAACCCTTCTCCCGGCTGTGGATCTCTTCCATGGAGGACGCGGCCATTCGGGAGGGCTTTGCCGACCTGCGCCCCGGTGCGGAGTATGACCCGCTGTATCAGTCCGCCCTCTGCCGCCAGAAAGCGGACTGGCTCATCGGGATCAATGCCACAAGACTTTTTTCTGTTCTCTACCACCGCACCCTGAATGTGGGGCGGGTGCAGACGCCCACCCTTGCCATACTGGTGGACCGGGACTGGAAGATCACCAGCTTCAAGAAGGAGAAATACCACCATGTGCGCCTGGTCCTGGACGGGGCCGAGGCGGTCAGCGAGCGGATCACCTCCCCGGAGGAGGCGGAGACCCTGCGGGCGGCCTGTGCCGCTGGTCCGGCGGTCTGCACCTCTGTCACCCGTGAACAGAAGAAAGAGGCGCCGCCCAAACTCTACGACCTGACCACTTTGCAGCGGGAGGCAAACCGGGTGTTCGGCTACACGGCAAAACAGACGCTGGACTACGCGCAATCCCTCTATGAGAAGAAGCTACTGACCTATCCCCGGACGGACAGCCGGTATTTGACCGCTGATATGGCGGAGACCGCTTCGGCGGTCCTCCACCTGGCGGCCAAGGTGCCGCCCTTTGATGGATGCGCCGAGTTCTTCCCGGATGTGACCCTGCTGGTGAACGATGGGAAGGTATCCGACCACCACGCCATCATCCCCACCCTGGAGCTGGAGAAGGCTGACTTGTCCGCTCTGCCCGTGGGCGAGCGCAATATCCTTCTGCTGGTGTGCCGGGAGCTGCTGTGCGTGGTTGCGGAGCCCTTTGTGTACGAGACTGTCACGGCGACCTTTACCTGCGGCGGGCAGACCTTCACCGCCAAGGGCCGCCATGTGCTGTCCCTGGGGTGGAAGGACATTGACCGCATTTTCCGCGCTTCCCTGAAAGAGGAGCCGGAGGACGAGGCGGAACCCGCCGCCCTGCCGGACTTCACCGAAGGTCAACTTTTTAACCGGGTGAAGGCCGCTGTCACCGAACACTTCACCGCCCCGCCCAAGGCCTACACGGAGGACACCCTCCTGGCGGCGATGGAGACTGCCGGAAAAGACGATATGCCGGAGGATGCCGAGCGTAAGGGCCTGGGCACCCCGGCCACCAGGGCGGCGATCCTGGAAAAGCTGGTGGCGGCCGGTTTTGTGGAACGCAAGGGAAAAAGCCTCATCCCCACCAAGGCGGGGATCAACCTGGTCACTGTCCTGCCGGATACGCTGACCTCTCCCATGCTCACGGCGGAGTGGGAACAGAAGCTGACCGGCATTGCCAGAGGCGAGGCGGACCCCGCTTCGTTCATGGATGGGATTTCTGAAATGACGCGGGAGCTTGTGAAAAATTACTCCCACATTTCCGAGGAGGGGCAAAAGCTGTTTGCCCCGGAGCGTGAGACCGTGGGCCTCTGTCCCCGCTGCGGCAAGCCGGTGTATGAGGGCAAGAAGAATTTTTACTGCTCCGACCGCTCCTGCCAGTTTGTGCTGTGGAAGGATGACCGCTTCTGGACCTCCCGCAAAAAGGAACTGACCAAGAAAATGGCCGGCGACCTGCTGAAAAAGGGCCGCACCTCCGTCAAGGGGATGTGGTCTGAAAAGAAGGGCGCCTCCTATGACGCGGTGGTGGTGCTGGATGATACCGGCGGGAAGTATGTCCGCTTCAAGCTGGAGTTCCCCAAACGGAAGGAGGGCGTGAATGGCAAAAAGTAAATCTGATATTTCCCTGAATGATCTGAAAGCAATGCTCCCCCAGGAGGGGAGCATTGCGGAGCAGGAGGCGGCACTTCGGGCTTTGACCACCCTTTCTCAGGAGGACCGGAACCTTCTGGCCGCTGTGCAGGAGTCTCCCTATCGTCTGACCACGCTGGAGCAATTTCGGGAGTTCCCCGCCAATACCGAGTATTTCATCCTGGAGTCCCGTGTCAATAAACTGGATACGCTGGGATGGCGCTATCTGTTTGAGCATACAGATATAGTTTTCCCGGATGAGTTGCTGAAGGCCATTGATCCCGTTCCTTTTGGCAAATACGCCATGCAGGAGGAACAGGGCTGTTTTACCAGCAGGGGCTATTTAACGCTGTCCGGGGACGAGTGGCAGCATGACCGCCCCCAGGAGAAGCAGACGGACCGGAAACCCTCCATCAAGGAACGGCTGGAGCAGAGCAAGCAGGAGTGCATGGGAAAAAACAAGGCGCCGGCGCCCCACAAGGGGAAGTCCGAGCCGGAATTGTAAGGAGGTGCGTATATGCCCCATTATGAATATGACAAAGATTATCCCTTCGCCGCCTTCATCACCAACTTGGGCAAGTACAACGAGGGCTCCCTGGTGGGTGAATGGGTGAAGTTCCCCACCACGGCGGAGGAGCTGCAAAAGGTGTTTGAGCGGATCGGCATTGGCTCCAAGGACAACTTCGGGCAGCCCTATGAGGAGTGGTTCATCACCGACTATGACTGCTATGTGGACGGCCTCTATGACAAGCTGGGCGAGTATGAGAACCTGGACGAGCTCAACTACCTGGCCTCCAAGCTGGACGAGATGAGCCAGGGCGAGTACGAGCAGTTCCAGGCGGCTATGGAGATCGGCGACCATTCCGGCAGTTTGCAGGAGATCATCAACCTGACCGAGAACCTGGACTGCTACGATGTGTACCCCGACATCCGCGACCATGACGACCTGGGCCGGTATTACATTGAGGAGCTGGACGCCATGCAGGTGCCGGAGCACCTGCGGAACTACATCGACTATGAGGCCTACGGCCGGGACGTCGCCCTGGAGGAGGGCGGCGAATTTACCGACTTCGGCTATGTGCGGGATACCGGGGACACCTTCCATGAATATTACGATGGCGAACACGGCAGTATCCCGGAGGAATACCGGGTGATGACCTTCCAGGACGATATTCCCGAAGAAGAAATTTCGGAATGGGCAATGGACATTGCCTACGATATGGACGAGTTTTTTCGCCAGCACGACCCGCAGTACGCCGCCGAGCACCCGGAGGAACATGCGGCGAGGGAGGAAATTTACGAAAACCTGATGGCCGGCCGCATTTCCGCCCTGGATGAGAAGCTGGCCGCCCTGGGGCAGACCCAGGAGGACTATCTGCCTTCCGAAATCGAGAAGTTCAAGGACGCCACCGGGTATGAGGAATTTCTTGACTTTGATCCGGCTGTAATCAAAGCGGCACTGGAGGACCCGGACAAGTCCCATGTGGACGAGATGCTGGCCTTTGCGGAGCAGGCGGGCCGGGACTATGAGGCGGAGCTGGCCGGGCAGGCCACGGCACCCTCCCCGGATGACCGGGAGACCGGCGAAACAGTGCGGACCCCCAGGGGCACCTTCTATGTGACGGATATGAGCCGGGAACAGATGGAGGCGGCCGGGTATGGCTTCCACCACCAGTCTGACGATGGGAAGTATCTCATCATGGGCAACGGCTCCCGCTCTTTCGCTATCCGCAATGAGGAGGCCCAGGAGCACGCCGCCCCGGAGAAAATGATGGTCCTTGTGGTAGAGCCGATGAAGGAACCCTACCTGAAGGAGATCGACCTTGGCCTCCATTCGCTGCAAGCGGAGGTGGGCGGCGACATTGCCGCCTCCTATCCCTTCTCTGACCCGGTGGGGCTGGTCTGCAACGATGAGGGCAAGCTGATCGGCCTGGAGCTGAACCGGGGCCTGCGGGATGAGGATGGAAACCTCTATGACATCATGGCCGGCACCTTCCTGGTGGTGGGCCTGGGTGAGGAGGACTTCACCTCGCTGCCCCCGGAGCTGGCGCAGAAGTATATGGAACACTTCAAGCAACCGGAGCAATTTATTAACCTGAACGGGCAGATCATCGCCCTGCCGGTGGAACCGGAGAACCCCCTTCGCACCGCAGAGATGACCGTGGAGGACGACTACGGGATGATTGATGGGGTCATCAACAACGGCCGCAAGGGCGAGGAGCTGGAGGCGGCGAAGGGTGAGGTGCGCCGGACCTCCCCGGAGAAAAAGCCCTCCATCCGGGAACGGCTGGAGACGGCGAAAAAGGAGTGCGGCGAACGCAAGCCCCCGGACAAAGCCCACCAGAAGAAGCCCCCGGAGCACGACCTATGAGCCGGAGCAAGAAGTGGCGGCTGGAATGGGCTTTCTTCCTGGGGGAGAACGGCCGCCGCAAGTACAACAAGGTCTGCAAGGGCTGCGCCCACCCCTGCAAGCAGAGCTTCCGGGCTGTCCTCATCGCCTGTCCCCATTACCAGTCCGCACGCTCAAAAAAGTGCGGCGATAGAGGTTGAAAATGGGGCGAAAAATCGCTTGTGGCGGCTTTTCCGGGAGTAGCCTTTATGATTACCATGTGGGCGTGCCCCTCCGATTTGAGGGGTGCAGAGAGGCTGTTTTGAACACTTTTCCATAACAGAGCGGGAGCGCCGCCTTCGGTTTGAGCCGAGGGTGACGCTCCCGCTTCTTTTTTTGTTCTCTTTTTTCTCTTTCAATCAGGATCGGATAGGACAGGATAGGAAGAATATTCGCCGTAGTAGGCGCTGTGGGAATGTGCGTAAACGGTCATGTTTGTGGAGCTGTGGGAAACGATGTTTGCGGGCTGTGGGAAAGCCGGCGGCTTTTCCATCGGGCCGTGAATGTCTGTTTTCCATCGGCGGAGCGGCCGTTTTCCACATTTCCATAGTGCGGTTACCCCACAATCAGGCGGTAGATGGTGAGGGGCACATACCACGCCGCCACCAGCAGGCGCCACACCAGGACGAAACCCCCGATGAGTCCGCCGATGATGAAGTTCAGCGCGAACAGCGCGGCGCCGCCGCCCAGGGAGCTGCCGCCCGGCACGATCCAGACGTACATCCGATGGATGCCGAAGGGCAGGCCGCAGAGTATCCAGAGCCAGAGAAGATCCAGTTCTCCATTCCTGATACAAGCGGATTTGAAAATACAGTACAGCAGCCCGGCGATGGCGACGGGCAAAACTGCCATCTTGAAAAATTCCTTGATAGCCTCGGTTCTCGTCATTGGCGGCACCTCCATTCCTGCCTCCATTATACCGGGAAAATCTGACCGCGCCCAGGGTTTTTTGAAAAGTCTGGTAAAGGCGCACAACCTCCGCTATTCCAGCTCGTTATTTCGCTGCCTCTGCGGTTCGGCCTCCCTCGGCTTTTCCAGCAGGGCCTCCACATTCTGACGGAGGGTGTCATACTGCCGTTCCTCCCGCTGGGCCTTCCTATGTTCTGATTGCAGGGCGGCCTTCCTGGCGGTGAGTTCGTCCATCTCAGCCCGGAGCCGCTGGGTGGCGGGCAGGGGTACGGCGTCCAGGCGTTTCAGCTCCCTTGCCGCCGCCTCAAACAGAATGATCTCCCCCTCATGCCCCCGGAGGAATTTCTCCTTGTCCCTGGACTGGCGGTATTGGTCATACAGGGGACGGAGCTGGCGGTAGGTGGCGGCGTGCTTCATGGTGAGAGTCAGCCGCTCCATTTCCTTCTCCGTTGCCCGGAGGGCTGCTTTCACCCTGGCGGTGGCGGCCGCCGCCCCGTTGCAACGCTCGGTCAGCTCCTCATAGCTGGAGATCCCATGTTCGGTCAGAAAGTTCAGCGTTTCAGCGGCCCGTTTCAAATTCTCGATGGTCGCCCAGTGCTTGTAACCGGCGCTCTGCTGGGCTTTGAGATTGTTCTGAATGTCGATGAGCAGGCTGGGCTTCCCGGTGCGCTGCTGGGGCTGGCGGGAGGGCCTGGGCCTTCCGGCGATCCGGGCGGTCAGGGCCTCCTCGGCATAATCGGCGCCCAGGGTTTTCAATCGGGTGAACCGTTCCTGGCCCGGAGCCCTGGCGGATATGTACTTGCCCCGTTTCAGTTCGTACCCTTCCCGCTGAAGGCGGCGGAGCAGGTCCTCCAGGTCAGAGCAGCCGGGCAGGAGCCAGTCAATGGCGGCACGCAGCTTCGCCTTGTAGCTGGTGCCGTTCTGTTCCGCCTGATGCTCAATGTAGCTCTTGCCCTTGTCCCTGCCGGGAACGATGACGGACAGGCCATGTTCTTTGCAGATCCGGTCACTGGTGCGGCGGATGAAGTGATAGCTCCGCTTATTGGAGTGATAGTGCTTGTGGTCCTGAAAGCTGACCGCATTGAAAATCAGGTGATTATGGACGTGGTCTCTGTCTATGTGGGTGGTAAGGACAAATTCATACTTGCCGCCCAGGACCTCCCGCGCCAGCTCCATGCCGATCCGGTGGGCTTCCTCCGGCGTGACCTCCCCAGGCTCAAACGCCTGGATGAGGTGCCTGCCCAGGTTCGTGCCCTTGTCGATGGCATGGCGGCGGGTCCAGGCAAATTCGATGTCGGCGGTCTCGGCGGAGCAGCCGAAGGAGGACACCAGCAGTTTCCCATCTGTCTTATCGGGATTGCAGATATAGTCAATGGCCGCTTTCAGCGTTGACTTAATAGGATGCGTCTTTGTAACTGCCATATCTGCTCCATCCTCTCCCGGATCTCCTCCATGTCGGCCTGGTAGGCCGGACCGCCGGCGTTTAACCGCTTGGCGATCTGGTTGATGTTCCGGCCGATGGCGGAGAGGGCGCGGGTCATCTCCTTGATGTCGGTGGTGTCCACCTGGATGATGTACCCATCAATCGCCATTTTGCGGAGATAGGCGCCGCTCCGCTTTGTGTGGAGCTGGGTCATTTTCTCCTCAATGAGCCGCTTTTCCTCCTCTGTCACCCAAAACTTCATCTGGATATTCCGCTTTCGGTTTGCCATGCTGCGCCGCCTCCGTTTCCATAAGGGTCTGGGACTATCCCAGCAAGCAATTTTTCGATTTAGGGGCAGGGGTCCCCCTAAATCAAAAATCCGCCAGTGGGTACTCACTGGCTGTGCTTGCTATCTACTCCATACCCCCACCGAAAGGCGGTATTTGTTGCGCGTTCCTTTGATTTTGGACGCAAAAAAAGATTGCAGCCGCCATGCGCTGCAATCTCCCGATTTCTCATATTGTGAGGTTAATCCTCTGCTTTTTCGACTTCCGTTATCTCCCTTGCTGTTGCGGTTACAATCCGTATGCCTTTATCGCTCATACCGTCCAGCAGCGCGTCAA
>ENA-OZLH01000769-OZLH01000769.1-human-gut-metagenome-genome-assembly--contig:-NODE-769-length-16636-cov-8.355889_pt1 | contig 16636 bp, 16 predicted proteins | sample MGYA00244832_ERZ653776 | MGnify/ENA primary metagenome ERZ653776 (study PRJEB26926, sample SAMN06165218) | human gut metagenome | biome: ENVO:00009003; feature: ENVO:2100002; material: ENVO:00002003...
AAGCGCAAGGAGCTGGCTGAAGCCGTAGGCATGGAGGCTGCAGGCACTGTGGCTGCGAAGGGAGACAAAAAAGCACGTGTGTCCAGATGTATGGTTGAGATTTTGCTGTGTCTGGATCAATCCAAGGCTCCCCAGACTGTGCGCGATGTAAGCCATGATACGGATTACTCCAAGGGCATGATCAGCCGCTGCGTCGAGGAGTTGCGTAAGCAGGGCTATGTGACCGTTGTGCGTGACAAAGAGGACCGCCGCGCCGTTCGCATTTCTCTCACGGATAAGGCCAAGGCTGTGATCGCTGATTTCCATGCCAAAGAGAAAGAAATGATCGAGACCATGTATGCCGGCTTGAACGATGCGGATATTCAGGATCTGGATCGGATTCTGGAAATTGTGCAGGCAAACATTGCCGATATGTAATCTATTATAAACTTGAACCGTCCTGTTTCGGCAGGGCGGTTCTTTCTGTCTGTTTTGAACCGTTATTGCAGGTGGTGTACCCGGTTGATGAGCAAAAGCGGCGCACTGCCTATTTTTTGCGCCTTTTTTTAGAAATCTATTGACATTCTCTATCCGGTTGAATATAATGACATATGAACAGATGAGAATATGTTATCTTGTTCTAAACGACAAAACAAACATTTTGCATAGGAGAATGGTTATGAAAAAGACTTATAATGTGGACGTGGATTGTGCCAATTGTGCTGCCAAGATGGAAGACGCTGTGAAAAAGACCCCCGGTGTGCAGAACGCTGCCCTGAGCTTTATGACCTTAAAGTTGAAAGTGGAATTTGAAGCAGGCGCGGATGTGGATGCAGTGATGGCAGCCGCCCGAAAAAATTGCAAGCGGGTGGAGAGCGATTGCGAGATCTTTCTGTAAACCTGCATTTGGGAGGAAAAGGTATGAGCAAGAAGCAAAAGAAAGTGCTGGTGCGCATTATCGCGGCGCTGATGCTGCTGGCAGGGGTAATCCTGCTGGATAAGCTAGCCTCGCTGTCACAGTGGGCAATGATCGTTCTGTATTTGGTGCCGTATTTTGTGATCGGCTACGATATTCTTTGGAAAGCACTTAAGGGGATCAAAAACCGCCAGGTGTTTGATGAGAATTTCTTAATGGCAGTGGCCACCGTTGGCGCCCTTTGCTTACAAGACTTCAAAGAGGGCGTGGCCGTTATGCTGTTTTACCAGATCGGCGAGCTGTTCCAGAGTGTGGCAGTGGGCAAGAGCCGTAAAAACATTGCTGCCCTGATGGATATTCGTCCGGACTATGCCAATTTGATGGTGGACGGCAAACTGGAACAGGTGGATCCGGACGATGTGGAAGTTGGCACGGAGATTGTGGTGGATCCCGGCGAAAAAGTGCCCATTGACGGTGTGATCGTAGAGGGCAATACAACGCTGAATACCGGTGCGCTTACCGGCGAGAGCGTGCCACGGGATGCCAAGCCGGGAGACGATGTAATTAGTGGCTGCATCAATATGAGCGGGCGCATTACGGTGCGCACCACCAAGCCATTCGGCGAGTCTACCGTGTCTAAGATCTTGGATTTGGTGGAGAATTCTGCCATGAAAAAGTCCAAGTCCGAGAACTTTATCACCAAGTTCGCCCGGTACTACACCCCGGTGGTGGTGTTTTGTGCCCTGGCCCTGGCGGTGGTGCCGCCCCTCTTTGTGGGGAACTGGACCGGCTGGGTGCAAAAGGCCCTCATCTTTTTGGTGGTGTCCTGCCCCTGCGCGCTGGTCATCAGCATTCCGCTGAGCTTCTTCGCAGGTCTGGGCGGCGCGAGCAGCGAGGGCGTTCTGATAAAGGGCTCGAACTATCTTGAGGCTCTGGCGCAGACAAAGACCGTTGTTTTCGACAAGACCGGCACGCTCACGCGCGGCGTTTTCGAGGTCAGCGGCATCCACCACTGCCCCATAGAGGACGAAAAGCTGCTTGAATACGCGGCCCTTGCCGAGTGCGCCTCCTCGCACCCGATCAGCAAAAGCCTGCGCGAGGCTTACGGCAAGGAGCTTGACCGCAGCCGCGTGAGCGATATCGAAGAGATAAGCGGCAACGGCGTTGTCGCAAAGGTCGACGGCCGCACGATAGCCGCCGGCAACGACCGTCTGATGCAGCGGCTCGGCATCGAGCACACACCCTGCCGCAGCGTCGGAACGATCGTGCATGTTGCCATCGACGGCGTTTACTCGGGCCACATCGTCATCTCCGACGTTGTAAAGCCCAGCTCCGCACAGGCGATAGCCGAGCTTAAAAAGCAGGGCGTCGGCAAGACCGTCATGCTCACCGGCGACGCAAAGGTGGTTGCCGAAAAGGTCGCAGCCGACCTCGGCGTTGACGAGGTACACAGTCAGCTCCTGCCCGGCGACAAGGTCAGCGAGGTCGAACGCCTGCTCGGCGAGACCACCGGCAAGGCAAAGCTTGCTTTCGTCGGCGACGGCATAAACGACGCTCCCGTGCTCTCGCGCGCCGACATCGGCATCGCGATGGGCGCAATGGGCTCGGATGCCGCCATTGAGGCAGCAGACGTTGTGCTCATGGACGACGATCCGCTGAAGATATCCAGAGCGATAAAAATTTCGCGCAAGTGCATCCGCATCGTGTACGAAAACATCGTTTTCGCCCTCGGCGTGAAGTTTGCCTGCCTGCTGCTGGGCGCGCTCGGCATAGCCGACATGGGCGCGGCTATCTTCGCCGACGTCGGCGTAATGGTCATCGCCGTGCTCAACGCAATGCGCGCGCTGCACTGCTCGAAATAAATAAACATCACAAAATCCGCTCCGAGGCCGGCTGACATAAGAAAACATACGGTTTTGAAACGATCTTTTTCGCCCCTGCGGCGTCCAAAGCCTTGAGAATACGACAGTATGCTCTCGGGCTTTGTCCTTGCAGGAACAAAAAATCTCAGCTTCAAAACTGCAAAGCACCAAAAATGACGGAGCAAGTGCGAGGTCAAGGCGCGGCGGCGCAGGCATACTTTGTGTATACCAAGCCGTCGCAACGAAGACATTCGTGCTTGCTCCGCCTTTTTTGGCGTGTGTTTTCTTGTGTCAGCCGGCCTTTCGGAGCGGATTTTTTATACTCTCCATGTCATTTATGATGCTTTTCCTGCGCGGAGCGGAATATAGCTGACGGTTTTAAGCTTTTTGTACGATATCTGTACGGCAAGCTGAAATTTTCGCATTTTTCTTTGGCTTTGGTAACTAAAATCACTGTTATACAAATTCGGGTCGCTGTCCTGATTTCAGGCATGCGGCTCGATTTGCCTATTTAATTGCCCGGATCGTCAGACTAACATCATAATCAAACAACGAACAGTGCAGGATATCCTGCACGCATGGAGGAATGACAATATGAACAAGAAATTTGCAAAAACGCTTGCAATGGTTCTGGTCATTGCAATGCTTCTGTCCCTCGGCTCGTTCGCCTTTGCGGACGCGGACACAACGTCAGCCGACGACGGCAACGATTACCCGATCGTGCTCGTCCACGGTCTGTTCGGCTGGGGCGGAACGGAGATCGCGAACCTTAACTACTGGGGCGGCTTTTCCAGCCTTCAGCAGATGCTCACCGACGCAGGCTATGAGGTCTACACCCCGTCGATAGGCCCCGTTGCGAGCAACTGGGACAGAGCCTGCGAGCTGTACGCCTACCTCGTCGGCGGCACGGTCGACTACGGCCAGTACCACTCGGCGCAGAACGGACACAGCCGCTACGGCCGCACCTTCAAGGGCGTCCTGCCCGAGCTTAACAACGCCGACAGCACGCTGAAGATCCACCTTGTCGGCCACAGCATGGGCGGCGAGACGATACGCATGCTCGCGCAGCTTCTTGAAAACGGCGATGCCGACGAACTGCGCGCAACGACCGACGGCAGCATCAGCAAGCTCTTCACCGGCACCTGCCGCCACTGGATAGAGAGCATCACCACCCTCTGCACTCCGCACGACGGCAGCCAGTATGACGGTAAGGTCTACAACGAGGAGGAGCCGCTCGTTCACCGCTTCGTGGCCGCTCTTTCCGCAGCAACGGGCATGAACATAAACGAGGAAAACCTCGGCCTTGATTTCAAGCTCGACCAGTGGGTCTTACCCGTGAGCCGGGCGAGAGCTACGAAAGCTACATTCACCGCGTCGAAAACAGCAACCTGTGGAAGGACGACGTGAAGGATCTGAGCGTTTACGACCTGTCCCCGGACGGCGCGGCGGTGCTCAACTCCTACGCCAAGGCGCAGGATGATATCTACTACTTCTCCGTCGCCTGCTCGGATACCTACCGCAGCGCGGTTTATCCGCATCACTACCTGCCCTACAGCAACATAAATCCGCTCATGAAAAAGAGCGCGACCTACATGGGCAGCTACAAAAACTACGCAGCCGGCCACGTCAAGATTGACGAGAGCTGGTGGGAAAACGACGGCATCGTCAGCGTGCGCTCGGCGCAGTATCCGCACGAGGGTTCTTCTGATCGCTATAACCTCAATTACGGCACCGAAAACGGCGTTATGACCTTCAAGGACGGCACCGAGAAAGGCGTTTGGAACTACATTGAGAAGATCGAACGGACCGATCACATCAACATGGTCGGCCAGATCACGAACACGAAGTATCTCCAGGGCAAATTCTTCGAGATGGCTGCAATGCTCGCAAGCATCCCTGCCGAGAGCAGCACTCCCGACACGCCCGATGTGCCCGCAAGCGTTCCCTTTGTCGATATCGTAAAGGGCAGCTTCTATTACGACGCCGTCGTTTGGGGCTATAACAACAGCATCTTAAACGGCGTTGACTCTACGCACTTTGCGCCCGACGCAAGCTGCACCCGTGCGCAGGTCGTGACCTTCCTATGGCGCGCCGCCGGCAGCCCCGAGCCTAAGTCGATGAGCACTCCGTTTACCGACGTAAAGTCCGGAAGCTTCTACGAAAAGGCCGCCGCATGGGCCTATGAAAACGGCATCGTCAAGGGCACAACGGAAACAACGTTCGCGCCGAACGCAACGGTAACGCGCGCTCAGTTTGTCACCTTCCTGTGGCGTTATGAGGACTGCCCCTCGTCGAGCATCGCAAATCCGTTTTCCGATGTTTCCGAAAGCTCGGTATATGCTCCGGCAATACTCTGGGCAGCCGAAAACGGCGTAACCGTCGGCACCGGAAACGGCACCTTCGTTCCCAACGGCGCATGCACACGCGCACACGTCGTCACCTTCCTTTACCGCGACCTGGCAAAGTGAAGAACGATTTAAGCATGAAAAAATTCTCTCCCGACCGGGAGAGATTTTTTCATATTTCGCTCGATTTATGGATGCCGGTGACGGAGAACTCGACCCATTCGGCGACGTTTGTCGCGTGGTCGCCGATGCGCTCGAAGTATTTTGCTATCATCAGAAGATCCAGCGCGTACTCCGCGTCGCCGCTGCCGGAGCGGATCATTTCGATAAGCGCGGTTTTCATGCTCAAAAAGCAATCGTCAACCACGTCGTCGTGCTCGATGACGCTTCTTGCAAGGGCAAGGTCGCGCTTATTATACGCCTCGATGCTGTCGGTGACCATGCCGATGGCGGCCTCGGCCATGGGGCGCATGGCGGCGCACTCGCTGCCGGTCTTGCCGCCGAGATGCGGAATTATCTCGGCAATATCGCCTGCCTGATCGCCGATGCGCTCAAGGTCGGTTATCATTTTAAGCGCGGCCGATATCTGCCGCAGGTCGCGCGCCACGGGCTGCTGCTGGAGCAGAAGCCGCAGGCACAGCGCTTCTATATCGCGCTCGTACCGGTCGATCTCAAGGTCAAGCGGCGCGAGCTTTTTTGCAAGCTCCGAGTCGCCCGTGAGCAGCGCCTTTGCGGAGTTTGCTATAGCCTCCTCGCACATTGCGCCCATAAGCGTGAGCTTTTCGCCAAGCTCCTTGAGCTGGGCATCGAATTTGCTTCTCATCAGCCGAACCTCCCTGTTATATAGTCCTCGGTGCGCTTATCCGAAGGCACGGAGAACAGCTTTTCGGTGTTATCATACTCAACAAGCTCGCCGAGCAGGAAAAACGCGGTGCTGTCGGAGATGCGCAGCGCCTGCTGCATATTGTGAGTTACGATAACGATGGTGTAGTTTTTCTTCAGCTCCGTTGCAAGCTCCTCGATCTTCGAGGTAGAGATCGGGTCGAGCGCACTCGTCGGCTCATCCATGAGCAGCACGTCCGGCTCGACGGCAAGAGCGCGCGCGATGCACAGTCTCTGCTGCTGGCCGCCCGACAGGCCGAGGGCTGATTTTTTGAGTCTGTCCTTTACCTCATCCCAGATCGCCGCGCCCTGAAGCGAGCGCTCGACGATCTCGTCAAGCTCGGACTTTTTGCGCACGCCGTGCGTGCGCGGCCCGTAGGCAACATTATCGTAAATGCTCATGGGAAAGGGATTGGGCTTCTGGAACACCATGCCGATGCAGCGCCTGAGCTCGTTTACGTCCGTTCCCGGAGCATAGATATTCTGCTCTTTATACTTCACCTCGCCGGTTATCTTCACGCCGGGCACGAGGTCATTCATGCGGTCGAGCGTTTTTAAAAACGTAGATTTACCGCAGCCGGAGGGGCCGATGAGCGCGGTTATGCTCTTTTCGGGTATCTCCATGTTTATGTTTTTAAGCGCCTGGGTCTGGCCGTACCACAGGCACAGATCGTTTACGCTGATTATGCTGCTCATATGCTTCTCCTCTTCTGATAGTACTTGCCGACAAGCGTTGCGACAAGGTTTATGATAACGGTCAGCGCCATGAGTATCGCGGCGATGGCGAAGGCTATTTCAAAGTCGCCCTGCTCCTTGGCGTAGACATACAGCGCAACGGTGAGCGTGGCGCCCGCGCCGGACAGACCGTCAACGAAAATGTTGTAGATATTGTGCGCAAAGCCGGCGGTGAACAGCAGCGCTGCCGATTCGCCCAGAATGCGGCCGACGGCAAGAATGCAGCCTGTTATGATGCCGTCCACGCAACCGGGGAAAACGACGGTGCGGATAACGCGCCACTTGCCGGCTCCGAGGCCGAACGCGCCCTCGCGCAGGCTCTGCGGAACGGTTTTGAGGCTCTCCTGAGTCGTGCGCATAACGGTCGGCAGATTCATGATGACAAGCGTCATAGCGCCGGCCTGCAAGGAGGTCTGGAAGCCGAGGAAATTGCAGAAAAACAGCATGCCTACAAGGCCGTAGATGATGCTCGGAATGCCAGAGAGAGTCTCGGCGGCGTATTCGATAGCGCCGACGATGCGGTGGTTGCTCGCGTATTCGGTGAGATATATCGCAGCACCCACGCCCAGCGGCAGCACCCACACAAGCGTGCCGAGGACGATATACAGCGTGTTGAGTATATCCGGCAGGATACCGACGGAGTCCGTGAGGTAGCTCGGCTTTGTTGAAAGAAACTCCCACGATATATTCGGAATGCCTTTTATGAGCACATATGCTATAAGAAACAGCACCAGCGCCGCCGTCAGGGCCGCGCACAGGCCCGAAAGGCCGTGCATGACGATGCCATAGGCTCTGCGCTTTGCTTTTACGTTTTTATTATCCATTCGATTTATCCCTCTTCAAAAGGAAGTTGAGCGTTGCGTTTATGAGCATGATAAACAAAAACAGCACGAGCGCTATCGAGAAAAGCGCCTGACGCTGAAGGCCCGAGGAATAGCTCATCTCGCTTGCAACGGCCGTTGTGAGAAATCTTACGCTCTGGAAAAGCTCGGGCATGTTCGGAGCGTTGCCGGACACCATCATAACGGCCATAGCCTCGCCGATCGCGCGGCCTACGCCGAGCACGACCGCTGCCGCGATGCCGCTTTTCGCCGCCGGGACGGATACTCGGAAATACGTTTCCGTCGGCGTTGCGCCGAGGGCAAGCGACGCATCCTCGTACTCCTTGGGAACGGCCTCGAGCGAGGTCATGGAGACCTTGATTATCGACGGCAGGATCATGATGGCAAGCACGATCATCGCCGCCAGAAGGCTCGCGCCGTCGGGAACGTTAAACACCTTGCGTATGCCCGGAACGAGCACCATCATGCCCACAAGGCCGTAAACGACCGAGGGGATACCGGCAAGCAGCGACACCGCCTCAACGACCACGGCGCGCACGCGCTTATCGGCCATTTTCGCAAGATACACGGCCGCCATAAATCCCACCGGCACGCCGAGGACAATGGCTCCGGCGGTGCCGTAGACGCTCGTGAGGATAAACGGCAGGATGCCGTAGCTCGGCTCTGCGGCGGTCGAGGCCCACTTTTTGCCCAGCAGGAAGTCGCCAAGGCCGATCTCCTTTATCGCCGGAATGCCCGAAACGATGAGGTAGACCGTTATCATCAAAACGCTCGCCACCGTCACAAGCCCGAGGACAAGGAATATGCCGTGGACTATATTTTCAATGAGATTTTTCGTTTTTAGTTTCATATGAGCAACATCCTACACATACAAAAAGTAAGCCGACGTAAACCGAACCGCTGCCGGTTTTCGTCGGCTTAATTAATTACTTCGCTACGGGAACTGCGCCTGCTGCAGAAATAACATCCGCTGCCGCTGCGCTGGTTGCGTATTCAAAGAACTTCTGAGCCGCTGCGGAAAGCTCGGTGCCGTCCTTGGTTACCAGAACGAAGGGGCGCTGCACTGCGTAGGTACCGTCGGAAACGGTGGCCTCGGTGGGAGCGACTCCGCCGACGGAGAGTGCCTTGACGGTGTCCTTAACGGATGCCAGGGATGCGTAGCCGATAGCGTTGGGGTTGCCTGCAACGGTGGTGATCACGTCGCCGGTGCTGGTCAACTCCTGACGGTACTTGCATGAGTCCTTGGTGTCGGTGATGCTCTCGAAGCCGTCACGGGTGCCGGAGCCTGCCTCGCGGCCGATGAGAACGATCTCTGCGTCGTCGCCGCCGACATCCTTCCAGTTGGTGATCTCGCCGGTGTAGATCTTTGCGATCTGCTCGATGCTCAGGTCGGAAACCTTGTTTTCGGGGTTAACGATGATCGCGATGCCGTCGAGTGCGAGGACGGTCTCTTTCAGGCCGGATGCCTTCTCGTCATCCTTAAGTGCACGGGATGCAAGGCCGATATCGCAGCGGCCTTCGCTGACTGCGGTGATGCCGGAGCCGGAACCGGTGGGGTTGTAGCCTACGGTGATGCCCTTGTTGTCGGCCTGGAAAGCCTCGCCCAGGGACATGATGACCTTTTCCATCGAGGTCGAGCCGTCGGTGCTGACTGTGCCGGTCACTTCGGCGTTGTCGTTGTTATCGGTGGTGCCACCGTTGTCGCTTTTTCCGCATGCGGCGAACAGAGTAAGCGCCATGAGCGCTGCAAGAACTAAACTTATAAGCTTTTTCATTCAAAAAGCTCCTTTCTTTTTCGTTTGATTTCTGAGTACACCCTTAGATTAAGCTCCTTTTATCAAATCCGAAAGCAGCCTTTTGTAAAAAGAATTTAAAGCCGGCGGCTGTGAAGCCATGTACGTCTATTGACAGCTCACTTCATTTTTTGTAAAATTATTCATAGCAATATAAGGAGGTGCTCCCCACATGAAAAGCAGGAAGCTGAGGACTGTTCTCATCGTCGCTGCGGCGATAATTTTCGCATACGCCGTGGTTTTGTTCGTTCTGACGCAGGTTCAGACCTCTAAAATGGGCGATCCCTTTGCCCGCGCCGAAAAGCAGGTTTTCTCGCTCGATGCGGAGAAGATCACTTATATCGCCGTGCAGAACGGAAACGGCGAGCTTTACGAGTTCACCGGCGGCGAAAAAGCCTCAGCGATCGATAAGCTCAACGCGTTTGAGGCCACAAAGATCCGCGGCATGTGGCATATCGAGGCCGGAGGCTGGACTTACCGCCTTATTATCGAGGATGCCGACGGCAATTCCGGCGACTATCGCCTGTTCGATAACAGGCTCATCTGCGGCGACGTCAGCCTGAGCGGCAGCGACGGATACTTTGACGATCTCATTAAACATGTAAGCCTTGATTAACAGCAAAAAATCCGGCCTTTGGCCGGATTTTTTGCTATCTGCTATCTATTATATTATTTCAGTTTTCCGTACACGGTATCGTCCACGGGCTCGAGCCATTCGTTCGAGCCGTCCTCGCCGGGCACCTCGACCGCGAGGTGGCTGAACCAGCTGTCGGGCGCGGCGCCGTGCCAGTGCTTTACGCCGGTCGGGATATTGACAGTGTCGCCGGGATTCAGCTCAACGGCATCCTTGCCCTCCTCCTGATAATAGCCGCGGCCGGCAACGCATACGAGGATCTGTCCGCCGCCGCTTTTGGCGTGGTGGATATGCCAGTTGTTGCGGCAGCCCGGCTCGAAGGTGACGTTATAAATGCCGACCTGACTTGTTGACACGGGCGCGAGGTAGCTCTGGCCGATGAAATACTGCGCAAACGCATCGTTCGGCGCGCCGATCGGGAACACCATCTGCTTTGCGTGCGCGCGCATCGCCTCATCCTCGTAGGGCAGGTCGCCCTCGCCGTCGCTCCAGACCTCCTTGGCCAGATTGAACACAGCCCAGCCCTTCGGCCAGCCTGCATAGAACGCCGTGTGGGTGATAACGGCGGCGATCTCCTTCTGCGTCACGCCGTGAGCCTTCGCGTTTTGCAGGTGGAATTTCAGGGAGTTATCCGTTATGCCGGAAGCCATCAGCGCAACTACGGTGATGATGCTCCGGGTCTTTACGTCGATATCGGCGTTGTTCCAGTTTTCGCCGAATAGGACATCGTCGTTAAAATGCGCAAACTCGGGCGCAAATGTGCCGAGCGCCGCGCGTCCGGCTGTCTGAACTATTTTTCCCATGGTTTATACCTCCGCTCAATGCATGTATTTTTTGAAAAATTCTTCGATTTTATCAAAGGGGATCACATCAAGGTTATCGTAAAGGTCGGTGTGCACCGCGCCGGGGATCACAAGCAGCTGCTTGTTGTCGGCAAACTTATTGCCGCGCGTCATCGCCTCGAACGCGTCCTTGCCGAAATAAAAGCTGTGCGCCTTGTCGCCGTGGACGATCATAACAGCCGAGCGGATCTCGTTTGAATACTTCAATATCGGCTGATTGAAAAACGACATGCAGCCGATGCTTGCCCAGCCCTCGTTCGAGTTGAGGCTTCTTGCGTGGTACGCCCTGCCCTTGTAGTATTCGCTGTAATCCTTGACGAAAAACGGCGCGTCCTCCGGCACGGGCAGCGGCACACAGCCGCCGGCGCGCGAATATTCGCCGGACTTGTATTCCGCCGTTCTCAGCGCGCACAGCGCCTTCTTTTTCTCAAAGCGCGCCTCCTCGCTGTCCTCGGAGTCGAAGTATCCGTTTGCGGTGACGCGCGTCATGTCGTACATCGTGACGGCGACGGTCGCCTTAACGCGCGTATCGAGTGCGGCGGCGTTGAGCGCCATGCCGCCCCAGCCGCAAATGCCGATCACGCCGACCCTGTCGGCATCGACGTTATCCTGAGCCGAGAGAAAATCGACCGCGCCATGAAATCCTCGGTGTTTATGTCCGGCGAGGCCATGTATCTGGGCGCTCCGCCGCTCTCGCCGGTGTAGGACGGGTCGAACGCTATTGTCAGGTAGCCGCGCTCGGCCATCGTCTGCGCGTACAGGCCGGAGCACTGCTCCTTGACCGCGCCGAACGGGCCGCTCACGGCCAGCGCCGGCAGTCTGCCCTCGGCGTTCTTCGGCGTATACATATCCGCCGCAAGCGTTATGCCATAGCGGTTTACGAATGTCACTTTTTTGTGCCCGACCTTGTCGCTTTGGGGAAACGTCTTGTCCCACTGCTCGGTAAGCTCGAGCGTTTCGGTTTTCAGCATAAAAAACACCTCCGAAAATTTTTCATCTTGTTTTTTTGCGCAAGATGCTTTATAATGATGTCATTATATCACCTGAACCTAACTTTAGGTCAAGTCTGAATTTGCAATTTTGAGAGGATTTTTTATGTACACGATAGGACAAGTCTCCGAGATGTTCGGTCTGCCGATCTCGACGCTGAGATATTACGATAAGGAGGGGCTTTTCCCCGGGCTTGAGCGGCGCGGCAGCATCCGCCTTTTTGGAGACAATGAGCTTGAGGCGCTGCGCGTTATCGAATGCCTGAAGCAATCGGGACTTGAGATACGCGATATAAAGCAGTTTTTCGCGTGGGTGGCCGAGGGCAGCTCGACCTACGCAAATCGCAAGGCGCTTTTCGAGCACCGCAGGGCGGCGGTCGAGGAGCAGATGCGCGCGCTTGAAAAAACGCTTGCTATGGTGGAATTCAAGTGCTGGTACTACGAAAAAGCCATGGCCGACGGCAGCGAGGACGAGATAAACAAAATGCTGCCTGATAAGCTCCCTCCCGATATCCAGAAGATATACGACAAAGCGCATTTCAATTTGTGAAAACACAAAAACCGCCCGGGCCGGGCGGTTTTTGCTATATGCGAATTATTTTGTTTTAACGTAGCAGTTCATCGGGTGGACCATATATTCGTTATAGGGGAATTTATCGGTGGTGACGTAGCCGGCAGGGGCGTCGATGAGCTGCGGAATGCGGTTTACAAGCGTTGCGCAGGTAAGCTCGACGGTCGCTGGCTTATTGACGATGCAGGTCGTGTCCGGCTCGCCGTAAAGCGTCCACACGTTTTTGTCGAACTCATCGGGATTGAATATCTTGCCGACGCACTCGGTGACGAGGGTGATGCCCTCCTCGGTCTCTGTCGTAACGATGGCGCGCATGCCGGTCGCGTCGCCGGCCTTGACGACCATTCCGAGCGTTTCGGATTTGAGATCGACAGAGTCAACGCAGGGGATGCACTTCTGCGTCTGTGAGGTGATGTGCAGATCCATCTTGCTGCACAGCCATCCGTTCTGGTTCCACATATACGACGGAACGTATTTGCCGCTTTCGACAAGCTCCTTCATCTCATCGGAGGGAGTTTCGTTGTAGCAGCCGATGGTTTTATTGAACTCCTCGATGCTCAGGCCGGCGCCGTGACCCTCGGCAAGCGCAACGCCGTAGTCCTCGACATTGTACCAGCTGCTGCCCTCGATCTTTGTGATCTTGTGCGAGGAGCCTGCGAGGTTTGTTACCATCGTACCCCAGTACAGGTCGCAGTATCCGACGCCGGTGAGGGTACAGCCGCCCTCTTTTGCCAGCTTATCGAGCTTTTCGGTTATTGCAGGAGAGGAATTCCACGGATACAGCGCTTCCTCGCATGTGGTTATGGCGTTAACGCCGTGTTTTGCGCAGATAGTGAAGATATCCTCAAGCTCCGCCACCGTGCTGCGCGTTGCGATTATGCACACATCGGGCTTGAGCTCGCCCATGCGTCTGTCGGTATCGGCAGAGTTTTCGACCGCGACTCCGACATGGGGGAAGCCGTCGCCGATTATTTCGGAGACATCTTTACCGATGTGATTTTTGTTGCGGCAGAACGCGCCGACAAGCTCCCCACCGTGCTCAAGGACGTAACGCATAAGATAACGGCTCATTTTGCCTGCACCGTACTGTACTACTCTGATTTTGCGATCCATTTAATTGCCTCCTTGTTTTAAAATAGAATTGGTTATTAATTTAACAACCTTATGGTCACATTATAGAGTATTGCCTCGGCGCAGTCAAGTTAATTCTTCCCAAAGAGTAAAATCTCTGTGAATAAAATAATTATTTACTGTTGCCAATCGTTAAAAAAGGTGTATAATATACATGTCAGTCGGTATGACATTTAAACTGACGAGAGGTAAGTATGTCCCTGGATGAACTGAAAACGCAGAATATCCGGACCGTTACGGAAAAAGCACTTGTATGCTTTATTAAAAACGGCATCACAAATACAAAGGTCTCGGAGATCGCAAAGACCGCAGGACTTACCGAGCGCTCCGTTTACCGCTATTTCCCGACAAAAAGCGACATTGTTATTTCCGCTGCCTTCTGCTACTGGGAGCGCGCCAAGGAATACATAGCTTGGGAGCTTGACACGCACGACTATGAGCATTTAAGCGGCATCGAGCAGATATCCATAATACTTAAAAGCTACGCCAATATACTCTTCATCGACCCGGAGGGCATCCGTTTTTCGCTCGACGCCGAGGTCGCGCTCTTTAACGCCGGAAAAAACGACAGGGTCATAAACCGCCCTCCCGATAAATTCGAGGAGTACACCGGCCCGCTCTCGCAGGCGATCGTGCGCGGACTTTCCGACGGTACGGTAAATCCCGAAGCGAACATAAAGCAGCTTTATTACAACGCATATGACTCCATTCTCGGGCTTATGCAGCGCCTCACGGTAGGCGTGCCGAGCGTGAGCGAGCTTGATGCGCGCGAAAGGCTGTACGCGATGTGCGAAATGTTCACACGGGCATTCGCCGCAAAAAATGTCGAAATATAGCATAATTGCAGACCTGTCGGTGCGGTGCACCGACCATTAAATAAAGAAACATAAAAACGGAAGGGGAAAAACATGAATTCCAAGTACAACGCTCTATTTACACCCTGGAAGATCGGCAATGTCGAGATACCGAACAGAATAGTTCAGTGCTCTATGGGCGGAACGTCCCTGTTCGGCTGGATGGAGCCGAGCCACCTCGACAAGGAAGCGGCATACTTCCTGCTCAACCGCGCGCAGGACGGCGTCGGCCTTATCCTGCCCGGCATGCAGTGCATCAAGGATCCCATCGGCGGCCGCTGGCTGTATCAGAACAACAAGATGTTCAAAGACCTTAAGGAGTACATGGTCGAGTTCCACAAGACCGGCTCCAAGCTCTTTATCCAGCTGGCAGCAGGCATGGGCCGCTCGATGGCTATAACAAAGCCCATGGTAGCTCTGCTCAAGCACCCCATTCTCGGCAAGCTCGCAAGCCCGGTAGCCGACCTTGACTACATAACCGCTTCCGCTTCCGCAACGCCGAACCGCTGGTATGACGAGATCAAGTCCCGCCCCATGACCATCAAGGAGATCCACGATCAGGTCGAGGCATTTGCAAAGACCTCGAAGAAGCTCATGGACGCAGGCGTTGACGGCGTTGAGATCCACGCCGTTCACGAGGGCTATCTGCTCGACCAGTTCACCATTTCAAACATGAACTACCGCACCGACGAGTACGGCGGCAGCTTTGAGAATCGCTTCCGCTTCCCGGTCGAGATCGTTCAGGCGATAAAGGCCGCCTGCGGCGATGATTTCCCCGTTTCCCTGCGCTACTCCGTTGTTTCCAAGACCAAGGACTGGGGCAAGGGCGCCATGCCTTACGAGAAGGACTTCAAGGAGTTCGGACGCGACATGGAAGAGTCCGAAAAGGCCATAAAATATCTTGCCGACGCAGGCTATGACATGTTCAACTGCGACAACGGCACCTACGACGCATGGTACTGGGCACATCCGCCTCAGTATATGCCCGACAACTGCAACCTTGAGTATGTTGAGCATATAAAGAAATTCACCGACAAGCCCGTCGTGTGCGCAGGCCGCATGGATCCCGTGAAGGCCGCCGAGGAGATCGAGGCCGGAAAGCTCGACGCTGTCGCGATCGCGCGCCAGAACCTTGTTGACCACGACTGGATCCACAAGATCAAGGAAGGCCATGAGGACGAGATAAAGCCCTGCATCCGCTGTCACAACGGCTGCTTCAACATGGCCAAATTCGCAGGCACCCCGAACGTTCAGCACTTCAACGACTCGATGCATCTTGCGCGCTGCGCGCTGAACCCGACCACCATGCAGCACACGCGCTACAAGATCGTGCCCACCAAGAACCCCAAGAAGGTCGCAATAATCGGCGGCGGCATCGGCGGCATGGAGTGCGCCCTCGTACTCAAGCAGCGCGGCCACATCCCCACCATTTTTGAAAAGACCGACGAGCTCGGCGGCCTGTTCCTCACGGCATCGGCAATGACCTTCAAGGAAAACGACAAGGAGCTTATCCGCTGGTATAAAAACGAGATCGAAAAGCAGGGCATCGACGTGCACTTCAACACCGAAATCAACGACCTCGGCGTGCTGCGCGGCTATGACGATATCATCGTTGCAAGCGGCTCGGTCCCGCGCATGATGCCCAGCATCAAGGGCTTTGACAAGGCGCTCACCTTCACCCAGGTGCTCAAGGACAAGGTCGATGTCGGCGATAAGGTCCTGTTCATCGGCGGCGGCCAGTCCTCCTGCGAGGCGGCTTACGATATGCTGCTCAACTTCGGCAAGCACCCGATAATCGTCGAATACGCCGGCGACCTCGTTGCCGCTCAGGCGACCTGCCTTGCAAACACCTCGTTCCTGCGCGACGCTATGGAATACCACAAGGTTCCCGTTTACCTGCACTCGACCGTTACCGAGATAACGGACAAGGGCTGCACCGTTAAAAATGTCGAGACCGGCGAGACGACCTTCGTCGAGTGCGACAGCGTTGTAAACGGCATCGGCTTTGTTCCCACTCCCGTCGGCGGCAAGGACAACAAGAAGGCCTACCGCGTCGGCGACTGCGTTGCCATCGGCAACCTGCGCACGGTCATCTGGCGCGCATGGGACGTCTGCATGAAGATATAGTTCCAAAGCGGCAAAAAATAAGCTGCGCCGGGTCTCCGGCGCAGCGATCAATTACGCAAACGAGCAATATTTCTTCGTTTTGAATATGGGAGCAAAAAGTTAAAAGCAGACCCGGGGCAGCAAAATGCCGCCTC
>ENA-OZLH01000790-OZLH01000790.1-human-gut-metagenome-genome-assembly--contig:-NODE-790-length-16423-cov-4.871701_pt1 | contig 16423 bp, 17 predicted proteins | sample MGYA00244832_ERZ653776 | MGnify/ENA primary metagenome ERZ653776 (study PRJEB26926, sample SAMN06165218) | human gut metagenome | biome: ENVO:00009003; feature: ENVO:2100002; material: ENVO:00002003...
ACAGTGTTGTATAGATTGCGTAAGCGTTGAAAAATTCCATCGGTGATAAATTTTTGATAAAAATGCATCGATATAAATTTTTATACGTATATTTGCGGTCCGAAAAGGAATAAATATGCAACGCTATGAAAGATAAAGTCAACAGATTAGAAGCTATCAAATCGATTGTAAGCGCCAATCGGGTCAGCGGACAGGAGGAGCTGTTGCAGCGTTTGCGTGAGCAAGGTTTTGATTTGACGCAAGCTACCTTGTCGCGGGATCTGAAACAGTTGCAAATCGTGAAAGTATCTTTGCCGGCCGGAGGTTATCAGTATATCCTTCCCGAATTGGCGGGATTGTCGCGTCGTCCGAAAATTTCACGGGGTGGATCCTTTGCTGCTTCCAACGGGTTTCTTTCTATTTCTTTTTCCGGAAATATGGCAGTTATAAAAACCCGTCCCGGTTATGCGGGAAGTACCGCATCGGATATCGATGCCCATACACTGCCCGAGTTGTTGGGGACTATTGCCGGAGACGATACCGTTTTGCTCATTTGGCGTGAAGAAGTGAGCCGGGAAAGAGCCGTCGAAGCATTACGCATAATTATACCGAATATTCAATAATAAAATACATTTCGACTTATTCAAAAATTAAAATGGAATCTCAGGATATTGAAGTGATGGTTGCCGATGCCTCCCATGAGGTGTATGTCGATACGATACTGGATACCATCAGAGAGGCCGCCAAAGTACGTGGAACCGGCATTGCCGAGCGTACTCATGAGTATGTAGCGCAGAAGATGAAAGAGGGTAAAGCCATTATCGCTTTGTGCGGTGATGATTTTGCAGGATTTACCTATATCGAGTCATGGGGGAACAAGCAATATGTCGCCACTTCGGGACTTATCGTACACCCGAAGTACCGGGGGCTCGGGTTGGCGAAACGTATCAAACAGGCTTCTTTCCAGTTGGCCCGCTTGCGTTGGCCGTGGGCGAAAATCTTTTCGTTGACGAGCGGTGCCGCCGTTATGAAGATGAACACCGAATTGGGGTACGTTCCCGTAACGTTCAACGAGTTGACCGATGATGATGCTTTTTGGCGCGGTTGCGAAGGTTGCATCAACCATGATATTTTGGTGGCGAAGAAACGAAAGTTCTGCATTTGCACTGCTATGTTATACGACCCGAAGGAGCATCAGGAAAAAGATCATCATCACGAAGAAAATAAATAAAAAACGAGATATGGAAAAGAAAAAGAAAGTTGTCGTTGCTTTCAGCGGCGGATTGGATACATCGTTTACCGTTATGTATCTGGCCAAAGAAAAAGGTTATGAAGTATATGCCGCTTGCGCCAATACCGGCGGATTCAGTGCCGAGCAGTTGAAACAAAACGAGGAGAATGCTTATAAATTGGGGGCTGTGAAATATGTAACACTCGATGTAACGCGTGAGTATTACGAGAAAAGTCTCAAATATATGGTTTACGGAAATGTTTTACGGAATGGTACTTATCCTATCTCGGTAAGCTCCGAACGTATTTTTCAGGCGTTGGCCATTGCCCGGTATGCTCAGGAAATCGGTGCCGATGCGATAGCGCACGGTTCTACCGGTGCAGGAAACGACCAGATACGTTTCGATATGACTTTCCTTGTTCTTACGCCGGGTGTCGAAATCATAACACTTACCCGCGATATGGCTCTTACCCGGCAATATGAAATTGACTATCTCAATCAGCACGGCTTTGCTGCCGACTGGACAAAATTGAAGTACTCATATAATGTAGGTCTTTGGGGAACGTCGATTTGCGGCGGAGAGATTCTCGACTCGAAGCAAGGTCTTCCCGAAACCGCATATCTCAAACAAGTTACCAAAACCGGCAGCGAAGAACTGCGCCTCGAATTTAAGGAAGGCGAATTGTGCGGTGTCAACGGTGTCAAGTACGACGATCCCATCGAAGCGATTCTCAAAGTCGAAGAAATCGGGGCGGCTTACGGTATCGGTCGCGACATGCATGTGGGAGATACCATCATCGGTATCAAAGGGCGTGTGGGCTTCGAAGCGGCTGCTCCGATGCTTATTATCGGCGCTCACCGTTTCCTCGAGAAATATACGCTCAGCAAGTGGCAGCAGTACTGGAAAGACCAAGTGGCCAACTGGTACGGAATGTTCTTGCACGAGAGTCAGTATCTCGAACCCGTAATGCGCGACATAGAGGCGATGTTGCAGAGTTCTCAGCGTAATGTCAACGGTACGGTTATTCTCGAGCTGCGTCCCCTTTCGTTCTCTACTGTCGGTGTCGATTCCAAAGACGATTTGGTAAAGACCAAGTTCGGGGAGTATGGTGAAATGCAGAAAGGCTGGACAGCCGAAGACGCCAAAGGATTTATCAAAGTAACATCTACTCCGCTGCGTGTCTACTATACCAATCATAAAGACGAGGAGTTGTAGAAATGACATCTGTGAAAAGGCTCTATCGCTCGTCGGATAACCGTGTTTTTGCGGGTATCTGCGGTGGATTGGGCGAATATTTCGATGTTGACCCTACGGTGGTGCGCGTTGTGTATGTATTGCTTTCGCTGCTTACTGCTTTTATGGGGGTATTGCTCTATATTATTTTATTGTTTGTAATTCCCAATCGTCCTCGGATAGAGGGTTGACGGGAAATAAAGATGACGTTCATGATAAAAGTTGGAATCATAGGCGGAGCCGGATATACGGCGGGGGAGTTGTTGCGGTTGCTCATCAATCACCCCGATGTGGAAGTCGTTTTTGTAAACAGTGCCAGTAATGCGGGAAACCGAATTACCGATGTGCATAGCGGACTTTATGGAGAAACCGATCTGATCTTTACCGATGAATTGCCTTTGTCCGAAATCGATTGTCTCTTTTTCTGTACGGCGCATGGCGATACACGTAAGTTCCTGGAAACGCATACCTTGCCCGACGAGTTGCGAGTTGTCGATCTTTCGATGGATTTCCGTATCGAAAGCGACGAACATGATTTTGTGTATGGTCTTCCCGAGTTGAATCGTAAGCGTATAATCCGGGCGCGGCACATTGCCAATCCCGGCTGTTTCGCAACGGCCATACAATTGGGGTTGTTGCCGTTGGCGAAAAATCTGCTGTTGAATAATCCCGTACACATTACGGCGATTACCGGAAGTACCGGAGCCGGTCAGAAACCGACATCTACATCGCATTTCAGTTGGCGGAACAACAATATGTCGGTCTATAAGCCGTTTACCCACCAGCATCTGCCCGAGATACGGCAGAGTCTCTCGCAGTTGCAGCATAGTTTCTCGGCCGACCTCAATTTTATTCCCGTGCGGGGAGATTTTGCCCGGGGAATTTTCGTGTCGATGTATACCGAATGCCCCGTAGAGCTCGAAGAGATTCGCCGATTGTATGAAGAGTATTACGATGACCATTCGTTTACATTCGTAACCGATGCCAATCTCGATTTGAAACAGGTGGTGAATACCAATAAATGTTTGTTGCATCTCGAGAAGCACGGAAATAAGCTGCTTATCCTTTCGGCCATAGACAATCTGCTTAAAGGTGCGTCGGGACAAGCGGTACATAATATGAATCTGCTTTTCGGCCTGACCGAAGTGGCCGGTTTGAAATTGAAACCTTCGGCATTCTGATAAGGATTAAAAACGAACGATTATGAAATTATTTGATGTATATCCTCTTTTCGATATCAATGTCGTCCGGGGAAAAGGTTGTCATGTGTATGACGATAAAGGAAACGAGTATCTCGACCTTTACGGCGGTCATGCCGTAATTTCGGTAGGTCATACCCATCCTTATTATGTGGAAAAGTTGACGAAACAGCTCAATCAGCTTTCGTTTTATTCCAATTCGGTAATCAATACCCTGCAAATCGAATTGGCCGATAAGCTCGGCCGTGCGTCGGGATATGACGATTACAGTCTCTTCCTGATCAATTCCGGTGCCGAGGCCAATGAAAATGCGTTGAAACTGGCATCGTTCCATACAGGGAAGAAAAAAGTCGTTTCGTTTGCGCACTCTTTTCATGGCCGTACGTCGGCTGCTGTAAACATAACCGATAACCCCAAAATCATAGCACCGATAAATCATACGTTCGAGGTTGTGTATCTCGCACTGAACGATATAGATGCTGTGCGTCGCGAGTTGTCGGCCGGCGATGTGTGTGCTGTCGTGATCGAGGGCATACAAGGGGTAGGTGGTATACAGTTGCCCGATGACGAGTTCCTGCGCCGATTGCGGGACATTTGTACCGAAACGGGTACGGTGCTTATTGTCGATGAGATACAGTCGGGCTACGGTCGTAGCGGAAAGTTCTTCGCCCATCAGTATGCCGGTATTCGTCCCGATATTATTACAATGGCCAAAGGTATGGGAAACGGATTTCCCATAGGCGGATTGCTTATCAGTCCCATGTTCACTCCCGTATATGGTATGTTGGGTACTACGTTTGGAGGCAATCATTTGGCATGTACTGCGGCTATTGCGGTTCTCGATATTATGGAGAAAGAAGCTCTCGTCGACAATGCGGCTCGCGTGGGGACGTGGCTCATCGAGCAGTTGAAACAGTTGCCGGGTATCAAAGAGGTACGCGGACGCGGATTGATGATCGGTATCGAATTTGATGAGTCTATCAAGGAATTGAGGACTTCGTTGCTCTTCGATTATAAAGTATTTACGGGGGTTGCGGGCACGAATGTGATCCGTCTACTGCCGCCTTTGACACTTACGATCGATGATGCGGCCGAGTTTATGGAACGGTTCAAAAAAGTCTTATCAAAAAAACAGATGTGATGAAAATTGCGATTATCGGAGCCGGAAATATGGGCGGGGCCATTGCGAAAGGATTGGCGCAAGGAACGGTGATAGCTGCCGGAGATATCTGGGTTTCCAATCCGTCTTTGTCGAAACTCGACGATTTAAAAGCGTTCGATTCCCGTATCAATACGACAACCGACAATCAAAAAGCCGTCGATGTTGCCGATTGGGTGATCTTGGCTGTGAAACCGTGGTTGATCGATATGGTGGTGAAATCGATTAAGTTCCGGCCGGAGCAGGTCGTCATATCGATTGCAGCCGGGGTTACTTTCGAGGCTTTGGCAAAATGTCTGGGGTATGAACGGACGATTTTCAGAATGATTCCCAATACGGCCATTTCGGAATTGTCGAGTATGACGCTTATATCGTCTCGCAATGCATCGGCCGAACAGGAACAGATTATTCTTTCCCTTTTCAATGAGTTGGGTTTGGCGATGATTATTCCCGAATCGCAGATGACAGCTGCCATGATTGTTACGTCATGCGGGATTGCGTATGTGTTGAAGTATATACATGCAGCAACCGAGGCTGGGGTCGAGATGGGAATCGCGCCCGGTACGGCGATGAAAATGATTGCCGAGTCGGTAAAAGGAGCGGCCGAGCTTATTCTCCACAACGATACTCATCCTGCCGTAGAGATCGATAAGGTAACGACTCCCGGCGGGGTAACTATCAAGGGTCTCAATGAGCTGGAACATGCCGGATTTTCTTCTGCTATTATCCGGGCGATGAAAGCTTGTTTGTAATTATTGAAGAAATGCGGGAGGAATCTCTCTTGCCATAAATCCCTGTTTGCACGGAACAGGGATTTTGTTTTTTAAAAACGATGGGTAGAAGCAGATAGAAAAATAATTTTGTATAGCCCTCGATTTGCACTATCTTTGTAGAATCATGTAAAAATAAAAAATATGTCTGTCAATAAAGTAATCCTGATAGGTAATGTAGGAAAAGACCCCGAGGTAAGATACCTCGACAACAACGTGGCTGTGGCCAACTTCCCGTTAGCAACCACCGAGCGCGGTTATACGACGCGGGCCGGAGTACAGGTTCCCGACCGTACCGAATGGCACAATATCGTGTTGTGGCGAGGTTTGGCCGAAACGGCCGAGAAATATGTGCGTAAAGGAACGCAGCTTTATATCGAGGGCCGTATTCGTACTCGTAATTATGAAGTCGACGGTGCTACTCGCTATATCACCGAGATTTATGCCGACAATATGCAGCTTTTGGGGCGTCGTAGCGACCAACCGGCAGGAGACAGTATGAATAATAATATGTCGATGGCGACTCCTTCGCAGCCGGCTGCAACCTCTACTTTTACTCCGACTGATGCGTCGGACGACCTGCCTTTTTAATGAAGTAGTACGAACGTCTATAAACAAAACCCGGAATTTTGTTCCGGGTTTTTATTTATATATGCTCTTGTAAAAAAATATTAAAACATTTCTTGCAATCGGGTATACGTGCAAAATATCGTTAGTTTTGCAAACGGTATGGAAAGGAATTTTTGAAATCTCTTTTTTGCCGATCGGTACGGTTTGAAAAGTCCGTCCCGTTATGTTTAACTAAAACTTATCTGTTTGGACCCTGATAGTTATTTATCGAGCTTTTGGGCTTCGATCGAGGTGTCTCCGATTACGTGGAGTAGTGCCATATTTCTTATTTCAGCTCTTTTTTTCTTGGGAGTATCGGCTTTTATGTCGGCTTCTGAAATTGCCTTTTTCTCGCTTTCTTCTCGGGATATGGAGAAAATCGATTCTGCTGCAACTCCGCGGGATACCCGTGTTTCCGATTTGTTGTCCCGGTCGCCCTATTTGATGATGGAAATTTTCATCGTAAATAATTTGGCGAACATGGCTGTGATTATGTCGGGCATTTTTTTTCTATCGGAAATTTTCGATTTTTCACGAGCGCCGTGGGTGGGATATGCGATTGAGTTCGTGTTGTTTGTTTTCCTGATCTTATTGTTCGGAGAGATTATACCCAAAGTATATGCTCGCCAGAATGGCTTGAAGATGATGCGTAGAGCTGTGCCGGTACTGACTTTCCTTGAAACTTTTTTAGGCGGAGTGTCGAAGTTGATGGTACGCTCGGCATCATATATCAGCCAGCGCTTCGCTCATAAGGAGTCGTCGATTTCTATGGACGAACTGTCTCATGCCGTAGAGATGACACATGCCGGTACGGGCGAAGAAAAAGAGATGTTGCAGGAAATCGTACGATTCGGTGATAAGACCGCTCAGGAGATTATGACGGCGCGTACCGACCTGACCGATGTCGATATCCATATCGATTTTAGTTCTTTGCTTCGGGTCGTAGTCGAGACGGGATATTCTCGTATTCCCGTTTATGACGGTTCTCAGGACAACATCAAAGGGATTATCTACATCAAAGATTTATTACCCTTTGTTTCCCGGGGCGATGATTTTGACTGGCGGCACCTTTTGCGTCCTGCTTATTTCGTTCCCGAAGATAAGATGATAGACGACCTGCTTGAAGATTTCCGCAGGCAGAAAATACACATGGCGGTGGTGGTCGATGAGTTTGGCGGTACGTCGGGAATCGTTACGCTCGAAGATGTTCTCGAAGAAATTGTCGGGGAGATTAGCGACGAGTACGATGAGGACGAACCTCTGTATACGTGTATCGACGATCGTCATTATATATTTCAGGCTAAAATTCCGCTTGAAGATTTTTATGAAGTGGTACACGCCGATCCCGAAGAATTTCATATCGATGATGATGTGGAAACATTGGCAGGCCTGATTCTCTTTGTTACGGAAGATTTTCCCAAACCTCTTGACCGGGTACGTCTTGGGCGTTTCTCGTTCCAGATTCTTGAAATAGATAAGTATCGTATTGAGAAAGTAAAAGTAACGATAGAAGATGAAGATGTGTCGCAATAGGGGGCGGGGCGTTTGTTTGGTATTGCTCTTTTTGTTGTTGTTCGGGACGGGATGTCGTTCGGGACGGGGGGATATGCCTCGGCCCGAGGGCTTTATGCGTATCGAACGTGTCGATACGGTTTATCGGCGTATATACCCGTATTTCCCTCTCTCTTTTGAGATTCCTTCTCAGGCGGCTTTTGAGCGAGATGTAGCCTCGCCGTCATGGGTCAATATCGTCTATCCTCATTATGGCGCAACTTTGTGGTGCAGTTATGTTGCCCTGACGACCGAAAACAAAGAGGCTTTTTATGCCGAAAGCCGCGATTTGGTATATGTGCATGCTGCAAAAGCGTCATCGATCACGGCGCAAAGTTATGCCGATGATGAATGTCGTGTATATGCCGTTTTATACAATTTATCGGGACAAGCAGCTACGCCGTTGCAGTTTGTCGTTACCGATAGTGCAGCGTATCTTTTTCGAGGTGCGCTTTATTTCGATACTCCGGTGCGACGCGATTCCGTAGCCCCGATTGTCGATTATATAACCGACGATGTGGTTCGCCTGATAGAAACCTTACAATTACACTGATGCCTTTCTATACTGTTTTGGATCGATTTCCCGGAGTGCGTGTTGCTTTATGGCGTCTCGCCGAGGATAGCGAAACGCTTTGCGGATTTTTTCCCGAGAAGTCGAAAGGCGTTTGCGAAAAGGCTGTCGGAGGAATTACGGCAGAAAAGCGGCGACGGGAGCGATTGGCGGCTCGGTTGTTGTTGATGCGTTTGGGGCAGACGGGAGACATCGTTTACGATCGTCATGGAAAGCCCGGAATTTTCGATGAATCCGCCCATATTTCTATTTCACACACACAAGGGTGGGTTGTTGTAGCGGTGGCTGACAGGCCGGTCGGTATTGATATTGAAACGTGGGGAAAACGGGCTTTGAAGGTATCGGAACGTTTTCTTGGCATAGAAGAACGGGAAATGTTGAAGTGCGATGTGCCCGATGACGTGGCAACGCTGTTGTGGTCGGCCAAAGAGTCGATGTTTAAGATTTTGGGAATCGAAGGCGTGGATTTTGCCAAGCATTTGAGTATATCCCCTTTTCGGTACACACTTTCTTCTGGCGAAGCCCGATGTTTTGAGGCGGAAGAATTTCGTTCAGGTCAGAACCGTCATTTCCGCATTTATTACATCTGCCTTCCCGATTTTGTATTGACACTGGCTGTCGAATAGAGTATCCGTGCTTTTGTATCAGTCATTTATTATTTATCTTTCTGTCGATGTTATTCCGGTAAAAAGCTATGGGCGATAGGTGTGTTTTCGGCGTATGAAATAGTCGATGACGATGTTCCGGCGGCCTTCGGGCATTTCTTTTAGTATGTTGGTATCGGGCTGTTCGTGATAGCGTTTGCGCTCTTTACGGAAGTGATTGTGGGCGAGCCATACGGCGCGAGCGTGCTGCCATTCTCCTCCGGCGATATATCGGGCGAGGGCGATCGTGTCGAGCAATCGGCGTATGATGAGAATTCTGCGACCTTCGTTTTTCGGAAGGTTTTTATAGAGCATCAGCAGATTGTTGCGAAAATTGAGGTAGGTCTTGCGCGGTTCGCTGGCCGAAAGCGTGGCGCCTCCGAGATGGTACATGTGGCTTTGCGGTACGGTGTATATTTTGTATCCCAATAATTTGACACGCCAGCAGAGATCTATTTCCTCCATGTGGGCAAAGAAACTTTCGTCGAGGCCTCCGGCTTTCAGGTATACCTCCCGACGGATAAAGAGGCAGGCTCCCGTCGCCCAAAAAATTTCTGCCGGCGAGTCGTATTGTCCTTCATCGTTTTCGATAGAGAAGAAGATGCGTCCCCGGCAGTAGGGATAGCCGTATTTATCGAGAAATCCGCCTGCCGCACCAGCATATTCAAACGCCTTTTTGTCTCGGTAAGCAAGTAGTTTGGGTTGGCATGCGCCTACATCGGGATGGGACTCGCAGAAGTCGAACAATGGTGTAAGCCAATCGGGAGAGGCTTCGACATCGGAGTTGAGGAGGACGACGTAAGGGTATGGCAGTTTTTTTATGGCAAGATTGTATCCTCGGGCATAACCGTGATTTTCTTCCATTTCGAGAAGTATCACATCGGGGTGGTTTCTTTTTAACCACTCGACCGAACCGTCGGTCGAACCGTTATCGGCAACAACGACGTCGGCTATGTCGGTCGGTGTATGGGCACATATCGAGGGCAGAAACTCTTTCATCAGATCGAGTCCGTTCCAGTTGAGTATGACGACTGCTACTTTTTTCATGGAGAGGGATTATAAGTGCTGGTGTTTCCAGCGGTTGTGGGTCCAAAGCCAATACTCTGGGGCTCGGAGTATCGTTTGTTCCATCAGCCCGATGTATCGGTCGGTGATTTCGAAGTCGGGACGAGTACGCGGATCGAGTTCTATTTCCCGTATGGTGGCTCGGTAATATCCCCGTTTTATGACTTCGACGTCGAAGTACATGACGGCGATGTCGAGTTTTTTGGCAATAATTTCTCCGCCGGTGAATACCGGAGTATCTTGGTTGAGGAACGTTGTCCAATGATGTATATTGGCAGGTGATGGCGTTTGGTCCGAAATGAATCCGGTTCCCGATTGTTTGCCCGATGCGCGTACCGACAGGAGGGAGCGCAGCGTACCGGCTTTGGGTATGCAGGTAAGACCGAAGCGGGAGCGTATTTTCAGGAATAACCGGTCGAACCATTCGTTTTTCAACGGGCGGTAGATCTGCCCCAAACGGGTATTCGGGGTATTTATCCATAGGGAGATCGACGAGATATATTCCCAGTTGCCGTAATGTCCCAACATCATGATAACCGAACGCCCGCTGTTGAGCGTCGATTCTAATAATTCCGCATTGACGAATTGCATGCGTCTGCGCATCTCATCGTCGGAGATGTGCAATAACTTGATCGTTTCGAAGAAATAATCGCAAAAATGCCGGTAAAATCGTCGTTCGATGGCTTTGCGTTCTTGCGGAGTATTTTGAGGGAATGCGTTTTTCAGGTTCTTGCGCACGATGTGCAGCCTATAACGGCCTATGTAATAGACCAACGGATAAAGCAGATCTGATAAAATATATAAGATGCGGAGAGGAAGCAGAGCCACTATCCGCAGGAAAAGACCGAATGGAGCCAGACAAATATTTTGTAAAATATGCTTCTTCATGTCGTTTTATAGGAGCTGTGCATGTAAAGCTGGAATATCTTTTTTTTCGATGAAATCGCCTATTTTTACATTGCGTACCGTATTGATGAGGCTCTTTTCAAAAGGGAGTTCCACTCTCACATAGTTGTCGGTAAATCCATGCATCGGGGCATTTTTTGCCGGGTGTTCAAAAAGCACGGGACGAGTTTTGCTTATTTGGGAAGAATAAAAACGGTGTAGTTTCCTTTCCGATATTTCGAGAATACGACGACAACGCTCATGCCTGATTTCCTGTGGCACGATGGGCTCTATTTTCAGAGCTTGCGTACCCGGACGCTCGGAATAGGTGAAAACATGCAATTGGGAGATGTCGAGACTGTCGATAAACTGGGCCGACTCGTCGAAAAGCGTATCGGTCTCTCCGCGCATACCGACAATGAGGTCGACTCCGATGAAAGCGTCGGGCATGACTTGTTTGATATGTTCGATACGTCGCGCGAAGAGTTGCGTGTCGTAGCGTCTGCGCATAAGGCGGAGAACCTCATCGCTACCCGATTGCAAGGGTATGTGGAAGTGGGGGGCGAAATGTTTCGATGCGGCGACGAAATCGATGATTTCGTCGGTCAGTAGATTGGGCTCTATCGATGAGATGCGATACCGGTCTATGCCGTCGATTTTTTCGAGTTCCTGTATGAGCCCGAAAAATGTCTCTCCGGTCGTTTTACCGAAGTCTCCTATGTTCACACCCGTCAGAACGATCTCATGACCGCCTTCACGAGCCACGTTACGGGCTTGCTCCACAAGGTCGGCGATGTGTCCGTTGCGGCTTCTGCCTCGGGCGTAAGGTATCGTGCAATATGAGCAGAAATAGTCGCAGCCGTCTTGCACTTTGAGAAAGTAGCGTGTGCGGTCGCCTCGTGAACACGAAGGGGCGAAATTGTCGATTTCCTGACTGGGGGTGGTGAATATGTCGGTTTCTTCTTTTTTTTGCAGTTTGTCGAGGTATTGGGCTATTTTGCCTTTTTCTCCTGCGCCCAGTACCATATCGACGCCCGGTATGCGGGCGATCTCTTCGGGTTTGAGTTGTGCGTAACAACCGGTTACGACAACGACGGCCTCGGGGTGTTGGCGGGAAATACGGCGTATGGTTTGCCGGCATTTTTTGTCGGCGAGTTCCGTTACCGAGCAGGTGTTGATGATGCAGATGTCGACGGGTTCCCCGTTTCGGGCACGACGTATGCCCCTCTCTTCGAGCATGCGTCCGATGGTCGAAGTTTCGGCGAAGTTGAGTTTGCACCCTAAGGTGTAGTAAGCGGCGGTTTGCGGTCCGAATGTTTGGCGGTCGATCATCTGGTTCTATTTAATGGCAGATTTCGATACAAAAGTAATATTTCACGCATAAATAAACTGTAATAGCAGATACTTTCTTTTTATTTAACGCCATGAAATGTTCTTTTTTCTGAGAGGAAAAGAAAAAGATTTATGAGGGCTTTGGCGAAATGCTCTTTACGCACTTTGGAGTCAGCGGGCCGCTTATTTTAAGCGCCAGCAGCTTTTACACGGCAAAATATAACGGACAGGAAGCGCTGCTTACCATTGACCTGAAACCGGCAATGGACAGGGAACAGCTTGATAAGCGAATCCTGCGTGATTTTGAGGAAAATGCAGGGAAACAGTTTAAAAATGCGCTTGATAAGCTTCTCCCAGCAAAGCTGATCCCGGTTATGGTAGAATTGTCCGGCATTGATCCTCACAAGAAAACCAATGAGGTGACCAAAAAGGAGCGCAGCAGACTGTTAGAGCTTTTCAAGGAACTGAAGCTTACAGTAAACGGCTGCCGGGGATACGGGGAAGCCATCATTACAGGGGGCGGTGTGAACGTGAAGGAGATTGACCCCAAAACCATGGGCTCCAGGCTGGTAAACGGGCTTTACTTTGCAGGAGAGGTAATGGATGTGGATGCGCTGACGGGAGGCTTTAACCTGCAGATCGCCTGGGCCACCGGCCGGGCGGCGGGGGAGAGCGCTGTCCGCGACAGGCACGCCAGACCAATCGTGCGCTTGGCGGCAGGCTCCAGCTGCAAAACCTGGCACCCCGCGCTGGCCGCGCCCTCCTTGAACATCAGCTCGGGCATTAGCGCCAGTCCCTGCCCGCAGGCGACCATTGCAATCATGCTCTGGTCATCCACGATGTAGCACCGGCTCGACACATGCAGGTCATTCTTTTTAAAGTAGCTCTGGATGTCGGCATCCACGTCGGACTGCTGGCTGACGAACGGCTGGCTGCGCAGCTCCTCGGCCCGCACCACGCCGGGGCGGCGCGGCTGGTAGCCGGGCGGCGCGATGCAGATGAGCCGGTCATCATAGAGCGGTTCAAAATCCAGATCGTGGGCGCTGGAGTTGGAGAGGAACCCCAGCTCCACCGCGCCGGTTTTCAGCCAGCCCGTGATGTCGTCATACGACCCCTGGTAAATCTGCACGTCGATGCCCGGGAACGCTGCGCGGAAGCCCGGCACGATCTTGGGCAGCCAGGTCACGCAGGCCGAGTTGAACACCCCCAGCCGCAGTGCGCCCTTGTGCATCCCGTTGATCTGGGCAATCGACTGGTCAAGCGACTCGCTGCTGGCGAGCATCTGCTGGATGGCGGGCATGAGCTTTTCGGCGGCGGCGGTCAGCGTGACGCCGCTTTTGGTGCGGGTGAACAGCGGAAAGCCGCACTCGGCCTCCACGCCTGATACCGCGTGGCTGACGGCGGACGGCGTGATGTGCAGCCGCTCCGCTGCGGCGGCAAAGGTACCCAGCTGTGCTACAATGCTTAACAGCTGGCAGTCTGTCAGTGTCATGAGCTGCATCTCCTATGGTGAAAAAAATTCATGTGATGTATGAAAAAGTGTAGCTTTACTTCATGTCTATACTGTACTATTATAGTAGCAGAAAGTCAATGCCTGCGGCGCACAACGCAGGCAATGAATAGACTCCTCTCCCTCCAACCTTGCCCTGCCGGCCCGCACACCGGTGGGGCTTTTTTTATTGGCCGGATTGTGGTATGATGATAATAAAGCCTTCCCCGGAGGGGGAAGCCTTTATATGGAGGATAAAAAATCATGACAAAATCTCGTGGGGTGCGGGGCGCGGCAGGCGGCTGCGCGGTGGCATCCCTGGTATATCTTCTGGCGCGCGGCCTGCTCACGCTGCTGGTCAGCGCACTGATGGGGCTGGCCCACCCCGGTGCCAGTCTGGCCAAGCCGCTGGGCTTCAGCGGGGTCAGCACGGCGCTGTTTCAGCTGCTCATCGGGCTGGGGGCCATCGTGCTGACGCTGTTTTTTCTGTTAAAGGTCACGCGGCTGAAAACCAAAGACCTGCGGATCATGCTGCCCGCACCGTGGAGCCCCGGCTTCTGCCTGCCGGTTTTTCTCGGCGTGGCGAACCTTGCCAATCTGGCGGGCGCACTCATCAACCGCCTGACAGGCAGCCCTGCGACCAGTGAAATGCTGCCCAGCGGCGGGCCGGAGCTGCTCGTGCAGTTTCTGGCGCTCTGCGTCATGCCCGCCATCGCGGAGGAACTGCTGTTCCGCGGTGCATTTCAGGGGCTGATGCGCCCCTGCGGCAGCGCGGCAGCCATCTTTGCCCCGGCGCTGCTGTTCGGTGTACTGCATCTCGACCTTGCGCAGGGCCTGACGGCCTTTGCCTGCGGCGTGTTTTTGGGCTGGCTGGCCGAGCGCTCGGGCAGCATCCTGCCGGGGATGCTGCTGCACCTTGTCAACAACGCGCTGGCATTTTTAACGATCTATCTTCGGTATTACGCCCCGGCGGAGGTCTCCTTCGGTGTGGAGCTGTTCATTTTGCTGTTCTTCCCGGCGTTCGGCGCATGGATGATCTGCAACGCCCGCCGTCAGGGGTTCAGCTTTTCGGCGGGACTGCGCCCCGGCGTGGATGTGCTGACCGTTTTTACCAGCCCGGTCTACTGCGCAACGGTGCTGTTTCTTGTGGCCTACGCCGCAATTTTTGTACATTGAGGGGATAGTATGACCGATGAAGAACTGATGCGTGCCGCGCTGGACGAGGCAAAGATCGCCGCCGACCTCGGCGAGGTCCCCGTCGGCGCGGTGGTTGCGAAGGACGGCGAGATCGTCTCCCGCGCCCACAACCTGCGGGAGAGCGGCAAAAATGCCACCTACCACGCCGAACTGATGGCGATTGACGCGGCCTGCAAGGCGCTGGGCGGCTGGCGGCTCTGGCAGTGTGAGCTGTTCGTTACGCTCGAGCCCTGCCCGATGTGCAGCGGAGCCATCATCAACAGCCGTTTAAAGCGGGTCGTCTACGGCGCACGCGACCCCAAGGCGGGCTGCTGCGGCAGCGTGACCGACCTGTTCGCTATGCCCTTCAACCACCATCCGGTGGTGGAAAGCGGTCTGCGTGCCGAGGAGGCACAGGCGCTTTTGCAGGCGTTTTTCAAAGACCTGCGGGCACGGCTTGCGGCAAAGCCGAAGTGGAAACCGCCGGTACAGCCGGGGCAGAATATGAAAAAACCGTAAAAAAGTGGAAGCTGCGTGAAAAAGCAGGCGGCTTCCACTTTCTTTTTTCGGCAAATTGTGCTATATTATTTAATGGTGTTTTGTCGAAACCCATCTTGCGCACCTGCCTGTCACGCCAAGCGCCGGACTTTGACCGGAAAAGAAATGGACGTTGACCGGGGGCAATGGGCGGCAGAACATCTCCTGCACGGCGCACAGCTGCTGTGCAGAGAATACGACAGGAGGACCATACTCTTGTACGAAGATGAATTTGAACTGACGTTCAATCTGTCGGGCGAGGAGCCGCAGCCGGAACAGGCTGCGCAGGAACCGTCCGCAGCGCCAAAGCCGAAGGCGGCACCGGCAGCATCTGCGGTGGACGAACCCACCCGGGTGATGGTGCTGGAAAAACCTGCGCCGCAGCCGGCCCCGGAGCCGGAGACGCCCGAACCGCCGCAGGAGCCGGAAAAACCGGCAGCCGAAGAGGCAGCTGCGGCGCGTCCGTCTGCGGGCAATGGCCGGGGCGTTCTGATCTCCGGCGGCGACCGGGGCATCGGCGCGGCTGCGGCCAGGGCGTTTTATGAGGCCGGTTTCCGCGTGGCGGTGCTGTACCACAGCAACGCCGAAGCCGCTGCGGCACTGGAAAAGCAGCTGCCCGGCATTACCGCCGTGCAGTGCGATGTGGCGTCCCGCGCCAGCTGCGAGCTTGCGTTCCGCACCGCAGAGCAGGCGCTGGGCCATGTGGATGTGCTGGTGAGCAATGCGGGCATCGCCCAGCAGAAGCTGTTCACCGACATCACCCCGGAAGAATGGCAGCACATGCTGGACGTGAACCTGACCGGTGCGTTCCACCTGTGCCAGCTGGCGCTGCCGGGCATGATCCGCCGCAAGGCGGGCCGCATCCTGACGGTGAGCAGCATGTGGGGCCAGACCGGCGGCAGCTGCGAAGTGCATTATTCTGCCGCCAAAGCGGGCCTCATCGGCCTGACCAAGGCACTGGCCAAAGAAGAAGGCCCCAGCGGCATCACGGT
>ENA-OZLH01000799-OZLH01000799.1-human-gut-metagenome-genome-assembly--contig:-NODE-799-length-16260-cov-5.766245_pt1 | contig 16260 bp, 16 predicted proteins | sample MGYA00244832_ERZ653776 | MGnify/ENA primary metagenome ERZ653776 (study PRJEB26926, sample SAMN06165218) | human gut metagenome | biome: ENVO:00009003; feature: ENVO:2100002; material: ENVO:00002003...
ATCTGGGACTGTGTCTCGGCATGCAGATCGCCGTCATCGAAAACGCGCGCAACGCCGCGCATCTTGAAGGCGCGAACTCCCGCGAGTTTGACGAGCGCTCCCCCTACCGCGTCATCGACTTCATGCCCGGCCAGAGCGACGAGATCGCCAAGGGCGGCACGCTCCGTCTCGGCGCGTATCCGTGCGACGTCATGCCCGGATCGCTTCTGGAAAAATGCTACGGCGCGCAGCACATCTCCGAGCGTCACCGCCACCGCTACGAATTCAACAACGACTACCGGGAGGCCCTCACCTCCGCGGGACTGGTCCTCTCCGGGCTGTCCCCCGATGGGCGGCTGGTGGAGACGGTGGAGCTGACGGACCAGCCGTTCTTTGTGGGCGTTCAGTATCACCCGGAATTCAAGTCCCGCCCCAACCATGCCCATCCGCTGTTCAAGGGCTTTGTCCAGGCGGCGTTGGAGCGTGAAAACGCATAAAGCCGCAATATCTGAATTTATTTTTCAGGAGGTCTCTATGGCATCACAAACCGTTTTAGTTCTCGATTTCGGAGGTCAGTATAATCAGCTTATCGCCCGGCGAGTCCGGGAATGCAGCGTATACTGCGAGGTCAAGCCTTACACCACCCCGGTGGCGGAGATCAAGGCGATGGCCCCCATCGGCATTATCTTTACCGGCGGGCCCAACAGTGTGTACGATCCCGCGTCCCCGCAGGCAGACCCGGAGATTTTCAAGCTGGGGATCCCCATTCTGGGCATTTGCTACGGCTGTCAGCTCATCGCCCACAATCTGGGCGGCCGGGTGACGGCGGCTACGGCGGATTCCGCCCGGGAGTACGGCAAGACGGAGACCTATTTCCGCACCGACTGCAAGCTGTTCAAGGGCCTGCCTGCCGAGAGCGTTACCTGGATGAGCCACGGCGACTATATGGAGAAGGTGCCGGAGGGCTTTGAACTGGTGGCCCATTCCGATGCCTGTCCCAATGTGGCCATCTGTGACGAGCGCCGGGGCTTTTACGGCGTCCAGTTCCACCCGGAGGTGCTCCACACCGCGGAGGGCAAGAAGATGCTCCGCAACTTTGTGTACAATGTCTGCGGCTGCGTCGGCGACTGGAAGATGGACTCTTTTGTGGAGCACAATGTGCAAGCTCTGCGGGAGAAGATCGGCAGCGGAAAAGTGCTCTGCGCCCTGTCCGGCGGTGTCGATTCCTCCGTGCTGGCTGCCATGCTGGCCAAGGCCATCGGCAAGCAGCTGACCTGCGTCTTTGTGGACCACGGCCTGCTGCGCAAGAACGAGAAAGAGGAAGTCTGTGCCGTCTTTGGCCCGGGCAATGCCAACGGCTTTGATATCAACTTCATCTGCGTGGATGCCCGCGAGCGCTACTTCAGCAAGCTGGCAGGCGTCACCGAGCCGGAGCGCAAGCGGAAGATCATCGGCGAGGAGTTCATCCGTGTGTTCGAGGAAGAGGCCAAGAAGATCGGTAAGGTAGATTTCCTGGCACAGGGCACCATCTACCCGGATGTGGTCGAGAGCGGCCTGGGCGGCGAATCTGCCGTCATCAAGAGCCACCACAACGTTGGCGGCCTGCCCGACACCGTGGACTTCAAGGAGCTGGTGGAGCCCCTGCGCAACCTGTTCAAGGACGAGGTGCGTCAGGCCGGCCGTGAGCTGGGCCTGCCCGAATATCTGGTCAGCCGTCAGCCGTTCCCCGGCCCGGGTCTTGGCATCCGCATCATCGGTGAGGTGACCCCGGAGAAGGTGGCTATCGTGCAGGACGCCGATGCCATCTGGCGCGAAGAGATCGCAAAGGCTGGTCTGGATAAGGAAATCAGCCAGTATTATGCAGCCTTGACCAACATGCACAGTGTGGGCGTCATGGGCGACGAGCGCACCTATGATTACGCTGTGGCGCTGCGTGCTGTGACCACCACCGACTTTATGACTGCGGAGAGCTACAATATGCCTTGGGATGTTCTGGGCACTGTCACTAGCCGCATCGTCAATGAAGTCAAGCATGTGAACCGCGTGTTCTACGATTGCACCGGTAAACCGCCGGCAACGATCGAGCTCGAGTAATCTGCAAACCCTGAAAAGTATTGATACAATGCGATATTTTAAGAGCTAAAAGACTCTGTGATACTGCTTTGATACTATCAGGCGATTATTCATAAAGAGAGACATGAGAATGCCCTCTGAGAAACGGTAAGTTTTTCAGAGGGCATTTTTGTGTCTTTTATTCTTTACGCCACTTTTTCTTCGGCTCGTACCGGCCGCAGCCATCGGCGGTCTGAGGCCAGTTGAGCTTCCATTCCAGATACTCTTCCTTGGTGATCTCGCCCTCCCGGAGCTGTTTCTTGCGGAGCTGCCACTCCTTTAAGAACTCATCCAGCAGGCGATAGCGGAAACTAACTGCCATGTGCTTTTCAGGGAAATCCGGGTCGGTGGTGTCTGTGACCTCATAGAGCCGGGTGCCGGGGTAGTGCTCATCCAGTTCGAACAGAGTGTACATCACATCCTCTGCGGCGTACAGGGTCGGCTCATAGAGGGAACGGTAGTTCACGTCCAGCACCTCCGCAATCTTGCGGAGCAACTCTTCTTTAGGAGTGCGGGTGTTGCTTTCGTATTGTGCGATGCGGATGTCTGCGCTCTTCTCCTCAAACCCGATGGCAATGCCCAGTTCTTTCTGAGTCATACCTCGGAGGTTGCGGGCACGTTTGATGCGGTCACCGACTGCCATGCGATTGCCTCCTGACTTAAACATATTTGTTGAACCTAGTATAGCACAGAAAAATAGGAGGTGCAATAGAAAATAAACAAAAAAGTTTAAGATTTTACCTGAAAACCTCTTGACTTAACGGAATGTGTTTAGTATAATGAGGACACAAAAAGATAAGCAAAAATGCTTAGTAAAATTGAATGACCGCCAAACTGACCCAAACCGCCAAGACCTTCCAAAAGGAAGTGAGCGCTCCGTAAGGGGACGGCACAGCACCGCAAAGGGGATATGCCTGCCGGAAGTCAGCGAGGATGAAGCGGCACCGAAACGAAACCGACAAGGAAAGGACAAAAAATGGCAAACAGCATTTTTATCAAGGCAGACGAGCTGGCAAAGGAGCTGGACATCTCGCAGGGTCTGGCGTACAAAATGATCGCCCAGTGGAACGAAGAACTGAGGGCCAAGGGCTACACGACCGTGGGAGGCCGTGTAAGCAGGAGGTACTATCAGGAGAAGATCTACGGGGCAGGAGAGGAGTGATAAGATGCCAGCCTACAAGGACAGCAAACAGGGCACATGGTACGCTTCCTTTTACTTCGAAAACTGGCAAGGTGTGAAGCAGAAGAAGCTGAAACGGGGGTTTGCCACCAAGAAGGATGCTCTGGCGTGGGAGCGGGAGTTCCTTCTTCAGCAGGCGGCAGACCTGACCATGACATTTGAAGCCTTTGTGGAAATTTATATCACGGACAAGAAAAAGCGACTCCGGGAAAACACCTGGTCTGTCAAGGGGCATATCATCCGAACGAAAATCTTACCGTATTTCAAAGAAAAGCGGCTCAGCGAGATCAAGCCGCGGGATGTGATCGCATGGCAGAACGAGATGCTGAACTACCGGGACAAAAACGGCAAGGCCTACTCGCCGACCTACCTCAAGACGCTGCATGGACAACTCAGTGCCATTCTGAATCACGCCGTCCGGTTCTACGGACTGAAATCAAACGTAGCAGCCACAGCCGGGTGCATGGGGTCAGAAAAGCACAAGGAAATGCTTTTCTGGACAAAGGAAGAGTACCTCAAATTCGCAGAGGTCATGATGGACAAGCCGCAATCCTATTACGCTTTTGAGGTCCTCTACTGGTGTGGCATCCGGGAGGGCGAGCTGCTGGCTCTGACTCCGGCAGATTTCGACTTGGACAAGGGGCTGCTCTCCATCACCAAATCCTATCAAAGGCTGAAAGGCCGGGATGTGATCACCGACCCGAAAACACCCAAGAGCGTCCGTGTCATCCAGATGCCGCAGTTTCTGACGGACGAGATCAGGGATTACCTGAAATCCCTCTACAAAGTCCAGCCAGACCAGCGGATCTTTGAGGTGACCAAGAGCTACCTGCACCACGAGATGGATAGGGGAGCCAAGGCAGCCGGAGTAAAGCGGATACGAATCCACGACCTGCGGCACTCCCATGTATCATTGTTGATCGAGATGGGCTTCTCGGCGCTGGCAATCGCAGACCGGGTGGGGCATGAGAGCGTGGACATCACCTATAAGTACGCCCACCTCTTCCCCTCAAAGCAGCAGGAGATGGCGCAGAAGCTGGACATGGAGCGAAAGGAGGGATGAAGATGGAACGAGTACTCGACCAGCAAGGCCGCTGGCGGAACAAGGTGGTAGCCTTCCGAATGTCCCCGGAAGAGGACGAGGTTCTGGAAGCCAAAGTAAAGCTCTCCGGGCTGACCAAACAGGAGTATATCATCCGCCGCTTGACCGACCGGGAGATCACCGTGGTAGGCAACCCAAGGGTCTACAAAGCCCTGCGAGACCAGATGAAGCTGATCTATCAGGAATTGCAGCGGCTGGCCGTGGATGAAGAAGTTCCGCCGGACTTGCTGGAGACCCTGCAAATGGTAACTCTGACGTTGAACGGACTTAAGGAGGAATGCGAATGACGGACAATAGAAAAACGACCGTACCGGGTGCATCTGTTGGCGCAGATGCGGTACAGTCGTCTGATAAAATTACCACCAATATTATAACAAATTCGGACAAGCAAATCAATCTGCAAGCCGCGAAAAAGTCAAACAATTTCGGGCTGAACACGGTATCAATGACCGAACTGTACGACACGGTGTATCCACCCCGGAGACCCATCGTGAACGACCTGCTGTACAGTGGCACCTACCTCTTTGTAGGAGCGCCCAAGGTGGGTAAGTCCTTCTTCATGGGGCAGCTCGCCTACCATGTGGCGATGGGGCTTCCGCTGTGGGAGTACGAGGTGCATCAGGGCACCGTCCTCTACCTGGCATTGGAGGACGATTACGCCCGGCTGCAGCGGCGGCTCTCCCGGATGTTCGGGGTAGAGGAGACCAACAATCTCTACTTCGCAACGCAAGCTAAGTCCGTGAGCGAGGGACTTGACCAGCAGTTGGAAGGATTCATCCGGGAGCACCCGGATGTACGGCTCATCATCATCGACACCCTGCAGAAAGTGCGGGAGATCGGCGGTGACCGATACAGCTACGCCAGCGACTACGAGATCGTGACCAAACTGAAAACTTTCAGCGACAGGTACGGCATCTGCCTGCTGGTGGTTCATCACACCCGGAAGATGGAAGCCGAGGACAGCTTTGATATGATCTCCGGCACCAACGGTCTGTTGGGTGCAGCGGATGGCGCGTTCATCATGCAGAAGAAGCGGCGCACGGACAACACCGCCCTGCTGGACATTGTGGGACGTGACCAGCCGGATCAGGAGCTGACGTTGGAGTTCAACCGGGAACGCTGTGTGTGGGAGTTCCAAGGAGCCGAAACGGAACTCTGGAAACTGCCGCCCGACCCGCTTCTGGAAGCGGTGGCAAAGATGCTCACCCCGGAACAGCCGGAGTGGAGCGGTACGCCCACGGAGCTGCTGGAACGTCTGTCGGGTGTGAGCATACAGGCAAACATCCTGACCCGGAAGCTGAACGTGAGTGCCGACAGGCTCTACAACGATTATGGAATTCGGTACGAAAGCAGGCGCACCCATGAGGGCAGAGTAGTCAAATTAACGCTGGAAAATTCTGGGGCGTGACGATTCGTGACGGTTGTGACGGTATTTTTGCTACTATGTAAAATACCGTCACAATCGACACAACCGACACGGGATGGTGATAATGATGAAAAATGTGCAGATTTCGCAGGTACTTTTCGTCGCCTTGCTGCATTATCATTTGAGCGGCGAAAATGAGTACGAAGAGATTATTGAACAGGGCTTGGAGCAAAAACTGGATGCGATGCTGCGGCATGAGCTGTATGCCCAGTACAAGACAGCACCCACCGAGGAACAGCGGGAGCAGGCTCGGCAGGAGTATCTGGACAGACGAGGCGTGCCAGAAAGCTTCCGCTGGTGAGTTCCTCTATTGGCAGAGGACAGGAGCGTGTCACGCTCCTGTGAATGCAATCACGCAGGAAGGTGGTGTTGGACCGGGCAGCGGCGAGATGCAGCGAAACCCCGTCCGCAGACGGAGGCCCCCGGCAGGGCGCAAAGGCATCTTTTGATGGACGGAACGTCTGTCAAAAGTGCTTTTGCGTTACTTTCGACGAAAGTAACAAAGCCTATGCCGTGTCCGGCACCAGTTACTTCCACAGAGAAAGGACGTGCGATTGAAAAGAACCATTTCCGCAATGCGGGGTCCCGGCTCCCTCAACCATAACCGGAGAAGTTTCACCGCTGAAAACGTAGACCCGGAGCGCAGCAGCCTGAATGTTGTGTACCGGGATGAACCGATTCAGAAGGTGTACCACGAACTGTTTGACGAGGCAGTGAAGCGTTACAATGCCAAGCAGAAGCGCAAGGACCGCTGTATCACCGACTACTATGAGCACCTGCGGACAGGCAAGCAGGAAAAGCTTTTCCATGAGCTGATCGTCCAGATCGGCAACAAAGATGATATGGGTGTCCTGACCGAGAATGGCGCACTGGCAAAGGAACTGCTGGACGAGTATATGCAGGGATTCCAAGAGCTGAACCCGACACTGCGGGTGTTCGGAGCATTCCTCCACATGGATGAAGCTACGCCCCATCTGCACATCGACTTCGTGCCGTATGTGTCCGGCTGGAAGGGCAAAGGACTGGACACCAAGGTGTCCCTGAAGCAGGCGCTGAAAGCCTTGGGCTTTGCAGGCGGTTCTAAACGGGAATCCGAGCTGAACCAGTGGATCAACGCCGAGAAAGAGCAGCTTGCCGCCGTGATGGAGCGGCACGGCATCGAGTGGGAACAGAAAGGCACCCACGAAGAGCACCTGTCTGTGCTGGACTTCAAAAAGCAGGAGCGTAGTAAAGAGGTAGCGGCTCTGGAAGCTGCCAAGCAGGAGTGCCAGACCGACCTGACCGAGATGCAGGAACAGCTGGAAACAGCGCAGACAGCCGTAGAAGCCGCTGAACAGCGGGTACAGAAAGCAGAGCTGACCTACCAGAAGCAGAGCCAGAAGCTGAACAAGCTGGCTCCCATTATGGAAGGTTTGGAAAACCTGTCAGCGCAATACTCCCAGCGGCCAGAAGAATGGGTGCCAGAAGCAGCCACATTTGAGACCGCCAAGAGCTATCGGGAGAAGAAGGCCATGCCGCTGATCCAGAAGCTGGTGAAGGTACTCTTTGCCCTCCATCGGAAGTACTGGGAGGTCAAGGGCGAGCGAGATAAGTATCTGCACTTCTATCAGGACGAGAAGAAGGCTACCCATCATCTAAGCCAGCGGCTGAAAGAGGTGGAGGCTGAAAACTCTCAGCTCTATGCGATGAAACGTGATTTCAGGCGAGTATGGAACTATTTCGGTGCCGAAAAGATGCAGCAGGTCATTGGGCTTATGAGGGGGCAGGAGCAGACTGCAGATAAGAGCCAGAAGAAGAACAGGCAGAACAGCGTAGAACTGTAAGATAGGATAGCAGACCCCCGCCAGCGGATGTTGGCGGGGGTCTGTACATATAGGGGGTAACCATTCGGAAATTCCGAAGAGTTCAGAGCAGTTGTTAAGTGTTGCTTAATAACTCAGACAGAAATGGCAACTATCCGGGATTTTCGGATGGTTCGGCTGAGGTAGGGCAACTATTAAGGAAAACTTAATTGTTGGAAAGTATATCGTTGAATGAAATAAGGATATTTGGTATAATCAGCTTAAAATAAGAGATAGGTGCATTTTGAGCACAGGAAAGGCCAGAAAATGGAATGGTCGTTCTTTTTCAGGCAGTTGGAAGTATGGATGTCGATTGATGAGACCTGCTTTTATTTTAGCGATGACCCGATAGAAGAGGAACACTATCTTGGCTATCTTCCGGAATATGAGAAGCCGTACTGGGCGGGATATTGTGATGTCGAGGGTGGCTGCGAATTTAAAACGGCAAGCGAATTGGTAAATGCGCCTATTTATGATGGTAAATCACTAAAAAGTCGATGGGACAAGGTTGTAATCGTAAGCATAGAGAGCTTTCCTGTGGACGATTGGATGCAGTGTTTCCATCATGTGTAAAACTGGTAGTCGCAAAAATTTCAGGGATTATTATGAGGACACTGAATAAAAGGAGAAAAGAAAATGGCAAAGGCTAAATTTCAAGACACGTTAAAAAACGGTTTGACTGGGGTCGCAACTGTTGGAAAAAAGATCGTGGATACGGCAGGAGACGGGGCTGCTGCAGCAATCAGCAAAGGCAAGGAACAGCTTGACAAGGCTAACCAAAAGAAAGACGAAGCACTTTCCTCACAGCAGATGGTTGACATTCTGGATGTCTGCTATGACAAAGCACTACAGGGCATTCCGAAGGTGAGTAAGTCGGTTGATGAACTGGCAGAGGATTATTCATCGAAATACCCGACAGCGGAAAAGGCAGCAAAGGCGCTGGTGGCAAATCAATTGGTAAAGTGTACGACATCAGGTTTTCTTACGGGACTTGGCGGGATAATTACACTTCCGGTTGCGGTTCCGGCTAATGTAAGCAGCGTCCTCTATGTGCAGCTCCGTATGATTGCTGCGGTAGCCAAACTGGGCGGTTATGAACCCAATACCGATCAGGTGCAGACACTGGTCTATGCTTGTATGACCGGGCAAGCAGTTGCAGATGTTCTGAAAGGTACAGGGGTCAAATTAGGTACGAAAATTGCAACAGCTAGCATTGAAAAAATTTCAGGCGCAACATTGACTCGAATCAATCAAAAAGTAGGATTTCGATTGATTACAAAGTTTGGTCAGACTGGAATCATCAATCTTGGAAAGATGGTACCGTTGGCTGGCGGTGTAATTGGTGGTGGATTTGACCTTGTGACAACGAACATCATTGCACAGAATGCCTTGAAGTTGTTCATCGAAACGACCATAGAGAGAAGTGAGCAGAATGATTCAGACACCATTGGGGAGGATTGAAATAACTAAAGATGAGAAAAAAGTCGATTGCACAATCAGAAGAGTAAGAAATGACGACCGGTGCCCAGAATTAAACGGACGATTTGCGGTTTTGATTGACTATATTCCAGATGGGCAGGAGCACACGGTTTCGTGTTGTATAAAAGGGATCCGAGAATCAAAAAGTGATTTTATAGAATCAGATGAAAGAGTTGATATAAAAAGTTTCTGTAGGGAAACAACAAAGCTTTCAATTGGATTATTCAGTGATATTCCGGACGAATGGGATAAAACACCAGATGATATAATGGATTATTGGACGGAATATCTAAAGAATGGTGTGCAGTATCATATTCGGGCAGGTGCGAAGCGAACTGTATACCCTTTTGGTATAGCATGGATTGAGCACAAAAGTGAAGAGAACGAAGTTCAGACATCGCATGGTGCAGATCCAACGATTTGGTATGATGAAATATGCGCCGAGGAAAAATTTGTGTATTGTTGCGTGAAACAGGAAATCGACAAGTGGGATCCATACGATTTCTTCCCGGAAGCACCATCAAATGAGTATGATGGTGAAAGTAAAAGAATTGTGAGGAGGATAACGGTTTCCTCGCTTACGGACGAAATCGCAGAAGCAGTTGCTGAAGTTTTCTCCGAATCTTTTGGTCTGGGTGAGGGCTTCTCGGCAGACTATTGTAGGGACGTAGCCGGTAAAATCGAACACAGAATAACAAAGTACGAAAACAGGTTGAAAAACAAAAGATAATACGTTATAATACTCACAGAGATCCCGTTGGTTGCGTGATACTATCCTGATACTAAAAAATCAGCAAGCCACATCTACCACGGCAATCTCATGGAAAAGTGAACATCCAAAGATAGGCACACTAAACAAATTTGTTTAGCTAGAAATCAAACTTATCGAGCTCGAGTAATTGAAAAATTGTTAAGAATCCCAGGAAAGAAACGAAAAAACGTAGCTTTCCTGGGATTTTGACATTCTTTTTGGCACGGAATGGTAAAATTCGGTGTGGGGGCTTATCCACGAAGGAAGAAAACTATAACATGAAAGCAGCTGAAATAAGTTTCAGAGATGTTTATCACCGGGTCTGCTTTGTTAAAGCGGGCAAGAACTATATGATGTCCTTGTAATTTTGATCCATGGGAATAATGCGCCGGAAGGTTGTTGGGTCCGCTGCGAAAAAATCGCAGATGGGATGATGGCAGGCACGCTCTTGAATGAACCGGATTCTGATTTTGGTGTTCATCGGGGAGACTTGATCTCGTTTGGAATCGCACAGCAGGGCGATCGGCTTCTGTGTGTGGCGGTACTGTAACGATTCATAAAACAGCTGCCTGCCTGACCCCACAAACCGGCATCCTTTGCGTGGTCTTTGCATATACTGGAAATCAGAACAATGCAAAGACGCACAAAGAGGAGGATGCTGCCTATGCTGGAACAACTTCGACCGATGCAAAACGACCACACCCTGCTGTCGCCGCGCATCCCGCGTGACACGGAACACGAGCGCTACCACCCGGAGCTGGAAGAGGAGCTGAAGGAATGCCTGTTCTGCCTCAAGCGCAACGAAATGATGTTTGATCTGGAGGTGGACACCGACCTGATCGAGCAGCGCATTTATGAGCGGCAGGCACTGCTGTGCCGCTACCGGTACTTACTGGCCCGTGCACGGGAGCTGGGGCTGCACACCGTGCTGACGAAATATCAGCCGCAGATATGACGGGGCGATTTATCGGAACAAAAATCTTGACAGAAGGCGTCGGATGTGTTATCCTAGTTCAAGATAAATGCATGGTGGGGCAGTCCCCCGGCATGAGGAAATTTTGAGAGTTAGAGAGGTTTCTACTATGGAACGTATTAAGACGATTGCTACTCGTGACCTGACCAAGAGCGTGAAGACCGGCGGCTGCGGCGAGTGCCAGACTTCCTGCCAGTCCGCTTGCAAGACCTCCTGCGGCGTGGCTAACCAGCAGTGCGAGAACAGCAACAAGTAATTTTTGCAAACCCCATGCCGCCTTTGCCGGGCGGCATTTTTTTGTGTAATTGGAATGGAGAGTAAAATGGTACATCAGTATCAATTGAATGGCTATAACATCGTGCTGGATACCTGCAGCGGCTCGGTGCATGTGGTGGACGATGTGGCATATGATATCATTGCCATGTACCCGGAGCATTCTGCCGATGAGATCGTCTCTGCCATGCTGGCAAAGTATGGCGACCGCGAGGATGTGACCGAGGAAGATCTGCGCCAGTGCATCGATGATGTTACTTCTCTGAAGGAGGCTGGCAAGCTGTGGACGCCGGATACCTATGAGAACATGGCTTTCGACTTTAAAAACCGCAATACCGTGGTCAAGGCCTTGTGCCTGCATGTTGCACACACCTGCAACCTGAACTGCTCCTACTGCTTTGCATCTCAGGGCCGCTATCAGGGCGACCGTGCGCTGATGAGCTTTGAAGTGGGCAAGCGTGCCATGGACTTCCTGATCGAAAACTCCGGCACCCGCCGCAACCTTGAGGTGGACTTCTTTGGCGGCGAACCGCTGATGAATTTTGACATGGTCAAAAAGCTGGTGGCCTACTGCCGTGAACAGGAGAAGATCCACAACAAGAACTTCCGCTTTACCATGACCACCAACGGTATGCTGATCGATGACGATGTGATTGATTTCTGCAACAAGGAGTGCCACAACGTCGTTCTGAGTCTGGATGGCCGCAAAGAGGTCAATGACCGCTTCCGCAAGGACTATGCAGGCCATGGCAGCTACGATACCATCGTGCCCAAGTTCCAGGAATTCGTGAAAAAGCGTGGGGATAAGGGCTACTATATGCGCGGCACTTACACCCACTACAACACCGACTTCACCAACGATATCTTCCACATGGCCGACCTCGGCTTTACCGAGCTGAGCATGGAGCCTGTGGTGTCTAAGCCTGGCGACCCCAGTGCCCTGACCGAGGAAGATCTGCCCATCCTGAAGGAACAGTACGAGATCCTGGCCAAGGAAATGATCAAGCGCGACCGTGAGGGCCGCGGCTTTACCTTCTACCACTACATGATCGATCTCACCGGCGGTCCTTGCATCTACAAGCGCATCTCTGGCTGCGGTTCCGGTACCGAGTATATGGCCGTCACTCCCTGGGGCGATTTGTATCCCTGCCACCAGTTCGTGGGTGACCCCAAGTATCTGATGGGTGATATCTGGAAGGGCGTTACCAACACCGCTGTGCGGGATGAGTTCAAGCACTGCAACGCCTATGCCCGCAAGGAGTGTCAGGACTGCTGGGCAAAGCTGTACTGCTCCGGCGGCTGTGCAGCCAACTCCTACCATGCCACCGGCAATATCACCGGCGTGTACGAGTACGGCTGTGAGCTGTTCAAAAAGCGCATGGAGTGCGCCATCATGATCAAGGTGGCTGAGAATCAGGAACTTGCCGCCAAGGGCATCGAAGTTCCCATTGAGCTGGGCTCCACCTGCAGCGCCTGCGCAGACGGCGAAGCCTGCGAATGAGTATGACCACGCCCATTGTGGATTTTGTGCGCCGGTACGCCCAATCCGGCACCTCCCGGCTGCATATGCCCGGCCACAAGGGCCAGAGCCTGTTGGGCTTTGAGCCGTGGGACATTACTGAAATAAAGGGTGCGGATGAACTGTATGGGGCTGACGGCATCATTGCCCAGAGCGAAGCCAACGCTACCCGGCTGTTCGGCACGGTGCATACCTATTACAGCACAGAGGGTTCGTCCCAGTGCATCCGTGCAATGCTGTGCCTTGCACTGCAGGCTGCGCCCGCAGCCGGACAGCGCCCGGTCCTGCTGGCAGCGCGCAACGCTCACAAAGCGCTGTTGTATGCGGCGGCACTGCTGGATTTTGATATCCAGTGGCTCTGGCCTGCGCCGCAGGATGCCGGTGCGCTTTGCAGCTGCCCGGTGTCGGCTGCAAAGCTGACAGGTGCTCTACAGGGTTTGGCACAGCAGGGCAAAAGGCCCTTTGGCGTCTACATCACCAGTCCGGATTATCTCGGCGGTGTGCAGGATATTGCAGCGCTGGCCGAAGTGTGCAGGGATTTTGACGTTCCGCTTCTGGTGGATAATGCCCACGGTGCTTACCTGCGTTTTCTGCCGCAGGGCGGTCAGCATCCCATTGCACTGGGCGCAGCCATGTGCTGCGATTCTGGCCACAAAACGCTGCCTGTTGTCACCGGGGGCGCATACCTGCATCTGGGCAAAAACGCTCCGGTTCAGGATGAGGCTGCTGTGCGCAATGCGTTGGCGCTGTTTGGCTCCACCAGCCCGTCCTATCTGATCCTGCAGTCGCTGGACAAATGCAACCAGATCCTGTCGGAGGGTTATCCGCTGCGGCTTTTGCAGTGCTGCGGTCATCTGACCCGCCTGCGCCGGGAGCTGAACGAAACTTCTGCTGCAAAACACTGCCCGGGGCCGCTGGCACTGGAAAGCGAACCACTCAAGGTCACGCTGGATGCTGCGGTTTTGGGGCTTTCCGGAACAGAGCTTGCTGAAAAGCTGCGTGCCGCAAAGATCGAGTGCGAGTACGCCGACCCGCGTTATCTGGTGCTGATGTTCACACCGGACAATCCGCCGCAGGACTTCGAGCGGCTTTCCGCAGCCGTTCTCCGCATTGCGGAAGAACTTGCTGGCCCGGTGACGCTCCCGGAAGAAACTGCCGGTGAATTTGCGGAGCTGGAGCGCGGCCTGCACCGCCACTGTACCATCCGGCAGGCCGTTTTCGCACCGCAGGAACAGCTGCCCGCAGAGCAGGCAGTCGGCCGCATCTGTGCCATGCCTACGGTCTCCTGCCCGCCGGCCATTCCCATCGTGGTAAGCGGCGAACAGATCACACCGGCTGCAGCAGCATGGATGAAGCGCTATCATGTGGAAGATGTCTCGGTCATCCGCGAACCCCAATAACCTTTCCCAAGGCATCGTGCGTCTGGCACGGTGCCTTTTTTACGGGCATATCCAGCCCGGCAGCCGCATACCTTTCCAGTAGAAACGGACAGGGAAAGGAGCACACTGCATGGAACTGAAGATCTTTCGGGACACCCTGCCGCAGGCGGGCGCAAGCTGCACCGTGAAGGCAGAACTCCCGCTGGAAACCGAGATCCTGATCTCGGACTATCTGCCGCCGGTATTCAAGCTGGTCAAATGCTTTGCAAAACCGGTGGTGCTGCAGAAACAGCTGCAGCCCGGGCGGCTGACGCTGGAAGGCTATCTGCGCTGCACCGTGTTTTATCAGGGCGAGAATGGCGCAGGCCTATGCCAGACCGAACAGAAACTGCCCTTTACAAAACAGTTGGAAGTGCCGGAATTTTCCTTCACCAGCTGGACGGCCATGGTGGAAGGCCAGACCGAATATCTCAACTGCCGGGCCGTGAACCCGCACCGCATTGAGGTGCGCGGGGCCTATGGTCTGGTGGCCACGCTTCATGCACAGGACAAGGCAGAGCTGATCACTGCGCTGGCGGACGGCGGCATTGAGCAGAAGCTGCAAACCCTGACCGGGGTGCGCAGTGCGGCGGTGCTGGAAAAACTGGTCACAGTAGAGGGAGAAATGGTGTTTGCAAAGCCTCCTGCCGCCATTCTGGATATTACCGGCACGTCATCCGTACGGGAGATAAAGCTTCTGGCGGGCAAGGCTGTTGTCAAGGGCGAGGTACGTGTCCAATGCGCCTGGCGCGCGGAAGGCGATAGCAGCCTGCAAAGTCAGGCGGCATCCCTGCCATTCAATCAGGTGGTAGATCTGGACGGCGTGGCCGAGGACTGCAAGTGCCTGTGTGTTTTGGAACCGGTTGGTTTTGCGCTGACGGAAGGGGAACAGGGAGCCGGTGGTCAGCTGACAGCCAGTGTGATGATGCATCTGCACGCATGGCGGTCTTGCCAGCTGCAGTACGTATCGGATGCGTTTTCCACCCGGTTTGAGACCACCGTTACGCCGCAGGAGTTGGTGGTAGAGGATCTTGCCTGCATGCTGAACGAGACGGCTTCCGCCACCGCTGCCGGATCTCTGCCGGATGCCGGTGCACAGCTCCGGGCCTGCTTTGTGGCCTACGGACCGGCACAGGTGGTTCCTTATCGGGACGGCTGGGCTTTTACCGTGCGTGTTGTTGCCACAGCCTTTGCAGAAAACAGCCTTGCCGAGCTGGAAAGTTACGAAAAAACGCTGGAGCTGGTCTTTCCGCTTGCGGTGGATGCACCGCAGGGTGCACAGCTCAGCCCGGAGTGCTGGCTGAGCACTGAGAACATCCAGTGCAGCTGCACCGGCGGCACGCTGGAGGTCACAGTGACAGCCCGCGCAGAGGGAGCCATCCTTTGCCGCAGCACCCATCAGGGCATTGGCGGCGCGGAGTTGGGTGAGCCACTGACCGTGCCAGACCCGGAGATTGCACTGCGCATTTACTACGCGCAGGCCGGAGAAGAGCCTTTCGGCATTGCAAAACGGTTCCATGTGTCACCGGCACAGATGCTGGCCGCAAACGGTCTGGATGCAGGAACACAGACCCTGCCGCAGGCGATGCATTTTCTGGTGCCGGGCGCATAAATCGACGAAGAGCGCTGCCTTTTCAGGCGGCGTTCTCTTTTTATGCCGAAAAGAAAGTGAAAAAGCCCTTTCTTCTCTGTGTGCGGGAGAGTATAATAAGAAGCGGCGTTTGAAATAGGAAAGGAGTTAAAAACAAAGATGAATTCCAAAAGTAAGCTCCTTGCCCCGGAGCTTGTCAATGCAGAAAGGCCGGTTTGGGCTTTCAGCAAAAAGATCTTCTGTGAGGGCATGCGGGATGGCGTGCCCATCGCACTGGGATATTTTGCAGTCTCCTTCTCGCTGGGCATTGCAGCCCGCCGGGCGGGATTCACCCCATTTCAGGGCTTCCTGGTCAGCCTGCTGAATAACGCTTCGGCCGGTGAGTATGCTGCGTTCGCCATCATCATGGCAAACGCAACCTATCTGGAAGTAGCAGTCATTACCCTGATCGCAAATGCACGCTATCTGCTCATGAGCTGCGCGCTGGCCCAGCGCTTTGCACCAGGCACGCCCTTCTGGCACAGGCTTGTCATCGGCTATGATGTGACAGACGAGCTTTTTGGCATCACCATTGCACGGCCCGGCAGCCTGAACCCCTGCTATACTTACGGTGCCA
>ENA-OZLH01000811-OZLH01000811.1-human-gut-metagenome-genome-assembly--contig:-NODE-811-length-16139-cov-4.545262_pt1 | contig 16139 bp, 10 predicted proteins | sample MGYA00244832_ERZ653776 | MGnify/ENA primary metagenome ERZ653776 (study PRJEB26926, sample SAMN06165218) | human gut metagenome | biome: ENVO:00009003; feature: ENVO:2100002; material: ENVO:00002003...
TATTGAGATTAAACAAAATTTTATTATTAAAACGCGAGAAAAATCAAAAATTTTCCTGTTTTCAAGCAGTTTTCGACGTTATTCGATAAAATCGCAGGACTTTGACGACTCGACAACGGTGTGCATATATTCCTTTACGGGAAGATGCACGGGGTGCATTTTGTACGCCTTGAAACTTTCAAGGTTTTCAAACTCGCAAACGAGCGCAAAGTCGAAACTTCTTTCGCTTTTCAACACGTCCGCGCCGCATTCGACCGACAAAAGCCCGTCGATTTTTCCACGCATCGACAAAAAATTGTTTTTGATTTTATCAAGGTTTTTCAGCCCTTCTTCGTTGAGTTTATAAAGTACGATATGTTTAAGCATAATTATTTTCTTCCGTATGAGGCAATGAGCGTGCAGATATCTTTCAGCGACGTGGCGCGCGTCCGCATGAGCGCGGATTCCGACAGTTTTTTGCCAAGCCCCGTCTGAATGACGTCGTACATACCGATGATTACGTGGTTGTAGTCGTCGGCAAAGTACACGAGTTGTTTTTCCATAAGGTATTTAAGGTCGGATTTTTCCGCACCGGTGTCGGGCGCAAACGCAACCACGGGAATTCCCAGAAGAAACGCGCGGTATATGAGCGAGCCGTCGTATATCGTGATAAGGCAGTCGCTTGCAAGAAGGGTGTCTTCCGCGCCTTCGTCCACGTTCAGATAAAGTTTGACGTTTTGCGAATTTCGCCTTTCGGTCTCGCGAAGCATTGCGGAATACAGATTTTCGTTTTTGCCGCAGTTGACGATAAGGTTTATTATGTCGCCCTGATCCAGCAAAAGTTCAAACACGGGCATAAGTTCCTTGCTTCCGATTGCCCCGCCCGAAAGATACACGGTGGGATTCAGATTAAGCCCCAGATGTTCTTTCAGCTTGAAGACGTAATCGACGTCGGGCACGTTTTCCTCAATCGGGAAGCCCATGACGTGCACCCTGCCGCTTGAATATCCCATTGCCGTGAGCTGGTTTTTCATATCGACGTTTTCCACGATATAGCCGTCCGCGCTCATATTGTAAAACGCTTTGTCGAAAGTGAATTTTTCGGAAAGCCCGATGACGGGATATTTGAAACGGGTGCGCTTTTTCGCGATTATGGTTTCGTGCATAAGTCGCGGCGTCGTAACGACGATGACGTCGGGCGCAAAGCGCAAAACGGCGTTGTAAATCTTCCTTGCGCTGCCACTTAATTTGTTTGAAAGCGCGCGACGACGGTCGATTTTATTTTTGGATTTCACCGTGAAGACGTGTCCCACCGTCTTTACCCTGCGGTAAAAAGTAGGTATGGACTGAATAAGTCTTTCGCGGTTTTTCCTTCTGCGGGTTGCGGCTTTTTCCGCGCCGTACTGCCGCTCGTCGATGACGACCACGTTGTAATCTTTATGATTTTTTTCAAACTCGCTTTTAATCGCTTCGATACCGCTCACGTCCTCGGCAATCGACGTTATTATCAGCACGTTGTCTTTAATTTTCATAAATCTTTCCTTTTCATTCTCAGAACGTCGTGATTATGCAAAACGACGTCGCTTTTTAAGTAAAGTATTTGTTGCACGAATTTGCAGTCGTCGATAACGTTTCCGTCTTCGTCGAAAACTTCGTCGACAACGATTTTTTTAAGATAATTGTCGTCGGGCGAAAGGACTTCCAGTACGTCGCCTTTTTTGAAGCGTCCGCGCTGTTCAAGGATTATGCACTTTTTACTTTCGTCGTAACCTTTGACTTCTGCAATGAACAGCCAGTCGCTTTCGGGCTTTGACGTGTCCAAACACACCGTGTCGCGCGCGCCGAAATAAAAACCCGTCGTATAACGACGATGACTTGTCTTTTCAAGTTCTTCGATAAGACTTTCGGACGGCGAATATATCCCCGTCTTATAATAACCGTCAAGGGCGCGACGATATGCCGTAACAGTGCTTGCGACGTAATACTCCGACTTCATTCTTCCCTCGATTTTGAAACTCGATACGCCGGCCGAAATAAGTTTGTCAAGGTATAAAAGCATGTTCATATCCTTGCTGTTCATGACGTAAGTGCCTTTGTCGTCTTCGATCATCGTCAAAGGTTCGCCTTCGCGCGACGCTTCGGTCATTTTGTATTCCCATCTGCACGCCTGCACGCACTCGCCGCGATTGCTGTCGCGGGTGCTGAGATAATTGCTGAGCAAGCATCGTCCGCTGTAACTTATGCACATTGCGCCGTGCACGAAAACTTCAAGTTCCAAGGAGTCGCCGACGATGTCTTTCGTGCGTTTTATGTCGTCGATTGTGGTTTCCCTTGCAAGTACGACGCGTTTTATTCCCTGTTCTGCCCAGAATTTTGCAGTATATCCGTTCGTCGTATTCGCTTGCGTCGAAAGGTGAATTTCCATATCGGGCGCAACCGACTTGCAAAGCGAAATCGCCCCCGCGTCGGTCATGATAAGCGCGTCTACCCCGATTGAGTTTAAGAATACAAAGTATTCTTTGAGCGCGGGAAAGTCGACATTTTTCGGAAAAATATTGACCGTTACGTAAACTTTTTTGTGAAGAGCATGCGCGAACTCGACGGCGGATTTCAAAGCGTCCGCGTCAAAGTTATCGGCGTACGCGCGAAGACCGAATTTCGTCCCCGCAACGTAACATGCGTCCGCACCGAAGTGAAACGCGGTATTCAGTTTACTTCTGCTGCCTGCCGGAGCAAGCAATTCGACTTTCTTTATCATAACGGTTTTTGTTTAAGCGGTATTATTCTATATTTTTGCAAAACATTTATTAACGTGTCATTGCGAAGTATCGCTTGCGATACTGTGGCAATCTCCCGGAAGGGAAACGTTTTATTTTTAAGGTGTCCGTTCCCGGCGATGCGTCGCACACTGCACTTTTGAAATCGCATTATCGCAAGCGATAACGCTCACTCTTTTGCTCGTTTGCTCCTTCTCCCCACGAGTACACAGTATCCCGTGGGGTCCCCAACCCTAAAAAGTCAGAATTTTGATGGATTTTTGACGTTTCTTGGCAAGTTCTTACGAGGGCGCGTACTTGTCGTACGTAACCGAGTAAGGTTTTGCCAAAAACTCAAAAAGGCGCGAATTATCGCCGTTTTACTTCTTTGGCGAAGACTTTGCCGAAAGACCCGAAGTCGTGTATCATCGTAAATCCGTACTTTTCGTAAAACCTGATGCCGCCCGCGTTGTCGCCGCCTACCCCGAGATGCACGCCTTTCACGCCCTTTCCGGCAAGGTAATCCATGAGGGCGTCCATAAGTTTCGTGCCGTATCCCTTGTGCTGTGCCTCGGGCAAAATGTCGATATGCAAATGCGCGGGATATTTTTTCGCGTCCATATACAAACTTTGGCGGAATGCGAAAAAGTGTGTGAACGCTTCAATCCTTGAAAGTTTTCTGACGCGCGGCATAACGTATTTGGTAAACGTTTTCACAAAGGTTTTGTAATCAAGACTTGACAGGATATATCCGACCGCAACATCGTCTTCGTCCCGCGCAAGAATAAAGATTCCGTCGGGCTCGAACTCGGTATAATAGTCGGCGTAAAGCGTTGCGACAAGTTCCGGATTTTTGACGTATGCGGGCGCGGTCGCCGTAAGGTGGCAAATCTTCCTTACGGCGTCGCGATCCTCGTCTTTGTATTTTCTAACATGATAGGTCATGGATTTGTTGCGAATTGAATCGCTAATTTCAAAAACTCCGCCGCCTTCATGTCGCCCACTTTTTTCGTCGTTCCTTTGACGGTCTTGTTCAATTCTTCTTCGGTCAAACCGAGATTGCCCCAGGTGTTAAGTTCACGCAAGGTTGCGACTTTGATTTTGTCGGAAACTTCGGCTTCGATTGAAGAAATCTTGCTGTTTCCGAGCCCGTATAAAATGCTGTTTGTGTCGTTAAGTTCCATCACGTCGCCGATACGCATATCTTTCACGATTTTGTCCATCGTGCCGCTGTCGGCAAGGTCCTTAACGGTCATCGTTGCCATTTTTGAAAGGATTTTGTCGGATTCGCCGTCGTAAATGCAAGCGTAGTATTCAGCCGCGGTTTCGCCGTCAAACTTAAAGCGTTTATAGTCGTTCATATTATGCCACTCGGTACCTATCTGGAACCATTCACCGTCGGGTGATGAAGTATAACTTCCCCCGGTTTTATCGAATCTGGCAGTCGGTTTATAGTAACCCGAGGAAAGAAGAACGTAATCGCCGTTGTTGTTTCTGACGTAGCCTGCTTCCAGGAACAGGTTGCCGTCCTTATAATATGCGACGTGTTGCCCGATTTTATCGTGGCTTGTTGCAACCGCCGCGTCGAAGTCGGCCGCTTTGACGTAAACTTTGCCGTCGATTTCCAGAACGTCCGAAAGGGTTGCTCCGTTGACGACTTCGTCGACGCCCGTCGAAAGCGTACCGATGGTTTTGTCCTGCAATCCGACAAGCACGCCCGAACTTGCCTTATCGACAATCACGTACTGCGTGACACCCGCTGCAATCGTGCCTGTTGCGCGCACGAATTTAATGTCCGTGTCGGGAGCGGTCTCCACGTAACCCACGTTGAACGTTCCCGCGTATTCGGGGGCTGCGTAAACGTCGGCAAGCGAGATATACTTCCTGACGCTTGTGTTGCCGATGTCCGTCGCCGTCGCGACTTTTAATTTATATCTTTCTTTGACTTCGACAACTTCCTTTAAGAGCGTGCTGTTGACAACGTCGTCCATACGGGCGGCAATGTTGTTTACGCCGATTGTCGAAAGTTTTTTGACGACAGCGTTTCCGTCGCCTTCGTATACTCTCTTATATTCAGCCGTTTCGCCCGCCGCCGCAAGACGGAAGAATCCGTTTTCGTTGTTTGCGTCTTCGTCAAGGATAAATTTCGCGTCGGCAGTCGAGTCCAAAACAAACACGTCGCCGTCCACGTCCATGACGTCGGAAAGTCGCGCGGTGTTTACAAGGTCGTCGATGCCTGCGGTTTGCAACTCGCCGATGGTCTTTTCGGAAAGCGCGACGACAACGCCGTTGCTTGCCTTTTCGGTGATGTTGTATCTATCGCCAAAGCCTGTAAGTCCGTCCTTATATTTCACAAGATATACGGTTTTATCCCCGTCTTTTGCAGTGATAAACGTGCCTTTGTATTCTTTGCCCGCGGAAAGTGCGGGAAGCGCGATATATTCGCCGTCCGTCGCTTTTTCTGCGGTCGTGACGGAAACAACCTTCATAATATCGCCGACTTTGACGTTCTTGACGTCTTTATCGATTTCGGAAATTTTGCTGTCTTTCAGCTTTTTCAGAATGTCCGCGCTGTCGTCGGTAATCTCGATGACCTGACCGAGTTTCATATCGCCGATCGCGCCGTCAAGGGTGTTGAGAGTTTCGTCCGCAAGCGCTTTAAGGACGGGCTCGCTCTTCCCGACGTGCATAAGAGCGTATCTTGCCAAAGAATCGGTTGACGGGTGTTCTTGGAGTTCTTCGTCGGTGACCTTTCCGTCTCTGCTGTAACCGTAAGTTTTCCACGGTTCTGCCGCGAAATAGTCCGCTTTCGTCGTCTCGACGTATCCGCGCCATTCAATGATTTCGGCGTATTTTGCGGGTTCTGTTCCGGTTGCGTCCTGAATCTTCGTGCGGACTGCCGCGCCTACACGGTAAAAATATTCAACGCCCGCTTCCGTTGCCGTTACAAAATCGTATTCATAATAGAACAAACCGCTTTCGTTCTTCGTCGAATAATCGGCGTCGTATCTTTCGGTAACCGTCATACCGTGGCTGTCTTCGGGCACGACGTATGCGATGCCGAAACGGTTTTGATTGCCCGATTTATCGTATCTGTTTTTGAAGTAGGGAAGTTCCGCCCCTGCTTTGAGTTTCCAGTTGCCGGCGTCGCTGACTTTTATCGTGCCCGCGTCGGCGTCAAGAAGATAATACGTTTCGCCGCTGACTTTTTTGTCGTTTGGAACGTACTCAAAGTATTCGCTCGTGCCATTTGCTGCGATGAGCGTTTTCTGCGGGAACTGCGCGCGCGATCTTCTGTACAAGACCGCCGTGTTGTTTTGGTAATCCCATTCGGTATAAAGGTCACGGTCGAAATCGGGCAAAACGTCTTCAAACTTAATGTTGTTTATCGCGGAATTGAGATCGCCGATTTTCACGTTTGCGACAGTGTCCAGCACGCCGCCCGCGCCAAACGACACGCCGAGAAGATATTGCATTTCGGCGATGGTCATTTCGTTGAGTTCCAGTGATTTAAGCAGCGCGTTGAATCCGTCGATGACAGGCTCCGAAATATGTTCCTGCACTATCGGCTTGCTTGCAAGCCCCGTGGTTGTGTGGATACCCGTCTTTTTCAGAACGTCGCCAAGCGTAAAGCAGTTAAGCACGACTTTCAGATTGTCGTCTTTGAAAACGTCCGCGACCTTTAACGCGCCAAGCGTTTCGCGACTTTTGTCGTCCACCGTGATTTCAAGCGAGTTTTCAAGGATTTTGATGATGTCGATGCCGAAAATACGCTTCGCGTCGGACACCGTCGTCTCCTTGATGTTGCCGCCTTTCATAGTTCCTCCGATATATCGTAACGAAACAATATCGCATTTTTTACTAATAATTATAATACTATATCAAAAATATATTTGCAAGCGATATGTATTTTTTATATACAATATAAAAATCCACCATTGCTCGGGTTTTTGAAAACCACTCTTTTCAAAAACCGTGAAAGGGGAATTCAGGGTTAGCGGCGCGCAGGCTCCCTGAATGGGGAAAACGACACAAAAAAAGCACCCACTTGGGGTGCATTAATTTATATATGTTGTACGAAACGTCAAGAATTTGATGGTCTACTGCCCCACGGGTACAAGTATCCCGCGGGGTCCCCGTTGACGTTTCTCGGCAGGTTTTGCGAGCGCGCGTACTATTTCGTACGCAACCGAGCAAGTTCTGCCGAAAACTCGAAAGCACGCAAATTATTGACGTTTCGCGTCTTCTTTTGCGCCGATCTTTTTGATAGTCCTATACACCGCTTCGATACCGCCCTCGAAAACGCTGGTCTTTAAGCGATCCGACTTATCGTTGGAAGTGTGGTAATAATCGGTGGCGATGGGGTTTTGCGCGGCGAAGGTGATGGTTTTCACGCCTGCACGGCAGAACGGGGTGCTGTCGCAACCGCCGACGGGATTCCATATTCTGCCCGTCTTTTTGACAAGTCCGAGTTCCTGCAAGGATTCGTAAAGCATATCGCCCAGTTCCATATCGAATTTGCACATTTGCGCGGCGTCGCCCTGAATGACCTCGAAGTAGTCTTCGTCGGAGATGCTGTCGACGTTGATCTGATAGCAATTTTTGAGCATACCATCGTCTTTATGGTGTTTCACGAACGCGCGCGAGCCGCGGAGACCGGATTCTTCGCAAGCCATAGCGGCGCAGATAAGACGGCAGTTTTCGGGCAAATCTTCGGGATGCGCGCTGAAATGTTTGGCGATTTCCTGATTCAAGCCGATGCCCGTAAGGTTATCCATACAGCCGGGGGACGCGATGGTTTTGTCGTGCGACAGGAATTGCGTGATGAAGTAAAGCCCCGGAATGCAGACGATGGGAAGGATATATCCGACGTATGCGTACCATTTCCAGGTGGTGATGGTTGCGGCGTTTGTCCACAAGGGATTAGCGTACGTCCCGTCCGCGGCAAACTGCAACACGAATCCGAACACCAGAATCGAAAGGAGCCCTACGACGCCGTAAACGATTTTCGGAATGAACGTTTTGGGGTTTTTCTTTGCAAGGTTCCAGTTCCAACTGCTGTCGTAGTGCGCGGACAACACGATGGTATAGTCTGTCTTGCCTGACAAAGGCTCCTGCACGGTATAGAAGTTTTCGGTGTCTTTCTTTTTCCAAAGGAAGTCGAAAATCTGCGTGTAGAAACCGCCCATAAGCGCGAAGTATATGAAACAAAGCGCAGCGATTACCGCGCCCGCTATCGGGTAAATAAAGAACGCGATAAGCGCGATAAGTCCGCCGATACCGATGTACGGGATCGAGCCGATTCCGCTTTCGGGTGCAACCTTGAACGGCTCGGACACGGGCTTGATTCCGATATTCTTTTCGTATTCTTCTTTGATGAGTTTGGCGCCGGCGCGTTCTTCGTCGGAACCCGGGAGACGAGGACCGATTTCCGTTTCGACTTTCTTAATAAAGTCCATCATACTTTCGGAAGCGGCTTTGAAGTCAAAATCTGCCATAATTTCCTCCAACGTTATTAAAAGATAAAGTAATTATAACACAGTGAAAAGGTTTATTTCAATATTTTTCGCGCACAAAGTCCTTTTTGCCCGAAAAAAATTTTTCGTTTATGTTACTTTTTGAAAGTAATACCGCGTTTGTTTTACAAGGTTCCCCTTCCGGGAGATTGCCACGCTTCGCTCGCAATGACATAAAGTGCGTTGCACGGAAAAGAATAAAGAAAGTACGAAAATTTTGTAATAAGTTTCCATAAACAAACTCTTATATTCCGTACGAAGTACTATGTCATTGCGAGGAGCGAAGCGACGTGGCAATCTCCCGGAAGGGATACCTTGTTATAAACCCACGCAAGATACTTTTGTACTTGCGTGGAGAAAAAGGCGCACACAAACAAAAGAGTGATCATTATCTCCCCGATAATGCGATTTCAAAAGCGAAGTGTGCGCCGCGGGGCAAGACAATACCACCGCAACTGCGGTGGTATTGTCTTTTGATGTGTTTTAGGATTAAGGAATTATGGATTGTGATCTGTGTTAATTTCGGGGAGCGGGGGGATTTCCGCCCTGTCCGCCGGGTTGACCGCCACCGGGTTGCTTGGGTTGTCCGCCCTGTCTGCCGTTCGACCGCACGCCGATTGCCGTTATCGTTTCGGTCACTGAAAAGCTTGCAAGAAGGTTTTCGTCCGCATACAGACTATACGTGCCGTTGGTTGCGAGTTCGGGCGTTGACAGGATTATCGCCTGCGCCTGTTTTTTGAGCGTTATGCGGACCATTTCGCCGCCGTCCGCGTTTGTCAGAATGATTTCCGAGCCCGCCTGAACCGTGTTTACGCCGTACACAAGCACGTTGGATTTTGAGTTCGACGCGGGGATTTCAATCATTTCTTTGGTTGTCGCGACGAATACGTTGCCGTCGTCGATAAGGATTCCGCCGTCTGCGTCAAGTCCTGTGTCCGCGCCCGTCGTGGGGCCGTATACGATAAGCGTGCCGCCCGTGACGTAAATCGTGCCGTTGCTGTCCAAGCCGTCGCCCGACGCGTCGACCGTTATCGTTCCGCCCGAGATAATAATATGTTCGTTCACGCTTTCGTCATCGCTTGCGGCGTTTATGCCGTCGTCGCTTGCGGTGATGTAAATCGTGCCGCCGTTGATTTCAACGTATGCGCCCTCGATTCCTTCGTATGCGCCGTTCACGGTGATTTCGCCGCCGTCGATTTTCACAAGCTCGTCGGCATGGATTCCGTCGTTGAGAGTGGTAAGATCAAGCGTGCCGCCTTTTATAAGCACGTTTCCGGAGTTCGTGTGGATCGCGTCGTCGGACGAATCTATTTTCACGCGTGCGCCGTCAATGACGATAAAGTAATTCGAATTTTTTGTGACGGCGTATTCCGTGCCGTCGATTTCATATTTGATTTCGCCGCACTTGATACCTTTCGCGCTTTGAATCATCGCGTATCGCGCGCCCTTTGTCGCTACGTCGTCGGTCTTTTTATGGGTGTCGCCGCTTTTGATATATCTGAAATCGTCCTCGGTAAGGTCGTATGCCGCCATGCTTTCTTCGCTGTAACTCACAAACGTTGCCGAGGTTTCAATATCCACGCTTCCGCCCGTGATATATACGAACGTGTCCGCCTGAATTCCGTCGCCCGAAACGCTTGCAATTATCTTGCTGTTTTTAAGAGAAACGTATCCTTCGTTCAAAGTAAACTCTTGCGTTTCATCGTCACATTCCGCATTTAACGCGTCTTTTTCAGCGGATAAAACGTTTATTTTGGCGTTTTCCGTTTCAATAAACCTTGCGGACAAAGCGTGGTTTCCGGCGGTCAAATTTATCGTAGAATCCGCAATCGAAAGCCCTTTTGAAACCTTGATACCGTTCTTCTTCGCGCTTACTTTTATCGTGCCCGTGCCGTTAATTTTCAGCGTGCCTTTGACGTGGATCGCGTTCACGTCGTCACCCTTACTTGCCACTTCGTTTTCGGTGTTTTCGCAAGCGGTGATTATAAGCATCGATTTTTTATTCGTGTTTGAAATCGCGATTCCCGTGCCGCCCGATATCGTCGCGTCGTTCAGAAACAGATGCACCGTTTCGCCGTTGCCGACGCTCACGGTTATCCCCGCGTACGCGCCCGTCAATATATAACTGCCCGCGCTCGTAATCGTCGTTACGTCGTTTGAAAGCACGGTCGCTCCGTCCGCGTTCACGTCTTTTGAAAGAGTCGACAAATCAACTGTTGCCGCATTTTCCACCGCGCTTTCTTTTTCGCTCACGTCGTAAACTGTCGGCGCGACGGCAGTCGTTTTTTTCAGTCCGCCGCTTTTGTCGTTTTCACTGTTGCAGGCGACAAGCGAAAACGAACATATCGCAATAATCGTTACTACCAAAACTTTCAAAATCCTCTTTTTCATGTTCCTGCTCCATTTTCTTTCATTTTTAAGCATAAGCCTTAATTTTATTAAAAATTTTTCATAAAAGATACTTAAAATTTCAGCAAAGTCGTGTTCGCGACAAGGTTTTCGCCGTGTCGGTAACACTATATCCTTATATAATTCATAAACACCAAATAAAAAAGCACCGCTTTCGCGATGCTTTCTCGTTTTGTTTGATTTGCCTTATTCTTCGTCGGAAACGGTTTCGTTTACGGCGTTGATTTCGGCGTTGACTTCCGCCGCTTCTTCCGAGCTTTCGTTATCGACGGGGAATTCGGAATCTGTCGCGGACGTTACTTCCGTCACGTCTTCGGTCGTCGTCACGGGATTGCCGTTTTCGTCAAGCACGACTTCTTCTTCGGGTTCTTCGTGCGGGACGACCGCAATCGACATAATCTTGCTGCCTTCCCTGAGGTTCATGACTTTGACGCCCTTGGTATCCCTGCCGATCTTGCGGATTTCGTCCGCCGCGACTCTGATAATGATGCCGTTGTCGGCGATAATCATAATATCGTTGTCGGCGTTGATCATTTTCAGGCACACGAGTTTTCCGGTTTCCTCGTTGAACACGCCCGCTTTGACGCCCATACCCGCACGGCCTTGCACGCGGTATTCGTCGGGCGAGGAACGTTTTCCGAAGCCGTTTTCGGAGATTGTCAGAACTTCTTTGTCTTCTTCGACCATTGCCATATCGACGGCGTAGTCGCCGGGGTTCAGCTTCATACTGCGTACGCCCTGGCAGTCTCTGCCCATTGCGCGGACGTCTGCCTCGCGGAAGCGGATACACTTGCCTTCGTGCGACGCAATGATAAGTTCTTCATCGCCTTTCGTGATCATTGCCGCGATGAGTTCATCTCCGTCAACCAACCGAATCGCCTTTTTACCGGTCTTTCTGATGCTTTCAAACTCGGATAATGCCGTTTTCTTGATAAGTCCTTGTTTGGTTGCGAGCATCAGATAGCCTTCGCCGCGTTCGGGCACGGGAAGAAGCGTCGCGACCTTTTCGCCGGGATCGAGCTGCAAAATATTGATGACCGCGCGCCCGCGGGAGTTCCTGGACGCCTCGGGAATTTCATACCCTTTGATGACGTAAACCTTGCCGAAGTTGGTGAAGAACATAAGGTCGTCGTGGGTGGACGTCGTGAAGATGCTTTCCACAAAGTCTTCGTCTTTCGTCTTATGCGCGGTGATGCCCACGCCGCCCCTGTGCTGGCTCTTGTATTCCGCAACGGGCTGACGTTTGACGTATCCGCCGTGAGTCATCGAAACGACGATGTCTTCCTTTTCGATAAGGTCTTCGATATTGATTTCGGAATAATCGTAGGAAACTTCGCTGCGACGCGGCGTATTGTACGTTTCCTTGACCTCCAAAAGTTCTTTCTTGACGATGTCGTTGACCTTGTTGATGTCGGCAAGAATTTCCTTGTAGTTGGCGATTTCGACTTCTTTTTGGGCAAGTTCGTCGTTGATTTTTTCGACTTCCAGAGAAGTAAGTCTGCGAAGTCTCATTTCAAGGATTGCCGCCGCCTGCTTGTCGCTGAGAAGGAACCTTTCCATAAGGGCTTTCGCGGCGGAGTCGTTGTCGGCGCTTTCTTTGATAACCTTAATGACCTCGTCGATGTTCGCAAGCGCGATTGCAAGACCTTTTAAGATATGTTCCCTTTCTTCCGCTTTTTCAAGGTCGAACCTCGTACGGCGGGTGATGACGTCTTCCTGGTGCTTGATGTAATAAGTCAGGATTTCTTTCAGATTGAGAATGCGCGGTTTTTTGTCGGCAAGGACAAGCATAATCATACTGAAACTGATTTGCATCTGGGTTTGTTTGAAAAGCGTGTTCAGAACGACCTGCGCGTTCGCGTCCTTTTTGATGTCGATTACGACGCGGAGTCCGTGGCGGTCGGATTCGTCCTTAATGTCCGAAATGCCCTCTATTCGCTTGTCTTTGACCTGGTCGGCGATATTTTCGATAAGGCGCGCCTTGTTGACCTGATACGGAAGTTCGGTAACGACGATTCTCGTCCTGCCGTTTGCCATTTCTTCGATTTCGGTGCGGGCGCGGATTATGCAGCCGCCGCGACCGGTTTTGTATGCCTGACGAATGGACGCACGGCCGAGAACTATGCCTGCCGACGGAAAATCGGGCGCGGGAACGAATTTCATAAGGTCTTCGACTTCCAGTTCGGGATTTTCCATAAGAGCGACGGTGGCGTCGATAACTTCGCCGAGATTGTGCGGGGGAATGGACGTCGCCATACCGACGGCGATACCGTCCGAACCGTTCACGAGAAGGTTGGGGTAACGCGAAGGAAGCACGACGGGCTGTTCACGCGTGTCGTCGAAGTTTGGGCAAAAGTCCACGACGCGTTTGTCAAGGTCGCGGATCATTTCGTTGGCGATTTTGGAAAGCCTTGCTTCTGTGTAACGATAAGCCGCCGCGGGGTCGCCGTCGACCGAGCCGAAGTTGCCGTGTCCGTCGATAAGCGGGCAGCGGATCGAGAAGTCCTGAGCAAGCCTTACGAGAGCGTCGTAAACCGAGCTGTCGCCGTGGGGGTGATATTTGCCGAGAACGTCGCCGACGATTAGCGCGCACTTTCTGAACGGCTTGTCGCAGGTCAGATTAAGTTCGCTCATGCTGTAAAGGATACGGCGGTGTACGGGTTTCAGACCGTCCCTAACGTCGGGAATCGCACGGGATACGTTGACCGCCATTGCGTAGGCGATGAACGATTTTTTCATTTCCTGGTCAAGGTCGATTTTGACGATTTTCGACATCCCGAGATGTTCGACGAAATCTTTATCTTTCTGAGAATCGTTATTTTTGATTATCATTTTTCATCTCTCCTTAAATGTCAAGTTCTGTTACGAGCGTCGCGTTGTCTTCGATAAACTGACGGCGCAGTTCGGGCTGTTCGCCCATAAGAACGGTGAATATTTCGTCCGCGGCGATCGCGTCGTCCATATTTACGCGCAGCAGCGTGCGGGATTTCGGATCCATCGTGGTTTCCCAAAGTTGTTCGGGGTCCATTTCACCAAGACCTTTGTAACGCTGAATTTCGTTGCCCTTTCTTCCGACGGAATCGAGATATTCGTTAAGTTCGTCATCGGAATAACAATATTTGACGGTTTTGCCCTTCGTGACTTTGTAAAGCGGGGGCTGCGCGATATAAACGTGGCCGTTTTCGATGAGCGGGCGCATGAAACGGAAGAAGAACGTGAGCATAAGTATGCGGATATGGCTGCCGTCAACGTCGGCATCCGTCATACAGATGATGCGGTTGTAACGAAGCTTGCTTTCGTCAAAATCTTCCTTGATGCCCGCGCCGAACGCGGTGATCATCGTCTTTATTTCTTCGTTTTCAAGGACCTTATGGAGCCTTGCCTTTTCAACGTTCAGGATTTTACCGCGGAGGGGCAGTATTGCCTGAAAACGTCTGTCGCGCCCCATCTTTGCGCTGCCGCCTGCGGAGTCGCCCTCGACAAGGTAAATTTCGCAAAGAGAAGGATCTTTGTCCGAACAGTCGGCAAGTTTGCCGGGTAGCGTGGTGCTTTCAAGGGCGGATTTGCGCCTTGCAAGGTCGCGCGCGTTCCTTGCGGCTTCTCGTGCCTTCTGGGCGAGAACGCCTTTCATAATCAAATCTTTGGCTTCTTTGGGGTGTTCTTCGAGATACGAGCCCAACCCTTCGGCCATAGCTTTTGCGACGACCGTACGCATTTCGCTGTTGCCGAGTTTCGTCTTGGTCTGACCTTCGAACTGCGGGTTGGTGAGTTTCACGGAAATAACCGCCGTCAAGCCTTCCCTGACGTCGTCGCCCGAAAGTTTTTCGTCGCCTTTCAGGATATTGTTGTTTTTGCCGTAATCGTTGATGATTTTGGTGAGCGAGTTTTTGAAACCTTCCAGGTGCGTGCCGCCTTCTTCGGTATTGATGTTGTTGGCGAACGCGAAAATGGTTTCCGAATAACTGTCGTTGTACTGCATCGCGATTTCGACCTCGCCGTTTTCGTAACTTTCGTCAAAATAAATGACCTCCGGGAAAACGGTCTCTTTGTTTTTATTCAGACTTTCGACAAACTGGACGATACCGCCTTCGTAATGGAAAGTTTCGTCGCGTGCGGGCTCTTCGCGGCGGTCGATAAGCTGAATGGTCAACCCGCGGTTGAGATACGCAAGTTCGCGCAGGCGGATTTTCATCGTGTCGTAATTGAAATCGAGCGTCTCAAAAATTTCGGGATCGGGATAAAACTGAATCGTCGTGCCGGTGCGGTCGGTCGTGCCGACTTCCTGCAACGGACGTTGCGCGATGCCCCTGTTGAAAATTTGTTTGTATATTTTTCCGTTCTGGTAAACGGTGGCTTCCAACCATTCGGACAATGCGTTCACGCAGGATACGCCGACGCCGTGCAGTCCGCCCGAGATTTTATAGCCGCTGCCGCCGAATTTTCCGCCGGCGTGCAACTTCGTCAGAACGACTTCAACGGCGGATTTACCCTCTTTCGGGATAATGCCCGTGGGGATTCCGCGGCCGTTATCGATGACTTTGCAGCTGCCGTCCTTTTCAATCGAAACGATGATTTTGTCGCAGTATCCGGCAAGAGCCTCGTCGATACTGTTGTCGACGACTTCCGTAACAAGGTGATGCAAGCCCCTTTCGTCGGTCGAGCCGATGTACATACCCGGTCTTTTACGGACGGGATCCAGCCCTTCGAGGACCTGTATCGCGCCCTGGTCGTAAGATAAATTTTGTTGTTCCATAATACCTCCGTTTATATGAAAATAAAACCGTGTTTTTCAAAATGTGAAAAAAGCGCGCGCCCAGACAGATTGCTTATGTAAGCATGTTGTTTTCCGTCTTCGTCGTCGTAAAAAACGACGCTTCTGGGTTCGCCGGTTTTTTGTACCTTTATCATGCCTTCCGAAATGATTTCGTCAAGAGCCAGGGACAAGGTCGAATTTCCGACGCCTTCGTCGATTATCGCGACGACGTCCGTGTAAAACACGCGCATACGCTCTCCCGCGTACGCAATGCGTGCGCACGCATAAAGTAATAAGTATAATAATTATAACATATTATCAATAAATTACAAAATGTTTTTCGCGTCTTTTTGATAAATTATCCTTTTTTACGGGATTTTCGGGGCTTTTAAGGGCAAAATTCAATTTGTCGTGGGGGAATATATCCGTTTTTCTTATTTCGGTTCTGATAACCCCTGCGGCGCGGACGTCTTTTTTTACATTTCCGCCGCGGATAAGAAACCGCGCGTTTTTCCGATACTTCCTAAAAATTCTTTTACTTTCTTTTCCGATATGATATAATAACCGTATGTTTATCAAATCGCTTCAACTGAAAAATTTCAGAAACTACGACGCGGCGTACGTTACTTTCGGACAAGGCATCAACGTGCTTTCCGGCGAAACGGGCGCGGGCAAATCCGTCGTTATGGAGTGCGTAAACCTGTCTCTTATACACATCTCCGAGCC
>ENA-OZLH01000817-OZLH01000817.1-human-gut-metagenome-genome-assembly--contig:-NODE-817-length-16072-cov-8.586315_pt1 | contig 16072 bp, 10 predicted proteins | sample MGYA00244832_ERZ653776 | MGnify/ENA primary metagenome ERZ653776 (study PRJEB26926, sample SAMN06165218) | human gut metagenome | biome: ENVO:00009003; feature: ENVO:2100002; material: ENVO:00002003...
TGCCGGGAGGATGCTGAGTCCCATGATAATAACGACCGCCACCACATTATTGCTGATCCGACGGATGTCGGTGGTAAATATTTTCCAGATATTATACATACTATTCACCATCCTCCCAGTCTTCGGTCTCGTCTTCGTTTTCCTCTTCGGTCTCGTCTTCGTTTTCCTCTTCGGTTTCGTCTTCCGGATTCTCTTCGGTTTCATCTTCCGGATCCTCTTCGGTCCCGGTCTCGGCCGGGGAATTCAGGCCTTCACCAATCAGTTTCCGGGTCTCCCGGATGATCTGCGCCGCCCGGTCAAAGTCTGTCGGAGTCACCGCTTTGAGATCGCCTTCTTCTCCTTTGAGCTCCATGATCTTCTCCTGCAGATTATAATCCATATATTCCACAACGATCAGATAGATTGACAGGGCAAACAGCGACACGATCCACAGGATCAGGAAGATGACCTTGTTGCTGCCAGTCAGGAACAACAGTGCCAGAAAAAACAAGGGGACGATCCAGATACATTTCAGACCGATCTTTATTCTTTTTCTATTCTTCTCATGAAGGGCCTGCTCGTAATCCAGAACCTTCTGAAAAATTTCTTCGTAATTTCTCTCCATGATTTTACCTTTCTGCCTGTTCGGAACTTCATTCACAAACCCACTCCTGCGGAGCTTTCGTTTTCATGGTTCTGAACAGGTGTCACATTAACTCAGTGTCTTCCATACGCTCTTCCACAAAATGGTTCAGTTTTACGAACGGGATCCGGATCACCAGGCCGATCAACAGTCCCTCGATCATAAACAGGCTCAATTTTGCCAGTGCTTCCATATAGGCAGTACCGTACATACCCGCCAGTGCCTCACGCATGGCCCGGATGGCATAGGGGAAGGGAAAGAAAATATAAATCTTCTGGTAGGTGTCCGGTAGCAGTTCGATCGGGAAGGTACCGCTGGAACCAGCGATCTGCAATACCATAACAATAACGCAGACGGCCTTGCCCACATCTCCGAATGCCAGTGTCAGAGAATAGATCAACAGGGAAAATGCCGTAGCCGTAAAGCTTGCCGCCAGGAAAAACAGCCCCGGTTCCACAATGTTTACTTTTAACAGCCACAGATCTCCGGCCACAATGATGGCTGCCTGAATCTGTGCCAATAAGAAGAACAGCAAATATCTGCCGAAATACAATTGATAGCTCTGTACATTTTCAAGCCCTTTCGGAGAGGCTTTTACTTTCACCAGTGCCACCAGGATCGTAGAACCTACCCAGATCGCCAGTGTGGAATAGAACGGTGTCATGGCAGAACCATACGTAGCCACCGGATACATGGCTATGGTCTCCATGGTTACGGGAGATGCAAAATATGCCCCCAGACTATCCGGATCTCCTCCAAGGAAACGCACCAGAATATCCATCATTTCCTCTTCGGATGCACCGTCCAGCTTCTCTGTCAGATCTGTAAGTTTGGCGCTGATATTATCTACCACATCTTTGATCTGTCCCAGACTCTCACTGGTTCCGGACACAGTGTCACCGACACCTTCCATGACAACTCCGACATTTTTCACCGTATTGCTCAGGGTATTTACCAGATTAGTCACCTGATTCAGAGAATCTGACATATTTGTCAGAACCTTCTGCATCTGGGGCACCAGATTATTCTTATAGATTCCCTGCATATTACTTACAGAAGTCTCGCAGCTGTCAATGGCGCTCCTTAAATTATTCATGGCATTGTTGACATTGACCTTTGCATTCTCCGCAGCCTTGTCGTCCGTGGATTCCAGAACGCTGCCCACTACGGTATTCATCAGATCCAGTTCCTTCTGCATGGCTTTCAATGCTTCCATAGCCGCATCAGTTGCCGCTGCGTTGATATTGCTGCCGGTGCCGCCGTTCGCAGCATTACCGTCAGAGACGCTTTCCAGCTTTTGTTGGATCAGTGCCGCCAGCAGTGTATTTACTTGTCCGTTCAGCGTATTGGTATCTCTTGCCACCCGGTTCAGATCTCTCGTCATCTGGGCGGTATCCTCCGCCAGTTTGCTTTCATCCAGAGCCTTTTTGATACTTTCCAGAGAGTTATTGATATTGCTCATGGAAGTATCGATGTTGTTGCTGAAATTGCCCAGGGTGTCTCTGGTAGAAGACAGATCCTGACTGCTCTGGTTCAGACTGGCTGTGGTGCTGTCCAGTTTCTTCTGCATCGCGGGAATCTCATAGTTGACATGGGTGATGGCAGACTCCAGCCGCGCATTGCCTGCCTGAAAGGAGTCGATCATGGCACTGTATTCCTTCAGATTGTCATTCAGTTCCTCCAGTTTGGAACAGAATTCCTCTACATAACTGTCCCCCTGTACCTGATCCGACACCGTATTGCCCTCTTCAAATACCGTGGTAGCCGCCACCTTGATAAAGGTCTCATTGATGGTATTCTGCAGAGTTCCTGCCACCGTATCCGTGATTTTGGTGGCAATGGCATTGCTCTTCTGATTCTGATAATAGATCAGCGCCGGATTCTCAAAATCATCCGAAAATACATTGTACATACTATAAGTAAATTTATCGGTAATGACGATGGCTGCATAATATTTTCCGGCTTCCACGCCCTCTTTTGCCTCTTCCTCGGTATCCAGAAAGATCCATTTTACACTGGTGTTGGAATGCAGGCTTTCCAGTACGGATTCTCCCATATTTACCACCGATCCGTCTTTCAGCGTATAGTCCTGATCCAGGGATACTACCGCCACAGGAATTCCTCCGGTATTGGCATAGGGATCCCAGTTGGCAAATATATTAAACCACGCATACAGCGACGGTATCACGCACAATCCGATAATAATAACCAGCGCAAAAGGCTGCTTCACCAGTTTTTTCAGATCTCCGGTAAAAATCTTCCAAATATTTTTCATATAGCTTCTAGCAACTCCTCATCCGTATCCATTTGATTGGTTTTGGTCTTTTCTCCCCGGGCCGCCGCTTCACACAATCCCAGTATCAGGAAGAAAAGCGGCGCATTCAGCACCTGCTGAAAGCTGATCAGGGAATGTATCCCGTAGGTAAGCAGTAACAATACTGCGAGAAAATTCTTCCTGTATGTCTGCAGCGCCGTGATAAAAACAGCTGCATAGGCAGCCACACCCAGCAGTCCCATATTGACCAGTGTGGTGAGCCACTCATTATGTGCATTGGTAAAAACAGAACCTTCAAAATATCCTTTATCAAAAAGCACCGTGCCTCCCGGCAACAGTTCTCCCAGATACGATGCAAAACAATCCGGGCCTGCTCCCAACAGCTTCTGATGCAGATTTCCTTTCCGGAAACCCATCCATGCCATCTGCCACAATCTTCCCCGGCGATTGCCCCATTCCGCAAAATCGATTACCAACAACCGATGCAGATACCATGCCAGCACTACCGCTATTCCTGCCAGTGCACAACACAATACTCCCTCTTGCAATATTTTTTTCTTATTCTCCGGAATCCTGCGACAGGCTCCCCAAAGCAGCAGACACCCTGCTGCAACCGGAATCCATCCCTGCCAGGCTGCCAGTTTTTTGGCGATGCCATCCTGCAGGAGAATGTCAAACGTTCCCAGATATAACATCCATTTACCCCAACGGCACATTCCCAGCGCCACCGCTGCAAGAAAAAGGAAATATACTTCCCAATGTCCGGTTTGCTTCCGGTCGAGCCAAAAGCACAACCCCATGACTGTGCATGCCACGATCACACCGCTGTCACTTCCCTGTAAAAGCAGAAGCATCATGGCCAACATATTGCACGTTCCTGCCAGCAGTGTGGGACCTTTTTTCCCTGCTTCCACTGCCCGGTGAAACAGCGTCATGGAAAAGGGAAACATCACACTGTAATACCCGCTGAGCCAGTTGCTGTTCCCCAGCGTGGTCAACATATGGGTAAATTCCCAGTCCCCCACAACGTAACCCTTGAGAAGTCCCAGAGGATCATAGCCCAGCTTCTGCAAGAGACCGATCAGGGTGACCGCCACAAAAGCCGCCTCTCCTAACCATATCGCCGTTTTACAACTACCTCCGTACTTCGCCGTCAGTAAAAAACCTCCGATCATCAAACAGATCGTGACAGCTCCCATGTACCATTCCCGCTCTCCGTTCCACGCGATACTGCCATAGGGGCTGCAGATTGCAGAGAGTAACGCACAGATTCCGTACAGGCAGACCGCCGTCGTTACCGCATGTGTTCTGCATTTATCGACCAATTTTTTCACTACTTCAGCCAGAGATCTGGCAAAAATCCGATGTTCCCCTGTCCACCGGCTGCTTACAGCAAAGACACACATTGCCAGCAATGCGATCCCCTGGCAAAGCAGTGAAACATTGCGATACAGGTAATATTTGGTATCACCCAGTTTATAATATCCATTCCAGGGAATATAATAAAGAGGCAGCACTGCCAGAATAACGATCAGATAACTCTCACATACAATTTTCAGAAATTCCTCTTTCCGGTTCTCCATCCTGCAGGCTCCTTCGTGTCACAGACAGCATAACTACTTGAATTGTAAGCGTTTCTGCCCATTCTGTCAAACCGTTCACCCTGCCTTTTGACAAAAAAACCAAACTGTATTCTATATCATTGACCTTCAAAGATACCTTTCACTTTTTCCCAACAAACCAGTAGCCCCGGCTGGGTGTAAGAATAAGCAGTACCGCTACGCTCTGCGATAGAGCACGAGCGTGCCGCGTTTCTTACCCCAGCCGAGGCTACGGGGAATTTTATTTATTAACTTTTACTTCCAAAACTTTTTCTTCTTGCCGTCCCTGGAGTCATTCTCCTTGGACTCTCCCTCTCCGCTTTCCGTTGCTTTCTTCACAGCATTCAGGGAATCTCCGGTCAGTACATCGAACTGCTTTAGCAGTTCCTTTGCTTCCGGTTTCAACTTGTCGGGAGTCTGAACCACCAGTGTTACATAATGGTCACCGCGGACATCCTTATTTCTCCAGGAAGGAACACCCTTGCCGCGCAGACGGATCTTGGTGTCGGTCTGGGTTCCGGCCTTTACATCATATACCACCTTGCCGTCTACCGTATCGATCAGCACTTCGCCGCCCAATGCCGCTACTGCAAAAGAAATAGGTACGGTAGAGAAAATATCGAAATCCTGTCTCTGGAAGATAGGATGACGACCTACGATCACTTCTACCAGCACATCGCCTCTGGGGCCACCGTTGACACCTGGCTCACCCAGTCCCGGCATCCGGGTAGACTGTCCGTTGTCGATACCTGCGGGAATATCCACCGCATAACGTTTCTTCATAGGAATATATCCGGTACCACGGCAATCCGGGCATTTGTCCTTGATCACCTTACCGGTACCCTGACAGTCGGGACAGGTCTGTACATTACGCACAGTACCGAAGAAAGACTGCTGGGTAAATACCACCTGACCCTTACCACCACACTTGGTACAGGTCTCAGGGCTGGTTCCGGGCTTCGCACCGGAGCCGTTACAGGTCTTACAGGTTTCCTTTACCGTAAGATCGATCTCTTTCTTGCAGCCGAAAACTGCCTCTTCAAAAGTGATATGAACACTGGTACGGATGTTGGCACCTTTCATGGGGCCGTTATTTCTGGCACCTCTGCTTCTGCCGCCGCCAAAGATATCTCCGAAAATATCTCCGAAAATGTCTCCAAAATCAGCTCCATTGAAATCGAAACCACCGGCACCTCCTGCGCCACCGTCAAATGCCGCATGGCCATACTGATCATACTGACGTCTCTTCTCGGGATCACTCAGCACGGCATAAGCCTCGGAAGCTTCTTTAAATTTCTGTTCTGCCTCCTTGTCTCCGGGGTTCATGTCGGGATGGTATTTTTTCGCCAGTACCCGGTATGCTTTTTTAATTGCAGCATCATCTGCATTCTTATCTACACCGAGGACCTCGTAATAGTCTCTCTTCTGCTCTGCCATTTTTGCACCTCTGTCATTTAAATCTAAAAACGGTTATGCACAGGGCACGCTTTCGCATACCCTGTGCCCCCCTGTTATTCGCAATCACTGTTACACAGCATTTACTGTTATACCACGATTTGCGTTATTTGTGAAGTTTAATTATACTTCTCTGAAATCTCCGTCGATCACATCATCGTCTGCGTTAGATCCAGCATTGCTACCGGCCTGTGCATTCATGTCAGGGCCTGCTGCACCCTGTGCACCCTGCTGTGCCTGAGCAGCCTGCTCATACATCTTGGTGAATACAGACTGAGCACTCTGGGTCAGTTTCTCTTTTGCAGCCTTCAGCTCATCTACATCGCTGTCGCTCATCTCCTGGTCTTTGGTTCTCTCCAGAATAGCCTTCACAGCTTCCAGATCAGCCTGTACCTGGGTCTTGTCACTCTCGGGTACCTTGTCACCTACTTCATTCAGAGCCTTCTCGGTCTGGAATACGAAAGAGTCTGCTTCGTTTCTTGCCTCGATAGCTTCCTTACGCTTCTTATCCTGTGCTTCGAATTCAGCTGCTTCCTTGACAGCCTTCTCGATATCGGAATCGGACATGTTAGAGCCTGCGGTAATGGTGATGTGCTGCTCCTTGCCGGTACCCAGATCCTTAGCGGATACATTTACGATACCGTTGGCATCGATATCGAAGGTAACCTCGATCTGAGGGATTCCTCTGGGAGCTGGAGCAATACCGTCCAGACGGAACTGTCCGAGGGACTTATTATCTTTGGCGAACTGACGCTCACCCTGTACTACGTTGATATCTACTGCGGTCTGATTATCAGCAGCGGTAGAGAAGATCTGGCTCTTTTTGGTAGGAATGGTAGTATTTCTCTCGATCAGTCTGGTAGCGACACCACCCATGGTCTCGATGGACAGGGACAGGGGCGTTACATCCAGTAACAGAATATCACCGGCACCAGCATCACCTGCAAGCTTACCACCCTGGATAGAAGCACCGATTGCTACGCACTCATCAGGGTTAAGAGACTTGCTTGGCTCTTTTCCTGTCATCTGCTTTACCTTGTCCTGTACGGCCGGAATACGTGTAGAACCACCTACAAGTAATACCTGTCCAAGGTCTGCATTTGTAACGCCTGCATCCTTCATAGCGTTCTGTACAGGGATTGCTGTTCTCTCTACGAGGTCATGTGTCAGCTCATCGAATTTAGCTCTTGTAAGAGTCATGTCGAAATGCTTTGGTCCCTCTGCTGTAGCTGTGATGAATGGAAGGTTGATGTTTGTAGTAGTAGCTGAAGACAGCTCCTTCTTTGCCTTCTCAGCAGCTTCCTTTAATCTCTGGAGTGCCATCTTGTCTGTAGAAAGATCAACACCCTCTGCCTTCTTGAACTCGTCAATCATCCACTGTGTTACCTTGTTATCGAAATCATCACCACCAAGGTGTGTATCACCGTTTGTAGATAATACTTCAATGACTCCGTCACCAATCTCGATGATAGATACATCAAATGTACCACCACCAAGGTCATAAACCATAATCTTCTGCTCTTTCTCATTGTCAAGACCATAAGCAAGTGCTGCTGCTGTAGGCTCGTTGATGATACGCTTTACATCAAGACCTGCAATCTTGCCGGCATCCTTTGTAGCCTGACGCTGAGCATCGTTGAAGTAAGCTGGTACTGTGATAACTGCCTCTGTAACCTTCTCACCAAGGTATCCCTCTGCATCAGCCTTTAACTTCTGAAGCACCATAGCTGAAATCTGCTGTGGGCTGTAGCTCTTATCATCAATCTGTACCTTGTAATCTGTACCCATATGTCTCTTGATAGAAGAAATTGTTTTCTCAGCATTTGTAACTGCCTGACGCTTTGCAGGCTCACCGATAAGTCTCTCTCCTGTCTTTGTGAAAGCAACTACTGAAGGTGTGGTTCTTGCACCCTCCTGGTTTGCTATAACTGTAGGTTTTCCACCTTCCATAACTGCTACGCAGCTGTTTGTTGTTCCTAAATCAATACCAATGATTTTGCCCATTTTATTTTCCTCCTATTAAATATAGTGTTTTTACCTGTTTAATATATTTGTAACCATCCGTTGTCTCACATGAATCCCTTAAATGCTGTCTGCATTCATATAAATCTGATTCACTGTCATGTCGGATAGATGTACACATCATTACTGTACTACCGATACCATGCTGTGGCGTACCACTGAATCCTTGTACATATAGCCCTTCTGAAGCTCCTGTGCTACGGTGCCTGACTCGAGTTCATCATTTTCAACCTGCATCACTGCATTGTGGAAATCAGGGTCAAACTCCTGTCCTACGCACTCTATTGGCTTTACACCTGCAGCCTCAAGCTCTGTGAGCATCTGCTTGTAGACCTTATCCATACCTGTGATAAAAGGATCATCCTTCTTATCATCCGGTACTGCTGCAAGACCTCTCTCGAAATTGTCGATTACAGGAAGGATTTTCTCAACTATTGTCTTTGCTCCCATGTCAAACATCTGGGATTTTTCCTTCTCACTTCTCTTGCGGAAGTTCTCGAACTCTGCCATCTGTCTTTTCAGACGGTCGTTAAGTTCTTCTATCTGCTCGTCCTTCTTGTCTTTTTTCTTTTTCTTGAAGAGGCCTTTCTTTTCATCTGACTTTTCATCTGCTTTTGCATCTGCATCAGCTGAAGCATCATCCACTGATTCAGTTTCATTCACATCTGTATCTTTTGCTTCTTCGGCTGCCTGAGTGTTTTCCTCATCAGCTCCTTCAATCTCTATCTCTTCTGCTTTGTTTTCTGCAGTCTCATTGTCGATTGTTTCTTTTTTAATATCCTCTGGCATTTTTGACCACCTTCCTATGTTTCATCCTCAGACTTCTTATAAATTCCATCTAACTGGGATTTAAGAGTCTTTAGATTATCCATTACTTTTTCATAATCCATGCGCTTTGGTCCGACAATTCCTATCGTGCCCTTTACGCCCTCACCCAGATCATATGTCGCAGTGACAACACTGCAGTCCTTCATGGTCTGGATTGGAGATTCATTTCCTATATAAACCTGAATGCCTGTTCCATTGTCCTTCTTCTCGGAATCGGATAGGGATTCAGTAACAAGGCTTGCTAGTTCTTCCTTTTCCTCAAATGCTGACAAAAGTGTCGCTGCATTATTGGAATCCGAAAGCTCAGGATACTTCAAAATATTTGTCGCTCCGCTGGTGTAAATCTTAAGATCCTCACTCTCAGCGAAGGTCTGTGCCAATGCATCAATCACATCAGAGACAATTCCTGAATGAATACCGGCTCTCTCCTTTATGCTTGCAATGTTTCCAAGATTAATCTCGTTCATTGCGAGTCCGTTTAATGAGGTGTTAAGCAGAATGTTGAGCTTAAGTATCGTCTCATTGTCAAGCGGCTCATATAAATCAAGCATCTTGTTTCTGACCATATTATTGTTCATAACAATTACTGCAAGCAGATGCTGATCGTCAACCTGTGAAAGCTGGATGAATTTCACCTTGTTGTGATTGACATCCGGTGCAGAAACGAGTGTGGCATAATTGGTATTGTTTGCAAGTACCTTTGCCGCCTGCTTTAACACCTGCTCCATCTTCTCGGTATTTTCAATGACCAGCTCCTTCATATCAGAAAGCTCTTTTTCCTTCTTATCATTGGTCTCTATAAGATGGTCTACATATAATCTGTAGCCCTTATCCGAAGGAATTCTTCCTGCTGAGGTATGTGGCTGTACTATATAGCCCATCTCCTCTAAGTCGCTCATCTCATTTCTGATTGTTGCCGAGCTTAAATTAAGGTCTGTATATTTTGAAATTGTACGTGAGCCAACCGGCTCTCCTGTGGCGAGATAATTGCGGATGATTGCATCCAGTATGGTAAGCTGTCTCTCGCTCAATTCTAGTTCTTTGTTTTCATTTTCCATTGGTCACACGCTCCATCTGAAGTATGCTTTTAATTTGTTAGCACTCTGTATTTCGGAGTGCTAATTTTTTATCTGTACATAACATACCACCACCTATTAGCAATGTCAACCCTCGAGTGCTAATTTTTTTAATAAAATTTTTGAAACCCCTGATTTTACTGGGGTTTCAGGCTTTATTAATTTTCTATTAAATTGATTTTGACGGTATTTACACCACTTTTACACCATTTTTTCAAGTTTTTCTATTTCCGCATTTGCGTCATACCTATTATTTAGGTGATTATATACATCATGAAAAAGAAAAAGCACTGTAAAACCTGATTGATCCAACGGTTTTCAGTGCTTTTTTAATCTGATCATCTATGCAACCTATTTCCATGAAGTATAAATTAATTGCCTTTTTTCAAATGCTTTCTCTCCACCTTCCATAATATCTACAATTTGTTTATGTGTAGATTTCAGGTCAATATTCCCTTGTGATATATCAATCGTTGTATCTTGATATTCAACGACAAAAATTCTTTCAGCATCACCCAGAACTGGAATGTTAGCATTATGCGTAGCAAAAATAAATTGTATATCTTGTTTCTTTTTCGCAATTGCTGTAATTACTTCATCGTAAATAATTTTATTATCCAAATCATCTTCTGGCTGATCTATAAGAATAATATCATTATCAGACTGCATGAGTATAAACAATATAAGAGCTGACGCACGTTGTCCTATTGAATGGTGTCGCAATAATTTGTCATGATAATATATTTCAACATTATTGGAAACCTGATTCTTCAGAAGATCCGCATACTGATCTTGCAATTTTTTATCAAGCTTTGTATATTCTGAGGATGAAATAATTTCCTTGATTTTCATACCATCACATAATATCCAGTCTTCTATAAGCTCCACATAATCTCTAAACGCGTCACATAAGGATTGATATTTTATTTCAGAAATACCTGACCCCCTAAAATCAGACTTCATCTGTGATTTAAAATTATCTCTGTCACCTTTAAAATCAATAGTGATTTTTAATTCATTTTGTGATTCATTAATTTTCTGAATTTCAAGTTTATATGCATTGAATTGTTCTAACAATATATCATTTCTTTCACGCATTGCTTTCTTGAATGCACTTTCTATTTGTTTTTTGGATTTAGCTCGTTCATCTAGTTGCTGTAAATTCTCTTTATATTTTTCCAGCTCTTCTGTCATTTTGACAAATCCATCAATATCTAACGTATCATCTTTGATTTCTCTTTTTATTTCAGCAAATTCATCAGATAATCCATCTATTTTTTTCGATAACATTTCCACTACATCTGCAAATTCTAACGAATTACTTTCTATCTGCGTGACGGCTTCTCCAATTTTTAAAATTTCATTTCCAATTGCACTTAAAATATCACTTGCCTTCTTTATAATATCAGAATTATAAATACTTTCCACGCCCTGCAAGCCTAAAGTCACATCTTTATTATTATCATAACACTTTTTTAATTCCCGTACTGCTGAATCAATTCGTCCTTTTACAGAATCTAACTTTGCTTTATCTGTTGTGTATCCAGTTTGTTTTTTTAATTTTTCTGCAACGCCTTTTTCCTTGTAAATAGACATTTTATGCTCAACTTCAGATTTTTTAATTTTGCATTCCTCAATCTGCTCTGGAATTTTATTCGCATCTAATAATTGAGAAACCGATGTTGTCAACTCCTTCACACAAGATGTTATTTCTGCACTTTTCCCTATTTTTCCACCAACCAATTTCTCAAGAAGACCATTTTCATGATCAGCACTATTTGATAGATCTTTTTGCCCAAAATATTGAATTCCATCAAACAAGCTTGACGGTTGTATGTTTAAGTCAAGTCCATTTTCATCTATAACATTACTCTGTTCTCCGTATATACGACTAACAATATAATGTTTGCCATGTTTATCAACAACAGATAATGTTGCTTTTCCTCCTGAGCCAAAAATATTTTTTATCAGTGATTCTTTATATTCTTTATCTGTTTGCAACGGCAAATCAAATATATAACGAATTGCTTCAAGCACAGACGACTTTCCACTTCCGCGAATTCCAATTAACGAATTAAGCTCTGATGAAAATCTAATAGTCTGTCCATCAAATTTTCCGCCTTGAAAACTTATAGATTCAATATACCCATGTTTTCTTTCCGGTAATGATTCAGCAACTCTACTTTTATAGTCCTGTAATGCAAATTTAATCGCCGCATATGAATATTCTCCAATTTTTAAATATGTTTGTTTATCGCCTTTTCCAATATCTTTCAATGATTTAGGATCCGATCCCTCTATAAGAGCTGGAATATAGCCAAAACAACGATTAAATTTATTTATATTATCCCTTGTCCTCGATTTTTGTATTCCTAAAACTCGTTTTCTAAACGGAGCAAGTCCTGAGAGCGATTCTAAAAGACCGCCTCCACATTCGTTAAACAAACCACTGCCTTGATCAACATGGGCAAATATTACAAAATAATCTTTTCCATACTCTTCCAGTTTTTCCAATGTGCTTTTTAAATCATAACAACATTTTGTATTTCTATTTTCAGGATTAGATATTGTTGCAAATGCGGCTGTTAAAAATGTTTGAATGTGATTATTACCATTTTCTAACCATTCATCAGGATTAAAAACTATAAGAGTATGTATACCATTAGCTCCCTCTTTAACAGTCAATTCCACACCAGGTAATATAAATATTTTTTCTTTGCTTGCTGCCCTTTTTAAGGCTTTATATTCATCTTTGTCAAATTTATTATGATTGGTAATAACTCCAACAGAAATATTAGCTTGTTTCAATGCCGAAATATATGATTTCACAAAATCATTTGGTTCACCACTATATGAAAATTCTTTATCTTTTTGTGTATGCAGATGAAAATCTGCCCTTAAGAATTCAAGTCCTGATTCAAACATTCTATCCCTCCTTATATCATTCTACCCCCAACGCCTTAAACACTGCATCTTCCGCACTCTGATACGGAATTAGCTGAAATGCACTCATCAGATCAGCTGGAACGCTTGCAAAATCAACAAATGAGGTACTTGGAATCAGCACCTTCTTTGCACCGCTATCCAGGCACACTTGAAGCGTGTTTGCAAGTTCATCCACCTTTATCATTGTGCCACTAATTGTTATATCTCCCAACACTGCCAAGTTGCTGACAACAGGCTTTCCAAGGGCAATCGAACAAAGTGCAATCAATGTTGGAAGTGCCAATTTGTCTGTCATACCGATACCCTGCAAATCCTGATAATTGATGATGTAATCCTTGGTTGAGGTGCTGATAGAGCCACTGATCCGATTGCCGTTGGCTTTCAGATAATTAAATGCCGTGTTCACCGCTTCCTTGCATTTAGAATCACTGCCTAAGCCAGTCCGTTCAATTTTGCCATTGCCCGGAAGCATCTGGCTTTCCAAACGGAATACACCAATCATACCACTTTTTCCTCTGGATACGGTATAAACCTGTCCCGGATTACACATTCCATCCGGTATCAGCTTACCGCCACCCTGTTCTGGTACGGAAACATAATGTTCTGACATATCTTCTAAATCTATATAGGAGAAGTTCACATCATAAAACTCCATACCACCCAGCTTCTTCAATTGCTCCTTGACACGGCGACGCATTTCCAATGCAATCTGAATAATTTCTTCCAGTTCTTCTTTGGTAAACTCACCATTTGGGTACATCAACTTCAGATAACCGTCTATCATACGACGAACCGCAATTGTATCACGCTGATTCAGATTTCTCCCCAAGCGGAAGTAGTGATCAAGTGCATCTCCATATTGCTCCTTGCGAAGCTCTCGGATGAACTCTGCCAAATAGTCACTGATAAAACCGTAATCATCGGTAAAATGCTCCGGTCTGAACTTCGGTATCTCCCATCCTGGAAGATAACAATGCATACGATCAAGAAATGCTGTATCTGTTCCCATTTCCTGCGGGAAAGGTGCAAACAGACTGGACGTTTTCAACAGCACTTCCACACTCTGATTGATATTTCCCACAAATACCATGGACGCAGTAGCAGCTTTTTCTTCTTTGCCACGGGCAAAAGAGCCGGATGCCATGTAATCCTTCATAATCTGAATGCCATCTTTATCTTTAAACTTGATACCTGCCACTTCATCAAAGGCTACACAATCCCATAAGCCGACCAGTCCGACCGTTTTGCGTCCCATATTGTAAAACAGGTTTGCAACCGTCGTCTGTCCACCGGAAATTAAAATACTGTTCGGTGAAATCTCTTTGTAAAGATGAGATTTACCGGTACTTCTCGGTCCCAGCTCACAAAGATTAAAGTTGTTTTCAACTAATGGAATCATGCGGGTCAGGAGCAGCCATTTCTCACGATATGTAAATTCATCCGGTTCCATTCCGATAGAACGAAGAAGGATATCCAACCATTCATCTTTCGTAAAAGCTTTTCGTCCCTGCTTCAGTTCATCAATATCAATGTGCGGCATCTGGATCGGTGTCAGCTTACGGATACTGATTGGTGAAATATCTTTCTGCTTTTTCTGTTTGGAACGAAGTGGATTTCCATCAATGTCCTCAATACCAAAATTATTGTCGCCTTCAACCTCATAATCCAGCTGAACAATACACCAGATACCGCCGCAGAGCAGGCGATCAAATTTTTCCGGATATTCGTCGGCAATTGGTACATTACCAACGCCCAAATTAGAAAACTCTGCAAAAAAGCAATCCTTTTTCATATCCAGTCGAACAGTCACCATATCAATGATCGTGTGACTACCTTTTTTACGCAACTGAGACAGAATCTTCTGTGATTCATCCGGGCGTACAAAGTTGTCAGCAAGAATACGCTTCACATTCTGTACGCCTTTCTCTATAACAGTCTCATCATCTGAACTGCAATACTGTCCCAACAAGAACTCAAGAACATACACCGGGACATTCGCCCCTTCTTTAATTTTCTTTGTCAGGTCTTTCCGAACAATCTTACCGTCAAAGTTCTGACGGAGCTTGTTCTTTATTTCTTCGCGGGTACTTTCACCCTCTGCAAATTGCTCCATCTTTCTCTCCTCCTGCGGCATTAACTAAAAAAATCAAACTCGTCCACCGCAAAGGCGATGTCAATCTGAAATGGCTCCCGCTGTGGCATCTGTAATCCCTGTTCATCTGCAATTACCAGATAATAAGTAGCTGTATTGCTGTATTTCAGAGATTTCAAATTAAACTGACAACGGAAAGTTCTTTCTGCACCATTATCGCTGGTCTTATCTGCAATAATCTTCTGAATATCACTAATCTGCTTGCCGTCCTCATCTGTAAAGTAAACCTGATAGGTTGCAGCTTGACGGTTTGTACTGACCGCATCTTTTTGATAGAAGTTCAATGAAAAAATCATATTGCTAATCTTACGGTTTGCGGACAGTAAATTGACCGTTACCGGCTTAGTATCATATTTCTGTTTATTACGCTTGTATTCCATAGAATCATTACGGAGATAATGATACTCAATCACCGGAACAACCATTTCCTGCAAACTGATACCACCATGCACAAAATTCATACCGCCGCCATTCATTTTGATACGAATACTTTCTCTCGGTGCAAATCCATCAAATTCTGTATTTCCGCCCAGGAATTTTACAGGCATCAAGTAATCTGGTTGCACACCCTTCTGCATAATTGCATATCTTCTGCCATACTCCACACATCGCTTGATACTTTCTTTTTTTGTAATGTCAGAGTTTGTTACATTCACATCAAAAAAGCCTCTTTTATCTACTTTGTCCTCTTCCTTCAAAGGACTGTATGTATAAAGAAATCCATGGTCTGCCGTAATTAGAATATTCGTTCCACCAAATTCATTTACAATGATACGCACAAGATTCTTCAATTCTGAAATTGCCTTGTCACACGCAGCAAAAACTGCAGTATCCGAAGTGTGGCTGGCTTCATCAATGGTATCGTGGTAAATATAGACCACATCCATACCTTTTACCAAAGCACTTCTTTCCGCTCGTTTCATAGCAATGATGTCATTATACTTTAAAGCCACGCTTGCCGAATCTTCTGTTTTCAGAACCTTATCCCTATAAGTACTTGCCGTAGACTGTCCATCTGCCAAAACCGTCAAAATATCGTTCCAAACCTCTACTGTCAATTCTTTGTGCGGCAACAAAGCTGCCATACCAAACTTT
>ENA-OZLH01000825-OZLH01000825.1-human-gut-metagenome-genome-assembly--contig:-NODE-825-length-15978-cov-6.099604_pt1 | contig 15978 bp, 9 predicted proteins | sample MGYA00244832_ERZ653776 | MGnify/ENA primary metagenome ERZ653776 (study PRJEB26926, sample SAMN06165218) | human gut metagenome | biome: ENVO:00009003; feature: ENVO:2100002; material: ENVO:00002003...
CGAGATCATGCCTAGTCTCGTGGGCTCGGAGATGTGTATAAGAGACAGAGATCGCGGTACACTCATCTTCGTGAAAAGCAACATACTGTGCAATATTTAGGACAAATGCCGTTTTTCCCATGGAAGGTCTTGCTGCGACTAAGATCAGGTCTGACGGCTGCAGTCCCGACATCTTATAATCTAAATCGATAAAGCCTGTCGGGATCCCGGTCACATTTCCCTTCGTCTTTGCCGCTAACTGAATCTTTTCTAAGGCATTTAATACAACATCTTTGATCGGAACATAGTCTCCGCCACCCTGATTCTGTAGGAGTGTAAAAATGCTCTTTTCCGTATCGGCAAGGATGTCCTCCACCGGGTCTTTTTGTGCATATGCTGCATTTTCGATACCTTCGGTCGTGCGGATCAGCTCCCGTAACAGTGCCTTTTCTTTTACGATATTTGCATAATATTTGATATTTGCAGAAGTTGGTACTGCTGCCACGATGTTTCCCACATACTCTAAACTGCTGACTTCCGGCGGTACATTTTTCTCCTTTAAACGGTTCTGCAGAGTAACTAAATCTACCGGCTGTCCATCGTTAAACAGCTCTAACATCGCTTCAAAGAGTATCCCATACTGCTTGTGGTAAAAATCTTCTGTTGTTAAAATCTCGGATGCCGCCATGACTGCTTCTCTGTCCATGATCATGGAACCGATGACAGACTGTTCTGCCTCTAGGCTGTTTGGCATTACCCGCTTGATTACGGATTCTTCCATCAGAATTCTCCTCTTTTACTCTTCTGTTACTTTTACACGCAGTGTTCCTGTTACCTTCGTATGAAGTCTGATCGGTACATCATGGTAACCTAAGGAACGTATCGGCTCTTCTAACTGCATTTTTTTCTTATCCAGAGCAAAACCAATCTGCTCTTTTGCTGCGGCCGCAATCTCTTTGGTGGATACGGAACCAAAGATTTTTCCACCCTCTCCGGTCTTAATCTTTACTTCTACTACTTTGCCTTCAAGGTCTTTTGCAAGCTCCTGTGCTTTTTCTAAGTTCTCCTGTGCCACTTTATCTGCATGCTGATTCTGTAATTTGAGATCATTCAGATTCTTTGCGGTTGCCTCTACTCCTAATTTTTTCGGAAGAATCATGTTCCGTGCATAACCCGCACTGACTTCTACGACATCTCCTTTTTTTCCTAATGTTTTTACATCCTGTAATAAAATAACTTTCATTGTCAAATATCTCCTTCTTCTATCATTTTATCAATGGTCTCTTTCAATGCACTGACTGCTTCATGCATATTCGTGTGGTCAAACTGTGCTCCCGCAGAATTAATATGACCGCCTCCACCGAGAAGAATCTGGCTTGGCGTGTGGACTGCGAGTACGGTGCTACTGCCGGCAAGTTTGAGCTGGCCGCCTGCGCCAAGAAGAACGGTCTGGACGCTATTCACGACACCGTCCATGAGATGGCCCGCGACGAGGCCCGCCACGGCAAGGCTTTCGAGGGCCTGCTGAAGCGTTACTTCAACAAGTAAGAAAGTCTGTATATCCGTGCTGGAGCCAGTTTCGGTAATGGCAAAAAGCTAGTAAAACCAGCGGTTTCCGGCACAAAAGATACGCAGTAACAGAAATGCGGTTCACTGATTGGAGTGAGCCGCATTTTTGCGTCTATATGCTGGCTCGGTGAAATCCGTGGGAACATTGTGGGAACATTTCTCTGCGAGGAGAGATTTTCTAAAATGTTCCCACGAAAATGCCGAAAAACCCAGACGCCATGCGGGTTTGCGGGCACTTCACCTAACTAAAATCCGTGGGAACATTTTTTGCCGTCTTTTCAGATGCCTGCTATACTCTCATTAGAAAATCAATCTATGGGAGGACCCAGAAATGAAAGGTAGCGTCAGAAAAAAGCGAAAAAACGCATGGTCTTATCGTATTGACTTGGGTACGGTCGATGGTAAGCGCAAGCAGGTTGAAAAGGGCGGCTTCAAGACAGAACGCGAAGCGACCAAAGCAATGCAGGATGTACTCTATCACCTGAACAACACCGGCGACTATGTGGAGAATAAGAAAGTTTCTTTCCACACCGTCTATGAAGAGTTCATCGAACGCGAGGGTAAAGCTACCAGAGCCTATGCGACCTTGAAGAGATACGATTCCCTCTATCGGAACCATATCAAGGACGAGTTCGGGCCGCTGTATGTCTACCAAATTTCGGACACTATGATTATCGACTTCTTAAATCAGAAGCGGATAAAGTACAGCGAGGAGTATGTGAAGGGAATGTACAAGTTCTTCAATGTGATCCTTCGCTATGCCCACGACCACAAGTATACGAAAAAGAATGTGATGGACTTGGTACCGCCCCCTCCTGATCCGCGCCATGTGGGTGACATCGTGACTTATAACCGCAAGGAGTTGGAGCAGATGATCGAGCGTATCGAATCCACCCGTTCCAAAATCGCATTCCAGCTTGGATTGCAGGCCGGTCTGCGGGAAAGTGAGTGCTTTGCCCTCACATGGAGTGACATCGACTTTGAGAAGAAAAAGATCAAGGTCTGCAAACAGCTTCTCTATCAGGATAAGCAGTGGTGCTTTGCACCGCTGAAAACGGTCAATTCCTATCGGTCTGTGAATATCACAGCCGAATTTGCCCAATATCTTGCGGACATGAAGATGCAGCACGACGCAGAGCGCAAACTGTACGGTGATGGCTACAAGCGCAACTTCGTGACGGACCGGCGCGAGCCTAAGAAAGAGAAGATCATCGAAGTTCCGGACTTCATCAATGTCAAAGCCAACGGCGAGATGCTGACCACCAACGGTGCAAAGTTTCTTGCCCGTATCATCAAGAAAGACTTGGGTATCCACTTCAAGTTCCATAATTTGCGGCATACCTACGCCACAGTGCTGGCGGAAAACGGACTCAATCCCCGTTATGTGCAGGAAATGCTGGGGCATTCCAAATTGGAGTTCACTCTGCGGTACTACACGCACATCACAGAGAAGATGTCTGATGCCGCAGAAAACGCACTGACGGCGGCATTTCGATTTGACTGAATCGTAATAGTATATAACAACTTCATAGGCAGCATCAGCGGAGTATTTCATTTGTTTGAAATGCTCCGCTTTTTTATGCAAAAAATCAGAAAGAAAGGATGGAAAAACCTATGCAGACCATAGCAATCGTGAACCAAAAGGGCGGCGTGGGCAAAAGCACCACGGCGGTCAATCTGGGTGCGGGACTGGTACGGCAGGGCAAGCGTGTCCTGCTCATCGACGCAGACAGTCAGGCAAACTTGACCGAAATGCTTGGCTGGCAGCAGCCGGACGAGCTCTCCCCCACGCTGGCCACCATGCTGGAGCGTATCATCTCAGACCGCCCCATCGAGCCGCAGAACGGCATTCTCCACCACAAGGAGGGCATGGACTTACTGCCTGCCAACATTGAGCTTTCCGGCTTAGAGGTGTCCCTTGTGAACACCATGAGCCGTGAAACCGTACTCCGTACCTATCTGAGCGAGGTCAAGCGGCAGTACGACTACATTCTGGTGGATTGCAGTCCGTCCCTCGGTATGCTGACGCTGAACGCGCTGACGGCGGCAGATCGGGTCATTATCCCGGTGCAGTCCCATTATCTTCCCGTGAAAGGCTTGGAGCAACTGCTCCGCACAGTGAGCAAAGTACAGCGGCAGCTCAACTCCAATCTGAAGATCAGTGGCATCCTCATCACGATGGTAGACAACCGCACGAATTTCGCAAAGGAGATCAGCCAACTTGTGCGGGATACCTACGGCAAGGCGATACGAGTGTATGACACAGAGATACCGCGCGGCATCAAGGCGGCAGAAATGAGCGCCGTGGGTGCCAGCATTTTCAGCTTTGAACCCCGAAGCGCCGTGGCAAAAGCCTATGAGCAATTCACAAAGGAGGTGCTGGAGCATGAAAAGTGCCGCGAAAAACATTCAGCTCGCCAGCTATGACGATTTGTTCAAGACGGATGAAGAACGGCTGTCAGACACGCAGGAGCGTGTGCAGAGCCTGCCGCTTGACCGGCTTATGCCGTTTCCAAACCATCCATTCAAGGTGCTGGACGATGAGAAAATGCAGGAAACCGTGGAGAGCATCAAGGAACGGGGTGTTTTAGTCCCCATTCTGGTACGCCCCACAAATGACGGCAATTTTGAAATCGTATCGGGACATCGCCGTCATCACGCCAGCCTGCTTGCGGGTAAGACCGAGATACCGGCTATCGTGCGGGAAATGGACGATGATACCGCGATTTTGCTTATGGTGGACAGTAACTTGCAGCGCGAGGAACTGCTTCCATCCGAGAAAGCCTTTGCGTATAAGATGAAGCTGGACGCGATGAAACGGCAGGGACAACGGACGGATTTAACTTGTGCGCGAATTGCACACAAGTCAGACGGTATAAAATCGCGTGATATTTTGGCGGAGCAGGTTGGAGAAAGCAAAGACCAAATCCGACGCTATATCCGTTTGACCAGTCTTGTCCCTGACCTGTTGAACCGTGTGGATAACAAGACGATTGCGTTCAATGCGGCGGTGGAGGTGTCCTATCTCACCGAACCGGAACAGAAAATGCTCTGCGATGCTATTGAGCGCGAGGAGTGTACGCCCAATCTCAAACAGGCGCGACGGCTCAAGCAGTTCAGCCAAGATGGGAAACTGGACGAAAATGTAATAGATGCAATCATGACTGAGGAAAAGCCCATCGAGGACAAGCTGGTTCTCAAAGGTGATGTGCTGGCAAAATATTTTCCAAAAACTTATACGCCGTCACAAAAGCAGAAAGTCATTGTGAAACTGCTGGAGGACTGGCACAAGCGGCAACTCCGGCAACAGGAGCGTTAGGCTCTGCATGGGTTTTCCCCTTACAATCCCTTTTCCTAACTAAGCCGAAAGAGAAGAAAAACTTACTGTGCCGAGAAAGAATATTCTTCTTTCGGCCAAGTAAAAAAACGAGGAGGCATGAGAATGAACGAAAAAGAGCAGGTCAATGAGGGCTATGTCATTATCGAGAGCGTGACCGTCGGCAACGCCCGGTTCGTCATCGGAGAAAATCCGAACAATCAGGCAGCGCCCTATGTCACATGGCAGGCCAATGTAAAAAATGACCCGAATAACTTTTTCTGGGGTCACTACTGCGCGACCAAATTGGGCGCAGTTGCAGACTTCGGCAGGCGTATCACGGAGGAGGCCGAATTTCTCCGTGAACGGGCAAAATCCAAAGCGCCGCAGATACCAGAGCGAGGTGATGAACGATGAGCAGACACGATGCAAACCGCCTGACCTACGATGAGGTGACGATTTTCGGCGTACCTGCCCTGTTCACCGACTTGCGTGTTGACCGCTCTACCGTGCCGGATGGCGTGTACCGCTACGAAGTCCGGTACAGCGACGAATACGGCGGTGAGCCGGTAGAACTGGCACGCGGTATCATGGTGGATTTTTTCGGCACTGTCCTGATGCGGGAGCCGATCCAGTTACCCATCAGCGGCGGTCTGGAACTGAACGACGGTGATCTAGATTTCCAATCCGGCTGTTTCTCGCTGGCAGAGTTTCAACAGGAATATCCCGTCAGCAAGAAACAGGTCATCGACTTTTTCATAGCCGATGACACTGCGCTGCACGACTTTTGTTACTCCCAGAGTGAGGAACAGGACAAGTCTGCGGGCTGCGTGGGACACCTGCGGGGTGATTTTGGCAGCGGCAAGCAGTTTTATACAACATGGTGGCCCCACCAGCATAACACGCTGAACACGCCAGAGTTTAAGGCCGATATTGACCGTACCGTGAATTGGCTGCGGGAGCAGCCGGATTCTCCGCTGCACGATCTCAATGCCATGCAATTTTGCTATAAGCGATACCGAAATAGCTGTGAGATCAAAAATGCAGTGCTTCCGTCCTGCGCGTTTCTGGTGGAAAGCAAGCAGTATGTGTATATGCTGCGCTGTACGCCGACAAAGGGCGATTATAATTTTTATATGTACTGCTATCAGCGTGCTGCCTTCGAGAAATACCGCGCACAGCTGAAAAACAAAGCGCGCTCCCATGCTAAGAAGCGAGCGGAGCCGGAGCGATAGGAGGTGTTCCCTTGCCGACCAAATTTCAGTTCATCACCGAACTGTACGACCAGACTGTGCAGAGCGTCACCGGCAGCTATCAAAGCTGGACGGGCTTTCTCCGCGCGGCCTGCTATAACTACAAATGTCCCTTCGATGATCAAATTCTGATCTACGCCCAGCGCCCGGACGCTACGGCGGTCCTTGAGATGGAGCGTTGGAACCGTCAGTTTGGCCGCTGGGTCAATCGTGGGTCCAAGAGCATCGCCGTATTTGGCGATGACGGGCAAAACTGCCTGAAACTCTATTTTGATGTTTCGGACACCCATGCGTCCCGTTTTGCCCGTCCGCTGCCCATCTGGACGATGCACCCGGCCTTTGAGCCGGAGGTCATCGAAACCTTAGAAGCCACCTTCGGCAACCTGACCGAAAAAGAAAATCTTGCGGACGCCGTGCGCTCTGCCTGCCACAATGCCGTGGCAGACAACATCACGGACTACCTGCAAGACCTGCGGGAGTGTCGGGAGGACAGCCTGCTGGAGGAACTGGACGATCTGAACCTTGAGGTTTTCTACCGGGACGCGCTGGAGGTCAGTGTGGCATATATGCTGATGACCCGGCTGGGCTTACGGGCAGACGATTATTTTTCGCCCGATGAGTTTGCCCACGTTTATGAATTCAATACGCCCACCACCATCAATGCCCTGGGCATCGCCACCAGCGACATCGCGGAGATGGGGCTGCGGGAGATCAGCCGAACGGTCATACAGGCCCAGCGGGATCAGTTTTTTGCAAACCGTGAAAAAAGCAGATATGATGACCACACAGAACAACACGAAACACCCCATGAAAGGAGCGAACAGCATGGAGGTCACTTACAGGATGCAGAACGGCTATCAGGTGCCGAACCTGCTGATGCCGCAGATGCCGGAGGTGCATCTGGGCAAGTACGCGGAACTGCGGAGAGAGTACCTGAAGAAGCGCCGCAGAGTGCTTTACACCAACCTCAAGACCAGCGGCGCTCTGGCGGAGCATCTGGCAGAGATCGAGCAGACCGCGCGGAAGATGGTGGAGCAGACCGTGGCGCGGATGGCACAGGCCGAGGGCGTGACGGAGGAGCTGAAAGCGACCGATCCCCTGCGCTGGACAGGTCTGATGAACAATCTCCGGCACAGCGCGGAGGAGCTGGTGCTCAGCGACCTGATCTACGCCTGACAACCGAAGAACCCACAGAGGCAGGAAGTGATGAGCTTCCTGCCTTTGTCGATCACAGCGGAGATTATGTGCTGCTGGACCGCCTGCGCGCTGACTGTGACTACTTCCTTGGCGCTGGTGGCCGGAGTGAAAAGCATTTGTGGGCAGGCAGTGTCTACGCGCAGATCAAAAAAATGCGGGAGCTGTATGACGCCCTCCCGGAAAAACCGGAATGGCTGACCGCAGAAGCCATTGACCGCTACGCCGCGCAGATGGCCGCACCCTATCAGGTCGCTGCCTATCACCATTTTGAAAACGGCTTTGACGATAAGCTGGACTATCAGACGCTGGAAGAAGCAGAGGCCGCAGCGCAGGGCTATGTTGCCGGTACGATGGAGGAAGATGGTTTTGCCTATGACGGCGCTGCCGTGTATGATGCCGAAACACGCCAGTGCCTCCGCGTCTACGGTGATTATCCGGACGAAAAGGCGCAGGAACAGGCAGCAGCCTTTGCACTGGAGCATGACACCGCACAGCAAAATACCGCAGAACTGCCCGCCTTTCTGGATATGCATCTCATTGAAGCGAATCTGCTGGACGACGGTGGACGCAAGCACAAGCGGCAGGAGATCTTTGAATACTTTCAGGCGCACAAGAGCCTTGCGGAACGGACAGAATTTCTCAAAAACAGCTACAACGACATATGGGTGGAAGTCCTGACCGACGGTGTTCGGACAGGCTACCACGCCGAGAAGGACGGACTTTTGATGTGGGAGGGCAGCTACCTCTCCCGCACCTCAGAGTCCGTTTTTTCATGGTCGGTCATCACCGAAATGACCGAGGGCCTGATCGAGCGCGGCGAGTACAAAATCAAGCTGGGCCTGCAAAATGCCCCAATCGTCGCGGAGCAGCTTGCCCTATTCGACATGGGCGGCGACGCCCCGGTGTACGAAGCTCCGGCAGACGCACCCTCCGGCATTCTTGCCCCGGCCCGCACGGTGCCGCAGGAGGTCATTGATCTGGCGCTCTGCACAGGCGGCAATGAACCCAACAGTGCGGAGCGCATCGCCGTATTTTATATGCGGGAGCGGCCAGAATCGGAAAATATATCATTTCTGCGCCGGGAGTTCGGCAGAGAGAACGGGCGCGGCATTGAATACGAAGGCCACAAATATGCCGTGTGGTTTCTGGAGGACGGCATCCACCTCGCCCAAGGCGACAGCGTCCGCACAGGGTACAGTAGAACCGTGATCACATGGGAACAGGCATCGGCCCGCATTCTGGAGCTGCTGGAGGCGGGGACTTATCTCTCCGCGTCCGAGCTGGCGCAGGCCCCGGACAAGGTGCTGCACGAAGCAATGGACGCGCTTTTGATGACGGCCCGTGACCTAAACGAAGAAGGCCGCGCACAGGGACTTCTCCCACAGACTTTGGCCATCCACGACCAGCACAAGGGCTACCCGGAATTGGACGAGGATATGGTGGCGTTCGCTAAGACGGATGGTGGCCTACAAATGCTGGCACAGGAATATCATGCCTTCCTTGACGCCTACGCCGCAGCCCCGGAGATTATGCGTTTCCGTGTCAGCGGCTATAACACGCACCGGATCGGTGTTGTGCTGGACGGTCTGCCCTACCCGGAGCGGCACTTTAACGCCCAGCCCAGCTTCCTGCGGCAATGCAAAATGTTCATCACCCAGGACGAGATCGACCATTACTTTTTGCGGGAAGGCGTTGAAAGTCGGCTGGCGATCTATTCCCATTTCTGCTATCCCCACACGCCGGAGGAACGTCAGAAGTTCATCAAGGGCAGCTTTGGCGAGTACAGCGGCGGAGCCCGCGCCGGGTATGGATACACCAAGACTTACAAGGGGCTGGACTACGAACGGGACTACAATTCCAAGAAATATGATACCGTCCATCTGACGATCCCCAATGTGGTCAAGGAGTATGAGCGCCTGATCGCGCAGAAACGCTTCCCTGGTGAGGATGCCATCGCAAAGATCCCAGAGTATGAGCGGAGACAGGTGGCGCGGGCCATTTACTCCAGCCTGTACAATGCACCGGACAATGTGCCGCGTCCCTATTACATGGGCATGGATTATTATCAGACGGTACCGCTGATTGAAGAAGAATTGCAGGATAGGTCCACTGCAATGTGGCTCATGGACGCATTGAATGCCCGGTTGGGTGAAATGCAAAAAGATGACCGCCACTATGAATTTGTCCATGAAACTCATTTTCAACTTTATGCCTATGTAAACGGTGAGTTCAGCCTGTTCAATCACCGGCATGATGCTCCTCAGCAGGAACGCAGCTTTGTGGAGCAGGTCGCAGAGGATGCAGCACGGCTTGCCGCAGAGCAGCCGCCCGCCTATGAGCGGTTCAGCGTGATCGAAACGGACGACGGCTACGCCGTCTGGGACGATATTCGGGACGAAATTTATGTTGACAGCGAGGGCGTCCGTGAGACCTTCCCCAGCGAGTGGCAGGCCGAGGATTATCTGGAGCAGGTCAGAAAGGCGGTCAGCGAAAAGGAAGCGGCGGAATGGCTCTATGTGGAGCAGTCCAGGAACACCGCAGCGAAGCCGGAGCAGCCGCAGTCCGAACCTGTTTCAACTGCCGATCCCGTTATCGTTGGCACACGCCTGACCATAGATGGGCGGCAGTTTGAAGTGGACAGCGTAGACGATCATACACAAAATGTATCGCTGCGGGATGTGACCTTTGAAGGCGGGACGGGCTTTCCCATCTTCCGAAAGGAATCCATCGACTATGTCCGCGCTCACATGGAGCAGCCGGACATGGTGCGGGAAACCGCGGCACCGCAGACGGACGAGCCGCCTGCGGTACTCACCCCGCCGAAAAAGAAAAAGCAAAACGCGCTTGCCTATCCGCTGGACGCGGATGGCCGGAACTACCGCATCACCGATGACCACATCGGAGAGGGCGCGCCGCTGGAGCGTTTTCAGCGCAATCTGGACGCGATCCGTACCCTGAAAACCGTGGAGGCGGAGAACCGAGCCGCCACAGCGGAGGAACAGGCGGTGCTGGCACAGTATGTGGGCTGGGGCGGTCTGGCGGACTTCTTTGACGAAAAAAATCCTCGTTACGCTGAACTGAAAGAACTGCTTACCGATGCCGAATACGCCGCCGCCCGTGAATCCACGCTCACGGCGTTCTTTACGCCGCCTGTGGTCATCCGCGGCATCTATGCCGCCCTGGGGCAGATGGGCTTCACGCAGGGCAACATTCTGGAGCCAGCCTGCGGTATCGGCAATTTTCTCGGTATGCTGCCGGAAAGCATGAGCGGCAGCAAGCTCTACGGCGTGGAGCTGGATGATCTCTCCGGGCGCATCGCCCGCCAGCTTTATCAGAAAAGCAGTATTGCAGTGCAGGGCTATGAGAAGACTTCCTTCCCGGATAACTTTTTCGATGTTGCCATCGGCAATGTGCCGTTCGGCCAGTTCCATGTGCCGGACAAGCGCTATGACCGGTTGAATTTTCCTATCCATGAGTATTTCATCGCCAAGGCGCTGGATCAGGTCAGACCGGGCGGCGTTATCGCCGTTGTGACCTCCAGCTTCACCATGGACAAGCGCACTGCCAGCGCACGAAAATACATCGCGCAGCGAGCGGAGCTGCTGGGGGCCATCCGCCTGCCCAACAATGCGTTCAAGGCCGCGGCGGGCACCGAGGTGGTTTCAGACATTCTGTTCCTGCAAAAGCGTGAGCGCATGGTGGATATAGAACCCGAATGGGTACACCTTGCCACCAACGAGGACGGCATCCAGATGAACAGTTATTTCATCGACCACCCCGACATGGTGCTGGGCGAGATGAAGATGGTGTCCGGGCCGTTCGGCCCCACGCCTACCTGCGAGCCGTACCCGGAGCAGCCGTTGGAAGCGCTGCTGGCGGAAGCTGTTCAGAATGTCCACGGCGAGATCACCGCTTATGACCGGGAGGAAGAACTGGAGGGCGAGGATCATTCCATTGAGGCCGATCCTGCTGTCCGCAATTTTTCCTATACGCTGGTGGACGGGCAGATCTACTACCGTGAAAACAGCCGCATGAACCCGGTGGAGGTATCCAAGACGGCAGAGAGCAGAATCCGCGGCATGATCGAGCTGCGGGACTGTGTGCGGACGCTGTTGGAATACCAGACCGAGGACTATCCCGATGAAGAAATCAAGGCGCAGCAAGCCAAGCTGAATACCCTCTACGATGCCTTCACCAGAAAATACGGACTCATCAATTCCCGCGGTAACGCCATCGCGTTTGACCAGGACAGCTCCTACTTCCTGCTGTGTTCACTGGAAATTCTGGACGAGGACCGGAACCTGAAAAGAAAGGCGGACCTGTTCACCAAGCGCACCATCCGCAGTCACAAACCCGCCGAAAAGGTAGATACAGCGGTGGAGGCGCTGGCGCTGTCCATTGGCGAAAAGGCCCATGTGGATATGGACTATATGGGCAGGCTCACCGGCAAGGATGAGGAAACACTGTTTTCCGAGTTGACCGGCGTGGTGTTCCTGAACCCCGCTTACACCGGCGAAAACGATGGGCATGAGAAATACCTGCCTGCGGATGAATACCTCTCCGGCAATGTGCGTCAGAAATTGGCGGTTGCCCAAGGCAAGGCAAAACAGGACCCGCAGTATCAGATCAACGCCGATGCACTCGCACAGGTGCAGCCCACCGACCTCACTGCCAGCGAGATCTCCGTCCGGCTGGGCGCTACATGGCTGGACACCGAATATGTCCGCCGGTTTATCTTTGAAACGCTGGGGACACCCCGCAGCGCGCAATGGAGCATAAAGGTCCACTATTCCGGTATCACCGGTGAGTGGCGCATTGAAGGTAAAAGCACGGATCGCGGCAATGTGAAGGCCATCAGTACCTACGGCACCAAGCGCATCAACGCCTATGAGATCATTGAGGACACCCTGAACCTGAAAGATGTCCGCATTTTTGATTATGTGTACGATGCCGATGGCAGGAAAACCGCTGTCCTCAACAAGAAGGAAACCGCCATCGCCCAGAGCAAGCAGGAACTCATTAAAGACGCTTTTGCCGAGTGGATCTGGAAAGACCCGGACCGGCGCGAAGCCATCTGTAAGACCTATAATATTCTGTTCAACAGCAACCGCCCCCGTGAGTATGATGGCAGTCACATCAGCGTTTCAGGCATGAACCCTGAGATCACGCTCCGCAAGCACCAGGTCAACGCCATCGCGCACATTTTGTACGGTGGAAATACTTTGCTGGCTCATGTAGTGGGCGCCGGCAAGACATTTGAAATGGTCGCGGCGGCGATGGAGTCAAAGCGGCTGGGCCTGTGTCAAAAATCTCTTTTTGTGGTGCCCAACCATCTGACAGAGCAGTGGGCCACTGAGTTTTTGCAGCTCTATCCGGCGGCAAATATCCTCGTTGCCACCCGCAAGGATTTTGAAACCAAGAACCGCAAGAAATTCTGTGGTAGGATCGCCACCGGCGACTATGACGCCGTTATTATCGGACATTCGCAGTTCGAGAAGATCCCCATGAGCGTAGAGCGCCAGCGGGCCATTCTTGAACAGCAGATCGACGAAATTATGATGGGCATTTCCGAAGCCAAGCGAGAAAAAGCCGAGAAGTTCACCATCAAGCAGATGGAGAAAACCAAGAAGGGCCTGCAAGCCAAGATCGACAAGCTGAATGACCAGAGCCGCAAGGACGATGTGGTCACCTTTGAAGAATTAGGCGTTGACCGTATCTTCATTGATGAGTCGCATTATTTTAAGAATCGTGCGAAACGTTGTGCATAAGTCGTAGCAGACAGCTATGACGAAAAGCACCATGCGATAGCACTTGATATATCAAGAAAATATCGTAGAGAACTCAAATCTCAAATTCAGAGGCGAAATTCCTCTGCCGTACAGAATCAATGCCGGAAAGGAGAAATCCCACAGCGGTCTGTCAAACCGCAGGCAGTACGAGAGCTAATACTCCACTGTGCGTTGTCTATCTGTAAATAGACAGGGTACAAAGCGTGGTGAAGTCGTAACCTGAAAACCTAAACCGAAAGGCATGGATAATAATGGTGCGGGCTTCCGAAACCTATGGCTATCCAGTAGTGAAAGCTATGCAGCATCGTAAGAGTGCTTGGCATCCGAAAGGATGAAGATTGGAGAAAGCAGATACGGCTGGTTTTTCCGTATATGCCCCATGAAATGAAATATTCATGCGGAACCACACAACAACTGTGATTCAAAGTGTGGTTAGGTTCTCCCGGTGTAAGGTAGCGGCCTAAGGGTTTCAACGGTCTATTGACCACAAGGATAGAGATTTGGGAACGTTTGAGAGCCTGTATTTGGAGTGTTACAGCACAATGAAGAATACAGGAAGTCAGCCGTGCCATAGTAGTCTGCAATTGGGTAATGCCAATTACACGGGGCTGAAATGCCCCACGGCGAAGGGCACGAGTCAGATTGATTTGTAAATTTCACGAAAGAAAATCCAATAACTCCCTGAAAGACGGGTGACGAACTGCGAGGTGAAAACCTTGTGCATTTAAGCGTCAGATTTTCAACAGAAAAAGAATTGAAACAGTTTCAAGACCTGCTCTATGAAAAATCGGGGCAAGGCGTTTCATTCACGGGACTGTTGGAAGCAATGGTCAGCGAAGTGACTATTGTAACCGCTGTTCATAACATCAAGTCCAACAAGGGCAGCAAAACTGCCGGTGTGGACAGGATGAAAATGGATAAGTATCTGCAAATGCCAAAAGAAGAACTATTTCAGTTGATTCAATCAAATATCTCCAATTACAAGCCGAAGCCAGCCAAACGGAAGTATATCGAAAAGGCAAACGGCAAAAAGCGACCTCTGGGTATTCCCACTGTATTGGATAGGATTATACAGGAATGTATGCGACTGATTCTGGAACCGATATGCGAAGCGAGATTCTATCCGCACAGCTATGGTTTCCGTCCTTACCGGGCGCAGAAGCACGCTATCCGGGATATTGTCAATGTCATCAATGCAAGTGTGAAATCCAAAGACCAGCCGGTATGGGCAGTCGAGGGAGATATAAAGGGCTGTTTTGACAACATCAATCATAGATTGTTGCTGAAAAAGCTATGGCGAATCGGAATCCACGATAAGAGGGTTCTGAAAATCATCAGCCAAATGCTAAAAGCCGGATATATCGATCAGGACTTATACCATGCAACAGAAATGGGAACACCACAGGGCGGTATATTATCTCCGTTGCTGTCCAATGTGTATCTCAATGACTTTGACTGGTATGTGGGGCGCTGCTATATGGAGCCGCACCGTCAATGCAAGCACAAATGCAACGATACCCGAAGGCTGAAATGGTCTGGAATCACCCCGAAATACAATTTTCGCTATGCGGATGATTGGGTGATCCTGACCTCTACGGAACAGGAAGCGTTCCGTATGAAGCATGAACTGACAAAGTATTTTAAGCATCGCATGAAGTTGGAACTGTCACAGGAAAAGACCTATGTAACCGATTTGAGAAAGAATGGTATTCATTTCCTCGGTTACATAGTCAAGGCAGAACGAAAGAGGAAAACACCAGACCCAGCCACATGGTCAGATAATCTGGTAGGAAAGCCATTCCCTGATATGGAACGATTGACGAAGAAAATCCATACCTTGCAAAAAGAAGTTAGGAAAATTGGATTATACACGCAATCCAACACGCAGGCGGCTCAAATCCAGTATGTGAACTCCGTGATTATGGGACTGGCCCAGTATTTGCAACCCTCTATCTGTTCTCATGCCTACCATGCCATTGACCGTAGAGTGAATAATACGGCGTTGGCAGTATGGAAAAACCTGTTTCCCAAGCAGTACAACCAAATGCAGGTGCCGTTAAAGGAATTAAGTAATCTGCCACATCGGCACGAAGGTTATGACAGTAAAACCTTCGCAATTCAAATTGATGGGAAATGGTTCGGAATAACCTATGCGTTTATTACACACAGTCGTTATGAAAGCAAACCATTTGACCAGAAAATGACCCCTTATACGGAGGATGGACGCAGGCGGTATGTAAATTATCGTACCAAGCATAAACCGTTGCCCTGTGACCGCCCCTCCATCAATACACCCGAAGATATAGCCTTATCCATCTACGCTAGCGGCAAGGGATGGAGAGCCAATTTCGAGTATTTTATGAATCGGGAATATGCCTACAACCGAGATAAGGGAAAATGCAAATGCTGTGGTAGATATTTCTCTGAACTGATTCCGAAACATTGTCATCATGTAAATCCACGACTTCCGATTGAAAGAATCAACAAAGTTCCAAATTTAGCATGGCTATGTATACCGTGTCACCGCATGGTACACAACAGTCCTATACCGCCAGAGTTGGATGCCAAGGCGGTACGCAAAATCAAGAAATATCGTGAAAAACTCAAAAAGTGAAATTTACAAGTGCGCTGTATTCGTGAGGGTACAGATGCAATGAAATCAGTAGAAAGTAAGTCAATCTGATGGTAGGCCGGGTGCGCTGAAAGGTGCACGCCCGGCGTGAGGTGGGGGAAAACTTGGAGATTACGTCAAAAAGTTACCTATCACAACAAAGCAGACTACTCTGCGGACTGCTTCGCAGCCGCAGAGGTGCTGCACATTCTACTTGTACACGAAAATGCGTAATGTCGCAGGTTTGAGTACGAGCGAGGCACA
>ENA-OZLH01000837-OZLH01000837.1-human-gut-metagenome-genome-assembly--contig:-NODE-837-length-15808-cov-5.653971_pt1 | contig 15808 bp, 12 predicted proteins | sample MGYA00244832_ERZ653776 | MGnify/ENA primary metagenome ERZ653776 (study PRJEB26926, sample SAMN06165218) | human gut metagenome | biome: ENVO:00009003; feature: ENVO:2100002; material: ENVO:00002003...
CTAGTCTCGTGGGCTCGGAGATGTGTATAAGAGACAGTGTGGTGTCCGTGGACATTGCGGCCCTGTCCCTGCTGCCGGAAAACGCCCGGCCCTATCAGGACCGCATCGACCTGGCCATCGACCATCACCCCTCCCAGGAGTTTTTCGCCCGGGAGACCTGTCTGGAGGCCGGATCCGCCGCCTGCGGTGAGATCGTGTACAACATCGTCACCCTGATGACGCCGCTGACGCCGGAGATCGCCCTGCCGCTGTATGTGGCCGTCTCCACGGATACCGGCTGCTTCGTCTATTCCAACACCACCGCCCGCACCCACCGCATCGCCGCCGCCCTGATGGACTGCGGCATCGACGTGGCGCCGGTGAACAAGGCCCTGTTCCGCACCAAGAGCCGCACCCGTCTGGCTATGGAGGCCTGGATGGCGGAGTGGGCGGAGTATTATGACCACGACCGGGTGGTCGTCATGCAGATCCCTCTGTCCCTGTGCCTGGATTACAAGGCCACGGAGGCGGATGTGGAGGAGCTGTCCAGTCTGGCTGCCCTGGTGGAGGGCACCGACTGCGGCGTGACCCTGCGGGAGCTGAAGGATGGCCGGGTGAAAATTTCCCTGCGAACCGGCCCCCGGGTCAATGCCACGGAGGTCTGTGCCCTTCTGGGCGGCGGCGGCCATGCGGCTGCTGCCGGTGCCACGCTGCACGGCACCCTCGGCGAGGTGAAGCAGGCCGTGCTCCAGGCCATCGACATGGTGGCGGGGGAGGATTGACAAAAGGAGCGACCCATGGCAAACGGAATCATCATCATCGACAAGCCCGCCGGGTGGACGAAACTGTCAAAAAAGGGCAAGGCCCTTTTTTGACAAAATTTGCAGTCTGCTACGCGCATAATTTGTTCGCCGATGGCGAACAAATTCCACACTTGCAGCCTGAGAAGTATTTTCGGCCAGGTACACGCCCCGGCCGAAAATGATTGCATTTTATTTGCCTCCTGCGGCAAGGTTTTGCTGCGCAAAACGCTTGTACGCGCCATCAGGCACGTTTGGCGCAGACTTTTCACAAGGAGCGACCCATGGCAAACGGAATCATCATCATCGACAAGCCCGCCGGCTGGACGTCCATGGACGTCTGCGCTAAGCTGCGGGGGATTCTGAAAACAAAAAAGGTGGGCCACGCCGGGACTCTGGACCCCATGGCCACCGGCGTGCTGCCGGTGTTTGTGGGACAGGCCACCCGGGCCGTGTCCTTCGCCGAGGACGGCCAGAAGGAGTATATCGCCGGGCTTCGGCTGGGCCGCACCACCGACACCCAGGACACCTCCGGCGAGACCCTGGACACCCATCCGGTGCTCACCGGCCGGGAGGACCTGGAGCACCTGCTGCCCCGGTTCACCGGCCCCATTGAACAGGTGCCCCCCATGTACTCCGCCATCAAGATCGGCGGACAGAAGCTCTATCAGATCGCCCGCCGGGGCGGTGAGGTGGAGCGTCCGGCCCGGCCCGTTACCATCCATGAGCTGGAGCTGCTGGACCAGAGCGGCCCGGCGGACTACACCCTGCGCATCCGGTGCTCCAAGGGCACCTATGTCCGCACCCTGTGCCACGACATTGGACAGGCTCTGGGCTGCGGCGGCTGCATGAGCAGCCTGCGGCGCACCGCGGCCGCCGGATTCACCCTGGACGACGCCGTGACCCTGGACCGGGTGCAGCAGGAGGGCGAGGCCCTGCTGGCCCCGCTGGACTCCCTGTTCCGCCAGCACCCGGCCTACCGCATCCGGCACCCCCGGGTGGACGCCCTGTGCCGCAACGGCAACCCCTTCACCGTCCGCCAGCCCCTGCCGGAGGGCCTCTACCGGGTCTATGGCCTGGAGGGCGAGTTTCTCTGCCTCAGCCGCCTGGAGGGCGGCGTAATGACCTCCCTTAAAAACTTTTTCGGAGCGTGAGTACCTTGAATCGAACTGTTATCGCCCTGGGCTTTTTCGACGGCGTTCACCGGGGCCACGGAGCCCTGCTGGAAAAAACCGCCGCCCGGGCCCGGGAGCTGGAGGCCGTCCCCGCCGCCTTCACCTTCGACCGCCCGCCCAAGGAGGTGGTCACCGGCCGCCCGGTGGGCCTGATCAATACCCCCGACGACCGCCGGGACCTGATGCAGCGGCTTTACGGCATCCGCCAGGTGATCATCGCCCCCTTTGACCGGGCCATGATGACCATGCCCTGGCAGGATTTCATCGACGATCTGCTGATCGGTACCTATGGCGCGGTGCACCTGGTGGCGGGCCACGACTATCACTTCGGCCACCGGAACCAGGGGGACCCGGACAAACTCCTGTCCCGCTGCCGGGAGCGGGGCATCGGCTGCGACATCATCCCCCAGGTGACCCGGGACGGCATCACCGTCAGCTCCACCTATATCCGCACCCTTATCGAAAGCGGACAGATGGAGCGGGCCGCCGATTTCCTGGGCCACCGCCACTGCCTGACCCGCACCGTCACCCACGGCTGCCGCTTCGGCCGCACCATCGGCATCCCCACGGTGAACCTGACCCCGCCGGATCACGTTCTGCTGCCGGAGCGGGGCGTGTATGTGACCCGGGTGTTCCTGCCGGACGGCGCCAGCGTCCCCGGCGTCACCAACATCGGTACCCGCCCCACCGTCAGCGACGGCAACGCCGTGTCGGTGGAGACCTTCCTGCTGGATTTCGACGGCGACCTCTACGACAAAACCATCCGGGTGGAGTTCTGCCGCCGCCTGCGCCCGGAGCGGAAATTCGCCTCGCCCCAGGAGCTGAAGGCCGAAATTCAGCACAATATCCAACAAACCCAGGACTATTTTATGGAAAACCCCGAATAACCCCCCGCCGCCTGCCTCCGCAGGCGGCGGTTTTCTCGTTTACAATTTGTTTACAGAAAAGGTCAAAGAAAGTCAAAATTCCCTATTGACATTTTGAAACCCGGTGGTATACTATAGCCAAAGGTCAAAGAAAGGCAAAGTCAGACAGACCGAATCGAAACAGAAAGGAAGTGAAGGGCTTGGGTACATCGGATATGATCGCCCGGTTCATCCAGGCGGAGCTGGAGGAGGCCAACGGGGTTTTGGAGCTGCAGCGCAGCGACCTGGCCCAACGCTTTGGCTGCGTCCCCAGCCAGATCAATTATGTGATGTCCACCCGGTTTTCTCCGGAGCACGGCTACATTGTGGAGTCGCGCCGGGGCGGCGGGGGCTACATCCGCATCACCCGGGTGCAGGTGGACCGCCACACGCTCTTGATGCACGTCATCAACTCCGTGGGCGATACGCTGGACCTGGCCAGCGCCCGGGCCATTCTTTCAAACCTGGTCCAATCCCAGGCGGTGGAGCGGAACGTGGCGCAGACCCTTCTGTGGGCCGTGTCCGACAATTCCCTCCGCTCCGTTCCCAAGGACCGGCGGGACGATCTCCGGGCCAGTATTTTCAAGCAGGTGCTGATCCACCTGGTTTGAGTTTTCAATAAGGAGGCAATCATTATGAAATGTCAGAACTGCGGAAAGAACGAAGCAACGTTTTACTATAGGAGCAACATCAACGGCCGGGTCATGGAGAGCCATCTGTGCCCCGAATGCGCCCGTCAGCTGGGCCTGGTGCAGGATATGCGCCGCCCCATGATGAGCAGCTTCTGGGACGATGACGATTTCTTCACCCGTCCCTTCCGGATGCTGGAGCCCCTGCTGGGCGGCTTCGGCAGCCGCCTGCTGACGGAGTTCCCGGAACCCGTGGACGTGACCCAGCAGGCCCGCCGCGCGGCGGAGGAGCCCCGGGAGGACAACCTGGTTCAGGGCGACGAGCGGGAGAAGCTCAGCCGCCAGCGTCAGCGCAACGCCCTGGAGACCCAGCTGCGCCACGCCGTGGAAACCGAGAACTTCGAGGAAGCCGCCAAGCTCCGGGACCAGCTGCGGTCCCTGCCCCAGGCGTAAGCGTTACGCCGACTAACCGAAAGGAAGTGTAAACTATGATGGAAAATAAATTCACCCCCCGTGCGGAGGAATCCCTGCGGCTGGCCCAGGAGGCCGCCGAGGAAATGGGCCACGGCTATGTGGGCAGCGAGCACCTGCTGCTGGGCCTGATGCGTGAGGAGGAGGGCATTGCCCACCGCGTCCTGGAGGAAGCGGGCCTCACCGATGATATGATCTGCGATGTGCTGCATCGCAGCGTGGGCACCGGCCTTTCCGGCGCGGCTCCCTCCCAGGGGCTGACCCCCCGGGCCAAGAGCGCCGTGGAGCTGGCCGTGTCCGAAGCGTCCCGCACCGGCGCGGGCTATATCGGCACCGAGCATCTGCTGATGGGCCTGCTGCGTGAGGGCAACAACATGGCCATCCGGGTGCTGCGCACCGTGGGCATCGACCCCAAGAAGCTGTACAGCGCCGTGGTGAAGAAGATCAACGAGGCGCCCCGGGCCGCAGCCGCCGCAGGCGGCAATTCCGCCGCTCCCTCCCGGGAGGACGGCAAGAAGGGCGGCGCTCTGGCGGAGTTCACCCGCGATTTGACCGAGGCCGCCCGCAGCGGGAAGCTGGACCCTGTCATCGGCCGGGAAAAGGAGATCGCCCGGGTCATCCAGATTCTGTCCCGCCGCACCAAGAACAACCCCGTGCTGATCGGTGAGCCCGGCGTGGGCAAAACCGCCATTGCTGAGGGCCTGGCCCAGCGCATCGTGGCCGCCGACGTGCCCGAGGACCTGCTGGACAAGCGGGTCCTGTCCCTGGACCTGTCCGGCATGGTGGCCGGTACCAAGTACCGGGGCGAGTTTGAGGAGCGCATCAAGAACACCATCAACGAGGTGAAGAAGGCCGGCAACGTCATCCTGTTCATCGACGAGCTGCACACCATCGTGGGCGCAGGCTCCGCCGAGGGCGCGGTGGACGCCGCCAACATCCTCAAGCCCGCTCTGTCCCGGGGCGAGATCCGGGTCATCGGCGCCACCACCCTCAACGAGTACCGCAAGTACATTGAGAAGGACGCCGCCCTGGAGCGCCGGTTCCAGCCCATCACCGTGGGCGAGCCCTCTCCCGAGGCCACGCTGGAGATTCTGAAGGGCCTGCGGGACAAGTATGAGGCCCACCATCACCTGACCATCACCGACGGGGCCCTGGAGGCCGCCGTGCGGCTGTCCCGCCGGTATATCAACGACCGTTTCCTGCCGGACAAGGCCATCGACCTGATGGACGAGGCCGCCAGCCAGGTGCGTATGGCCGCCGAGTCCGCCTCCCCCGATCTGAAGGATCTGGAGGAGAAGATCGCCGCCCTGCACCGGGAGAAGGAGGAGGCCGTCACCGCCCAGGACTTCGAGAAGGCCGCCCAGCTGCGGGATATCGAGAAGGACTATCAGGAGCAGGTGGAAATTGAGCGCGACAAGTGGCACAAGCAGATGTCCGTGAGCCGCGGCACCGTCACCGAGGACGACATCGCCAAGGTGGTGGCCGGCTGGACCGGCATTCCCGTCACCCGCCTGACGGAGGACGAAAGCCAGCGGCTGCTGCAGCTGGAGAAGGTCCTGCATGAGCGGGTGGTGGGCCAGGACGAGGCCGTGGCCGCCGTGGCCGCCGGGCCCATGTCCTCCGCCGCTGCGGCCGCCGCCCTGACCCAGCCCGGCACCCCGGCCCTTGCCGCTGCCCTGAGAGGCCGACACCGACTTGGAGGTGCCAAACTTCAGCCCGCTCTCGCGGCCCTGCGAGCCGGGGGCACCCGGGTCATCCCCGCGGTCCCGGCCGCCGTCCTCGGAGGAGCCGGCCGCGGCTTTGCGTGCAGTGCTCTGGGTGGGTACGGGGCCGTACTTCCCGTTTGCCGTGTTCTCGCGCAGGGACTGCACAAAGGCATCGTGCCGCTGCGCCTCCGTCATTCTCGGCTGCTGCACCGTCGGTGTGTTGTTCTGGGTGTTTTTGCCGTTCTCGCTGTTTTTGCCCCAAAGGGAACTGAAGAATCCCATTGTGTGCTCCTTTCGCATTCGTCTGTTTTTGTCCGGTCACATAAGATAAGCCCGCCGGAGCAGCCGCAGTTGGAATTTTCGGTGCAAGATCTCAAAATTCATGTTTTTTACGCGCACCTCCTGCGCGGTTCGCACCGGAAAAAGCGGCATTCTTTTCTCCATTCCGCTTTTCTTTTTGCGCAGAGTGTGTTATAATGATGCCAGCATTATGAAAAAGGTACATTCTGCCGGTTTCCGGCCGGTCACTTTTGTTCATTTTTGCCATCACACCCCGCAAGGGGACGTAGGTCACCCTAATAAGATTCATTGCCTTTACCCAGCAGAACACATCACACCCCGTAAGGGGACGTAGGAAACCACTTCTCCGTGAAAATTTTTTGTTGACCCGGAAATACTGATTACACCCCGCAAGGGGACGGTAAATTAAGCCCAAAACTGTCTCTTATTGCTATAGTGGATATGCTATTATACCCCGCAAGGGGACGTAGGACAACACACACACAACCACTTAGAAATCACACACACACAACCACAATGATATTCCGGTAGCCCCCGTCAGCTATCACACCCCGCAAGGGGACGGTAGGACAAAAGTCCGCTCACCATACTGACGGTCGCAAGCAATGCTGTTACACCCCGCAAGGGGACACAAGCAACCGCCCCGCTTTACTGCACAGTTTTGTGCGGCGAAGCGGGGCGGCTGCTTTTTTTGTGAAATTTTGGGCTGTTCCTGATTTTTTCCGCAATTTTTCCAACTGCGGGAGTTTCCACAGCTTTTATATTAGAATACAGACTGTTTCCCACTGAAAATTTCCCCAAAAAAGCGGTCGAAATTTCTCTGTTTCCGGCGTTTTTCTTTGTCGGATCCCGTGCTATAATGGGAACAAACCTTTTCAAACCTGTTTTTCGCATATTCCCTTGCTATTTTGCCCGAAGGAGATGATTCCTTGAACACACTCACCTTGCAGGCCACCTTCTGCGGCCTGCTGCACGGCCTTGGCAAGCTGGCCTTCCGGGCCGACAAGACCGCAGCCGACCTGTTGGCCGACCTGCCGGACACCCCGGAGTGGGCTGTCGTGCGCGGCGGCGCGGCCGCAGGGTCGGACGCCGCCCGCTGCGCAGCCTTTGCCCGCAGCCTGTCTGTGACCGCCGACACCCCCGCCGCCGAACCGGCCAGCTCCCGCTACCGGCCCCTGCGCTCCATTTTCAGCCACCTGAACGGGGAGCACCCCGGGTATTCCGTCCCGGCTGCCCGCCCGGACGGTGCCCTGCACGACCCCGTGCAGGATGCGCCGGACATCCCCGCCGCCGTTTACCGGGAGCTCTATCAGGAGCTGACGGGGCAGCTCACCGGCCTGCAGTTCAGCCCGGCGCAGGCAAACGCGCTGCTGGGCCTGCTGGAATCCCAGTGCAGCGCCCTGCCTGCCAGCACCGCGCGGGACGAGGACCGGGATATTTCTCTCTACGACCAGCTCAAGCTGACGGCGGCTCTGGCGGCCTGCGTCAGCGAGTACCTGCAGCAGGCCGACGCCTTTTCCCTGCTGGACACTCCCGCAGAGCTGCGCCGGGAACCGGCGTTCCTGCTCTACACCACCGACTTTTCCCGCATCCAGCGGTTCATCTACACCGTCCATACCGAGGGTGCTTTGCGGTCCCTCCGCAGCCGTTCGTTCTTTCTGGAACTGCTCATGGAGCACTACATGGACGAGCTGCTGGACGGCTGCGGTCTGACCCGGACCAACATCATTTACAGCGGCGGCGGGCACTGCTATCTCCTGCTGCCCAACACCGCCACCGTGCAGCAGACCCTTGCCGACTGGAACCGGGCCTTCAACGGCTGGCTGAACGAACAGTTTGGCGTGCAGCTGTTCCTGGCCAACGGTTGGACCCCCTGCAGTGCCAACGACCTGTGCAATGTCCCCGCAGAGGCAAGCCCCTACAAGGCCCTGTTCCGCCGGGTCAACGCCATTGCCGAGCAGCACAAGCAGCACCCCTACGATGCCGCTGCGCTCCGCGCCCTGAACCGTGTGCAGGCCATCCCCGACGGTACCCGGGAGTGCAAGGTGTGCGGCAATTCCGCACAGGTCAACGCCGAGGGTCTCTGCCCGTGGTGCAATCGGTTTGCCAACCTGTCGGCACAGATCCAGAACCAGTCGATTTATCTGGTCCACAGCACGCCCCGCCCCGGTGCCTTTGCGCTGCCGGGCATCCGGGGCAGCAAACGGTTCCTTTCGTTCTCGAACGACTCCGCCCTCTGCGCCGACGCCGTGCGCTCCTACACCAAGAACCGGCTGGTCCGGACGCTCAGCCCGTCCATCAACCTGTTCCGCGCCGCAGCGTTCTCGCGGCAGATGTCGCTGTTCTTCAAGTACCACATCAACGGCCTGCTGCAGGGGCTTTGCGTCAGCATCGTCTACGCCGGCGGCGACGACGTCTTTCTGGTCGGTGCCTGGAACCACACCCTGCAGGCCGCCCTGCGCATCCAGAAGCACCTGCGCAGCTACACCTGCGGGGCACTGACCATCAGCGCGGGCATCGCACTGTTCAACGAACATTATCCCATCCGCGCCGCAGCTGAACAGACCGCCGCGCTGGAGGACGAAGCCAAAAAGCTGCCCGGCAAGAACGGTGCCGCACTGTTCGACGCCGTGCCCGACCACACCTACTCCTGGGATGTTTTACGGGACAAGGTGCTGGGCGAAAAACTTGCCTGTCTGGAGCAGTTCTTTGCGCAGGTCCAGAAAAACGATGACGATCACCGCGGCAATTCCATGCTGTACAACCTGACCGACCTGCTGCGCAATACCCGGGAGGACCAGGTCAATTTTGCACGGTGCATCTACCTGCTTGCCCGGCTGCGCCCGGACGAGAAGAAGGCAAGTGAGGCCCTGAAGGACGCCTACCGGACCTTCTCGCACAATGTTCTGGACTGGGCGCGGGACCCGGAACAGCGCCGACAGCTGATCACCGCGATCTACATTTATGTCTATCAGAAACGAGGGAGAGAGTGATATGCCAAAACCGAATCATCCTTCCAGCAAAGGCCCGGCCAAGCCAAAGGCCGCTGCCGCAGAGCCGGTCATTCCGGAAAACTACGTTGATTTTGCGGAACAGTTGATGAAGGAGAATTGCGCCCTGATCACCAAGACCAAGATCCAGAACCTGCTCCGCCTGGCCTGTGACGTTTACAACAACGAGAACCGCCGCACCGAGGAGCGGCTTTTGAAGGAGAGCGTCAATCAGATCAAGCTGCTGCGCATCCGCCTGGCTTACGAATGCGGCCGTGACCCGCAGGTGCGCCAGTTTGTGGAAAGTGCCAACCTGTTTGAGTATCTCGCCAAGCTGTCCTCTGTCGGCACCTGCACACGTCAGGATCTGATCGATTATTACCACTACATGGAAGCCCTCGTCGCCTTCCATCGTTACTACTCTGAATCCAAAACCGGAGAGGAGAATGCATCATGACCGGCAAAATTCTGATCAAGTGTGACCTTGTTGTCCGCACAGGGCTTCACATCGGCGGTTCTTCGTCTTTTTCTGCCATCGGCACCGTGGATAGTCCTGTCATCCGTGACCCGTTCACCGGGCTGCCCATCGTGCCGGGCAGCAGCCTGAAGGGCAAGCTCCGCACGCTGCTTGCCCGCCGCAGCTGTGTCAACGGCGAAACACTTCCGGATTTTTCCGCAGATGGCGAGGTCCTCCTGCGAATGTTCGGCGGCTCTGAACCAGTTCGCTTTGCACGGCTGCAGTTTGCGGATGCCTTTCTGCTCAACTACGACCAGCTGAAAGGCGTGGGTGTGACCGAGGTCAAGTCGGAGAACACGATCAACCGCCTTACCTCCAAGGCCAACCCTCGCCAGATCGAGCGCGTTGTTGCCGGTTCCCGGTTCGGGGTCAACATCGTTTACAACCTGTCCGACCCCAAAGAGATGGAAGAGGACCTTTCGCTTCTGTCCAAGGCCATGAAGCTGCTCCAGCTGGACTACCTTGGCGGGCACGGCTCCCGCGGAAACGGCCGTGTGAGCTTCCAGAACTTCCAGGTGATCCCTTACCCGGAGACGCTGAACGTTGATCTGGACGGCATCCGCCAAACCTTCAAAACCGAGGTCGAAGAGTATGAACTATTTTCTGCTAAAGCTGGCGTTTGATACGGCCGTCCACTTCGGCGGTTCCGACTCGGCGGTCGGCTCCCAGTCCTCTGCCCTGACCCTGCGCGCCGACACGATTTTTTCGGCCCTGTGCCACACGGCGCTGGAAGTGTACGGCGAGCCCGCACTGGAGGAGCTTCTCGTCTCTGCCGATGCGGACGCCCTGCGCATCAGTGATGCCATGCCTTGGCGGGGAGATACCTTTTACCTGCCCAAGCCGATCGCCGCATCCACATCTCCTGCCGAGCTTTCCACCGTTGAGCGCAAGGCGGTCAAAAAGCTTGCCTGGATCCCGGCCTCCAAATTCGACCGCTACACCGCCAGCCTGCACAGCGGCACCTACCCGCTGGACGAGCTGGACCAGAGCTTTGGCCAGGCCTACGAGCAGACCAAGGCCAGCGTGACCGACGGTGCCGACGCCAAGCCGTACTTTGTCGGCCTGTACCGCCTGCACGCAGGCTGCGGCCTGTATGTTCTGTGTGCCTGTGAGGGCAACGACCAGCTCAAGATGCTGAAGGAGCTCTTTACCCTTCTGGGCCTGAGCGGGATCGGCGGCCGCACCAGCGCCGGTTACGGCCGGTTCCATCTGGACGGCGAGCCCATCTGCCTGAACACCGCCGAGGACGCATCCTTGCGCTGGATGCTGCAGGCGCTGGAGCGCGGCACCGCGCCCTACCTGCTGCTGACCAGCAGTCTGCCCACCGGGGAGGAGATGGACGCCGCATTGGAAGGTGCGGCGTTCCAGCTGGCCCGGCGCGGCGGCTTTGCCTCCACCGAATGGGTGGAGACCCCCGTCAAGAAGCAGACCCAGTATTTTCTCACGGCCGGTTCCGTGCTGCAGCACACCTATCAGGGTAAGCTCTACGATGTTGGCATCGGGGTCCCGCATCCGGTCTACCGCTATTCCAAACCGCTGTTTATGGGGGTGACACTATGATCCAGCAAGATCACCTGCAGGTCTTTGATCTGACGCTGAAAACGCAGTCTCCTTTGTTCGTTGGCAGCGGCCGTAAGATCGGCAAACGGGAATACATCTATTCCCAGAACCAGGGCTGCGTCAAAATCCTCAACATGGAACTGTTTTTTGACTACATGCTCCGGCACGATCTGGTGCGGCAATTCGAGAAGTTCATGCTCAGCTCCAACAGTAGTCTGCTGGACTTCTGGACCAGAGACTGTCATCTTGCAGAAGATTGGCTGGAACACCCGAAGCTGATGGGCGACAAGCCGCTGGTGCAGTATCGCCTGGCCGTGACCGAGGATGTTGCCGGTTACAACGGCACCAAAGAGATCCATCAATTTCAGCGCGACGCCTACGGCCGCGCCTATATTCCCGGCAGCAGCCTGAAAGGCGCGCTGCGCACGGCGTGGCTGGTGCATCTGCTGCTGCACGAGACGCCGGCCCCCGGCAAAAAACGTACTCTGGAAGCGTTTGAGGTCAACCACGATTACGTATTCCCGGAGGGCAGCTATGCCAACAAGCTGCGATCCGGTGCTGCCGCCGACGACATCCTGGACAGCATTTTCCGTGGTGTTCAGGTCTCCGACAGCGCCCCCATCGACAACGACAAGCTGATCCTGACCGGGCGCACCCTGATCTCGCCCCTTTCCGCTGCCCGGGTCGAGGACTTTGACGGTGACGCCAAAGATCTGCCCCTCTATCAGGAGTGCGTGCGCCCGGGCGAGACCATCCGCTTCCGGCTGACGCTGGACCAGAGCATCCTCAACCGGCATATCCACCCCATTACAAAGGATGCCCTGCTGGAAGCCATCGCCGAGTTCAGCCGCTTTTATCAGGATGCCTTCCTATCGCACTTCCCGCAGGGCCACCCCGTCGCAAACATTCCGGACACCCCGCACCTCATCCTTGGCGGCGGCACCGGCTTCCTCTCTAAAACGGTCGGTTACCCTTACCTGAAGGACGATTATGCCGCCGCCCTGAAATGGACCCAGCGCATTCTGCAGACCCAGCACGGTCGTCATGAGGCAGACATCAGCCTTGGCGTTTCGCCGCACCGTGCGCGGTACGTCACCTATGCAGGCAAACGCTACCCGGCCGGGTTCTGCGAGGTGAACATTCTATGATCGAGCAGCTGCAGTTCTCTCTGCGCACAGCAGAGACCCCACGTCTGCCCTCTGCATGGGCCTACCGCATTTATGGCTGGCTGATGGCACAGCTTCCCGCCGATACCGCCGCTCGGCTCCATGAGCAGGGCGAGCACCCGCTGTCGCAGTCCCTGTGCTTTGACGCTGCTGCGCAGACCTCGGTGTGGACGCTGAATCTTCTGGACGAAGCCCTTGCCGCACAGATGCGGCCGCTGCTTGCGGGCTGCACCACGCCGGAACTGCACGGCGCGCCCCTGCAGATGGAGCCGCTGGGCAGCCACTCGGTGGAAAACGGCCTGCAGCTTCTGCTGGCTGCGCGGGAGGAGCCTGCCAGCCGGACAAGGCTGTGGTTCCGCACGCCCTGCGCCTTCAAGCAGGCGGGACGCTACGCCATCTACCCGCAGGAATTCCTGCTGCTGCAGAGCCTTGTGCTGCACTGGAACATCGCCTTTCCGGATTGCCAGCTGAGCGACCCGGACGCGCTGGACGCTATCCTGCGCGGGCTGCGCATCCTGGATTACAACCTGCACACCGTCTCCTATCCCATCAAGAACACCCGCATCCCGGGCTTTGTGGGCAGCGCTGTTGTGGAGGCCCGGCTGGCCCTGCCGCTGTTGGAGCTCTGGAACGCCCTGCTCTCCTTTGCGCCCTACGGCGGCATCGGGATCAAAACCACCCTTGGCATGGGCGGCGTATCGGTGGAGCCGCTGGCCCCGCCGCAGAGGTCTCTGTGAGCGCAGGCGCTCACACCTTTTCCATGTTCTTCCCGCAAGGGGACGAAAGTGCTCTGGTGATCCCGCCTACCTTTCCCATCTTTGACTGTCCTGGAACGGTCCTCCCCGCGAGGGGATAACAAAAAACAGCCATCACTTCAGTTGGAAAGTGATGGCTGTTTTTGTTATGACTTTTTGAGCCTTAAAATGCTTTGTTGCTGTCCAGTAGTTCTATGCCCACCGGGGCAGTGGCTTTACACTCTTTCAGTTTGAAGAGGTAGAACGCAACGTCCCCCAACGTCTGCTCAATGGCGCTTGTGCTGAGCGGCAGAAGCCCTGTGTCCTTTTGAAATTTAACCGCGCTGTCCGTGGCGTGGTTGATCTGGTTGCGGTACTGCTGCACGCTCTGGTAGTATACGATTCCCTGCGCCACAGTGTCTTTCCGGGTCAGATCCAACAGCAGTTCCCCCTGCTCCACTGCGGCTGTCAGATACTCCTGTGCTTCGGTCAGAGTCGCCACACGGAACAGAGCGTTTCCGTTCGCCTCAGTTTTGTCCTTGGTCAGGCAGAGGTTTACGGTAAAGGGCCGTGCCTCATGGAACAAAGCAGCGCGGCAGAAGTGGTAGTGGAACATTGGGAACACCCAGCTCTTGCCTTTGTTCTGGGGCTGCAGTGCCATGTAATCCAGTGCTTTGCCGGTTGGCTGCAGAAACAGGTGACCACACAAATAGGTGGGCATTTCCTCGCTCAGGAGGGTCAGTCCCTGCTGGTACATCCGGTGGTGGGCACACCACTGCACGAGTGCCGGCAGGCTGTCTGAACGGCTGCCCATGAGGTTTTGGAACTCCGCCTCAAAGCGGTCGTTCATCAGCTCATAGAGCAGGCTGCTCAGCGTTTCCCTCGAGGCAGGGCGCTGTTTGATCTGACGGGCAATGGCCTTGAGGTCGGCCTTGAGCATCTGCACGCGGCAGAGGGCCAGATCATCCGCGAAATGGTCGATCCGGTCAAGCAGGTTCAGGATGTCAGGGTCCGTCTCACCGGTCTGTTTCATATATGCTTTCAGTTTCTCGGTCGTACCAGTGGAGAAGAACGCATCCACTGCCGTGATCAGGTCCATCAGGTTGTACAGGCCCGTGCTGTCCCGCACAACGGAACTGTTGCCCTTGAGCTCCGAGTAAAGCACTTTTTTGGTCTGAACCATGCGGATGTCCTTGAGGTAGCGGGCTACAATGAGCAGCAGCGTCGCCGTATCGCGCATTCCGCCGGACAGGTCGATGTAGAGGTTGTCATTCTCGGCCACCTGTTCCAGCACGGCAGAGATCGCACGGGTCTGGTCGGCTTCCTCCATGCTGTCGGGCACAGAGACCGCCACCAGCTGTTCCGGCTGCACGCCAAACTGTTTCAGGAACTCATCCCTGAAATACTCCAGCGTGGGCACCTTATTGCCGGAGCCATCTGCCGCCGGGACGGTCGGCTTTGTCCGGACCGTGTCGCTGCACAGGGCCACGATCTTGTCCGGCCGGGATGCAGGGTCCTTCCACAGGGCGCTGACCGCAGCCTCGTTGGTCTGTGTACGCAGGAAGCGGTTTTTGCTGCCCTCCGGGGCAGGCTGTGCAAAATAGGCGCTCATATACAGGAGCGCAATGTTCTCCCCCATAGTGTTTACAACTCCTTCTCAGGCTTTGTGTCCTTGAAGCTCAGCATCTCCCGGAACATTTTGGCGAACTTCTGGTTATGGTAGGAAACCGTTCCCTTGTCCTTGCCCAGATACTCTGCCACGGTTTTGTCCTGCTCCGGGCGGCGTGTTGGCAGCAGCAGGGGATTCACTGCGGCGCTTTCCAGTTCCTTCGGATTTTCCGGGCCTTCGCCGCTATAAAGCGGTTCTTGCACGCAGAAGTGCACATAGTCCCGCAGAATCAGCTGGTCCCACAGAATGCCGTCCCTCTCCAGGGGGCGCAGGTCGTCGCTGCGGCCAAGGCGTTCCGGCATGTCGGGGGCCTCATTTTTCCGCAGATAGCCCAGAATGCGCGGGGACCAGAACAGTACCATATTGGCACGGGTCTTTTCTTTTTCTTCCAGGCTCATGAGCAGCACAGCCTTGTGCAGGATAGGGAAGATGTCCTCTTTCAGTTCCAGCCCATCTTCAGGAGACAGTCCCGTGTCCACGATCTCGATCGTGGTGCCGTCGTCCCGCTCGGTGTTGATGGACACCAGCGTATCTTTGTTCAGCAGAGCCTCGTGCAGGCTCCGCTGGCCGATCCTGGCAGCCTGTGCGACCGTCTTTTCCAGATGCGGGTCGCCGGTCACCATAGCACTGGTGTAACCCATCCGGTCCATGTAGTCCAACGCCTGACGGACCTTACGGGCGGTCTCCTTGCTAATGTCCATAATGCCCAGGCTCTGCGCCTCTTTCCGGGCATCTTCGGCCTTCAGGTGCCGCATGGCCATCTGCATGTAAGCACAGAAGCTGTCCTTCTCCCGTGTCGGGTCCGGCTGGTATGCCGCCGCAGCCTGGAAAAACGCCATCGAGAGGATGGTGGCATCTTCTGTCGGGAACAGCTCAAAGCACTCGGCCCAGACCCTCTTGTAGGTTTCTTCCAGCTTCGGGTCTACCGCAGCGGCCTCAGCCGGGTCGTCCCCGGCAGGCTCTTCCCGGCCATTCAGCTTTTTCAGCATCGGCTGAAAGAGAGCCTTGCGGGTGGCCACATCCACATCCCAGAGCGGCGATGCGTCGATCGCAGCCCGGAGGTTTGCACGTTCCTCGTACATCAAATTTCCCCTCCCTTACTGCTCGGCCTTGTTCTGGCTCATCCACACCAGCTGGTTGTAGACCATCTCGGCGGTCTCCTTGTTGCCTGTCTCTTATACACATCTGACGCTGCCGACGATAAGGC
>ENA-OZLH01000850-OZLH01000850.1-human-gut-metagenome-genome-assembly--contig:-NODE-850-length-15679-cov-5.142793_pt1 | contig 15679 bp, 15 predicted proteins | sample MGYA00244832_ERZ653776 | MGnify/ENA primary metagenome ERZ653776 (study PRJEB26926, sample SAMN06165218) | human gut metagenome | biome: ENVO:00009003; feature: ENVO:2100002; material: ENVO:00002003...
ACTATATACAGGAATTGAAAACAGAGACTATTTTTATTGAAAAACTTTTTCATAAATATACAGACAAATGTGCGTAGCACACGAACACGGTGGAGATAAATCAGGAATAAGAAAAACACGGAAACTGGCAGATGCTTCATATGTAATTCAGTTGACAGCCTTGAAAAAGTGTTGTAATATAACAAAAGTCGTTGTCGGAAAAGTAAAGTACATTTTACGTACGTGTATACTTGCATACAAATACGAAAAGTGTATTTTATGAATGTCCGTAGGCAAAAGAAAAGCAAGGAGTTGAAGAGATGCTTAAATATATTGCAAAACGTATCGGTCTGGCGCTGATCACGATTTTTACAGTAGCAACACTCACCTTTTTCCTGATGAACATGGTCCCCGGTGGTCCGTTCCTCTCGGAGAAGGCAGTAAGCCCCGCTGCACAGGCAGCCCTGGAGGCAAAATATGGACTGGACAAGCCTTTGTCCCAGCAGTATCTGACGTATATGAAAGATGCTTTGCACGGTGATTTCGGAGAGAGTCTGAAGCAGAGAGGAAGAACCGTTACTTCTATTATAGTATCCAAGTTCCCTGTATCTGCAAGAGTAGGTGGACTTTCCGTTATCGTAGCGCTGTTGGTAGGTATCCCTCTGGGATGTCTGGCAGCTACCCATCGTGGCAAGACGCTGGATAGCGTGATCTCCGTGATCTCCACCTGTGGTATTGCGGTACCAAGCTTCGTTATATGTACTCTGCTTCTGTATTTCCTGGGAAGTAAGGTAAAGATACTGCCCACTTACGGAATCGGCACCTGGAAGCATTATGTGATGCCCGTGATCGCACTGGCATTGTACCCGACTGCTTATATCATGCGTCTGATGCGTTCTTCCATGCTGGATGTTCTGGGACAGGATTATATGAGAACCGCTACGGCGAAGGGAGTAAAACCTTTCTTCCGTCTGTTCAAGCATGCACTGAGAAATGCACTGCTCCCCGTTATCACCTATGTAGGTCCTATGATGGCTTATACTATGACAGGAAGCTTCGTAGTAGAGAAGATTTTCACGATCCCCGGTCTGGGTAATGAATTTGTCAGCTCGATCATTAACCGTGACTACACCATGATCATGGGTACCACCATTTTCCTCGCAACACTGATGGTTGTCATGAATGTGCTGGTGGATATCGTATATAAGATCGTCGACCCCAGGATCAAGTTGAAGTAAGATTAACAGGAAGGAAGATACCGATGAAAGAACCGAATGCTATGAGCTTTCATGTAAAATATAAACCGGAAGATTTTATGCCGGCGAACGAAGAAGAGAAGCAGAGCCAGGTCATCATGCGTGAGAGCGTGGGCTTCTGGCAGGATGGCTTCCGCAGACTTCGTAAGAATAAGGTTGCCATGGTCAGCCTCTTCGTTATTATTGTAGTTATGATCTTTTCCTTTATCGTGCCGGCATTTTATCCCTATGATTACAAGACACAGATCAAAGGAAGCGAGAATCTGCACCCCATGCAGTATTCTGAGAAAGAGATAGAGCGTATGGATGCGGGAGAGAAGGTATTCCCCCATGTGCTCGGTACCGATAAAATGGGCCGTGATTATGCCATCCGTGTTATGATGGGAAGCCGTATCTCCCTGTTGGTTGGTCTGATCGCTACTGCCATCATTTTCGTGATCGGTTCCCTGATCGGTTCCATCTCTGCATTCTTCGGTGGATGGGTGGATCTGATCATCATGCGTATTGTGGATATTATCTATACGATACCGGATTTCCTGCTGATCGTGCTGCTGTCCTTTGCGTTAAAGGACCCTCTGGCGAATCTGGCACAGCTTCCCGGATTCGGATGGATGCAGATCGTAGGATCTAACCTGATCAGTATCTTCATCGTATTCGCATTGCTGTACTGGGTAGGAATGGCACGTATGGTACGAAGCCAGATCCTGACCCTGAAGGAAAATGATTATGTCATGGCAGCCAAGGCTCTGGGAGCCAAGGATGGCCGTATCATTAAAAAGCATCTGCTGACCAACTGTATCGGTACGCTGATCGTTACCACCACACTGCAGATCCCTTCCTCTATTTTTACCGAGAGCTATCTGAGCTTCTTAGGTATGGGTGTGGCAGTTCCCCTGCCTTCCCTGGGAAGCCTTGCAAGTGATGCTATTAACGGAATGATCACATTCCCTTACCTGCTGTTTGCACCCTGTCTGCTGATCAGTCTGATCATCTTAAGCTTTAACCTGTTTGGTGACGGACTTCGTGACGCATTTGACCCGAAGCTTAAGAATTAATGGAAGGAGTAGTGAAGATGGATAACAATTATCTGGTAGATATACAGCATGAACGTCTCTCTTTCTTTACTCCTGCCGGAGAAGTAAAGGCACTGAACGATGTCTCCATTCACCTGAAGGAAGGGGAAGTATTGGGCATCGTAGGAGAGAGTGGTTCCGGTAAATCCGTAACCGCATACAGTCTGATGGGACTGACCGCTTATCCCGGTAAGCTGATCGGCGGAGAGCTTCACTTCAATGGACACGAAGTGGAGAAAATGATCGAAAAAGATTTTTCCAAAATGCGTGGTAAAGAGGTTTCCATTATTTTCCAGGATCCTCTGACCAGCTTAAATCCCGTATATACCATTGGCAATCAGATCATGGAAGTGATTCGTCTGCATACCGATGCAGACAAGAAAAAAGCATATGCAAGAGCAGTGGAGCTTTTGTCGCTGGTAGGTATCAACGAACCGGAGAAGCGTATGAAGCAGTATCCTCACGAGCTGTCCGGTGGTATGAGACAGCGTGTCATGATCGCGATCGCGCTGGCATGTGAACCGAAGCTTCTGATCGCCGATGAGCCTACTACCGCACTGGACGTTACCATTCAGGCGCAGATCCTGGAGCTGATGATGGAGCTGAAGGACAAGCTGGGCATGGCGATCATCATGATCACCCATGACCTGGGTATCGTGGCGAGCATGTGTGACCGTATTGCAGTCATGTATGCCGGTCGTATCGTGGAGACCGGTACCTGTGACGAGATCTTCTACAATCCGAAGCATGAATATACCAAGGGTCTTCTGGAGAGTATCCCCCGGCTGGACAGCACGAAGCATGAGAAGCTGATCCCCATCGAGGGTAATCCGGTGGATCTTCTGAATCCTCCCGAGGGATGTGCATTCGCACCCCGCTGTAAGAACTGCATGAAGATCTGCCTGAGAGAGAATCCTCCTAAGACGGATTTCAGCGAGACGCATTACGCACACTGCTTTATGAACCAGAAAGCTGAGATGGAGGGAGGAAATACCAATGAGTGATAAGTTACTTCAGGTTGAACATTTGAAGCAATACTTCCCCGCAGGCGGCATGGGTAAAAACCGTAAGTTCGTGAAGGCCGTGGATGATGTCAGCTTTTTTGTAAATAAAGGTGAGACTCTCGGACTGGTAGGAGAGAGCGGCTGTGGCAAGACGACCACCGGACGTTCTATCTTACGATTATATGAGCCCACCGGCGGCAAGATCACATTTGACGGCAATGTGATCCTGGACGTTGAAAATAAAGTAAAGGTGGATATGCTGCCTTATCGTCAGAAGATGCAGATGGTATTCCAGGATCCTTATGCAAGTCTGGATCCCAGAATGACCGTAGGAGATATCGTAGGGGAAGCCATCGACATCCATAAGCTGGCTGCCAATAAGAAGGAACGTCATGACAGGATCATCTCCATGCTGGAGAAGGTTGGACTGAACTCTGAGCATGCGAACAGATATCCTCATGAATTCTCCGGTGGACAGCGTCAGCGTGTCGGCATTGCGAGAGCACTGGCAGTGAACCCACAGTTCATCGTCTGCGATGAGCCGATCTCCGCACTGGATGTATCGATCCAGGCACAGGTGGTGAATATGTTCGAGGAGCTGCAGGAGCAGATGGGACTGACCTATCTGTTCATCGCACATGACCTCTCTGTCGTAAAACATATCTCCGACCGTATCGGCGTTATGTACCTGGGCAAAATGGTAGAGCTGGCAGACAGCTACGAGCTGGTAGCACGAAGCCTGCATCCTTATACCAAGAGCCTGATCTCTGCAATCCCCATTGCAGATCCCATCAAGGCAAGAGCAAGCAAACGTATTGTTCTGCAGGGAGATGTACCCAGCCCCTTAAATCCTCCTACCGGATGCCGTTTCCGCACCAGATGTCCTTATGCGGATGAGTGCTGTGCACAGAAGGAACCCGAATGGAGAGAAGTGGAAAAGGGTCACTACGTGGCTTGCCACCATGTGGAGAAGATCAATGCCTGAAATTAGGTATTGACAGCTGAGCAATTTAGCTGTTTAATATAAAGCTATACAAAGCATAGTGCTTTTGTATGAAAAGAAAGAGGAGGATAACTTTATGAAAAAGAAGTTAGCTATGCTGCTCACCGCAGCAATGCTGGTAGGTTCTCTGGCAGCATGCGGCAGCAGCGACAATGGTTCTTCTGCAACCGGCAGTGCCAGTGCAACTGACAGCACCAAGACCGATGCAGCAGCAACTGAAGTTAGTACCGAAGGCAAACAGCTTACCGTTCAGATCGGTCCCGATCCCGAGACCATTGATCCCGCACTGAACAGTGCAGTAGATGGCGGTAATATGCTGCTTCACTCTTTTGAGTGTCTTCTGACAATTGACCAGGATGGTAAGATCGCTCCCGGACAGGCTGAGACCTGGGAAGTATCTGAAGATGGTCTTACCTGGACCTTCCATCTTCGTGATGGATTAAAGTGGTCTGACGGCAGTGATCTGACCGCAGACGATTTCGTATACAGCTGGAAGCGTGTATGCGATCCCGTAGTAGCAGCTCCTTATGCTGAGACTGTTCTGGGTATGGTTAAGGGCTTTGACGAGGCACAGGCAGGTGATCTGGATGCTCTGGCAGTATCCGCTCCCGATGCTAAGACCTTCGTTGTAGAGCTTTCCAATCCCTGCCCTTACTTCGAGTCTCTGGCAGCATTCGCTACCCTGAGCCCTGTTCAGCAGGCAACCGTAGAGGCTAACGGCGATGCATGGGCTACCGCAGCTGAGACCTATATCTCCAACGGACCTTTCTACATTACCGAGTGGGTACCCGGTTCTCACATTACTATGTCCAAGAACCCTAACTACTGGAATGCAGATGCGATCAAGCTTGGCAGCATCAAATTCGTACTGATGGAGGATTCCAACGCAGCTTATACTGCATACCAGTCCGGTGATGTACTGTTCATCAAGGATGTTCCTACCCAGGAGATCCCCAGCTTACAGGGTAACCCCGAGTTCCATGTAGAGCCTAACCTGGGAACTTACTATCTGTCCATGAACCTGGAAGATCCTGCATTCGCAGATGTAAATGTTCGTAAGGCTCTGAGCCTGGCAATTGATCGTGATTATGTAGCAAATACCCTGATGCAGGGAACCTACTCTCCCGCATACAACCTCGTAGGTGAGGGCTGGGTAGATACCGACGGCAGCTCCTTCAATGCAAATGCTAACGGTGGTCAGAGCTATATCTCCGAGGATTTCGATGCTAACCTTGAGGAAGCTAAGCAGCTCTTAGCTGATGCCGGCTACCCTAACGGTGAAGGACTTCCTACCATCACCTATACTACCAACGATGCAGGTTACCACAAGGTTGTTGCTGAGTACTTACAGCAGGCATGGGGCGAACTTGGTATTAACGTAGAAGTAAATATCGTTGAGTGGTCCAGCTTCACTCCGATGAGACGTAACGGTGAGTACATGGTAGCACGTAACGGCTGGGTAGGAGATTACAGCGATCCTTCCAATATGTTAGACCTGTTCTGCACCGGCAACGGTAACAACGATGGTAAGTTCTCCAACGCTGACTTCGATGCAGCTATGGAGAAGGCAGCTTCCACAATGGATACCGCTGAGCGTTCCGCAGCTCTTCATCAGGCTGAGGATGTTCTGATGGAGCAGGTAGGATGCATCCCTGTTGCTTACTACAATGACTTCTGGCTGCAGAGCGAGAAGATCACCGGTATCTGGCATTCCGCTTATGGTTTCTGGTACTTCATGTATGGTGACATCGCAGAGTAAGCTGCGGATCTGATCATTCAGAATAAAAAACAAAGGATCCCCGTGAGATCGTAAAGATTTCCGGGGGTTCTTTTTTGTGCCGCCTTTTCGGTGCTGTATTGTAAAATGTTGTTGCAATTGTGTACAATATATGGTAATATAAAATCTGCTTGACATTAGGAGGTGTGAAATGGAAGCATTAAGAGTGGTAATCAACATAATTTTTATATTGGTATGTGTAGCACTGACGGTGTTAGTATTGATGCAGGAAGGTAAGTCCGCAGGACTGGGTTCCATCAGCGGTGCAGCTGAGACCTACTGGGGCAGAAATAAAGGACGTTCCATGGAAGGTATGCTGGTGAAGATCACGAAGATCCTTGCAGTATTCTTCATGTTACTTGCAGTCGTACTGAATCTGAACGTATTTTAATCATTACGAAGGATGACACTCTTGTGTGCATGGCATACAAGAGTGTTTTGTTATATGTAACTATTCAGAGCCATGCAAATCATGCCAACATGTACGGCGAATGCTTGCATTCGTAAGAACATTTGACATGATTTATATGGCGAAGTAACTACCATGAGCAAATAACATACAAGTATGTTATTCAGGAAAGCCTCGTAGAGGCGGTTTTGCGAATGGAGTTCTGAATAGTTACTGTTTGAGAGAGGTTACATGAGTAATAACGAAATCAGAGAGAAGAGAAAAAAAGTAATCTGTGATCTGGTGAAGGATGATTTTTACGTTCCGATGAAGGAAAAGGAACTGGCAATGTTTCTTCAGGTCGCAAAAGAAGACCGGGAAGAGTTTCGTGAGATTTTACGGGAACTTTTAGCGGAAGGAAAACTTACCCTGACCGTTAAGGGTAAATATATGAAGTCCAACGGTAAGGTTCTGACGGGAACTTTTATCAGCAATGCCAAAGGCTTTGGATTTGTGGAAGTGGAAGGAAGGGACGAGGATCTGTTCATTCCGGAGGACAAGCAGGGTGGAGCATTCCATAAGGATACCGTGGAAGTGGCACTTCTGCCTGCGAAGACCGGCAAACGCCAGGAAGCGCAGGTTATCCGCATCATTGCCAGGGGTATGACTCAGGTGGTGGGAACCTATGAGCAGTCCAAGAGTAATTTTGGCTTTGTCATTCCGGATAACACGAAGATAGCACAGGATATTTTCGTGCCGAAGGAGTGGTCGAAGGGGGCCATGACCGGACATAAGGTCGTGGTGGAGATCACCGGATACGGCACGAATACGAAGAGTCCTGAGGGCAAAGTCGTGGAGATCCTGGGACATATCAACGATCCCGGTGTAGATATCATGTCTATCGTACGTGGCTTTGATCTGCCGGTGGAATTCGGCGAGAAGATCATGAGCCAGGTGGAGAGGGTATCCCAGGAGGTATCCGAGGCGGATTGTGCCGGACGCAGGGATCTGCGGGATGTGACCATGGTGACCATCGACGGAGAGGATGCCAAGGATCTGGATGATGCTGTCAGTGTATCCTTTGATGGGACATATTACCACTTAGGAGTACACATTGCAGACGTGACGAACTACGTGCAGGAGAATTCCGCACTGGACAGAGAGGCATTAAAACGAGGCACCAGTGTCTATCTGGTGGACCGTGTGATCCCTATGCTGCCCCATGCATTGAGTAACGGTATCTGTTCCCTGAATGAGGGCGTGGACCGTCTGGCATTAAGCTGCCTGATGAAGGTGGATGAAGAGGGCGAGATCGTGGACTATGAGATCTGCGAATCTGTGATCCGGGTCAATAAGCGGATGTCTTATACCGTGGTGAAAAAGCTGCTGGAGGAGCCAGAGTGTGTAGAGCATAACGCCGATATGCCGGACGGAACCTCCGGGGAAGGCATAGAAATCTCAACAGACTATTCACAGTACAGGGAACTGCTCCCTATGTTCCAACAAATGGCTGAGCTCGCGGACAAACTGAGGAAGAAGAGACAGAAGCGGGGATCCATTGATTTCGATTTTCCGGAGTGCAAGATCCTGTTAGATAAGGAAGGACATCCACTGGATATTAAGCCTTACGAGCGGAATGTAGCGACTATGCTGATCGAGGATTTTATGCTCGCAGCGAATGAGACAGTGGCACAGCATTTTTACTGGCAGGAGCTGCCCTTCGTCTACCGCGTCCATGATGTACCGGATCCGGAGCGGATCCAGAAGCTGTCTACGTTCATCAGCAATTATGGCTATTACATGAAGGCGCTGGGGCGCAGGAACAGCAAGGTCTCCACGGAGGAAATCCATCCCAAGGAGATCCAGAAGCTGTTACAGAAGATTGAGGGAACTCCCGAAGAGCCTATGATCGCCAGACTGACCCTGCGCAGCATGAAACAGGCAAAATACAGCACGGAGTGTACCGGACATTTTGGACTGGCATGTCAGTATTACTGTCATTTTACTTCGCCGATCCGCCGTTATCCGGATCTGCAGATCCATCGTATTATCAAGGAACAGCTGCGGGGACGCCTGAAGGAAGAGAGAGTGGAGCACTACCGGGATATTCTGCCGGAGGTGGCGAAACATTCTTCTGAAATGGAGCGCCGTGCCGATGAGGCAGAGCGGGAGACGGATAAGCTGAAGAAGGTAGAATATATGGAACAACACATCGGAGAGGAATACGAGGGTGTGATCTCCGGTGTCACCGGCTGGGGACTGTATGTGGAACTGCCCAATACCGTGGAAGGGCTGATCCATATTTCCACGATCCCGGGCGACTATTATCACTACAATGAGGCAGCCTGTGAGATGGTGGGAGAAGCTACCGGACGTTGCTTCAAACTGGGAATGCCGGTGCGGATCGAAGTGGATGACTGTGACCGTTTTATGCGCACCATCAATTTCCGGCTGGTGGATAAATGAACTGTTAGTTCATTGACAATTACAGAAAATATAGTAAACTGTAACTATTCAGAGCCGTTAAAAAGAAGCTCCGCAGGTGCGCTTTGTGAATGGGTTTCTGAATAGTTACAAGGTTTTAAGAGGTAGCCATGGCAAAAGGAAAAGAGTCCCAGAAGCTGATCGCAAACAATAAAAAAGCATATCATGATTTTTTCATTGATGAGACCTATGAGTGCGGCATTGCCTTGCACGGCACGGAAGTAAAGTCCATGCGTATGGGCAAGTGCAGTATCAAGGAGGCGTTCGTCCGCATTGAAGACGGAGAAGTATTCGTCTACGGAATGCATGTAAGTCCTTATGAGAAGGGGAATATTTTCAACAAAGATCCTCTTCGTGTGAAAAAACTGCTGCTGCATAAGTACGAGATCAACAAACTGCTGGGCAAGATCAAGGAAAAAGGGTATACATTAGTCCCTTTGCAGGTATACTTTAAAGACGGTAAGGTAAAGGTAGAGATCGGGCTGGCACGTGGTAAGAAGCTCTATGACAAGAGAGAAGCCATTGCCAAAAAGGATCAGCGCAGAGAGGCAGAGAAGGAATTCAAGGTCCGCAATCTGTGATCCACAGGCTCTGATCCTGCAATGCTTTACTGCAAGTGCTTGACAGTGTGTGTGCCATCAAGTATACTTGGTCTGACAATTGAATAAGGGGTAGTAAAGGTTTCGACAGGGGTTTTGCAGCTGGAGAAGCGAGTCGCATGGTAATGCGTTAAATGGCCAAATTAAAATTAAACGCTAACGATAATTTAGCATACGCTGCCTAATGGCAGCAGTCGGCCCTAGGGCACTCACACCTTAGGATCCCGGCTTCAAACATGTGAGAAACGACATATGCAAAGCTTTGCGCATATGGGCGTAACATGAAGCTACTGAAATGCTCAGGGTGTTTATTCCCGGGGCGCGGAGGGAATGTCAAAGAATAAACTACACTCGTAGAAGGACAGGGAATAGGCTTTTGGACACGGGTTCGACTCCCGTCTACTCCACTAAACCGTAACAAGTCGAACACCCTGTATAACATTGTTGTATACAGGAATATGTTCTGCTTGGTTTCACAGAGGGAATGGTAATTGTGAGAACGGTTATTGTAGATAGAATCTACAGGAAAGCAGCGATATTGTAGGTAGGTGATTACACCTCGTACAGTATCGCTATTTTTTGTAAGGCAATCCTTAAAAAAACCACCTGCTATGCAGGTGGACAACAATCGCTTTAGCTTACAGTAAAAACCTCCAATGATATAATAGTGTTGGTTCGCCAACCGCACTAATCAAAGGAGGTATCCAAAGTGGATGTAAATAGTTTATCACACAGTAAATGGAATTGTAAGTACCATATTGTGTTTGCGCCAAAGTTCCGAAGAAAAGTAGCATATGGAGCGTTACGTCAGGACATAGCAAATATTTTGAGCATGCTGTGTAAAAGAAAAGGAGTCAATATAGTGGAAGCAGAGATATGTCCGGATCATGTGCATATGCTTGTAGAGATTCCGCCAAACATCAGTGTAGCAAGTTTTGTAGGTTAGCTAAAAGGAAAAGGTACACTGATGATATTTGAAAGGCATGCAAACCTGAAGTATAAGTATGGCAATCGGCATTTTTGGTTATTATGTAGATACTGTAGGAAAAAATGCGAAAAAGATCCAAGAGTATATCCAGAACCAATTAAAAGAGGATTTGGAATACGACCAAATGACGCTAAAAGAGTATATTGACCCGTTTACGGGTGAGCCAGTAAAACAAAGCAAATAAGATGAGCCCTTTAGGGCTCTGCAGAGAAATGATGTTGCGGCTGGCGAGCTTTCAACGGGTCTTTAGACCCAGTGCCGGTAACAGCCCCTTATAGGGGCAGAAAAAACCACCGGATCAGCCGGTGGTTATGATTTGGGATAGTCCCAAGCCCTTATGTTTGTGAAAAATAACGAAAGCTCACCAGCTATACTCTGATAACTGGAATGTGTAGGATTCGCCGGGAGTAATGTCATAGATCACAACAGAGTCATCCCTGAATTTATCTCCGGCGCTCAGAGAAGATAGGTATATATTGCCGGAGTCTACCAGATAACCCGCACTGTCATACAGTTTATAACTAATCATATCATACCCGGAATCACTGCTCCCGCTCTTCTTTTCACCGGTAATCGTAATGGTTAGCTGCGGAGAATAGTCTTTGTCAAACGTAAACTCGGCTCCTTGAATTTGGATCACGGATGCCGTACTCCCCATGAAGTCTTTCACCTTCAGATCCAGCGGAAATGAATCAAACGTCACTTGAACATTTTCAATAGGCAAGCAATACAGAGCATCGCAGTTTACTTCGTCAAACTGAACTGTGTTTTCCTTGTACACGGTGAAATAAACCTTCCCGCTTGCGGATTTTCCGGCTTTGATCTCAGCGGCAGGGATTCTCACATTGGCAAGATATTGCTCTCCGGCAGCTTGGCTGGTATAATAGCCAAAATCATCAGTAGAAACGGACTTTGTACCAGCATAAACCTCTTCATCCGCATCATTTACGATTCGAATATCAACATCGACATCGGCTGACAGGGACTTATCATTTTTATCAGCCAAGCCAAAGAAAAGGCTGCAATCACCTGTCCCCTCGTTATACTGGAAAGACCAGCTTTTCAGTGTTTCAACACGGGATGCCGACGATCCGCACCCACTTAACAACAATGCAATTACAAGTCCACACGCAAGAAAGAATCGTTTCATTTCTGAGTCTCCTTATCTGTCTGTGCCTTTATTGCACGGAACATTTCTTGTTCGAGCAAATGCTTTTGCCTTGGATCCATCATGCAGTAATTGCGATTGCACTGCTCGCTTAGAAAGCAAGTCTCGCAGATAAGCTGTTCAACTTCCTGCATAATCAGTTCATCATCGCTGGGAAGCTCGTAGGCTTCGATCTTTTGGATGCCTGTCGGGTTACGCAGTCCGTAGTCAATCTGTTTTCCATTTCCGGTTTTTACATAGCGGTAGACCTCGGCACCGAATGAAACACTGTCACCAACATTGTGGCCTTCAAAGCCGGATTTGTCCATCCAGACGTGATCCTCTTTATCATTAAACATCATTCCATCCGAATACATCCCGCTGATGAATATCCGCTTGAAGCAAATATGTTTTGGCTTGACTTTCTCAATCTGTCCTTTGAATTCAAGCAGATAATTAAATATGCCGTTTGTAAATCCGGAACGATAAGCGTGCCCTAAAGAAGCAAGCTGGACATCCAGATATTCATCATAGGACATCTTTTCTGCGCCAACGACATCCTTACGAGAATCCGGATAGAAAAATACGAGGCCGTCTTCTTCATCTACGCATGTATCTTCTCCATAATTGATTGCCAAAAGCGATTTTTTATCTGGATACTTGGCAATCAGAGCAGCAGCTTTTTTGAGTCGATCCTGCCGCTTTTGCCTTTCACTGCGTTCACTCTCATGCTGCTCCGCAAGAATGCGATCCTCTATGTGTCTGCTTTCGGCTTTTGTCAGCAACGGCGATAAATGGTCAACGCAATCGTAATCTCCATTTTCCATGCGCGTTTTGAAGCGAGCAAGAACTTCTGTAAGTTCCTCAGTGGTCAGATACCTTGCCTTGCTAATAGAACAGCTATGGTAACACCCCGTGTTTATGTTGCCATGCCCATCGCCGTACATAATGGCGGCATTCCATGGGCAAAAATAATGTTCTTTCTGGACGAGCCTTCCTCGCTTCAAGCCCTCCTCAAATTCCGGAAAGACCGCTGGATTGCCACAGCCTTCGTGATCCTCCACCCAAAACCCGGAAGGACCCTTGTCCGCGTGGCTGATCATTACATTGATTGCGTCGACTGTAGCCTTTTTCATTTGCTTGTTATTCATAACTCAAACCTCCGTTAATAAGTGTCGCCAGACAGCGACCTGACATGTTAACGTGGCCTTTTAGAGATTTTATGGAAATTATAGCATGTTTCTTTGTGCTTGTCTATCCTACTACTTGCTTGGCCGGACAAGCAAAAGCAGTTTTCAAATTAAGAGGTTTTTATCGCTGTAAACGATGTGCTGCTTATGGAAAGAAACTCCACTGTTCATTGGATGATGAACAACTAATTGTAACCATGCAATAGCGAACGGAACGGTGAGTGCAGTACACGGATTGCAGAAGCGCGGAATAATGGACATAATTATCGTTTCCGCAAACTTCTTTTTTGTTCTCACAAGGATTGGTTTAAGTGAGGGATTCCTGACTACTTTTCTGAAAGATGATATCAGAAGTACCCTTATGAAATAGGTTGGAAATCGGTATTTAACTGACCTAAGAGCTGTACTTGTGCAAGGGCATGGACGCATCGTTGTCCTTGATTTTTATGTTGCCCACAGGTAAGCTAATTCCGGATTATCGACCTTGAATCGTACAAAATCCATCCTATCCATCTACCATCAATAAAGGCAACTGCATAATCAAAGGGGCATGTACATTAATGACACATACCCCTTTTGTCAGCAACCCTTGTCCGGTAACCGCCATAGTATTTGTTTTTCAAAACCTGTTTTATGGACAACTACCTCAGGGCTTTCTTTTTGTGCTTTATTTGTGTAATTACATAGACGTAAGCAGGGGGAAAGCTGCTACAGGACACAGATTTTTCACAGAGTGAACACTTTTTCAATACAAAATCCAACTATACTTGAGAAACAATGAAATTTGGACGGAATAGCAATTGGAGGTTCGTCGTGAAGAACAAAGAGATCAAACAGACATTTTCTTCCAAAATGAAAAACAAAAAATGGATCATCATTGCGTTGGTACTGGTACTTACGCTAGGTGGCGGTTCTGTGGCAGCAGTGACAGCGGCGGTATGCAGGGTGGTCCCGGCGGTGGCATGGATTTCGGCGGATTTTTCGGATTCGGACAGGAGGAAGAGAGCGAAGCCGTGACATTGACCAGTGAAGACTGTGATGATCTGGCGACTTTTGTATCGGGAATCTCTGCAACTACGATCTCTTATTCCACTACAGCATCGGTGGAGGGAGGCAATATGACCTCTGCTTCCTATTACACCATCGCCGGTGTGGAGGACAATTATGCTGCCATCAGTAATCTGGAAATGGCCATCGGGGATTTCCTCACAGAAGAAAACAACGAGAGCAAGGAAAAGGTGTGCGTACTGGGTGCCACCGTGGCAAAGGAAATTTTTGGCAGCGCCTACGATGCTTATGTCGGTATAGTCTATATTGATGGCCGCCCCTATATAGTATCAGGGGTACTATCCGAGATGGGAACTGTGGCATCCGGCATCAGTCCGGATACGGCGATCTATATACCTTACGAAACCGGCATCAAATACATTACCGGTACGAATATCAGTCCAACCATCACGGTCATTGCGGAGGATGTGAATCAAGTGAATACTGTAATGACGGATGTGGAGAGTACCTTAAAAGAAAGCTATCCCAACACCACATTTACCATCAGCGATGCCGGAAGCATCTTCGGCTTCTATCCGGCGTATAAGGCATCGAGACTGATCCCCGTAGAAGCTTTAAATCAGGAGTAGTGCGAAAGGTGTAAGGATTATAATGGAAAACGCAATGATCACCATGAAAAATATAAATAAAGGCTATATGCTGGGAGAGGAGCGTCTGCCGATTTTGAAGGACATCAATTTTCAGGTAAATAAGGGAGAATATGTGGCAATCTTAGGCCCTTCCGGTTCCGGTAAGACTACGTTAATAAATATGATCGGCTGTATGGATGTGATGGACAGTGGGGAATATTATCTGGATGGCATGGCAATCCACGAGACCAAAGAGGACGATCTGACCATGGTACGCAACCAGAAGATCGGGTTCATTTTCCAGAACTATCAGCTGATCCCGACCTATAATGTCATGCAGAATATTATCATGCCCCTGCTGATGCGTAGCATGACCCATGAAGAAGCAGAAGAAAAGTGTAAAAATACTATCAAACTGCTGGGGCTGGATCATCGTATCGGACATAAGCCCAACGAATTGTCCGGCGGACAGAAGCAGAGAGTATCCATTGCCAGAGCACTGGTGGGACAGCCGGCGATCCTTCTGGCAGATGAGCCTACCGGTGCTTTGGATCAGACCAGCGGTAAGGAAGTACTGAAGCTGTTCCGGGAACTGAACGATATGGGCAACACCATCGTCATGATCACCCACGACCTGGGTGTTGCCCAGTCTGCGAAACGTATTGTTCGTATCGTGGATGGGCAGCTACAGGAATAATTACAAAATACGAGATATCAAATGTTGTCTCCGTTCCAGCCCCAGTATTTTACGGTCTGATACTTTACATAGACATGATCCGGAGCAATGTTCATGATCTCATGAAAGATATTGCAGATCTCTGCGGTCAGTGCAGAAAAAGCAGCGGCGTCTTCTCCACCGAAAACACTGACCTCTACCATGGCCAGCGGTTCGCTGTTGCTGCCACGAAAATATAAGTTATAATTCGGCTCAAAGCCAAGCATCAGCCAACTCTCAGATTTGCCGGGAACAATAGAGATGGCCTGTCCCAATCGGGTTTTCAGAGCCTGTTCCTGTTCAGGGGAGACGGGAGTACTGATTTTGGAATTAATAAAAGGCATAAGATATCCTCCTTGAAAAAATTTTATCTGTCTCTATAGTAAATCCTAAAAAGACTGTCTCTTATACACATCTGACGCTGCCGACGATAAGGCTC
>ENA-OZLH01000893-OZLH01000893.1-human-gut-metagenome-genome-assembly--contig:-NODE-893-length-15319-cov-5.891051_pt1 | contig 15319 bp, 13 predicted proteins | sample MGYA00244832_ERZ653776 | MGnify/ENA primary metagenome ERZ653776 (study PRJEB26926, sample SAMN06165218) | human gut metagenome | biome: ENVO:00009003; feature: ENVO:2100002; material: ENVO:00002003...
CTTATCGTCGGCAGCGTCAGATGTGTATAAGAGACAGGTTAGGTGTTTGCTGTGCAGTCATGATAGTGCCGGCACAAGAAGTGGTTTCTGCGGATACGATAAAGGCTGTACCCGCTTATGCGACAGTTGATCAGCAACCTGTTGCGCAGGAGGTAGAACCTGCGAAAGAAGTGAAAGAATTTCGCGGACGTCGAGGTTATTTCAATATAGGTTATGCATGGGAAAAACTCGAAGCTGCCGATTTCCCGTCAGAAAATGAAAGCGAAATGGCATTTTTCCTTACATGGGGAAAAACTTTTTATCTGCATAAAAAGCCTATCGCCAATATGTTGAAAATCGGTCTCGATTTTACATGGACCGATATAACCTATGCTAAATATGAAGTAGAAAATCTTGTAGAGGAGAGTAGCGATTTTATGGGTGTAACTTTTCCGACCTTTTATGTGGAAAAGTCGGATATGCACCGTATGGATTATGGAATGCATTTGGGCCCGTCTGTAACGGTAAATCCTGTGAGTGCATTGTGCGTAAATGCCTATTTCCGTTACGCGCCGACTTTTGCCATGAGCATGTCTCACTCCGATGGCGGTTGGGATATGGGGTACGGTTATGCCTCGTTGTTTGTAACGGGTGCTGCTGTTTCGTATAAAGCGATTTCATTGGGTATCGAATATCGTTTCGGTTCGACCAAAATGAATATCCTATCTATGGATCCCGATGATTTGGGTTATGATGATATGGAAGATATCGGTGGCGTGGGTGATGTTATCGGTGAGATATTTTCTTCGGCTGAAAAGACCAAATATAAATTGAAAGATTTGCGTCTCTATCTTTCATTCCGTTTCTAAAATTCCTTCTAAGTAAAAAAGCGCTGCGCCAGTCATAGGTGCAGCACTTTTTTTGTTCCGACAGATTTTCTTCATTCAGAGATATCTCGTTTTGATGCGCGGAGCGTCGGAGGATTCTCCGCAAAGTGTACAACCCTTGCGGTGTAATGTCATTCTGAATGCGGCGTAAGCGGAGTGAAGAATCCCTTGCCCAAACGTATGTCATTCTGAGGGTGAAACACCGAAGAATCTCTTCCGATAAAGGGCGGGAGATTCCTCCTGCTCGACCATAGGTCTCGGTTCGGAATGACAGTCGTGTCATTCTGAATGGAACGTTAGAGAAGTGAAGAATCTCATGTCAAAATGTATATCGCTTTGAAAGGCTTAGCCTTGAAGAGTCTCCTACCAAGAGAGCGTATGACATGAGATCTCTCACATGCGTTCGAGATGACATTGTTGTCATTCTGACGATCGCAGGAAGGAAGAATCTTTTGTAATTTGTAGGAGATTCCTCATATTCATTCGAAATGACATATTCAAAGTTTCAAACCGTCGAGTAGCCGTATGTACAAGGTTATGGCCCTACGTATCTCTTCTTTATCGATGTATTCTCCGGCAGTATGGGAACGTTCCGAGGCCCCCGGGCCGATTTTTACGGTTGTGAAAGGCATTTGCGCCTGATCGGAAAGAGTAGGCGAGCCGAATGCTTCGAGTTCCAATAATGCGGCGCGCTGCATAAACGGGTGTTCCCTGTCGATACGGGAAGAGTTTAAACGGAACGAACGGGGAACAATGGTACAGGGAATAGCCTCACGCAGCAATTCAAAAGCCTCTTCGTTTCGGTATAATTCATTGGTGCGGACATCGACGACAAATTCGCAACGATCGGGAATGACGTTGTGTTGCGTACCCGCTTTTATTTGGGTAACAGTGAGTTTTACAGGTCCTAATAGGCGGGAAACTTTTGGGAAAGCGAAGTTTTTGAATTGTTCGATAACAGGCAAAGCTTCGTAAATGGCGTTGATCCCTTCGTTACGGGCAGCGTGTCCCGATTTGCCCATGACGGTACAGTCGAGTACCATAAGACCTTTTTCTCCGATTGCCGGTTGCATACCGGTCGGTTCACCGACAACACCGAAGGAAATGGGAGGTAACTCTTTTAAGGCGAGTGCTACGCCGTTTGTTCCCGAAACCTCTTCTTCGGCCGAAGCGAGGAAAATAAGATTATACGGTTCGGGACGGGACGATAAAGCGATGAATACCTGCAACAGCGATACCAGCGACGCACCGGCGTCGTTACTGCCCAAGCCGTAGAGGCGGTCGCCGTCTTCCCGGGCGTTAAATGCTTGTCCTTGCCAACCTTCGACCGGCCGTACGGTATCGTGGTGTGAATTCAGTAAAACAGTGGGACGCCCCGGGGTGTAATCGGGTGCTATGGCCCAAACGTTGTTGGCGGTGCGATGCGGTGTAAATCCGTATTCTTGCAGATAGGCGGCGATTAAATCGGCTGTTGCGTTTTCTTCCCGACTTATAGATGGAGTTGCGATCAATCGGCGGAGAAGGTCGACTGCCGGATAAAAGAGTTCGTTCGGATCAATCATTTCGATTTATTCTTTTTGCAAAAATAAGGATAATTTGAAAGAATATGCCTTTGGAAAACGAAAAACGTAATTCTTTCATGGCAGATCGAAAGGCTTTTCCTGAGGGCGTTTTTTCATAAAATTCGATAAAAGAATAAGAATATATTAGAAATAAGCCACTTATGAGCCTTTCTCAGAGAATGAGATAATGACTTGGCAACAGACTTAAATTCTACGATTTGCCGTACATTTCTGTCAAAACAACTCTTTGTACTGCAAATATACACATTAAGAATGAATCAAGGTGTAATCAATTTCTTATTTTTGTAGTGAAATTGCATTTGAATTGTTAGAATAGCAATTTTCGGGTCGTTGTTTAGAAGATAGCGCAGTAACTTTGCATCATCAATCTAAAAGCAAAACGACATGAGAATAAAAGTTTTATTAATGGCAGCCCTATTAGTGACTGTAGGCAATACTAATGTATTTTCACAAGGTATGGAAGAAAAGAAAACAGTAATACCGCAGGAAGTGGTGAGAAATGTCCGCAAGGCGGCAGAGTTGCTTAAAACCCAAGGGAAAAAGGGGCTTGAGATTTTGCGTGACCCTCAGTATGAACTTAACACAGGCGATGCCTATATTTTTATCATTGATGTAGAAGAAAGCCTTGTAGTTTCCAATCCGAGGTTCCCGGAGCGCAATGGCGGCAACATCCGTGAGCATTTGGATTGGGCAGGGAAACATTATGGCATAGAGTTGTGCGATGTGGCTATGCGAGGTGGAGGTTGGATAGAGTTTGTATGGCCGAAACCGGGTACAACAGAAGGAGTACGCAAGATTTCTTATATTTACCCTGTCCCCGGTCTCCGTTATACGGTATGTGCAGGTATTTATGATGATACAATGAGCCTTGATGAACTGAACAGGATGTCTGGTGTTTCGGTCGAATCTCCCAAAGTCGCCGTTCTGTTTGAAGTGAAACCCAAAACGAAGGTGAAAGAAGAATATCTCAAATTGGCTGCGGCATTAAAAACGGAATTGGCAAAGATGCCGGGATTCATCCGTGTGGAGCGGTTCGCCAGTTTGAACGAGGAAGGCAAACTGTTAAGCCTTTCGGTGTGGGAGAATGAAGATGCTGCCGCTGCATGGCGCAACCAAATCAACCACCGAGGCAGCCAAAAGAAAGGGCATGATGCTTTGTTCGAGCATTACCATATCTCTGTAGCATCCATCATCCGTGAATACACGCAGGATGACCGTAAGGAGGCTCCGGAAGATTCAAACCGATTCTTGGGAATAAAGTAGAGCCGGATGGAGAACTTCTTTCAATATGGTAAGACGGAGATAGCCTATCTGAAGCAGGTGGACAAGCGGATGGCGGAAGTCATCGACCGGATTGGCAAGGTGGAAAGGCGGGTTATTCCCGACCTTTTCGCCGCCTTGGTACACTCCATCGTAGGGCAACAGATTTCCACCAAGGCGCACGAAACGATTTGGCGGCGCATGGAGAATGTCTTGGGACAAGTAACGCCCGAAGCCATCTACCGCCTTTCCGTGGATGAACTGCAAGGCTTCGGCATCACGTTCAAGAAAGCAGCTTATATCCGCAATGCCACGCAGAAGGTGCTGGACGGTACGTTCGATATTCAGGCACTTTACACGATGGATGACAACGAAGTCTGCGTCCGTCTCTCGGAACTGGACGGCATCGGTGTATGGAGTGCGGAGATGCTGATGCTATTCTCCATGCAACGCCCGGACATTCTCAGCTTTGGCGATTTGGCCATACAGCGGGGATTGCGCATGGTGTATCACCACCGGAAAATCACCCGTGAACTGTTCGAGAAATACCGCCGCCGTTTCTCACCGTACAACAGTGTCGCAAGCCTCTACCTATGGGCAGTGGCAGGTGGTGCCATTGAAGGAATGAAAGATTACGCACCTAAAAAGCAAGCGAAATGGACTACAAAGAAAAAATAGAAGCGATTATAAACAGAGATAGCCGTTACGATGATATGTTTTGTTACGGTGTCAAGACAACAGGCATTGTCTGTAAGCCTTCTTGCCCGGCAAAAAGGCCTAAAATCGATAATATCGAACTGTTTGACACTCCTGAGCAAGCTATGCAAAAAGGTTACAGGCTATGCAAGATTTGTATGCGGCATACAAATACCATCCATTTACAGCACTACCAATCGCCCTGCGGGGAGCTGCTTCTCGGCTCGTATGAGGACAGGTTGTGCCTTTGCGACTGGACGATAGAAAAGCACCACGGCAGGGTGATCAGGAGGTTGCAGAAAACCCTCCACGCCGATTATAAAGAAACGACCTCTGACATCCTGAATGAGACCGTGCGGCAACTGGATGAATACTTTGCCGGGAAACGGAGAAACTTCACCATTCCTTTATTGTTTGTTGGTACGGACTTTCAGAAGAAGGTATGGAACAAATTGCTGGAAATCCCATACGGAAAGGCGGTTTCCTACGGCGAGCTTGCCCGGATGATTGACATGCCCAAGGCTGTCCGTGCGGTGGCCAATGCCAACGGAGCCAATGCCATTTCCATCCTTGCGCCTTGTCATCGGATTATCGGCAGCGACCGTTCGCTTACGGGATACGGCGGAGGTCTTGCAGCCAAAAAACTGTTGTTGGATTTGGAAACTACTCACCATCATAACCTTTTTGACGAATGACCGGACAGCAACTGAACTACGACCGCATCGCTGCCGCCATCCATTTCATAAAAGAAAACAGGCGGGAACAACCGAAACTGGAAGAAGTGGCGGAGTATGTAAATATGAGTCCGTACCACTTCCAACGGACGTTTCAGGAATGGGCAGGGACATCCCCCAAGCATTTTCTGCAATACTTGAACGTGGAATATGCCAAACGCATCTTGCAAGAGACGCACGCATCGCTGTTCGACACAGCGTATGAAGTCGGACTTTCGGGCACAAGCAGGCTTTACGACCTGTTTGTCAATATTGAAGGGATGACACCCGGTGAGTACAAGAATGGCGGAGAGAACCTGACCATCCATTACAGTTTTGCGGAGAGCCCTTTCGGGGAAATCTTCGTGGCATCCACCGATAAAGGTATCTGCTGCTTGGAATTTACGGATAACCACCCGGTCAGCATTGATAACTTGAAACGAAAGTTTCCTAATGCAAAGTACAAACAGATTGTAGACGGACTGCAACAGAACGCCCTATTCATTTTCACGCAGGATTGGAGCAAACTCAAGGAGATAAAACTGCACTTGAAAGGAACGGACTTCCAACTGAAAGTGTGGGAAGCATTGCTCAAAATCCCGATGGGAGGATTGACCACCTATGGCGACATTGCTGCCGGTATCAATCACCCGAAGGCTTGCCGAGCTGTGGGAACTGCCGTAGGTGAGAATCCCGTAGCTCTCCTGATTCCCTGCCATCGCGTTATCCGTTCCACAGGTGAATTGGGTAATTATCATTGGGGTGATGTCCGTAAGACCGCCATTATCGGGTGGGAAGCTGCAAGGAAAGAGCAAAGTAATTTCAATTTCTGACCAACGGGAGGATAGCAAGCGGTTTTTGGTCTGCACAAAACACAAACTTGCTATCCTCCCGTTGGCATTGTTTATAATCCCACGCCCTTGCCTCTCCTAAGCGGCTCAACCGTCCTTTTAACAGATGAAAACAGCCTGTCAAACTGTTCCTTGAACCATTCGCCAATCAGTTGCCCATTGATAGCAAGTGCAAGTTTAGACCTGTTTGTCGGGTCTTTCACCACTTGGAAGCCAGCCCTCTCGGTCGTGAATTTTCGCTTATGCTCCTCCGAATAAAGTTCGCCCTCGTAGAACAGCGGCTTGCCGCTGATGAGCGTGGCGGTCTGCCGCTCGTTGAAGCCGACTTTAAGGCAGAACTTCTCCATGTACACCAATTCTTGGAACAGCGGAAACCATGTTTGGGCTTTTGAAATGATGGATTTCAAAAATGACACCTTCTTTTGGTGTTCCGTTTCCTTGTCCGTCATTTCCCTGCGGTGCTTGGCTTGCAGTTCAATCAATTGGCGGCTGTGTTCCTCCTGCTGTCGCTGCATCTGCTGTTGCAACAACTTGATGCTCTCGTCACGGACGGCAACCTCGTTTTGCAGGGTGCGGTTGTCGGCTTCCAGCTCTTTCAGTCTGCCGCTACCCAAAAGAGAACTTACCTTTGTCACGAGTGCCGCTTTCGCCTCGGTCTTGGCAGCTTCCAGCTTCTCCGACTTGATTTCCCGTTTCACTTCGTCAAGCTGTTGTTCCGCCTGTCGCTGTTCGGTCTGCAACTGCTGCACGTTGGCTTCCAGTTCTCCCGTCTGCCGTTTCAAGTCACGGTAGTACTGAGCGGTGGTGACATGGCGTGCTTCCGAACCGCGAACGCCACGTTGCAAGCCGTATTTTGCCATTGCCTCTGCATAGCTGTCATGGTAGGCGACCAGCTTCTCACGTGTCAGCACGTCATCGGCGCACAGGCGAACGGTGTCGGTTTTCTTGCGGTAGGTGCGTTTGCCCTCCGCTTGCTTCTTTTTCGCTTTCCTGCGTTCGCCCGTCACTATCGGCACGACCGTGGCATGGATGTGCGGCGTGTGTTCGTCCATGTGAAGCACTGCCGATACGGTGTTCTCCCGTCCGAAGGTGCAGTGCAGCCATTGCAGGTTGTCGGCGCACCACTCGTCCAGCCTGCCTTCGTCCTGCACTTTCATCAGGTCTTCGTGCGTGCCCGACAATACGATGCGGATTGCCCGCACTTGGTCGGGGGTAATCTTGCGTTTGATGCCTGCCGTGCGGATGCGGTGGCTTATCGCTTCGGTGCGGTCTGCCACGCCGTCGGGGAACTCCACCAGCTCACGGTTGAGGTGGGTGCGTGTCGGGTCGGCGTTCTTGGGCATTGTCTTGCGTTCGATGTGGTCGGATGCGCCCGTGTCTGCCGAGCCTTTCGCCTTGTTGATTTGGATGCTGATATATCCCATGTTCGTTTCTTGTTTTTTTAGATTATACAAATTGGTTGATTGGTATCCGTCCGCTGCGGTCGTGCCGCATGGGGCAAACGGGGGTGTCCAGAGGGGTGAAACCCCGTTGGCTTATTGGGGCATTTTTAGCGGTGCACGGCAATGCGTGAAGAAAATGCCCTAATAAGCTATGGCTTTTCCGTTCCTTAAAAGCCTGCGGCGGTGTCGGCGATGATGTCGGCAGACATTGGTTTCCTTTTTCTTTTCGCCAGTAACATAGGCTTCCCTTTATCGGTCGGCAGACCGGAAGTCCGTCCGACCTGCCTGCGGATGGCGATGTTCAGCTCTGTTACATCCCCGGCAGACTTGTTGAGGAATGGAAATCCGATGAATTGATGATTGGATAGTATAATATACTGATTGCCATTATAATAGCCTTTCATCAGCATTTCATCAAACCGCTCGCCAAAAGAAAAGTGATGTGGAGTGCGGTATGTCCTTTCTCTTTTCATCAGCCATATCCTTTTGTTGAAAGGTTGATGAAGGTGTAAGTAGCTGTATTCCTTTATGTTTATATATGCTTTCATCATTTCATCAAAATATCAGAGTGTTTCCAACTGCGATTTGCTTACCGTGTAGTATCGTCCTATCCTCCTGATGGGCGAGTAGTGGCACTCACGGTTGTAGGCGTATTCATAGGTGGTGTAGGAAAGTGAATTGGGTGCAGGTGTCAGCTTCCAGCACTCCTGTACCACTTTCCGAACCTGTGGTCTCTCCACCTTGACTTGCGAGCAGACGAGCAACGGGACAATATCATTCAGACAGAACGAGACCGCCCCGACACCCATGCTTGCCATGATGTCGAGCAGCAGTTCCGCCATCTCAATCTCCAAACGGTTACGGTTGCTTCGGATTATCTTCCGCAGGGCTTCCGTCTCCAGCAGCTTCGGATTGAACCACATGCGGCTTTCCTTTTCGGTGGATAGCTTGCGACCCGCAAGGAAGTACAAGAAAGCGGGGATTTCGGCTTTCAGCTTGTGCAGGAAGTCTGTATCGTCATTCTGCAACGGCACAATCTTCCGTACCCAATAGCGTGTCTCTCCTGCGTCGATAATGACGGGCAGGTGCTCGTTGTTGGAGCAAAGCACGAACTTGGCGAAGAAGCCTATCTCGTCACGGTCTTTGCCTTTCGCCTCCACCTTGTAGGAAAGCGTGGTGCTGAGGTTTTTCAACCGCTCGCTGTCCTCACGGCGGTTGAGCAGCACCTCGTCCACCATAATGAGCAGTTTGCCAGCCCAATCGGAATTGAACTGGCTGCGGAAGTCCTCGTTGGTGTTGAACGTCACGTTGTTTTGGAATACGGCTTTCAGGAAGTTCAGGAACGTGCTTTTGCCCGTGTTACGTTCTTCCGATACAAGCAACAGGATGGGCAACTTCTGGATGGGGTAAAGGTAGAGCAACTGCAAGTAGTCCATGCCCAATTCATACTGTTCGCCGAAGATATGCTCCATCAATGAGCGGATGCAGGGGAAATCACCCTGAACGGGAACATGGCTTATCGGCTCGTAGAGGTTGAGGAACTTGCCGACTACGGGCTGGTAACCCACATGGTCGGGTACGGTACAGAAGCCGTCATACTTCGGGATGCCCGCCATGTAGTCCTTGCCGTAGTCCTGCCGCAAGGTCTCGGCATTCCATGCGATACGTTTCTTTACACAGCCACCGTCCATTCGGGGCTGGTTCACAATCTTGTAGAGGGTAGTCCCTACACGGATAAATTCTTCTTTTTCTGCCATAGGCTTTGCTTGGTTTTATGCCACCGACAAACAATACCGGCAGCGGATTGAACATGGGTGCAAAGCTATGGAGTAACGGTTAAAACCTTGATACGTAAACCTATGCAGAACGGTGCAAAAGAAACCGACAGACAGGAAAATGCAGCAGGACGGGTAATACCAGCCTATGAAAGGCGAAAAGAAAAAGCCCGAAGAACTGCGTTTTGGCTTCTTCGGGCAAATAGGTTGCCACAGATATTTGTTGGCAAAGGGATATACTGGTTTATAGGTTTACTGATGCCATGACATCAGTATATCAGGTTAAATCGCTCATAAACAGGCTATAAAAGTTTCCAAAGCGCACAATCTAACATCTGCATGAGGGGCTGTTTCCCATTGAAACCAACAAAACTTGCCTTTCTTTTCGCAAGCACAGCCTTTCCAACAGGGCATTGCGCACCCTTTCGGCATTGGGCGTGCCGATACGGAAAGCGAGTGCCACAACCATTGGCAGGGCATACACGTCCACGCCGTAACCGTTGGGCAGTTTGATGTATCTTTCCGCTTCATAGGGTTTCAATACTCCGCTTTTATATACGGCTTTGATGGCGGCACGGAGTGTCGGGGCGATGACATCGAACAGCTTTATCAACTCCATTTCGCTCATCCATATATTAGCGGCATCGGACGGCACGGCAATCCTGCCGCACCCGTCCATCGTGATTGTTGTCCGTTTCATAGGCTGTACGTCAAATGGCGAAACGTCCGCTTATCTTGCTCTCAAAGGCGGATATGTCGTTTTCAAGTTTAGCGTTGGTCACTTTCGCGTAAATTTGCGTGGTGGTTATGTTCGTATGCCCTAAAATCTTGCTTACGCTCTCTATAGGCATACCGTAATTCAATGCCAAAACTGCGAATGAATGGCGGCTTAGATGGAATGAAATAGGCTTTTCTATGCCGCATTTCTTCGCCACAGCCTTGATGCGTTTGTTCACCGTGTCAAGTGAGCCGATATTGAAAAGCCGCTTGTCAGTCCTGAACGGTTCGTAACGCCTGATTATCTGCATCGGGATGTCCATCAGCTTGATTTGGAACGGTACGCCCGTCTTTTGGCGTTTCGACACAATCCATGATGCGCCATTCATCTCAACGATGTTGTCGGTGGTCAGGTTCTTGATGTCCGTGAACGAGATGCCCGTCCAGCACCCGAACAGGAACAAATCCCTTGCCAACGCAAATTTGGGATTGTCCAGCTTGATTGTACCCAATGTTTGGATTTCATCCTCCGTGAGAAAGCCACGCTCCTTGTGGTCGGGGTCAACGTGGTACATCGCAAAAGGGTTTCTCGGTATCTTGCCGTTATAGTGCGCCGTGGTGACGATGTGTTTCAGCGGTATGGAGTATATCCACACGGACGATTGCGCCAGCCCCACTTCGTTGCGCAGGTACAGGCAGTAGTCACGGATGAAGTCCTCCGTCAGTTCGTTCATCGCCATGTCCGTCCGCTTGTATTGCTTCTTTATAAATTCCGCCACGTATTTGCGGACGGTCAGGTACTTTTGGTAAGTGCGCTTGGAGCGGTCTTTACCCACCCGTTTGGCAAACGCCTCGTTCTCCTTGTCAAAGGCATGGAGTAGCGTTTCATACTCCGTGCCGATGCCCTGATAGGCGTTGCGTACCATTTCAGCCGTGACAAACGCCTCACGGTCGGAAAGCCGCTGGTAGTGCTTCGTTATCTGCGCCTTGATGTTGTCCAGCGCATAGTTCACCGCCACCGCCTCGCGGCTCTTGCCTTTCGCCCTGTTGCCTTTGGCATCCCACAAATCCTTGGAGATGCGCTGTTTGCAACTGAACTGCGCGATAGTCCCGTTGATTGTAACCCGTCCCATGATGGGGACAATTCCATTCTTTTCCTTACTTCCGTTTACATAGAAGACGGTCTTGAAAGTACTCCTCATAATCCTACTTTTTTGTTTGGTGCAAAATTAGTTTACGGGAGTTGTAAAGGCAGAATGTAAACCTACGCAGAACGCAGAAATAGAGACCGTTAGTGTTAAATGTGCATTCGGTGTCGGGTAATGGTTTGGAAGTGCATCTATTGCTGCAATTCGCCTAAATCCGTTTTTACGCCCTTGTGCCATTCTGTGCCACCCGAAGCCAAACTCTCTGACCGTCAGTGGGAATGCTCAAATTCGCTTTATTCTGCGTTTTATCCTATTATTTTTTCCTAAAAGATAGGACGTTTTGCAATCTCTGTGTGTCAAAAAACGAGAAAACATCTATCGGTTCGATTTTTTTGTGTTACCTTTGTGCCGATTTTATAATTCAGGAAATGAGGAATTATCAGTTGTCCCGTATGATTGCGGAACAAGCCAGAAAATACGGAAACAGAGAAGTTTTACGATATAAAGATGCCGCGGGAAAATGGGTGTCGGTCTCTTGGCTGTCGTTCGAGAGTCAGATACGAAAGACGGCTCTTGCGATGGCCGCCTGCGGTATCGGGGTACAAGAAAATATTGCGACGTATACGCCGAATAAGCCCGAAGGATTGATTATCGATTTTGCCGCTTATGCCAATCGCGCGGTGGTTGTCCCTCTTTATCCGACCGGCTCGCTGGAACAGTTGGAGTATATCGTGCGCGACGCCGAAATCCGATATTTGTTTGTCGGTGAGCAGTATCAGTACGACAACGCATGGAAGGCATTGGCGACTTGTCCTACGCTGGAACGGATTATCATATTCGACCGTACGGTACGCCTTGCCGAAGGCGATACCTCTTCGGTATATTTTCCCGATTTTATAGCGGGTGCGGTTTCTACTGCCGAAACAGAAGCGTTGGTTGATAGCCGCATTGCCGGCCAGTCGCTCGATGATTTGGCCAGTATTATCTATACCTCGGGAACGACCGGCGATTCGAAAGGCGTTATGCTCACACATCGAAACTTTTCCGAGGCGATGCGTATGCATATCGACCGTCTTACGATGTGCAGCGATAAGGACGTTTCTTTGTGTTTTCTCCCTCTTACTCATATCTTCGAGCGGGCGTGGACCTACTTCTGCCTTACGTGCGGCATACGGGTAGTTATTAATCAGAACCCGAAGGAGATACAATCTGTAATCAAAGAGGTGCGTCCCACCATCATGTGCAGCGTACCTCGTTTTTGGGAAAAGGTATATACGGCCGTGCAGGAAAAAATCGCTTCGACAAAAGGTCTGAGCCGTATGCTTTTAGATCGGGCGTTGCGTGTGGGGCGTCATCGGAATATCGATTATGTACGTTGCAATAGACGGGTTCCCGTGTGGTTGGAAGCGCAATATGCCTTGTATGATAAGTTGGTGTTTTCGAAGTTGAAAAAAGCTGTCGGTATCGAAAACGGCAATATTTTCCCTACGGCGGGCGCTCCGCTTTCCGATACGATCAATGAGTTTTTGCACAGTTGCGGTATCCATATTTTGTACGGCTATGGTCTGTCCGAGACGACGGCTACCGTTTCCTGTTTTGAACTGACCGGTTACCGTATCGGCTCGGTCGGGACGACGTTGCCCGATGTGCAGGTGAAGATCGGAGCCGATAATGAAATTCTCGTTAAAGGCCCTACCGTCATGAAAGGTTACTATAAGAAACCCGAAGCAACAGCGCAGGTCTTTACGTCCGATGGTTGGTTTCGTACCGGCGATGCCGGTCGTCTCGACGATGCCGGCTCTGTCGTGTTGACCGAGCGTATCAAAGATCTTTTCAAAACTTCTAACGGTAAATATATCGCCCCACAAGCCATCGAGGCCAAGCTCGGAGAAGATAAGTATATCGAGCAGGTAGCAGTCATCGGCGATTGCCGCAAATATGTAACGGCAATTATCATTCCGGCTTTCGAGGCTATCAAGGAATATGCTGCGCAGAAGCAGATACAATACCGTACGCTCGAAGATTTGGTGAAAAATCAGAGCATACAGAAACTTATTCAGGAGCGCATTGCAGTGTTGCAGGCCAATTTTGCCCGTTTCGAACAGATAAAACGTTTTACACTGCTGCCCCGTGCGTTCAGCAAAGAAAACGGGGAGATTACCGATACGTTAAAAATACGTCGCGCGGCTATCTACCGCATTTTCCAAGCCGAGATAGAAGCCATGTATGCATAATATATGTAAAATCATTATTCATAACCGTTTCCCGTATGATTACGATAGAACAACTTAAAGAGACAGAAGAACGCAAGTTGGCGTTGAGGAGGTATCTTTGACATCGATACGAAAATAATTCAAGTCGAAGAGGAAGAGTTGCGTACTCATGTGCCCGATTTCTGGGAAGATAGGAAGAAGGCCGAAGCGCAGATGAAAAAGGTCAAAGATCTGCATTTTTGGATTGATAGATACCGGGAAGTAGAGAAGTCGGTCGAGGAACTTGCTTTGGCCTATGATTTTGTCAAGGAAGAAGTGATTACCGAGTCGGAACTCGACGAGATTTATCAGCGTACTATCACTCTTATCGAAGATCTCGAATTGCGCAATATGCTGCGTCGGGAAGAAGATAAGTTGGGCGCCGTACTCAAAATCAATTCCGGTGCCGGTGGAACCGAGAGTCAGGACTGGGCCGATATGCTTATGCGTCTTTATCTGCGTTGGTGCGAGGCTCATGGTTATAAGACGGCTATCGCCAATATTCTCGAAGGCGACGAGGCCGGGATCAAGTCGGCTACCATACAGATCGAGGGCGATTATGCCTATGGCTATCTCAAAAGCGAAAACGGAGTACACCGTCTGGTACGTGTCTCTCCCTATAATGCACAGGGTAAACGTATGACCTCGTTTGCCTCGGTATTCGTTACTCCGCTTGTAGATGACAGTATCGAAATCAATATCAATCCGGCCGATATTTCGTGGGATACTTTCCGCTCGGGTGGTGCCGGTGGTCAGAATGTGAACAAGGTCGAGTCGGGTGTGCGCCTGCGCTACCATTTCAAAGACCCTTATACCGGCGAAGAAGAGGAGATTCTCATCGAGAATACCGAAACCCGGGACCAGCCCAAGAACCGGGAAAATGCGATGCGCCAGTTGCGGTCGATACTCTATGAAAAAGAGTTGCAACACCGTATGGCCGAACAGGCCAAGGTCGAGGCTGGGAAGAAAAAAATCGAGTGGGGATCGCAAATACGCAGTTATGTATTCGATGACCGTCGGGTCAAAGACCATCGTACCAACTACCAGACGTCCGATGTTCAGGGAGTCATGGATGGTAATATCGATGACTTTATCAAGGCATATCTGATGGAATTCGGAGACGAATAAAATATATCGATATGGAAAAATTGACTCTTATAAAAGTCGGCGGGAAAATCGTAGAAGAACCTGATACCTTGCATGCCTTATTGCGGGATTTTGCGGCCATAGAAGGACGTAAGTTGCTTGTTCACGGAGGTGGTCGTTCGGCGACGAAACTGGCCGAGCAGTTGGGTATTCCCAGCCGTATGGTAAATGGGCGTCGTATTACCGATGCCGATACTTTGCGAGTGGTAACAATGGTGTATGGCGGATTGGTAAATAAAAACATCGTTGCCGGATTGCAGGCTTTCGGAGTCGATGCACTCGGTATGACCGGAGCCGATTTGAATATTTTGCGTTCGGACAAACGTCCGGTGAAGGACGTCGACTACGGTTACGTCGGAGATGTGAAAGAGGCCCGGGGCGATATGTTGGCCCGTCTGATAGCAGATGGAGTTGTTCCCGTACTTGCTCCACTTACCCATGACGGGCATGGACAGTTGCTCAATACCAATGCCGATACTATTGCCGGAGAGGCCGCTAAGGCACTGGCGTCTTATTTCGATGTAACACTGGTTTATTGTTTTGAGAAAAAAGGAGTTTTGAGCGATGAGAATGATGATGAAAGCGTGATTCCACAAATCGATAAGTCTTCGTTCGAACGCTTGGTGACCGGCGGTATTGTACAAGGAGGAATGATTCCCAAGCTCGAAAATGCTTTTTCAGCTATTTCGGCCGGAGTGAAAGAGGTTGTCATTACGAGAGCCGACACTTTGTCTACGGGAGGAACCCGTATAATAGGATAGATAACAGATCTAATTTTGATCGTAAAAAGGCATATACAGGAATTTCTGTATATGTCTTTGTTTTTTTGAGTAATTATCGATATATTTACAAAAAATATCGATATTATGT
>ENA-OZLH01000895-OZLH01000895.1-human-gut-metagenome-genome-assembly--contig:-NODE-895-length-15313-cov-4.751278_pt1 | contig 15313 bp, 14 predicted proteins | sample MGYA00244832_ERZ653776 | MGnify/ENA primary metagenome ERZ653776 (study PRJEB26926, sample SAMN06165218) | human gut metagenome | biome: ENVO:00009003; feature: ENVO:2100002; material: ENVO:00002003...
GATCATGCCTAGTCTCGTGGGCTCGGAGATGTGTATAAGAGACAGATATTATACATAACATCCGTTTGTCCGGGTATGGTAGCACACCGGGCAGCCAATGTCAACCCTGCGCAAACTGTACACGGAATTTTTCTGTATTTTGTATATTGAAAAGAGGACACTCTGGCTGTAAAATAGACGCATCTTACAAGAAAAGGAGACTTTGTATGCAACAGTCTAAAAAAGTCAATATCCGTTACATCACCTTTACCGCCGTGATGGCCGCACTGGTGTTTGTATTCACATTCACCTTCAAGATTCCCCTGGGTACCGGCTACACCCACCTGGGCGATATGATGATCTTCCTGGCCGCCTGGCTGCTGGGCGGCAAAAAGGCAGCCCCTGCTGCCGGTTTGGGCGCCTGCCTGGCCGATCTGGCCCTGGGCTATGCCGCCTGGATGGCTCCCACCTTCATCATCAAGTTCTTGGCCGTGGCCATCTGCTGCCTGATTGCAGAAAAAGCCATGCACCGCAGCCTGCTGGGCTACGGCGTAGGTGCCATTGCGGGCGGTGCGTTCCAGATCGGCGCATACACCCTGGCAAAGGTGCTGATGTATGACAAAACCTACGCACTGACCACCCTGCCGGAGCTGGCGATCCAGACTGCCGTAGGCATTGCGGTTGCCGGTGTACTGGTCGTGATTTTAACCAAGAGCGGCGCAGGTGCCAAATTGCAGCGTATGGCCGGCGGCGCAGGTAAGGAGGCCAAAGCGGCATGAAGAAGATAGACGCACATTCTCATATCGGTTCCTTTGGCGGCTGGGCCGGTGTGGCCTTTACCGCAGAGAAGCTGCTGGAGCAAATGGACGAGTACGAAATTGAAAAGACCTTTCTCACCGGCGCGTCCTTCCGGGACAACGACACGGTGGCCAAGGCGTTCCACAAATACCCGGACAAGATCGTGCCCTTTGTATGGGTCAATCCCCTGCTGGACAATGTACCGGAGAAGCTGCACCACTATGTGTGCGACGAGGGCTTTATGGGCATTAAAATGCAGCCCCTGTTTGACAGCTTTGTGGCTGACGATCCGGTGGTGTACCCGGTAATGGACTTTGCCCGGGAGCACAAGATCCCGGTGTTTATCCACTGCGGCCACCCGCCTTATTCTCTGCCTTGGAGCATTGCCCTGCTGGCTGAGCAATACCCGGATGTGCCGGTAACCATGATCCACATGGGCCACGGACACGGGGTGTATATCGACGCCTCCATTAAGATGGCCAAACGCTACCCCAACCTGTATCTGGAAATGAGCGGTATGCCCATGGGCTGCAAGATTGCCGAGGCCTACAAAACCGTAGGCACCGATCGCATTATGTTCGGCATTGACTCCCCCTTCCACCACCCCTCGGTGGAGATCCAAAAGGTGCTCACCAGCGGCCTGACGGAGAAGGAGCAGGAGGATGTATTCTATAACAACGCCAAAAAACTGCTGAAGCTGTAAAATCATAGAAACGGCGGTGCTCATGGGAGCGCCGCTTTTCTTTTTCACCGCCTTTCCCTTGCATAAAACGGACTTTATGCTATAATATAAATGAGGTGTAATTTTATGGCAATGAAAGAAATTGATATTCGCGAAGTAAAAGAGAATCTGGTCCACCTGCTGGCTGACGAATGGGCGCTGGTCACCGCCGGGCGCGGCGATGCGCTGGGCACCATGACCGTCAGCTGGGGCGGTATCGGCGAGCTGTGGGGCAAGGATATGGCCACCATTTATATTCGACCCCAGCGCTATACAAAGAAGTTTTTGGACGAGAACAACTACTTTACCCTGAGTTTTTACCCGGAGCAGTACAAGGACGCCCTGCGTCTGTGCGGCAGCAAAAGTGGGCGGGAGATCAACAAGGTAGAGGCCACCGGCCTGACTCCCTGCTACTACGAAAAAGCCCCTTACTTTGAGGAGGCCAAGTTAGTGCTGGTGTGCCGCAAGGTGGCAGTCAGCGCGTTTGAGCCGTCCCAGTTCCTGGACTCCGGCATTATGCAGAACTATGCGCAAAACGATTTTCACGCCATTTATTACGGCGCGATCGAAAAGGTATTGATTTCAGAGTAGATCTGTGCTATACTGTAATGCACAAAAGGCAGAGCACTGCCCATAGTTTATAATGTAGCGTATGGGCCCTGTGCGACGGGATGCTACGAACCTTGTCAGGCGGGGAACCGAGCAGCAATAAGTGGATGTTTCTGTGCGCCGCAGACCAGTCTGTACGTTACATTATACCCTATGGCGGCTCTGCCTTTTTCATTATTCAGGAGGTCCCTATGTACCAGGTTTTATATCGTAAATACCGCCCGCGGGTCTTTGCCGATGTGTACGGCCAGGACCATGTGACCTCCACGCTGAAAAACGAGATCAAAGAGGGTCGCATTTCCCACGCCTATCTGTTTACCGGCTCCCGCGGCACCGGCAAAACCACCTGCGCCAAAATCTTGGCCAAGGCGGTGAACTGCCCCAACGCTGTGGACGGCGAGCCTTGCAACACATGCGAAATCTGTAAAGGGCTGGACAGCGGCACCATCTACGATGTGGTAGAGATCGACGCCGCCTCCAACAACGGCGTAGACAATATCCGCGACCTGCGGGAGGAGGTCAACTACACCCCCACCCGCGGCAAGTACCGGGTCTACATTATCGACGAGGTGCACATGCTCTCCACCGGGGCATTCAATGCCCTGCTCAAGACGTTGGAGGAACCGCCTGCTCATGTGATCTTTATTTTAGCCACCACAGAGGTGCACAAGCTGCCTGCCACCATTCTCAGCCGGTGCCAGCGCTTTGACTTTAAGCGTATTCAGCCGGAGACCATGGCGGTGCGCTTGCAGCAGGTGGCCGGGCTGGAAGGCATGGAGTTGGCGCCGGACGCTGCCACCCTGATCGCCCGCATTGCAGACGGTGCCCTGCGAGACGGCCTGTCCATTTTAGATCAATGCGCCGGGCGCAGCAAGCAGATCACTGCCCAGCTGGTCAGCGAAGTGGCCGGTTTGGCCGGGCGCGAGGCGCTTTATCGCCTGTCTGACGCCGTACTGGCCCGGGACAGCAGCGCCGCTGTGGAGGAGCTGGCTCAGCTGCATGAGAACAGCTATGATATGGAACGGCTGTGCGTGGAGATGATCAATCACTTCCGCAACTTTATGATGGTCAAAACGGTGAAGAAAAGCCGCGAGCTGATTATCTGCACCGATGACGAATACAAGCATATTGAGGAGAGCGCCGGGCAGTTTACCCTGGCCCAAATTCTCCGTGGGCTGGACCTGTTCCAGTCTACTTTGGTAAAGATCAAGGGCGGCGCCACCCCGCGGATTGAGATGGAAATGGCCTTTATTCGCCTGTGCGAGCCCAAGTTGGAGACAGACCCGGACGCTATCAACCAGCGCCTGTCCGCTCTGGAGCGAGCGATGCAAAACGGCGTGCCTGCCGCACCGGTCAAAACCGTGCAGTCCCCCGCTCCGGAGCCGGAACCTGTACCTGCGACTTCTGCGGAACCTGTATCTGCACCTGTTCCGGAGCCTGCGCCTGTACAGCCTGAACCGCCTGTCCCTCTGGAACCGGCAGCCGCGACACCTTCCCCCGCCCCCGCAGCGGACAGCGAGCAGAAACTGTTTATGCAGTGGGCGGATTTGATGGAAATTCTACACCGCACAGACATTGCCCTGTTTGGCGTGCTCAGTGGCTCCCAGGGTTACACCCGAGGCGAGTTTTTCCTGATTGACAGTCCCAATCCCACCATCAAGGAGTTCATCAAGATCTCCACCCACGCCAAGGCCATTCGCGCGGCTCTCCACGAGCTCACCGGCCACAACTACAAGCTGGGCTTGTTTAAGAAGAAATCCACCGAGCAAGTGCCCCGGCGGGATCCGTTAGAGGACCTGCTGAGCAAAGCACGGGAAAATCATATTCAAATCGAAGAACATTAAAGGAGCATACTATGAAAGCAAGACTTCCCCAGGGTATGGGCGGCGGACCGCAAAACATGCAGTCCATGCTGCGCCAGGCCCAGAAGATGCAAGAGAACATTGAGGCCAAAAAGGCCGAACTGGAGGAGAAAGAATATGTGGTCTCTTCCGGCGGCGGCATGGTGGAAGTGACCGCCAACGGCAAGCACGAGATCAAAGCTATCGGCATCAACCCGGAAGTGGTAGACCCGGAGGATGTGGAAATGCTGGAGGATATGCTGCTGGCCGCCATTAACGAGGCCATGCGCAAGATCGACGAAGACTCGGAAAAAGAGCTGTCTGCCGTTACCGGCGGGCTGAACATTCCCGGCCTTTAATCGGTAAGCGGTATGCGATATAATTTAGCCGCACTGCAAAATCTGGTAGACCAATTTGAGCGTATGCAGGGCATTGGTCACAAGACTGCCCAACGCATGGCGTTCTATGTACTGGGTTTGTCAGACGAAGAAACCCGGGCTTTTACCGACGCCATTACCGAAGCCCATACCAAGATCCACCAGTGCAAGATCTGCTGCAATCTGGCGGAGGAGGAGCTTTGCCCCATCTGCAAAAACCCGGCCCGGGACAAAAGCGTGGTCTGCGTGGTGGAGGATCCGCGGGATGTGGCCGCCATTGAGCGCACCCACGAGTATAACGGCACTTACCATGTACTCCACGGCGCCATCTCGCCTATGGACAATATCGGTCCGGACCAGATCCGCATTAAGGAGCTGCTGGCGCGACTGAACGACGGCACGGTGGAGGAGGTTATTATGGCCACCAATCCTACCGTAGAGGGCGAGGCCACCGCTATGTATATCAGCCGACTGCTGAAGCCCATGGGCATTACTGTCAGCCGACTGGCCTACGGCGTTCCGGTGGGCGCAGATTTGGAGTATGCCGACGAGGTTACCCTGTCCAGAGCCCTGGAGGGGCGCAGCCTGATTTAACAAAAACAGAAAGGAGTGGGCGCTTTGGGAGAAGCAAAGCAAGTGATTGCCCGCAACAAAAAAGCGTTCCACGACTATTTTGTGCTGGACACCTACGAGGCGGGGCTGGAGCTTTTCGGCACGGAGATTAAGTCCATTCGCCAGGGCAAAGTGAATTTGAAAGACAGCTGGTGCAGCATTGACGAGGGCCAAATGTACGCCGTGGGGGTGCATATTTCCCCTTACGACCATGGCAATATTTTCAACCGGGACCCCATGCGCCGTAAGCGGCTGCTGCTGCATAAGAAAGAGATCCTCAGCCTGGCTGCAGACAGCCAGCAGCAGGGGCTGTCTGTCATTCCCTTGCAGCTGTATATCATCAAGGGCCGCGCCAAATTAGAGATCGGCCTGTGCAAGGGTAAAAAGCTCTATGATAAGCGGGCAGTGGCTGCCAAAAAGGCCTCTCAGCGAGACATTGACCGTGCACTGAAGGATCGGCAGCGGGATTGAACCGCCACCAAAATATAGATAAAAATGGGGATGAAAGGATTTCGACGGGTATAAAGAAGCACCGTAAGCGCATAGCGGAGTTGCACCGCTTAAAAAGTAACACCTTAAATTGAACTGACAATCATAAAACAGTAGCTCTGGCTGCTTAATTGCAGCCAGCGTTCTCGCTCTGAGGGCCACGGCAGGGATGAGAGCGTCGTTTAGTGGCGAACTTGCACGGAGGAGCGTTCCGGCCCCCGTCAGGAATTAGGAACTACCGTAGCGCCCAGTCTGTTTGCCGGCGAAGCGTGAGGGGAACCCCCAGCGACAAACTATATGCGTAGAAAGCGTTGCAGGCGTATATTCGGACGCGGTTTCGATTACCGCCATCTCCACCATAAAAGCAGGCGCACCCGGCGGGTGCGCCTGCTTTGTATTTATTCTTTCGTAGCGCGTACATCCATTCCTCCGGCAGCGCCTGCCTTTACAACATACAACAGCAAGCGGTGTTACCAGCTGCCGCCGCCTCCGCCGCCAACACCGCCGCCGGTAAAGCCACCGCCTCCGCTCACAAAGGAACCGGCTTTGCCGCCGGGCTGAGAAACCATACTGTCGTTGGCTGCCCGCAGGGTATCCCGCAACATACGATCAAAAAGCACATAGCTCCACACATCGGTCCCGTTATACCACCGAGGCGGCTGCATGGCGATGGACTCGAACTTCTTGATCCACTTGTCGCTGACGCCAAGGGCGTAAGTATAGGGCAGAATATTATAGAAATACTCCGGATCCTGCTCCACCAGCGCCTCCAACTTCTCTTTCTCCGCCGTTACCAAAAAGCTGCGAAAGCCCTTGATCTGCGCCAGGGTTTTGGCGCCCTCATCCGTGCGCCGCAGCATACAGCAAGCGGGGATCAGCCCCAGCGCCAAACACAGGGTGCCCGCCAGCATGGCATAGAGAATACTCGGCTCCAAAGTCAAAGAATCGTCCAGCGCCCGGTGGCTGAAATAGGCGCCGCCGGCTGCGCTCAGCGCCAGCAGTACAAAGGACAACCACTTCAAATAAATACTGGTTTTGTCAAAAAAGCGACTGCGGCTCTCCGTACTGTTCAGGTCTGCCCGTATGGTACCCACCGTTTCATAAAAATGGTTTTTCAGTTGTTTATTATCTGTGCTGGTGCGACCATCGGGGAACAGGCCGTCCATAAATACTGCTAAGTTGGTATCCTGCCCCACATAGCCATGACATTTGGTGAGCACAAAGTCTCGCTTGCGCTTGCCGGGGTGAATCGCAATATGATTGCGCTGCGCCAGATACACCAGCAGGGACAGCACCATCTCATTGGTGGCCTTGCCCTTGTACCACAGACCCACCTCTGCGCTGTTCAGCCCTTCCGGCGGATAAAACTCCACCGTGGGCGCATAGCGCTTATCCCGGCCGAACTTCAAAAACAGTACCAGCACGATCAGCGCTGCCAGCGCCGGCAAAACGGCGATCATAGCAATGGTCAGGTTATACTTGGTATTATCGAACTTAAAATACCCATCCGGCAGGATCAGGCGCAAGGTCAGCCCCTCACCCGGTGCCAGCGCCTGCGTAACCGTGCCGCTGATGGTACGGTCCTGCACGGTGTAGGTTACATTTTGGGTTCCGGCGGTGCCGTAGCTGCCGGTGCTCAGACCCAACTTGGCCGGGTCAAAATCCTTCGGCATAGTCACAGAGAACTGCACCCGGCGGATATAGGTGTCCCACCCGGTGCCCACCAGATTATAATACAGCTCGTCGGCGTTCTTTACCGTGTCCAGCCCCAAGTCGTAGTTGTAGCGAATGGTATAGGTGTGGGGGCCGGTGATGGTCTCATCCTCGCTGCCCAGGCGCAGCACATACTTGTCGTTGCTGACCTCATGGCTGCATTCGTCCGCACCGGTGTCCACATGACTGACCCGGGCAGTGACCACGGCGGTAGAGCCGTCCGTACGGGTCAACTGGTTGCGCAGGGGCAGGTAGCGATAAATGCCGTGGCGTGCTTCATTAAAATACACCTGATAGGTCTCCGTTACCGCCAGCACATTGTACTCGCTGACCACCACTTGCATTTGGCAGTCGGTGACCACATAGGGCTCCTGGGCGTACCGGGACAAAAAATCGGACTCGTCCGGCGTGGCTGCCAGGGCGTAAATTGGGGCGCACAAGGGCAGCACCAGTGCCAGCAGCAGGGTGATAATCTTCTTCATCAGAATTCTACCTTCACATTCTCCCGCTGGGCAGTATCGTCCACAAGATACATACTGCGCTTTTCAAAATGGAACAGACCGGCCACAATATTGGACGGGAACATTTCAATCTTGTTGTTCAGCTGCTTCACCGTAGCGTTATAATACTTGCGGGCATTGGCAATATCTGCCTCCACCTGGCGCAGCTGGTTTTGCAGATCCAAAAAATTCTGATTGGCCTTTAAGTCCGGGTACTGCTCTACCACGGCAGAGAACCCGGCAATGGCGCCGGAAAGCTCTGCATTGGCTTTCAACTTCTCCTCCGTGGACATGGCGGCATAGCTGCCTGCGCGAGCGGCGACCACATTTTGCAGAGTCTGGGCCTCATGAGCGGCGTAGCCCTTTACAGTATTCACCAAATTCGGGATCAGATCCCACCGCTTTTTCAGGTACACATCCATGGTGGAGAACGCCTCCTCCACAGCGTTTTTCTTCTTCACTAAGCCGTTGTAAGTGCCTGCCAGCCACAGCACCAGCAGTACCACCACAACAACAATCACGATGGCAAGTTTCATAAAAATTCCTCCTTGTATGCCAAACTGCAATAACAGTATATGCCTGCAAGTCCATAGTAGCATAGAACCGACCGTTTTGCAACAAAAAACCGCCTGCGGCTCGGAGGTCGCAAGCGGTTTTTTTGGACTTGATTTTATTTGACAAAGTCAGCAGCCACCTGGGCAATATGGTCGGCACACAAGCCAAACTGCACCAGCAGATCTGCACCGGGGCCGCTGTGGCCAAACTCGTCGTTAACGCCGATACGGCGCACAGGCGTGGGCAGCTGCTCGCTGAGCACGGAGCAAACGGCCTCGCCCAAACCGCCGATAATGCTGTGTTCCTCTACGGTGATGACCTTGCCGGTCTTCTTGGCAGTTGCCAAAACGGCAGCCTCGTCCAAGGGCTTAATGGTAGCCATATTGATCACCTCGGCAGAAATACCCTTGGCGGCCAGCTGCTCTGCGGCAGCCATAGCCTCCGGCACCATCAGACCGCAGGCAATGATGGACACATCGCTGCCCGCACGGATCACCTCGGCCTTGCCGATCTCAAACTGATAATCCTCGTTGTGGAACACCTCAGTAGCCAGGCGGGCAAAGCGCATATACACCGGGCCCTCCATCTCATAGGCGGCCTTTACCACCTGCCGAGCCTCCACATCGTCTGCCGGACAAATCACGGTCATGCCGGGGATCACCCGCATCAGGGCAAAGTCCTCGCAGCACTGGTGGGAAGCGCCGTCCTCACCGACGGAGATGCCGCCGTGGGTAGCGCCGATCTTCACGTTCAGGTGGGGGTAGGCCACGGAGTTGCGGATCTGCTCAAAGGCACGGCCCGCAGCGAACATCGCAAAGCTGGACACGAAGGGAACATAGCCCATGGTGGACAGGCCGGCGGCGACGCCCATCATGTTGGCCTCGGCGATGCCGCAGTCAAAGTGGCGGTCCGGGTAAGCCTTGCGGAACATGCCGGTCTTGGTGGCGGCAGCCAGGTCAGCGTCCAGCACCACCAGGTCGTCGTGGCCCTCAGCGGCCAGCTCCTTCAGGGTGTTGCCGTAGCTTTCACGGGTAGCGATCTTTTTCACGTCTGCCATCTTACTTCTCCTCCTGTTCCAGCGCGGCGTAGGCGGCGTTCAGTTCTTCCATAGCGACCTTGTATTCGTCGTCGTTGGGGCCCTTGCCGTGCCAGTCCACGGAGTTGCTCATAAAGGAAACGCCCTTGCCCTTGGTGGTGTCCATGATGATGCAGGTGGGCTTGTCGTTCTCGGCATGGAAAGCCTGGATGGCGGCCTCGATCTGGTCATAGTCGTGGCCATTGATGGTCAGCACGTTGAAGTTGAAGGCCTTCATCTTCTCTTCCAGCGGCTCGCTGCTCATGACCGTCTCGGTGGAGCCGTCGATCTGCAGGCGGTTGCGGTCCAAGAACACGCACAGGTTGCTCAGGCCGTAGTGGGCGGCAAACATAAAGGCCTCCCAGCACTCACCCTCTTCCACCTCGCCGTCACCCACGATGGCAAACACGTTGATGGGCTTGCCGGCGTGCTTGGCACCCAGTGCCATGCCGCAGGCGGCAGAGATGCCCTGACCCAGACTGCCGGTGGACATATCCACGCCCGGGGTCTCGTTCATGTTGGGGTGGCCCTGCAGATAGCTGCCGATCTTACGCAGGGTCTTGAGGTCTTCCACCGGGAAATAGCCGCGCTCTGCCAGCGCTGCATACAGTGCCGGTGCAGCATGGCCCTTGGACAGCACCAGACGGTCGCGGTCGGCCTTCTTGGGGTCCTTCGGGTCAATGTTCATTTCCACAAAATAGAGGTAGCTCAGCAGCTCGGCGATATCCAGACTGCCGCCCGGATGGCCGCACTTTGCGCTGTGCGTGCCCTCGATCACGCCCATGCGGATGTGGCAGGCGTGCTTGGCCAGAGTAAGTTTTTCTGCATTTGTCATGATGGTCCTCCCGTATGAACCTCAGATTTGCACATGTTCAAAAAAGCCTTTCGTCAGCGCCGGTGCAGTCCTGCTGCCCGCAGCGCGCTCTTTTTCAATTTTATATTAGCTATTCTATGCAAAAAGGTCAAGCTTCTTCATGCAAAATGTACATACGCGGGGAAATATTCATGGAAATTTGCCGCTTTTTGGTTAAATTGCAGGCTTTTTGCCGTATCTTGACAAAGCCAGAGGCATCTGCTATATTTTTCACAGATTCCGGCAGGAAGCCGGATGCGCAGGCAGAAGCCTGTTTTCTCCATTTGTGCGGAGCATCCGCTCCATCTGCGCGCTGCGCATGTGCGCGGCGCGGCGGGCCGGTCCAGGCCCTGCCATCTTAATTTTTACAGACGCCACGAAGGGGTCTGCCTTTGGCTTGCAAGCCGGGCAGGCCCCTTTTTTATCTGGCAAAAGGAGGAAGCTTTTTTATGAAAACCAACCCCCGTTCCACCACCCGCAGCCTTGTGCTGGCTGCACTGTTCCTTGCACTGGCCTTTGTGCTGCCCATGGTCACCGGCCATGTGCCGCAGGTGGGCAACATGCTGTGCCCGATGCACTTTCCCATTCTGCTGTGCGGCTTTGTGCTGGGCGGCCCATGGGGCCTTGCCGTGGGCTTTATTGCTCCGCTGGTGCGCTCGGTGCTGTTCGGCATGCCGCCCATGTTCCCCATCGCCATCTCCATGGCCTTTGAGCTGGCCGCTTACGGCCTTGTGTCCGGCGTGCTCTGGCGCAAGGTGAAGCACACCGTTCCCATGATGTACGCTTCTCTCGTCACCGCCATGGTGGCGGGACGTCTGGTGTGGGGTGCCGTCCGCTTTGTGCTGGCAGGCCTCACCGGCTCGTCCTTCCCGTTCAGCGCGTTTTTGTCCGGCGCGCTGCTCACCGCCGTGCCGGGCATCGTGGCACAGCTGGTGCTCATCCCTCTGATTTTGGTGGCTTTGCAGAAGGCAAAGGTCATGGACTGAACCCTCTCCGTCACAGCTGACGCTGTGCCACCTCTCCCGAAAGGGAGAGGTTTTTTGCTTCTTACGGAAAACACGAAAAAGCTCCCCCTTCGGGGGAGCTGGCAACGCCAACGGCGTTGACTGAGAGGGTCAAAAAGGGCTGTTGCCAAGAACTCCCTCCGTCACGGCTTCGCCGCGCCAGCTCCCTCACGGAGGGAGCCTGACATGACGGTAAGCTGTGAAGCCTCCCTCATTGAGGGAGGTGGCATCGCGTAAGCGATGTCGGAAGGAGTTTGGCAACAGCCCTTTTCTATATTTTTAAATTTTTTAGTTCTTCTTACCGGTCAGGAACTCCGGCAGGGACTTGCCCTGCTTGCGCCACTGATGGTACTCTGCCGTAGCAGCGAACTCCACGTCACCGGCAGAGTTCAGGGCAGTCTCCACAGAGTCCTGCACCACGCCGATGATGAAGCCGACGCCTACCATCTGCATGGCGACATCGTTGGAAATGCCGAACAGGGAGCAGGCCATGGGGATCAGCAGCAGGGAACCGCCGGCCACGCCGGAAGCACCGCAGGCACCCAGAGCGCTCATGGCGCTCAGCACGATGGCGGCCGGCAGGGACACCTGAATGCCCAGCGTGTTGGCGGCGGCCAGCGTCATGATGGTGATGGTGATGGCGGCACCGTCCATGTTGATGGTGGCGCCCAGCGGGATGGACACGGAATACATGTCCTTATCCAGCCCCAGCTTCTCACACAGGGCCATATTCACAGGGATGTTGGCGGCGGAGCTGCGGGTGAAGAAGGCGGTCAGGCCGGACTCCTTCAGGCAGCGGAACACCAGCGGGTACGGGTTGCAGTGCAGGTAGATGAACATGATGAACGGCGAAACGATGAGGGCCATGAACAGCATGGTGCCCACCAGCAGGGCCAGCAGCTTGCCGTACTGGGTAAAGATGGCAAGGCCGTTGCCGGAAACATTGGTGTAGACCAGACCCATGATGCCGAAGGGAGCAAGATTGATGATCCAGCGCACGATCTGGGAGACCGCATCGGCGGTGTTTGCCATAAAGGTCTTGGTGGTGTCAGAGCCGATCTTCTTCATGGCCACGCCGAACATGCAGGCCCAGAACAGGATGCCGATGTAGTTGCCGCTCATGATGGCGCTGACGGGGTTTGCCACAAAGTTGGTGAGCAGAGTGCCCATCACTTCGCCCAGACCCTGCGGCACCACGTCCGACTGGGCAGCGTCTGCCAGCACGACCGTGACCGGGAACAGAAAGCTGGTCACCACTGCGATGGCCGCAGCCAGAAAGGTGGTGAGCATGTACAGCCAGATGACCGTGCCGAAGCGGCGGTCCAGCTTGGAAGAGCCCTGTGCCAGAGCACTTGCCACGATCACGAACACCAGCACCGGGGCGATGCCCTTCAGTGCGCCAACGAACAGGCTGCCCAGTTCACCCACCCAGCCTGCACCGGGGGCCACCAGAGCCAGCACCGCACCAATGATCAGACCGATCAGGATGCGAACGATCAGGCTGATGCCGTTGTAGCGGGCAACTGCCTTGTTCAACGTTTTCATATAGTACACTCCTCTTTCCTATTGTACGCCAGCTGCGCACAGTTTCCTGTCTCTTACACGAGGACGGGTGTTATTATAGCACACACGGCAGAGAAATGAAAGCGTTTTCAGACATTTTTCGTTCACAAATTTGCGTTCAGATCGGTGCCCATGGGGTTTTTCCGTTGATCTGTATTTGTAGTGAGGACAGATTTAACCGTTCGTGGCTTCGTTCTCTCCGTCACCGTCGAGCGGCGCAGGGCGGAGCGAGCGGGGGCAAACAAAAAAGCCTGCGTGCGCAGTCCTGCATGGCAGGCTCTGCATCCGCAGACCGGGGCTCTTTGGGGTTGTATTCTGTTTTCAGCGCAGCGGCTGGGTGGGCGCAAGCTTCTGGTAGGCAAAGCGGGGCGAGCCGTCCCGCACATGGATGACGCCGCAGCGGGTAAAGCCGTTCTTTTCCAGCAGATGCTGCATGATCTTGTTATCGGCGTGGGTGTCCGCACGCAGGCTCTGGCAGTGCTCCAGACTCCAGTCCAGCACGGCCTTGCCCACGCCCTTCTGTTTGCCGGCCGATGCCAGACGGTGCACCGTGCCGTAGGGCAGGGTATCGTCCAGCCACTGACCGTCCTCAATGACGGCGTAGGTGGGGTCCGCCCCCAGAATAAAGGCAAACACGGCCTCGATCTGGCCGTTGACCACATAGAGGAACAACCGGTTCGAGTCGATATCCTCCTCCAGCAATTCCTGCGGCGGGAAATCATCCCCCCACTGGGTCGGGTTGCCCGATTCCTTCATGACTGCACGTGCATGGGCGTAGATCTTCAGGATCTGGGGCAGATCCCCTCTCACTGCTCCACGAAACATTCATTCCACCTCTTTCGACAGCGCCGCACCGATGCGGCTAGAATGGTTCTATTGTACTCCATTTTTCCATAAAAATCCAGTTTTTTGCATCGATCTGCCATAAAACGTTCCGAAACGACAAAACAGGGCACGGCGTCTGCTGTGCCCTGTTTTGTCTGGTCAGGCTGTGGTTCATGCACTGGTGCGGGTATGGCCCGTGCGCACCAGCCGGTATTCCCGGGGGCTGAGGCCGTAGCGCTCGTGGAACAGGCGGTAGAAATAGCTGGTGTTCTCGTAGCCCACCAGAGAAATGATCTGCTGGATGTTCAGGTCGCTGCGGCGCAGCAGGCGGGCAGCGGTCTCCATACGGTGCTTTTGCAGCAATTCCTTATAGGTGCGGCCGGTCTCGGCACGCACGCACTCGCTGACGTATGCCAGCGAAACGCCATACTCCCGCGCCACGTTGGAAAGGCTGGCTTCCCGGTAGTTCTGGGTGATCTCTTTCAGTGCCGCCTGCACCAGCGCTTCGCGGCTGACCGTTCCGGCCCTGACTTCCGGCAGGATAGGATTCGTCTGTGTCATCTGCGTTTCCTCCGTAAAGGGTGCGGCGGGCGGGGACTGGGGGAAGCCGGACACCCGCCGCACGGGAACTGCAGGTCTTGCTTGAAGGCCCTTACACTTCGTATACGAAACACGGTCCCGGAAGATTGCACGAAATGATAAAAATTTTTGAATTATTTTTCCCAACAAAAAGGGCCGCCTGTGCACAAACTGCACAGCGCGGCCCATCTGGAAGAAAATGAGGAAAATCGCTTGATCAAAACATGCTCTCGTCCTTGTAACGGCCGGTGCGCACGAACTGCACCCACTCGGCCACGTTCACCGCGTGGTCGCCGATGCGTTCCAGATATTTGATCACCATCAGCAGGTCCAGCGCAGCGTCCACCTTAGCGGGGTCGGCTGCGATCTCCTGCGCGAGGGTGTGCTTGATGGCATTGAAGTCAAAGTCCACGGCGTCGTCGGCCGCAATGACCTTGCGGGCGGCCAGCTCGTCCTCCGCGGTCAGTGCCGCCATGGCGTCCTGGATCATCTGGTATGCCTTGCGGTCCGGTGTGCCGTCGCCGTCGTCGTCGAATTCCTCCGGCACGCAGGCTATGTTGTAGCGGTGGCCGGAAAGCACCATGTATACGTTGGAATACTTTGAAACTATCTCCTCCTTGAGCAGCCTGCCGTCTGCGAGCAGCGTCAGGTCGGTGTCAAAGTAGGCGTGGGTGCAGAGCACGGCCACCCTGTCCGGGTACTGCTCCAGCACACTCTTTATCCACTCTATGCCGTCCTGCTCAACGTGATAGCCCATGTATATGAAGAGATACCTGGTACTGCCTGCGTCGATGAGGTCATAGTGGCCGCGGTTATCCTGAAAGCTTCCTCCATAGCATTCCCGGTAGCTTACCTGTTTTTCGCCGAAGTAGCGGCTGAAATTATCGTAGAGGGCGTCGTCGTGCTTTACGTCGTGGTTGCCGGCGCAGACCCCTGCGGGTATATTGGCGATGGAGGCCATGGCGCGCACGGCGTTTTCCCACTGGCGCTCGCTTCCATAGTTGTTTATAAGGTCGCCTGTATGGGCAACGTACTTCAGGTTCAGCTCCTTCTCCGCGTCCCGCAGATAGGCGGTCATGGCGTAGAAGATATCCGGGAATCTGTTGGAGTAGTGCTGTGTGTCGCTCATCCATGCGATGGTATAGCGGCTCTCGGGCTCCTGCATAGGCTCGGCAGCGGCGGTAGGCGCGGGAGCAGCTGTGGGCGGGGGTTCCGGAGAT
>ENA-OZLH01000897-OZLH01000897.1-human-gut-metagenome-genome-assembly--contig:-NODE-897-length-15295-cov-4.341010_pt1 | contig 15295 bp, 12 predicted proteins | sample MGYA00244832_ERZ653776 | MGnify/ENA primary metagenome ERZ653776 (study PRJEB26926, sample SAMN06165218) | human gut metagenome | biome: ENVO:00009003; feature: ENVO:2100002; material: ENVO:00002003...
ACGAGATCATGCCTAGTCTCGTGGGCTCGGAGATGTGTATAAGAGACAGCGCTTGATTTGCAAAATCTGCGGTTGTCGGGCGTTTGCTTTAAATAGGTGTAGATTATGGATTCATTTTACTTTTGGGAGTTTTTAGCAATACAGGCGGCGCTGATAGGCATATCCATTGCCTGCATATACGTTAGGCGCAACGGATATTTTGGCGTAAGGTTTGCGTACACGCTTTCAGACGACGAAATTTGGCGTGCGGTAAATTCGCGCTTCGGAATATTGTTCGCGCCGGTAGCCGCGGCTTTTACGGTTGCGGGGCTCATTTTCGACGGAGCTCTCAAGGACTGGCAAGCGGCGTTTCTCATTCCGGAAATAGCCATTCTTTGCGCCATATCCATTTACTCTTACTTTTATGCTAAAAAACTCTACCTTAAAAAATATCCGAATGTTTCGGCATCGCCCGTCGTAGCCATAAAAAAAAGCTGCAGAAAATTCGCAAAGTTCGATTTGGCGTTTTTTATATTTTATATTGTAGTCTGTGTCGCGCTTGTATTGTGGATTTACAATTTATGCCTGCCGTATTGGGACGTGAAAGTTCCGACGCATTGGAATGCAAAGGGGGAAATTGACGGATATATGATTATGTCAAAATCGTTCGTATCGGACATTTCCATATTGTATTCAATGGGCGCGGCGGGGGTATTTATAGGCTTTTTGGTATCGATTGTAGGCGGCTGTTCTTTGAAATACTTTTCGCCATTTACTGGGGGAACATCGTTTGGGGTTGCGTTTGCTTTTTTCTGGGCGGGAGTGCAATATTCAATATATAACGCCTATCTAAACGGCGGGAAGTTGGAGCTAATGTCGGGGACATGCGGGGTGCTTATGGTTTTGGCTATTGTGTTTTTCGCGCTTTCGATTGTTTGTACTTTGGTGTGGTCATGCGCGTATGTAAACAGGTTTAATTCCGCCGCGGCTGTGAAATCTCAATAAAATGTTGCGCGCCCGCCGTTTGTCGGGTTAACATTTGCGGCATGAAAATAAATTGCTCGAAATTCTTTGCCGCGCTTTCGATTGCGGCGGCGGCAGTGCTCTCGGCCTGCTCAACCGCCCCGAAGTTTGGCGGGGACGTCTATCCGATGGGCGCAATCCTGCCGCTTACGGGCGAAAACTCCGAAGCGGCGCGCGAGGTTCTAAACGGAATGGAGCTTGCCGCGCAAAAGCTGAACGCCTCAGGAGCAATGGCGGGGCTTAAAATAAAAATTGTCGCGCGCGACGCCAACGGCTCCGACAACCTGTCGTTCGAGGAACATTTCGACTCGCTCCGCCGCGACGGAGTCAGGGTGATTTCCGTCGGGTTCGACGAAAATGTGGTCGCATGGCACCAAAGGCTCTGCAAGTGCGACGACGCCTTTATAAACTACTTTTGCCAGTATCCGCCCGCGACCCTCGATTCGCAAAACAGCGCGCGCATTTTCCTAAACGGCGCGCAGGACGGCGACATTCTTTCAAAGGCCGTGGAGCGCTCCGACAGGCGCGACACCCGCATAGTTTTAATGAGCGTAGACTCGATGTTCGGGAAGGCGTGCGGTGACTACCTCGCCTTTTGCGTGAGGCTTGAGCGCACAAAGCTTTATACGGACGTGTTTTCGCAAAATACGCGCGACTTTTCAATTTTCAGCTCTCAAATGAAGCGCCTTTATCCCGACTGCATTTTTTACGTCGGGCGCGGCGGCGAGCTTGAAAATTTTGTCAAAAGCGTCGCAAGCGAAGGATACAAGGGGCGCGTTGCGGCGGGCGCGGTTTTCGACTTCAAGCCCTTTAAAATTCCCGAAGGCATAAAGTTTTGCCGCACCGCCACCCTTTTTGAGCTCGGCAAAATAAATACGGCGGTTTCGCGCGGGTTTGTCGCCGAATACAAGTCTAAATACGGCAAGGCTCCGACGTGGCCCGCGGCTTACGGGTACGACGCCGTTATGGAACTTTCAAAGGCGGTTGAGGCGGCGAAGTTTAACCCGTCGAAAATGCGCGGCTACTTTGAGGGCAGAAAGACGGACGGGGTAATCGGCAGGCTGGAATTCGACAAGACCGCCGACCCGACTTCCGAACTTGAACTTGTAAGCTATTGATGCAGTTGCCGCGGCCGCCAGATTTGGACGATTATCCGGGCGCCCCGCGCGGGGTTTGCGCGCCTGGGTCTGTCTGGATTTTGGCTGCGGTTTTATCGGCGTATGCGCTCGCGGCGGCTTTCCCGGAGTTGAGGAGGTTCGCGGCGCATACGATGGGGGCGGGAGCGTTTATTTTTGCGTTTTGGGCTACTCTCGAAGTTCTTGAAATTTTACCGAGCGGCGAAGGGGAGTCGGCGGGCTTAGCCAGGAGCGCGAGATGGGGATTGTTTCTGTCGGGAATTTTTTTCGCGGCGTTTTCGTATTTTTTTCTCAAGATACCGGCAAATCCGTATCCGGAGTTCGCCCCGCGGGAGGCTGCATTGGACGCCAGAATTTTAGATGTGTCGAAGGGCAAAAACGGCTCGCTATACGGCACTGCGGAAGTATTGCGATCGGCTGATTTGCCGCGGCTTGCGGGGCACCCGATATGGTTTGTTATTTCCGACGGCAAGGGCGGGCTTCGCAATCCCCTAAAAATTCTTCCGTCGGCGGAGGTTGGGCTCGACGGCGTTGTTTCCCCGACAGGGGGCGTGCGGTATTTATCGCGCGGCAGGTTCGACCAGAAGTCGCTCGATTTTGACGGATATTTGGAGGGAAAGTTTGTACGATATAAAATCTTTGCCCCGAGCATGGGCGCGAAAGTCTTGTCGCCGCCTTCCGCGAGGTTCGATTTTTACGCCGATATCGCGCGCTATATGGATTCGTCGTTGAGCGCCCTGCCTGGTTTCATGTCGGCGGATTCCATGCCTGCAAGAACCTACCGCGCGATGATTTTAGGCGACAAGAGCCTGCTTACCCCCGAGCAGAAAGACGCCTTTGCGCGCACAGGGGTAATGCATGTATTTGCGATAAGCGGCCTGCATGTGGGGTTTGCGGCGGGAATTTTGTATTTTGCGCTTTCGGCCGTGGGAGTGCGCAGGAGCTTTCAGCCGTTCGCGGCGCTCCCGCTGCTGTTTCTATATGTGTGCGCGTGCGGCGGAAGGCCGTCGGCAATGCGGGCGTTTGGAATGGTGGCGATTGTATGGCTTGCGTCGCTTTTGGGCAGGGGGGCTAAGCCGATAGACTCGCTGGTGTTGGCCGCGATAATATCGCTTGCAATATTTCCAAGCGATATTTCCGACGCCGGATTTTCCCTCTCATACTGCGTTGCGGCATCGATATTCGTCTATTCGCTTCCGCTCTTTGAATTTCTTTCGTCGAGATTTGCGCCGCGGACTCTATACGGCGGACTCATTACCTCGCTATACTCTAAATCCCGCCGCCGCCTGTTTGACTTTGCAGTCGGGGGCGTTTGCATTTCCTTCGGGTGCGCGGTTGCAGCGTTTCCGCTTACGGCGCACTATTTCGGATATGCGTCTTTAATATCGGCCCTCTATTCGCCCCTGTTTGTATTCGGGGCGGGGATTGCTGTGAGCCTCGGTTTTGCGGGGTTCTTCCTGCCGGACGCAATCGCCCAGTGGCTGAACGCGGCGGCGTGTGCTGTTGTGAAAGTTATGGGCGAAGGCGCCGTAAAGCTCGATTCGTCCGCGGACGTGTCGGTCGATTTTGCCGTTAAAAGCGGTTTGGCGGCGGCGATAGCCGCTTTGGGTTTTCTATTTGTCTCCGACATCTGCGGCAGATTCGGTCGCCGAAAAATCGGTTTCCTGCTTGCGCCTGCTTCAATGGCGCTCTTAATTGCAATATATAAAATCGCGTCTTAAAATGCAAAAAAACATAAGATTTAAAATTCCAAAAAACGCGCTCGAAAAATCCGCCGCTAAGGAGGTGTGCAGGATTGCGGAAAGCGGCGGAAAGATAGGCGTGGCGTGCTCCGGCGGGGCGGACTCGGTATGCGCCTTGATGTGGGTGGCGGGCGTATTTTCAAAGAATAAAAAGAATGTGTACGTCCTGCATTTCAACCACCGCGAACGCGCGGCGGCCGATTCCGACGCGGAATTTGTCGGGGCCGTTGCAAAGAAGCTTGGCGCGAATTTTATCTTGGGGAAAGCCGAAACGCCTCCGAAAAAAATTACTGAGGATTCGCTTAGAAGGCTCAGGCTTGGGTTTGTCGCAGAACAGTCCGCGGAGCTTGGGTTGTCGGCCGTAGTGCAGGGGCACAATTCCGGGGACGTCGCCGAAACTTTGGTAATGCGCCTTATGCGCGGCGCGGGAACTGCCGGAATGTCGGCGCCGAGGCCGGTGTCGCATTTTCGCGGGGCGGTTCTCGTTAGGCCGCTTTTGCGCCTTTCCAAAACCGATATAAAAAATCTTTTAAGGGACGCGAAAATCGAGTGGAGGGAGGACGAGACAAACGCGTCCGCCGATTTTCTTCGCAACAGGCTGCGCGCCGAAATTATTCCGGCGGTTGACGCCTTGTGCGCGGGTGGTTTTTCAAGCTCGGCTTTGCGCTCCCGCGCGCAATTTCAGGAGGATTCCGATTTTATTGAAAAAGTTTTCGAGAGGGCGCTTGCCGAGGCGAATCCAAACCTTGAAGTTTCGCCTTCGCATTTGCCCCCGAAGGTTTTGAGATTGCCCGACGGGCTTGCGCGCGAGAGCCCAATATTGAGGCGTGCGGCCACTAAGCTGCTTGCGCTAAATTCGCTCGCTGCGGAAGTCAGGGCGGGGTGTGTCGACGCATTTGTATCGGACGCCGCGGAGAGTGGATTTGCGCGGGCGAGCGTAGGCATGGGCTTGGAGATGTTTTTCTCGGAGGGCGAGCTTAGAATAGAGAGTGCGCGGGAGGATTCCGAGTGGAGTACGGTTTTAAAGTCCGGAAAAAACAGGCTTCCAAACGGCGAAATGCTGAGGGTCGAAAAAATTTCGCTTACCCGCGCGCGCTTTGAGTCGATAAAAAACGGAGAGAACGACGACAATGTAAGGGCGTACATAGATTTGTCCGCCACTGGCGGGCTTGTCGACGGCGCACTCGTGGCGCGCACCCGCCGCCCCGGCGACTGCTATGTTCCGCTCGGTTCGCATTCTTCAAAAAAACTAAAAGAGATGTTTAATGCCAAAAAAATACCGATATGGAAACGAAAGGCAGCTTTCGTTGTCTGTAATGCGGGAAACAATATACTTTGGAGCCCCGGATTGCCGCCGTCCGAACTTTTTAAGGTGGAAAATTCCCGCTCAGTAATTGAATTGACGTTCGAAAATTTTTAAAATTTAATTACTTCCCTATATCAAATGGAGAAGAAGGAAAAAAATACTTTTGGAAAGATACCAAACAGGCCGTACTTTGTTTGGATTGTGATTGTGTGCGCAATAATTATGCTGGTGTCGCTGCCGCGCGGCGGAGCCGGAAAGATACAAACGCTCGACACAAAGCAGTTGATGACTGCGGTTCAAAACGATTCGCTGTTGGAAATTTCCATACGCAACGATCCCTCCGCCGGAAAGGACTGGTACGTTGTGGAGGGAAAGATGAAAAATCCCGTCTACGGCCTTGAAGAGGCTCCGAAAGACGCTCCGCGCGCGCTCGAGTTCGTGTTTTCCGGAAGGATAACCGACGAAATGTACAAGCGCCTGACTTACCCGACTGCGCCGTGGGAAGTTAAGGAAGTTCCATCAAATACTTTTTGGGGGAACTTAGTGTCGAGCGTGTTGCCATTCTTGATAATAGTTGGCGTGCTGTATTTTCTATTTACGCGCCAAATGAGGGCTACCGGCAGAAGCGCAATGAGCTTCGGAAAGAGCAGGGCGCGCCTGCTTTCACCCGACAAGGACAGAGTGACTTTTAAGGACGTTGCGGGTTGCGACGAATCGAAGGAGGAGGTTTCGGAAGTCGTTGAATTTTTGAAAAACCCGAAGCGTTTTAGCGACATCGGCGCAAGGATACCGAAGGGAATTTTGATGGTGGGGCCTCCCGGAACTGGAAAGACGCTGCTGGCGCGGGCTGTTGCGGGAGAAGCGGACGTCCCGTTTTATTCGATTAGCGGCTCCGACTTTGTCGAGATGTTTGTTGGTGTCGGAGCGGCGCGAGTGCGCGACATGTTTGAGCAGGCGCGCAAGACGGCTCCGTGCCTCGTTTTCATCGACGAAATCGATGCGGTCGGGCGCCAGAGGGGCGCTGGCATGGGGGGCGGCCACGATGAAAGGGAGCAGACCCTCAATTCGCTGCTCGTCGAGATGGACGGTTTCGATGCCCACAGCGGAGTGATAATAATTGCAGCAACCAACCGCCCCGATGTGCTCGACAGTGCGCTTTTGCGGCCGGGACGCTTCGATAGGCAGGTAGTCATTGACCTTCCCGACGTCAAGGGCAGGGAGGAAATTCTCAAAATCCACGCTGCAAAAATAAAGCTCGATCCTTCCGTCGATTTGGAGACGGTCGCCAAGATAACTCCCGGCTGTTCCGGGGCGGATTTGGCGAATCTGCTCAACGAAGGCGCGATAATAGCGGCGAGGCGCAACGAGTCGCTGGTCACTATGGCGGACATAGACGAGGCGCGCGACAAAGTGTTTTTTGGAAGGGAGCGCCGCAAGCTCATGGACTCCGACGAGAAAAAGCTCACCGCATACCACGAGGCAGGCCACGCTTTAATTCAGGCGGTGATAGACGACGGGCGTTTGCCGATACATAAAGTGACGATAATCCCGCGCGGGCAAAGTTTGGGGTCAACCATGTTTGTGCCTTCGCGCGATATCCGCACGGAATCGAAAAAGTCGCTGCTCAACCACATATGCACAAGCCTCGGCGGGAGAGTTGCGGAGGAGATTGTATTTACCGACATAACAAACGGAGCTGCCGGCGACATAAAACAGGCTACAAAAATAGCCCGCAAGATGGTCTGCGACTGGGGAATGGGCGAGATTGGCCCGATAGCACTCGGCGAAAATCAAGACCACATATTCCTCGGCAAGGAGATTGCGCGCGACGAACATTTTAGCGAGAAGACCGCCCAGCTTGTTGACGACGAGATAAAGGCGATTGTCGATGGCCAGCTCGACCGCGCGAGAAAGATAGTTTCCGACAACCGCGATAAGCTCGACATAATTGCCAATGAACTTCTCGTTCGAGAAACGATAGACGGCGCAGACGTGTATAAAATCGTGCGCGGCGAATTTACGCCGACACCTGTTCCTGAAAATACCGACGGCAAAACGGCAGCAGAGATTGCCGAAGAGGAAAAAATAGAGCAGGAAAAGCACGACGACGGCGACGAAGGAATTATCGCGCCGCCATTACCAGATAACGGGTAATTCTTGCGACAAGCTTTTGTGCAGGAAATTGTTTGCACTAAACATTGACGGCAAAATTAAAATCGCAAGTGACGGAAGATTCGCCTGTTTTCCGAGCCTAAGCGCAGAAGAAAAGTTAGCCGGTTAATCTTTGCTTAAATATGAGAAAAAACCCTGCCTTAATAGGTAGGGTTTTTATAATAATTAAGAAAATAGACTGCGTATTATTGGTTGACTATATCCTAAAAAAGACCTCTATTTTACCGCATGAAAATACGTAATGGAATAGCTTTCATATTGGCAATGGCGGCGGCGATTGGAACGCAGGCGGCCAACTATCTATTTACCGCGCAAAATTCGTACGATGTTTTCGACGAGTCCAACTGGGTTGTTGTGACAGATCCTTCATTTAGTATATGGACCCTGCCGCATAGTTATGCCGACGGCGCGTACTCTCCGGCGACGGCGCCTGTCGCGGGGAATACAATTGGGTTCGTCCGCTATTCTTTGGGAGACAGTGCAGCGATTGATGGCCCGGGGCAGATGGTTATAAGTTCTTCTTTGCAAGTCGCAGGGTTTATCGACAGGTCAAATAGGAGTTCTACCATATATCTCGGTGGGGCAGGCAAGGAAAACGAAGATATGAACTTTGAAATAAGTGGAAATCTCGAAATCGGCTATTCGAATACACAGAGCTTTGTTGTTTCTGCCGACGCCTCTCAAAAAACCTTTAATATGTCAATAGGCGATTTGTTATACCTTGCTAACGGAACATATAATTTCGGCTCAAAAGACAGATACTTGGATACTTTTACTTTAAAAAGGGGACAGCTGCTTTTCGATTCCGTGTTTGTCAACACATACGCAAAGCAGATGGTTGTCCAAGCCGATTTCAATATAGACCAACACAATGCGACCTCTTCATTGAACAAGTGGACAATCTACGCTCCCGACACTATAAACTCTGAAACCGCATTTGTAACGATAGGCGGCAAGCTCTCAAAGGCGGATGAGCAGCTGATATATATCGACTTCTCAAATGTGGAACTGCTCGAAAATACAGAATACGCGATAATATCAGCCGCTTCGACGAGCGGATTTGATTTTGATAATCCCGAGGGAGACTTCGCAATATCGGGGCTCGACATGGATTTTGATTTGGCTTGGACTGACAATACTTTATACCTTACGACTGTTCCGGAGCCGCAGTTAGCTTCGTTTGCGGCGGCTATCTTTGGCGCTATTGCCGCAGCGTTTGCACGCAGAAGATTCCGTTAATTTTGCATTTATGTTTTAGCGCCGCAAAAAATGTATTTTTGCGGCGTTTTTTTTGCGCGTTAAATATTTTTTTATAGCCCTATCTTACGCGAATTGATATATTTTTCTATTCCTTCTCTAATAAGATAAAAAAGCAGTCCTGCGCGGCGATGCGTGTGTATGCCTTAGCGCAGAAGGCGGCGGATGTTCTTTTTTAAAGCGGGGAACGGCGGCGATTTTTTTCTATAATAAAATAAAACTTAATTTTGGATTGATTGTAAGCGTGGGGAAAAGTATTAAAGTTTTATGAAATACATTTTTTTATTTTTCGTGTTTTTTAGTTTTTTACCTTTTGCGGTTTCGTCGGAAAAGAAGGGGGAACTCGTGTTCTCGGACGAATTTTCTGAGGACGGCGCGCCCAATTCCGAGAAATGGGGTTTTGAACATGGTTTTGTCCGCAATATGGAGCTGCAATGGTACACTCCAAAGAACACCTATTGCAAAGGCGGATTTCTCGTAATAGAGGCGCGCAAGGAGAGGGTAAAAAATCCGCAGTTCGGCAGGGAACCGAAAGACTACTGGGCTTACGGGAGAGAGTATGCAGAGTACACGTCGTCGTCTATTGTGACAAAAAATAGTTTCGACTTTAAAAAAGGCAGGATTGAAGTGCGCGCGCGCATACCTTTCGGGAAGGGCGCATGGCCGGCAATTTGGCTTCTTGGCGAAAATATTCGCGACAAGTCCAATTTGATTCCGTGGCCGGCTTGCGGAGAAATAGATGTAATGGAGTTTTACAGAATAGGGGGCGTGCCCAATATTTTGGCAAACTTTGCGTGGGAGGGTTCCAATAACGGGGCCTTATGGAACGACAAAAAAATACCCGTGTCGCACTTTCTCAAAAAAGATCCGGACTGGTTTGCAAATTTCCATGTATGGAGAATGGACTGGGACGAGAAATCGTACAAAATTTACCTCGACGGAGAGCTTCTAAATGAAATGCCGCTCGACAAATCCATAAATGCCGGAAAGCATAAGGGTATAAACCCTTTTTTGAATCCGAAATTCCTTTTGATGAATCTGGCGATAGGCAATCCGAAAGAAGGCAAGGGGCCGGTTGATGACAATGCAATGCCCATGAGATACGAGATTGACTATGTGCGCGTCTATAAGTTTTAATGCACACTGATTCCGCCGCAATTTTTACTTTGCAGACGGTTCACATCAATAAACGAAGGGGACGCAGGCAGAATTGCGGATTATTTTCTGCTTTTTTGCAGCGTCTTCCTTTCGTTTTAGCGCGGCGAAAATCTTGTGCTTTTAAAAAGGGTTGCTGATAGTTTTTTGTTGTTTTCAACCCTTTGCTGTTGTTTGGATTTTATTTCCGCCATATCCATAAACAATGTAGCGCGAAAATTATCCCGATTTTTTGGGACGAAAATTTCTTCCGAAATTTGTGGAGATTTTCATAGGCTATAATGATAACTTGCAAAATTGTTTTGCGTTTGGGAAATCCCGGTAGAATTATGCAAACACCGCCCGCGCAGATTGCTGAAATGCCGCGTGGGAACGGACTCTAAAACAAGGGTGGGGCTTGCGGCAAAAAGAAAAAGGCATTCGCAAATCAATGGCGGAGCGGCGGAAAAAAACGGGCGGGGGAATTTTCCGCCGAAATAAATAGACTACGCAGAAAATAAATCGTCTGCTTCCGATTTTATAAAAGTGTCTATGTCCTCAAAGCGCGCCCTTTCGACATGCGAGGTCGGGATTGCGGCGGCAAAATTCTTGCCGTAGGATTTTGTCAGCATTCGCGGGTCTAGAACAGATATAATCCCGCGGTCGCGGGCGCTTCTAATCAGCCTGCCTATGCCCTGCCTGAATTTGATTATCGCGGCGGGCAGCGATATTTTCATAAATGGATTCTCGCCCAGCGCTTCAGCGCGCTCCATTCGCGCTTCCGTAAGCGGGTGCTTAAAATTCTCAAACGGCAACCTCACGATTACCACTTGTGAAAGCGCGTCGGAGGGAACGTCGATTCCCGTCCAGAAAGTGTCGGTTCCCATGAGAACTGCGGTTGCGTCCTCGGTAAAACGGCGTATCGTTTCGGCGCGCGGCATGCGGCCTTGAACATATAGATTGCGCCCTTTTAAAAGCTCCGCCGATTCGAGAATTTCCGCGGTGCGCTTTAAGTCCGCATGGCTCGTAAATAAAACGAGCGTTCCGCCCTTCACAACGTTGGAGAGTTTGGATATGTATGAAGCCGTCCTTTGGCAATCCATCTTGCCTGTGTCTCTGTCGGGCGCGGCGGCGTCGGAAAATAAAAATGCGCGCATGTGGGCGTCGTAGTCGAAAGGCGAATCGCAAATGAAAGACTCGGCTGATTCGGCGCCGACTTTCGAGGAAAAATCCTCCATGCTTCCCGATATTGCAAGGGTTGCCGATGTAAGTATTATCGGCGAGCCTCCGAAAAATAGGACTCTTCTCAATATCCCAGACACTTCTATCGGGGCTGAATTTAAGGTGACATTTCTTCCGCCGACGCCCGTAGCTTCAATCCAATATACGGATTCAGGGTCGGACAGGCAAACGCATTCCTCTATGGCATTCTTCATTCCCGCGACCTTTCGCCGGTAGTCTTTTATTTCCGCCGCGAGCTTTTCCTGCGGGGCGTTTTGCGCGAGAGTGTCAAGAAGCCGCGCGACGGAGTCGAGCGCGCCGGTAGCCGAATATGCGTCGGCCCAGTCGGGCGAGCTGAGGCGCACGGTGTCGCGGGAAAGGAGAAAATCCTTTCGGATTCTTGAAAAGAGTTCGTCGCACTCGCTTATGGCGTCGCAGACAATCTGTTTGTCCCTAAATTCGGCGAGCCCGCTGCGGGCGATAAGCCCGCGCTTTTTTCTCGGGTCGTATATCCTGCAAAGCTCGCGCCTGATTCCCGCGCTTGAAAGCGATAGCCCGTATGCCGCCGACGCAACGTCGGGTATTAAATGCGCTTCGTCTATTACGAGCATATCGTTTGCAAATAAAATGCCCGACTCTTCACCGTTTGTGCCCATTCCCGCAGAGAGCAGCGAAAAGAGCAGATTGTGGTTTAGGATAACCACGTCTGCCGATGAAATCTCGCGGCGCGCATTTTGGTAGAAGCATGAGCCGTCCGAACAATTTTTTGGCGTGCATGAAGACGCGTCGGCGTTTACCCACGCCCAGACTTCCGGATTCGGCGGCGGATTGAGCTCGTCGACAAGCCCTGTGCGGGTTGTCAGTGCCCACTGGGCGATGCGTTCAAGCTCCGCGCTCTCGGCGGTGTCGAAGAGCTCCCGCTTTTCGGCGAGGGCGCGTTTGAGCCTATGCGGGCATAGATAGTTGGCTCTGCCCAATAATAGCGCGGCCTTAAAATCGGCGCAGTCCGAAAGCGCGGAGCAATTTGAAAACATCATCTTTATCCGCGGCAGGTCTTTTTGCATAATCTGCTGTTGCAGGGCTATTGTATGCGTCGCCACCACAAGCTGCCGCTTGAATCTGCGGGCTGCTATTATTCCCGGAACGAGGTAAGCCATGCTTTTGCCTACCCCGGTGCCGGCCTCAAACAGCAGCGCGCCGTTCCCGGAATATGCCTGGGCGCAACAATACGCCATTTTCTCCTGCTCGGGGCGATGCTCAAAATTCGGCAATATGCCCGCGTATCCTCCGCTTTCAAAAATCTTTTCGCAGAGCTCCGGGAGTTTTGTTGAGTCGAATATATTAGCGCCGTCGGACACTTTATGAGCGCTTTTTAAAATTGCGCATATGCTTTACTGCCCGCGCAAGCCCGCCGAAGGATCCAAAGATGTCGCGCACGGCGCTTGCCTCGTACCCGCTATGGAGCATGCAGTCTTTGCATTCGGGGCGCGTTCCGTTATGTCCGAGCCCGTAGGAGTCTATGCAGTCCATAAGTTCGGCAAAGGTCTCGCAGTATCCGTCGTTTATTAAGTAGCAGGGCTTCTGCCAGCCGAATATCGAGTAGGTCGGGTTTCCCCACGGGGTGCATTCATAGTCCTGCTCGCCTTTCAGAAAGGCTAAAAATCCCGGAGAGTGGTTGAAAACCCATTCTTTTTTAGGATTGGACAGAATTTTTCTGAAAAGCTCGACTGTCTTGTTTCTCTCCAAAAATATATCCTGGTTTGGAGCTTTGTCGTATGGGAATCCCGGGGATATCATCATTCCTTCGACGCCAAGAGCCATTGCCTCGTCGAAGAATTTGCGGACTTCGTCCGGATCGGCGTTGTTGAAAATTGTGGTGTTTGTGGTGACCCTGAATCCGCGCTTTACGGCTTCTTTTATGCCTTTTACGGCGATGTCGTACGCGCCGGGTTTGTTTACGGATTTGTCGTGCATTTCACGAGTGCCGTCAAGGTGTATGCCCAAAGACAGATATTTGCTCGGTTTGTATAGGTCGATTTTCCCGAGGAGCACTTGTGCGTTTGTGCACATGTAGACAAATTTTTTGCGTTTGATAAACCCCTCTATCATTTGCGGCATTTCCGGGTGGAGAAGCGGTTCTCCGCCCGCTATGCTGACAACCGGGGCCCCGCATTCTTCGGCGGCCGCCCAGGCTTTTTCCTTGGGCATTCTTTTTGCGAGAATTTCTTTGGGATACTGTATTTTTCCGCAACCAGAGCACGCAAGATTGCACTGAAAGAGCGGTTCGAGCATCATTACTAATGGGTAGCGCTTTTTGCCTTTGAGCGTATTTGAAATAGCGTATTTCGCCACCGTTATTACCTGTGAAATCGGCACTGCCATTTTGTTCTCCTATAAATAAAAAAATAAAAACCCCTTAAATACTGTTCCTCGCCGTAATTTCTTCAATATTTTTTTCATATTAATTTGCCAAGGCGCGCCAAATTGCGAAATTGGCGTTTTTTTTGCCAAAAAAAACTTGTAAGGAACGGCATACAATGCCAGTATTTTAAAGATTTTTAATTTGAAAAAATATTAAGCGCATGCCCACTCCCCTAACTTTCATAGGAAAAATCGCTTTTACAGCGGCAATAGCAGCCGCTATATGCGCCCCCGCTGGCGCCGAAATTGTAAATCTCGTAAATGGCGATAGAATAACTGGGAAAGTAGTGTCTTCGTCCGACGAAAACGTTGTGCTCGACTCGTCTTTTGGGCAGGTGGTTATCCCCAAAAAGTCGATAAGCAAAATTTCTCCCGATCCTGTCCAAGAGGCGGCTAAAACAAATGTTGCCCAGACGAAAGAACCGGCGCAGAAAGAGGCGGAACCCGCTGCCGAAAGCGCAGCCCCCGCGGAAGATCCAACCGCGCCGGAGCCTAAGATGAAAGAGCCCCAGTGGGTGGTTGATTATCGTAATTTTATAAAAGAAAACCTTCCCGAAGGCTGGCAGTTTAGGCTGCGCGGCGGCATGGCTCTAAAAGAGACAACTTCTACAAACTTTTCTCTCAGCGCGGCATTCGACATTAAAAAGGAATGGGATCTCAATAAGTTTGCAGCTACGGCATTCTACGACTACACTTCCGAGACAATAAATGATATCACAAACCGAACTCTCGACAAATACGGCGTAGAAACAAAATACCGCCGCGACTTCGACAAAACAAGCCATTGGTACTACGAAAACCTGCTTTCTTACAGGCGCGACACAGTTAAAGGCATACGCGACCAAGTCGACGAGGCTCTTACATTCGGTTATAGATTCGACTTTAAGCGCTACAATCTCTATATAGACATAGCGCCCGGCCCCGCAGTAAGGTACATAAACGCGGACAACTACGATACAAAATGGGTTGCCATGGCGGTTATTTCCGAATCTTTGCATTGGGACATAAGCAAGCTTATGGCTTTCGAGCAAAGCGTGTACGCGGGCTTCAACTTGCAGGATCCGTCCGAATATTCGGCGTATTTAAATCTCGCGCTGTTAATCCATGCGAGCGAAGTTATGGACATAGCCCTGAGATACACATACAGCTACGACGCCATCAATGCCGATTCCGCCCAGAAATCCGAACAGACGCTCTTGCTCTCGTTTGAATTTCCGTTTAACTGGAAATAGCTTTTAATCCAAGAGGAGACATAAAAATGAAAAAACCCATCAGAATTGCAATAACCGGAGCCGCCGGACAAATCGGCTACTCCCTTTTGTTCAGAATCGCCAGCGGTGACGTGTTCGGCCCGGATCAGCCCGTGGAGTTGAACCTCATCGAAATTGAGCCCGGAATGAAGGCGTTGCAAGGCGTGAAGATGGAGTTGGACGACTGCGCATTCCCGCTGCTCAACAACATAGTCACCACATGCGATTTGGACGAAGGCTTCAACGGCGCAAATTGGGCTCTGCTCGTGGGCAGCGTGCCCCGCAAGAAGGGAATGGAACGCTCCGACTTGCTCGGAATCAACGGCAAAATATTCGTAGGCCAGGGCAAAGCTATTGAGAAGAACGCCGCCGATGACGTAAGAGTTCTCATAGTAGGCAATCCCTGCAATACAAATTGCTGGATAGCCATGACGCACGCAACCGGCATTCCCTCCAACCGCTGGTTTGCAATGACGCGCCTCGACGAAAACCGCGCAAAGGCGCAGCTTGCGCAAAAAGCCGGAGTGCATGTCAACGATGTCACAAACATGACTATTTGGGGCAACCACTCTTCGACACAGTATCCGGACTTCTACAATGCTAAGATCTGTCTCTTATACACATCTCCGAGCCCACGAGACTAGGCATGATCTC
>ENA-OZLH01000900-OZLH01000900.1-human-gut-metagenome-genome-assembly--contig:-NODE-900-length-15279-cov-13.125657_pt1 | contig 15279 bp, 10 predicted proteins | sample MGYA00244832_ERZ653776 | MGnify/ENA primary metagenome ERZ653776 (study PRJEB26926, sample SAMN06165218) | human gut metagenome | biome: ENVO:00009003; feature: ENVO:2100002; material: ENVO:00002003...
TCTGAAATTCTTTTAGAATTTTCAGGGTTGTCTTATTGTTTAATTATCAAGGTTCTGTGTTGTTTGTTGACTGGCTTTCCGTGTCAACGAAGCTTATATTATCACCCCGATTGGGAGAAGTCAAGGGGTTATTTTAAAGAAAGTTTATTTGTCAAATTTGTGTATATTGTGTATACAATTGTCGACAACTTATCCACATTTGGAATTGAATTATACACATATCCACATTTTGAGCCTGTGTTATCCACAATTTTCTCCTCTTATCCACATCTGATATATTTTTATTTTAACCGTTTAATTTTATATATTTTCACATCGTCATCCGTTTATTTTTCTTTTTTTCTGCATTTCATTCAAAATAAACCTGTCCAAAAGACAGGTTCATTTGAAATGTTTTATATCAGATCGATTGCTTCTTTCACATTTTTTACTCCCAGCAACCGCATCCCGGAAATCGGTTCGATATTAGAAGCATTCGTTGCCGGCAGAATGCAGGTGGTAAATCCCAGCTTTGCCGCCTCTTTTACACGCTGTCCTGCCATATTTACACCACGCACTTCACCGCTTAGGCCAACTTCTCCGAAAATAATCGTATGCTCATCCACCGGCCGGTTCCGATAACTGGAGACCAGAGCCAGTACGATTCCCAGATCTGCTGCCGGCTCTGACAGCCGGATACCGCCGGTCAGATTGACATATGCATCACAGCTTCCCAGATGGATGCCTGCCCGCTTCTCCAGCACCGCCATCAGCAGGTTTACACGATTAAAATCGATCCCAACCGTGGTTCTTCTCGGCATCTGAAAATTCGTCTGTGCCATCAGTGCCTGGATCTCGATCAGCAGAGGGCGTGTACCTTCCATAGAACACACGACTACTGAACCGGACGCATCGGTAGGGCGTCCCTCCAGCATCACTTCGGACGGATTCTTCACCTCCGTCAGTCCCCGGTTCTTCATCTCAAACACAGCGATCTCATTTGTAGCACCGAACCGGTTCTTTACTCCGCGCAGGATCCGATATGCCGAGCTGCGTTCCCCTTCAAAGTACAATACCGTATCCACCATATGCTCTAATGTCCGCGGTCCGGCTACGGTTCCTTCCTTCGTCACATGACCGACAATAAAGATTGCAATATTTCTGCCTTTAGCAATCTGCAGAAGCCGATTGGTAACCTCCCGCACCTGTGATACACTGCCGGCCGCAGAATTCACTTCTTCCAGCATCATAGTCTGAACAGAGTCTATGACCATGACCTCCGGCTGTACCTTATCGATTGCCGATCCGATCACGTCCAGATCCGTCTCGCAATGCAGATACATATCATGCTGAAACGTCCCCAGACGTTCTGCGCGCATCTTAATCTGCTGCATGGACTCCTCGCCGGATACATACAGCACCTTATGGCCTGCTTCCGTCAGATTACGGCATACCTGCAACAGGATGGTTGATTTACCGATTCCCGGATCGCCGCCCAGTAGCAGCAAGGATCCTTTTACAATACCGCCACCCAATACTCTGTCAAACTCACTCATGCCAGTACCAATACGGGTCTCTTCACCTGTTGTAACCTCTAAAATACTAGCAGGCGCCGAGTTGAGAACTGCAGCCTTACCTGCAGTCTTCCCGGCGCCTGTCACTACCTTTTCTTCTACAAATGTATTCCAAGCCTTACAGCCGGGACATTGCCCCATCCATTTGCTTGATTCATACCCGCATTCCTGGCAAAAAAACACCTGTTTTGCTTTTGCCATTCTATCTGCTCCTTATAATACTTTATGAATTTTTACCGTAGCAATCTCATTTGGAACCAATTCTACACTGAAACTTAATTTTCCGCCCAAATTGGTTTTCATTTTTCCGAGATTGGTATCATCCACATAAATCTTATATTCCTTACCTGCTTCCATTTCCAAAGTGATCTGCGCATCTTCTGTACCTTCTACCTGAAATGTCACGGTATTCTCTTCAATCTTTAAATCGTGTACAACTGTACCGGGAACAGATTCATACACCATGGTTCCGTTCTTCTCAAGCTTGGTAATTTCCTTAAAGGTTTTGATCTTATATAAATCACCGTTATATTCATAGCCATCCAGTTTTGCCTTGGCCGGAAGCTCCGTATTACCAAAACTTAATGTGCCGTTTTCCTCTGTACGAATCAAATCATTAATTACTGACATTTCTTTATCCTCCTAAATATAGTACTGTGCTTCATACATATTGATGCATTTGCTCTGTTGTCAATTCAGACCCATTCTTCCGTTCCGGTCTCTGATTTGTCTATTCCTATTATACCGTAATTCCGGTTATTTGGCTAGTGAATTATACTTGATTTGCGGAACAGTTTTTAAAGTGCAGCTTTCCCTTCCGGACTGTAATCTTTACAATATCACCACTCTGAACCTCTCCATTCAGAATCGCCTCGGCAAGTCCATCCTCCACCTGCGATTGTATCGCACGGCGCAGCGGACGGGCTCCGTACTTCTTATCATAGCCTTTTTCAAAGATATAATTTTTCAGATGGACATCATATTTCAATGTAATATTCATCTGCTCCTGTACCCGCTTACATAACTGTTTCATCAGCAGATCCACAATCTGATGGATCTCATCTTCATTCAAGGCATGAAATACTATGATATCATCAATCCGGTTGATAAACTCCGGTTTAAAGATATGCTTTACTTCTTCCATGACTTTCTCTTTCATCTCATTATGATCTTTTTTCTCATCTGCAGATGCGTTAAAGCCGAGCTGCTTCGGTTCCATGATCCGGTTCGCACCCGCATTGGAGGTCATAATAATGATCGTATTCTTAAAATCAACCTTCCGCCCCTGCGCATCGGTAATATGACCATCATCCAATACTTGTAATAATACATTAAAGATATCCGGATCTGCTTTTTCAACTTCATCAAACAGAATTACGGAATATGGATTTCTCCGGACCTTCTCGCTTAACTGCCCGCCTTCTTCAAATCCGACATAACCCGGAGGGGAACCGATCAGCTTGGAAACGCTGTGTTTCTCCATATACTCGGACATATCTACCCGGATCAGTGCATTTTCATCTCCAAACATTGCCTCTGCCAACGCCTTGGATAGCTCTGTTTTTCCCACACCGGTCGGCCCCAGAAATAGAAATGAGCCTATCGGTCGCTTCGGATCCTTCAGGCCTACCCGTCCGCGTTTAATTGCTTTTGCCACAGCATCTACTGCTTCATTCTGTCCGATCACACGTTGATGCAATATCTTTTCCAAAGACCGAAGTCTCTGGGATTCCTTTTCTTCCAGCCGCGTAAGTGGAATCTTTGTCCATACGGAAACGACCTGTGTAATATCACGATCTGTGACTGACAGTGTGCCGTTCTGCTGCTTCTTCTCCTCCCGTTTCTTCCGGCGTTCCTCCTTCTTACGGATTTCCGCCATCTCCTGATTCAGGCTTCTGGCAAGCTCCAGATCCGCCTGTTTCAGTGCCTCCTCCAACTGTTCATTTTTATCCCGAAGCTCTTGTTCCAGGCTCTGTGACTGCGTAGTCTGCCCAAAAGACTGTAACCGTTTTCTGGAGCACGCCTCATCGATCAGATCAATTGCTTTGTCCGGAAGATACCGATCATTGATATAACGCTCCGAGAGTTCAACTGCCGCCTCTAATGCCGTATCTTCAATCTTCACACCGTGGTGCTCCTCATAACAGCGGCGCAATCCTTTTAATATTTCTATTGCCTGTTCACCGGTCGGTTCTTCTACATTCACCGGTTGAAATCTCCGTTCCAGTGCTGCATCCTTTTCAATATATTTGCGGAACTCCGCTGTCGTTGTAGCTCCGATCATCTGGATCTCTCCTCTGGAAAGTGCCGGTTTTAATATATTGGATGCATCAATGGCGCCTTCAGCCCCGCCTGCACCGATCAACGTATGCAGCTCATCTACAAACAGAATGATCGAGCCATCCCGTTCTACTTCTTCAATAATGCGTTTAATCCGTTCTTCAAACTCACCTCGGTATTTCGATCCGGCCACCATAGCCGATAAATCCAGGGACACCAGCCGTTTATCCTTCATTGTCAATGGGACATTACCCGTAGCCAGCATACTGGCAAGGCCTTCTACGATAGCCGTCTTTCCGACACCGGGTTCTCCTACCAGACACGGATTGTTTTTTGTTCTCCGGCTCAGTATCTGGATCACCCGTTCAATCTCCTCGGTACGCCCTACGACCGGATCCAACCGGCCTTCCCGAGCCTGTTTTGTCAGATCGCGGCTGTATTTATCCAGCATGGCAGTTGCCTGTTTTGCTTTCTTTTTACCTGTATTTCCTACATACTCATTTCTGGCTGTTGCCTGATCAACGCCCATCGCCATACGAAGTTCTATATATAGTTTCTGAATATTTACTCCGATGCTGTTTAAAATCTTCATTGCAATGCAATCCGGTGTCCTGATCATAGCCAGCAGCAGATGCTCGGTTCCAACCTTCTCACTCCGGGTCCGGATTGCTTCTGCTTTACTCTGTTCTATCACGCGATTATACATCACTGTATATTTATACGGACTTTTTACTGCCACAGAGCCTGCGGAACAGATGCTGTTCTCAATTAAATTCCGGATTCTCTCTGCCTGAATCCCGCCTGCTTCCAGCACTTTAGCCGCAACATTATTCTCTTCTTCCAATATGCCAAGCAGCAGATGCTCGCTTCCTATGCAGTCATGCTTCATGTGTCTGGCCGCTTTCGCCGCTGCCTCGATAGACATCTGTGCTGCCTTTGTATACTGATTGTCCATCGTAAATCCTCCTGTTATTCTGAATTTCTGCCATTCTGAACTTCTGTCATTCTAATCTTCTGTTATTTCAGTTCTTCTTTTTCTGATTCCGCCTTCTGTTCCTGCTGTTCCGCCCGCCGGATTGCCTGCTGCAGCTCTGACAGTTCTTCTGCTACGGCTGCTTCTTCCGCTGTTTCTGCCAAAAATGCCGCATACATATCCCGGACCAGTGTCTGCATCTCATCCAGGCTCACTTCCTTACAGATTGCCTGTGCAACGATCATTTCCATATCTGAGTGCAGATTCTCCACATGGTGCGCCCGATTCTCAAGGCTCACGGATACCACTGCGCCATTTCTCCGATCCAGCTTCACATAGCCATCCTGACGCAATAATGCATATGCTTTATTTACAGTATGCATATTTACACCAAGCTCATTCGCCATCTGCCGGACAGACGGAAGAGATTCTCCGTCCTTCAGTGTTTCCTTTGCAATCCCCAGGATAATCTGATTTCTCAACTGTATATATAAGGCTTCATCACTGTTAAAATCCATTTCAATCAGCATCTCTACCACCCCATCATCTTTTGTTATATTTATGCTATAACACAAGCCACTTTATGTCAAGCTTGAATCAGAGTCCTGTTTCATTCGCACACCAATGTAGATCAGCATTCCAAGCATAATGATACAAAGTCCGGCAAGAACGTACACCGCCACCCTGAGTATCTGGGTATTGTCTGTCTCTTCCGGTACCGGTATAACTGCCGGTGCCTCTGTCATATCTGTTGCCGGTGCAACCGGCTCCAGTATCTCTGACTCGTGATACCGCTGATAGGTCCCCTCCACCGTATCATAGAAATAGAATCCCGGCTCACCGTCCAGATTCATTGCATATATCAGAACAATGGAATCATCACCGTTGCACACATAGGATGTCACCGGTGTTCCATTTAAATTCAATTCTGACTTCTGATATCCATCCGGAATCACAACGTCTTCCCCCGGTGTCAGAATCACATACCGGTTTGCTGCATTTCTTTCTTCTATATATAGTGTAAAGTTTTCAGTTTTTTCGGTATAGATATACCATTTTCCCTGTCCTTCCGCATCCAGCAGATACATCAGCTGAAGCTTCCGGTTCGGCGAATGATAAACCGGAACCTTAATGCCCTTATAGTCTGTCTCACCCGCAATAAAGCCTTCAGGCGCTTCTACTGTTTCCAACTGTTTTGCAGATGCGATTGCATACTCAGCCCCATTTACCGTAACCGTCTGTGCCTCTGCCTCATCCGGCTCTTTCGCCTCTCCGCAGGTAATATTTAAAACATAGGTCTTCTGTGTTCCGTTCTCTGCCGTCACAACGATATACGTCTTATTCTCTCCCGGTTCCAGATCATTATTATGGGATACTGCCACTGTTGCCTTTGCGTCATTCGGTACTGCACTTACTACAATGGAGGTCGTATCCTCCGGCAATGTCACGGAATAAGCCGTAGTTCCCGGCTGGAACGCCGGGCTCAACGTACCCGGTGATATTTCCAGACTCTTTAAGGAGTTATCTCCGGAGCCTTTCAATACCTCCGTCGTGCCGTCGCCGCTATTACCACCACCCTCGGTCGATGCCGGTGCCTGTGGTGCCGCAACAGTCACTGTGGCTCCCGCATAGCTGATGGTCTGAGCTTCCTCCGCCCAGTTATAAACACTTCCGCCGGAGGTTGAGATGGTACAGCTTCCGTTGGCAATCGCTTTAAAATTTAAGGTTGCCGACAGACTATTTTCTGTACCACTGGCAAACCCGGAGATCAGAACTGTTCCGCCGCCGCCATTTCCTGCGCCGCCGGTATATTCCAGTACACCGCTATTGTATGTAACTGCCATGGAATAGGAACCAATAAGCCCATCTGTTGAAATTCGTACCGTAACCGATACCGAATCACCGATCCGTAGATCCGTCTGACTGAGTGCAATCGAAACTCTTGCCTCTGCAGCACTGGCTTTCTGTGGCACGATTCCCAGGCAAAGCATTGCAATCATAAATCCGGCCAATATGCTCTTCCATTGTTTTCTATCTAATTGTTTCATATGCTTATTCCTCCATTTCCCGGTGGCATCTTACTGTTCAATCTTTGAAGCTCCGATAATATGCTTCTGCACCTTCAACAGATCCAGCGCAGAAATATCACCGTTCCGTTTGACATTTCCGGCCTCCAGATATGGGCCTGCCAATGGCGCTGCGCCGATAATATGCTTCTGAATCTTTAACAGATCCAGTGCATTGATCTCGCCGTCCCCGGATACATCGCCGTAAATAATCACTGTATAAGTCAATGTCTTTGATTTGCCAACTATCTTTACCACATCTCCGGTCGCTATTGCACTCGTTTTCTGTGTCTTTCCATCTGACTGATACAGAGTCGCCGTTCCACCGCTGACTCCCAGATTCTTTATAAAGTCTGCTGTCTGCGTTCCGACTGCCACTCCGGATATATAATTGCCCTGTATCCGATATGTGGTATTCAGAGTCGGTGTATCAGGCTGGTCCGGTGTCACCGGCTGATCCGGCGTATCAGGTGTATTCGGTGTGTCCGGAATATTTCCTCCGGTATCCTTCCGGATGATCGTAATATGATAGGTTCTCCGATCTCCGTTCTGTGCGACCACCCGAATCTTTAGAACATTTTTTCCTACATTCAGGGGTTGCTCTCCGATACCGGAAACCGTTGCTGCCGCATGGACTGTACTTGCAGTCACCGTCACGTGATCAACCTCATTTCCTACGATCAGTGAATATTCCGTAGTTCCGCCGTTAAAGCTAGGAGTCAATGTACATCCGGATACCGCCAGTCCATTCAGCCAGTTATTCGGACTTCCGGAATCGGCCGGCTTCTCTACAGCAGTCTCCGGCATATTCTGATACACCGGAATCTTAAATACCAACGGCGATGATATCAGTCCGTTCGACCGATAGGCATTGCACATATTTCTCGCCTCTGTAGCCGGTGCCTGTATATTACTCATGTACTGGTGTCCGAACAGATTCGAACGGTTCGTTACATTAAACTTCTGCGTATAAAGGGTATCCTGTCCCTTGTTAATATAGGAAGAACCTATAAATTCCGCGCCTCCGACAATCGCCTTGTATGCAGTATTCCATGGTCTTCCATAGGTGCCGCTCCGCGCTGCCCACGCAAGACCTTTATTGACAGCACCACCTCCGGCAGAATCTACCGAACCGACATTAAAGAAGTTAAAGATGCCCGGATAATTCGGGCTGGTTCCGGTCGCATTCACACCGGCAGTCCGCCCCATCTCCTGTCGCATCCGGGATGCCAAATGATATGGACTCACATTGCAGGCCGCCCCTGCCTCCATAATCTCCGTGGAGAATGTCCTGGACTCACCTTTCGGACAGCTCTTATACATGAAGCTGCCTGCCAGTATCGCTTCTACTCCCTGTGCATTATGAACACTTCCATCATAGGACAGCTGTTCAAATGCAAAAATATAGGTCTCATATAAATAAGTTCTCGGATCTATATAATAGGCTACGATCTCCTTAGATGCCGCAAACCAGGTCGTACCGTCAAACGGTGACCATTTATCATTACGCCAGTTATAACCGACACCGGTCTCCCGCCAGTTGTAATGCGGTGCCGACGATGTTCCGTAAATCAGATTCTTGATCTGTCCCTGCTTATTGCGTTCATTCTCTATTACTGTATTCCAGTCAAGGCCTGTCTGAACCGCAACAAACTTCCAGTTCGGATGCTGTGCATGAAGGTCACGCAAATAAGGCTTATAACTTTCCGGAAATCCCTGTCCGGTCATATAAGCCTCAAAATCGCCATCGGCAGAGCTGTCATCCGAAATAGAAACATACTCTGCATAAACATAGCCTGTATACGTGGTACCATCCTTCCGGAAGCGCACATGATACCACTCCTGATTCGGCTGATCCAGAATAGTAAGTGCCTGTCCTCCATGGACCTTTGTAAGAGAGGCGGAAGCCGTGGTAGGCTGCTGCCGCACATTTACATTCTTAACTCCCGGTGTAATCTGCGCCACCTGTTCCGCCCAGACATTCCAGCCACTGTTTAAGCAGGGAATCCCCTGCAACAGACTGAATGTCAGGAGAACGCTCAAAATTACAGCTATTATCCTTCTTCCGCCGCTTCTTCTCTCCATCAATCTATGTACCCCGATCATTTTTCTTTTATGTAAACCACAATATCTTTGCAATATATCAAAAGAATACCACAATATTTTCCGTCTTACAATCCAAATGATTTCACGATCTGTTTAAACTCCGGACATCCGGCAAATGCTTCCAGAACACTCTTCCGACTCTCACCCTTGTTCAGCCGTCCGATCCAGTAATTTAATCCGCCCTGATCTGCCTCACGTCCCATAAAGGTACGATATAGTACTTTCACATATGCAGTATTATTCAGTTTCTTATTCGTAAATTCCGGTGCAAAGAAGAAAAGCTCTGCCACCTCAACCGGAGTCTTGCGTTTCGCATTGATCTCGCCCACCCAGTATTTCAATCCTGCCGGTTCTGCCGCACGTCCCAATGCCTTTGTATAGATCCGTGCCACATATGCCTCCGTATTTGTATAAACGGTAATCTTACAGGTCGCTTTCTTTCCGCTGCCATCCTTGGCCCTACAGGTAATGGTCACCGTTCCCGCTGCCTTGGCTGTTACCTTACCGCTACTGCTGACCGTTGCTATTTTCGTATTGGAGGATTTCCATGTCACCGCCTTATTGGTTGCATTGGTTGGTGTCACCGTTGCTTTCAATGTCAGAGTTTCCTTCGGAGCCAGAGTTGCTGTTGTTTTATTTAAAGTAACTTTCGTTACCTTTACAACCGGATTCTTAACCGTTATCTTGCAGGTCGCTTTGACACCGCTGCCATCCTGTGCTGTACAGGTGATAGTCGCCGTACCGGCTGATTTGGCGGTTACCAACCCGCTTGTGCTGACCATTGCCACATTCTTATTCGAAGTACTCCATTTCACTTCCTTCTTCGTTGCATTGCCAGGTGTCACTGTCGCTGTCAGCTGCAAGGTCTTGCCCTTTGTCACGCTTGCGGTTGTCTTGTTCAATGTGATCTTATTTACCTTTATCTCCGAAGGTGTCTGTACCTTGGCCTTCACCGTCACATTACAGATTCCGACCACACTGTTATCTGACACGGATTTACATGTAATCACAGCACTTCCGGCAGTCTTTGCAGTTATCTTACCATTACTGTCCACACTTGCAACCGCATCCGAAGAAGACGTCCAGGTTACTGCCTGATTCGTTGCATCTGATGGATAAATGGTCTTTGTCAGTGTCAGCGTATCTCCTACCGTCAATGCAGCACTGGTCTGACTTAATTGAATACCCGATACCGGCACCGTAACAGTCACCTTACAGGTTGCTTTGACGTTGCTTCCATCCTTTGCTGTACAAGTGATGGTTGCATCACCTCCGCCTACTGCTGTCACCAGTCCGTTTTCACTGACCGTCGCCACATTCTTATTCGAAGTACTCCAGGACACCGTCTGATTCGTTGCATTTGCCGGAGCTACCGTTGCTGTCAATTTCTGTGTCTGTCCCTTCGTCAGAGTAAGACCGGTTGATGCGCTTAATGTAATCCTGCTCACCTTTACCTCCGCCGGTGTTACCACCGTATCCCGCTTATCTGTATATGCCTTAATTCTACAGTTATAACCCTCCGCAGAAACATCTGTCCAAGAATTTCCAAGATAATTTACAAAACTCTGACCGGTCTTCGCACTGGATACACCGGTCAACCAGCTCCAAGAAAAAGATTTATCCACCAGCACTAATGGAGACCCATTAGCAGTTGTCTGACTAACTACAACCGAATAGGTCTCACCCGCATTCAAATCAACCGGGGTATCTAAGGCAACGGTATGAAATCCTGCATATGGTTCAGTTGCTGTCTGAGTACTAACTAATGTTCCACTGACCGGATTTCCGGTGCAGTTCTTATAAATCTTAATCGTGCAGGTATATTGGACATCCTCTGTATAAAAACCAACTGCTTTTAATGTTTCAGCAGAATTTGCCGTATAAACATTTGCTGCATTTGACGCATAATATGGATACCACCCATTATACACACCTCCATCGTACTGATAGTTATAATCATAATTATCACCGGCACCATAATCAAAGAAGGTAGCCGTTCCATTCAGGTTCGGTGCATCCTCATAAGAAATATAAAACAGACCATCTTTACTCCAGTTTGATCCCCAACTATTTTTACATAACCATGCACCGTTTGATGACGGCTTATAAGTACCGAAATTGTCCTTGCTATAATTATCGTCCCAACCCACAATGGTTATCGCATGATTCGTTTTGGTTTCCGTTGGATTATACTCTGCCAGCGGCTCTGAACGATACCACTGATTAGTAGAATTGTAATATTTTTCATCATGACAGTAAGATGCCGCACATGCTCCGTATTGCACAATCAGTTGCTTTACAATGTCCCGATCCTTCATAGATACCCAATATGCATTCTCCAGATGATACGCATCCTTACCATAAGCCAGAGAATCATCTAAGTTCTTCGTTCTATCATTATATACCGTACTGTACGGTGCATCCGCTTCCTGCGTTACCCCCTGCCAGGTTGCTAATCGATAGGTTGCCAGTTGCTGATTGCCACCTCTATCCAAATAATCCTTTGTTCTAGTGTCCGTTACCACCGTCACACTGTCTCCTGCCGTTCCGCCAAGCGGATCTTCTACCGTATGATAGAAGAAATATGCCAGCTGCCATTCAGACAGATCGATCGTACTATCTGCCAGTCCCTTTTTCCAAAGATCTGCCTCTGCAGAAGCCATAGCTGCATGTGCCCAGCAGGTTCCGTATGGGTTCTGATTTTTAATCGAAGTAATGTATGGTGATATGTAAGACGATGTATGCACACCTCGATCTGCTCCCGGTTCCAGCTCCTGCAGACTGGAGATCTTGATCTCCTCTTCCCCATGATAGCTCAGAACCAGATTGGCATCCTCTGTTTCATTTTCATCTGCAGACGCTGCGATTGTCTCCGTACCAATCTCGACTACTGTATCACCTATTATGTCTATGCCACCCACTTCTGCATAAACCGTTGATGATCCTAATATTAAAACACCTGCCAGAAATCCGGCAAAAATTCGTCTCTTCATGTAACCCTCTCCTTCTTTTCCGTTCGTTTCATATATTTTCAGATTATCATGTTTTCGGGCTTCTGCATATATAAAACAGTATGTCAAAAAACCGGATATGTTTCCATACCCGGTTTCCTTAAACATTGCTTTTCAGTTGTAACTATTTCAAGCTCTTACGCCTCATCAATTGCTTTACCGATATCATGACGCATATATTTGTTTTCAAAATTCACCCATTCAGTCGCCTTATATGCATTCGCACGAGCCTCTTTCAGATTCGATCCCTTGGCTGTGATTCCAATCACCCGTCCGCCGTTTGTTACAATCTTACCATTCTTAAACGCAGTACCTGCATGGAATGCATAATAACCCGGATGATCCTTGAAATTCTCCAGCCCGGTGATTTCAAATCCCTTCTCATAAGAGACCGGATATCCGTCAGATGCCAGAACCACACATACCGCTGCATTGTCCTCAAACTGCAGGTCAATCCGATCTAAAGTTCCGTCAATGCATGCCTCCATAACATCAATAATATCATTCTTCATTCTCGGAAGAACGACCTGTGCCTCCGGATCGCCGAACCGTGCATTATACTCCAGCACCTTGGTTCCCTTCGGGGTGATCATCAGTCCGCAGAACAGGATGCCGACAAAGTCTCTTCCTTCCGCCTTCATGGCTGCCATTGTCTTCTCATACACTTCCTTCTGGCAGAACTCGTCAATCTCTTTGGTATAGAACGGACTTGGCGAGAAAGTACCCATACCGCCGGTATTCAGCCCCTGATCTCCATCCTTCGCACGCTTATGATCCTGTGCCGAAGTCATAGTCTTAATATGCGTACCATCACAATATGCCAGCACGGAAACCTCCCGTCCGGTCATAAACTCTTCAATTACCATACGGTTTCCGGCACTGCCGAACTGCTTATCCAGCATGATCGTCTTCACACCTGCCTTGGCTTCTTCCAGATCCTTGCAGATCAGAACACCTTTCCCCAAAGCCAGTCCGTCTGCCTTTAATACGATTGGAAAATCAGCCTCTGTCTCCAGATAATGAATGGCTGCATCCGCATCCTCAAATGTCTCATATGCCGCTGTCGGAATATTATATTTCTTCATCAGATCCTTGGAAAATGCCTTGGAGCCTTCAATGATTGCAGCATTCTTTCTCGGTCCGAATACCCGCAGGCCGGCCTTTTCAAACTCATCGACAATACCACCAACCAACGGATCATCCATTCCGATGATGGTAAGATCAATCCGGTTCTCCTTTGCAAAAGCCACCAGCTTATCAAATTCCATTGCCTTAATGTCTACACATTCCGCCAGCTCTGCAATACCGGCATTCCCCGGTGCACAGTAAATCTTATCTACCCGTTTGCTCTCGCTTACCTTCTGTGCAATTGCATGTTCTCTTCCGCCACTACCTACGATCAAAACCTTCATGCTGTTCCTCCTTGATTCTATCTTCCGGCTTTCTGCCGTCTGTTTTTATCCCTATCTGATCCTTGTTCTGCCGTCTGTCACTTCTACTCTGCCGTTTGCGATCAGATCGATCGCTTGTGGCAGAAGCTTCCACTCTGCCTGTTCCATAACTCTCCGTTGTAAAATCTCCGGCGTATCACCGTCCTGCACCTCTACTGCCTTCTGCAGAATGATCGGACCGGTATCCGTTCCTTTATCAACAAAATGTACTGTCGCGCCAACTACCTTCACGCCACGTGCCAGAGCTGCCTCATGCACCTTCAGTCCATAATAACCGGTTCCGCAAAATGCCGGGATCAGAGACGGATGGATATTGATGATCCGATTCTCATATTTCTCTATCATTTCCGGCGGGATCACCACCAGGAACCCTGCCAGCACGATCAAGTCAACCTGATAGGAATCAACCGCCCCGATCAGTGCCTGATTAAACTCCGCACGCGTTTCATAGTTCTTCGGAGATATACACTCTACCGGAATCCCTGCCTTTGTGGCACGTTCCAGTGCCTTTACGCCCGGATTATTGCTGATCACTACCGCCAGCTCTGTATTTGTAATGGTTCCGTCTGCTACCCGGTCAATAATCGCCTGCAGATTCGTTCCGCCACCGGATACCAGCACTGCAACTCTTAACATAAGGTAACTCCTTTTTCTCCTGCTTCAACCTGTCCAACTACATATGCAGCATCACCGGTTGCCTTCAATGCTTCCAGTGTCTTATCTACATCTGCCGGGTCGATTGCAAGCATCATTCCGATACCCATATTGTAGGTATTGTACATCATCTGTTCCTCAATATTTCCGGTCTTCTGTAACAGTCCGAAGATCGGAGGAATCGGATAAGAATCCTTCTTTACAACCGCACGGACACCATCCGGCAGCATTCTCGGAATATTCTCATAGAAACCGCCGCCTGTAATATGGCTGCAGCCCTTGATCTTAACACCTGCCTGACGTACGCTTCGTAACGCCTTTACATAAATTCTGGTAGGCTCGATCAAAGCCTCTCCCAGTGTCTTGCCAAGCTCGTCATAATATGTATTTAAAGACTCTTCTGTCATATCAAATACTTTCCGCACCAGTGAGAAACCATTGCTGTGAACACCGCTGGATGCGATACCGATCAATGTATCTCCCGGCTTTATATCAGCACCTGTGATCAAATCCTTCTTATCTACGACACCAACCGCAAATCCTGCCAGATCATACTCATCCTCTTCCATCAGACCCGGATGCTCTGCAGTCTCACCACCGATCAATGCACAATCAGACTGTACACAGCCCTCTGCAACACCCTGTACGATCGTTGCGATCTTCTCCGGATAATTCTTACCACAGGCAATATAATCCAGGAAAAACAACGGTTCGCCACCGGCACATGCCACATCATTTACGCACATGGCAACTGCATCGATTCCGATCGTATCATGCTTATCCATTACAAAAGCCAGCTTCACCTTTGTACCGCAGCCGTCGGTTCCGGATAACAATACCGGCTCTTCCATATCCTTAATCTTAGCCAGTGAAAATGCACCTGAAAATCCTCCGATATTTGTCAGTACCTCCGGACGCATCGTCTTCTTAATGTGCTTCTTCATTAATTCTACGGACTGATAACCTGCTTCAATATCCACTCCGGCATTCTTGTAATCCATGCTTCGTTCCTCCTGTGATCTTACTCTTCTCTTGTTCTCTCCGTGCCTTTCCGGCAACTTTTAACCGGTCGCACTACCAATATATTATAGAGTACGTATACATATTTTTCAAGTAAGTTTCATTTCGCTTTTTGTTTTCTTTATTGCCTGTCTCTTATACACATCTCCGAGCCCACGAGACTAG